>Ga0214919_10003726_pt1 | contig 22756 bp, 5 predicted proteins | sample LL1503_MetaG_FD_177994 | JGI IMG/M metagenome (GOLD analysis project Ga0214919, IMG submission 177994) | Freshwater microbial communities from Lake Lanier, Atlanta, Georgia, United States - LL-1503 | ecosystem: Environmental > Aquatic > Freshwater > Lake | place: USA: Georgia | collected 2015-03-15 | reverse complement strand
GATAAGCACCTCCATTACCTACTACAATAGGATAATTTGCTTGAGCAGTAACTGATACTGAAGGTATATAGATGACACCTCCGCCACCACCACCACCACCAGAGTAAGAGCCACCACCACCACCACCTCCAACAATTAATACTTCAACATTTCCGCTTAAGGCAGGGACGAAAGCATATGAACCCACGGCTGTGAAGCTATGGATTATATATCCACCACTAGTTGATACTGTGCCTCCTATACCTATAATGTTTCTACTTGCTTCTAATATGCTTGCACTAGCAAGTGTTTGTCCGTCTAATGATAAAGCAGTTGAATAGCCTTCAAAAGATCCCAGACTACCACTAATAGTTTGGCCTTGTTGTCTCCAATCATTTATAGTAGCGCTAAAATCATATACTCTAACAGCGCCTGCATTTGTTCCATTTGAATTGTCTTTCCATGCACCAATAGCAATCCTATTTCCGTTTCCTGCTAAACTTATGCTATATCCACTTTCACTACCAACCCTTTGACCATTAATAGCAAAACCTTTTTGGGTCCATCTATTAGTATTGTTACTAAGCTCGTATACTCTAACTTGACCACTGTTAATTCCTGACGCATCATTAGTTATTGAGCTACCAGCAACAACTCTTCCATTACTTGATAAAGCTAAATCCCACCCAAATTGATCATCGTTGCTTTGTCCAACAATAATTTCACTACTTAATCCTAGTTGGTTCCAACTATAAGGCGCTTGATTATATGACAACTCATAAACATAAATTCGCCCTTTTGAAATATCGCTATGCGACGAGGAAGACAACGCAACTACTTTTCCATCATTTGAAATTGCTACTTTTTTATTATTATTAGTTAAAGGAGGTCCACTGCTAATATCTAGCCCGATTTGGTTCCATAAAATATTATTAAATTTTTGACTATAATGCTTTGTATTTATTGTTTCAACGCTAATAGACGAAGTATCTAAGCTAGTTAAACTAACGCTTGCAAATGATATTTCTATTTGCTCTTTTAACTTATTAAATGATCCATCAAAAACACTATTTGTAACATACGATAAATCAAGTTTCCTATTTAAAAAATTTAATGAACTATCAATTATATTAAGATTAGTAGATGTGCTTTTTATTATGTAAGATGCATCTAAATGTGTTTTTAGAGCACTAAATGATCCATCAAATGTTAACTTAGTAACAAACGAATTGTCTACATAAGACCGCAATAACGAAATATCAAAGCTAGATTGTGTTATTAACATAAATGAATTATCAATTTGACTTCGACTGTAAATAGCATTATAAGAATTGTCATTATTTGTTTTTAGTTGGCCATATGACAAATCAAAATAATTATTTAGACTATTGAGAGATGCTTCACTAAAGCTTCTAAAATCTATAAATGACCCATCAAGAGCCACCCTCTTATTTTCAACACTTAATTGTCCACCAACAAAGTTCCATGTTGACCCATCATATTTTAATGACGCAACATTTGAAATATTTAATCCCGCACCGTTACCAGATAATTCGATCTTATTTATTAAATTAGACGCGACACTTATAGCTACATCACTTATTTCAAAAATAGATGATGCAATAATTGTGGTGTTTCCGTAAACCATTAAGTCACCATTAACAATTAATGTTCCGCTATTATTACCATGTCCGGATGGGTCAATAGTAAATATACTTGGAACTTTTAGCACATTATTAAGCAGCTCTCCGTTAATGCTTAGATCATTTATGAAAGAGGTCTTGCGCACAACCAGTTCATTACTTATAGAAATGTTTGTTGCACTCAAATCGTTTGTTAAAACTTTGGCAGTTACTAACTGTTGACGATTGTTAATAATATAATTATTTATAGCATTATATAAAGTTACAAAGCTTGTTCCATTTACAAATAAATCATTGCTTATAGTTGTTGATCCATTTACAGTTAATAGGTTTTTTATGTATGCTGAATTATTAAAACTCGAGTCGCCCCCACTTACATCAATATATGTAAAATAAGCACTGCTTCTTCCACTAATGTCATTTGCAATAATAGTGGCTCTAATATATCCATCATCAATGCTTCCATAGTCTTCAATACTAGTTAAACTGCGACCTTTATTTTTTAAAAATAATGTATTAACATTCAATGATTTTGCCGTAATAGATTGAATATTTGATACATCTAAACCCTGTAGGTTAATCCCATAATTAAAAATTGCATTATTATTAAATATAAAGTTTCGATTGTTGGAATTTAATTCTATATTATTAGAAGACGATTCGATTATTAAATTATTAGCAATATTATTGGATACAAGCCTATCACAAAAAAATCTAAAAGGTATATGACTTACATTGAAATCATTACTCATAAAATATAATTTAATATAGTTAAATTATATTTTATTTTTAAATCCATGACATAAAAAATTATTAAATAGCATAAATAGCATAAGTTTATTTGAGAATTTGGCTATGTTTCTTACTTTTTCCTTATATTCCTTTTTAATCTCTCCAATCTCAAACTAAGATTATTAATAATTTGCTGCTGCTCTTGAAGCGCTTTTATTAACATAACATTAAAGCAACTATATTTAACCGATTTATAATTTGTTGATTTTCCTTGCTCAGTGTCACGCGCATTTGGACTTTCTGTTTCCACTAATGATGGAAATAGCTCTTCTAATTCTTGCGCCAAAACACCTATGTATTTTCTAGTTGAGTTATTTTTTAAATTATAATCGACTATTCTAACTTTTAGTAAATCTTCTAATTTGGGACTAGCATCAACTATATTTTCTTTTAATCTGCTATCACTAAGTGCACCTCTACTATTATTCAAATTATAGAAACCTCCGTCGGCGCTAATATATAAAACCGATCTTCCATAATTATTAAATTTGCTATAAAATTCCTCCATAATGGCTGTTGCGCTAGCAGAACTAAAATACACCGAACTGTAACCATTATTATTAAATATGTAACTATTAGCAATATTCAATGAATTTGAAGACGTGTCACCATTAACTACTATATCACCATTAATTGACACATGCGAAGTCAATGTTAAGCTAGGTGTTCTTATATTTTCAATAGTTATTGATGATATATCAACATTGCTAGCAGACACATTAGCAAAGGACCTTATGATTTGACCACTTAAATCATTATATGAAAGTTCTACATTCTTTCTTAACGCAAACGAGTTAAGTTTAGTAGATAAAAGGCCAAATGATCCGTCCACATAAGCCTTTGACACATAATTCTGAACAATAGATTGGCCACTTATAGAAAATGCTTGTTTTGTAGCAAATGATAGATCTATATACTTTTTCAAATTAGAAAAATCAGTATATGCAGAATTTAGCGTTACAAATGAATTGTCGACTTCAGTGTTTGTATAATAAACCAATTTATTAAACGAACTATCCATGTTTGTTTGTAATAGTTGAAAAGAAGTATCATATTTTGATTTTGATGCTATTAATGAGTTACTAATAGTTATTTGTAAGTTAATGAGCGAAACATCTAGTCCAACGCTCATATTGTTTATAAGCAAATTTCCACCGCTAATATTCCATGATGTTCCGTCGTATTTTAACGAAGCAACATTAGAAACGTCCAATCCAGCAGGATTACTTGCTAAGTCGTCCTTGTTTATTAAATTGGAAGCGACCTTTAGCGTATAAGAGCTAATGTCAACAATAGAAGACTTAATTGTTTTTTTGTTTCCAAGAACTATTAAATTACCATTAATAACTAATGACCCGCTAGCGTTATTGTATCCGAACGGATCTAGCGTAAATTCTTGCGGAACTCTCAACACGTCGCTTAATAATTGTCCGCTTATGTTTAAATCATTTGCATAATATTTATTAAGCACATACAATTCGTTGCTAATAGTTATATTTGCCGCGCTTAAATCTATTGTGTTTATGCTATTATTGCTAAACTCGACTGCGCTAGTAGTAGCTAAATTGTTTATATAATCATTTATAAGGCCTAATTTGCTTAACATAGTAGCCAAGGAAATAGAGTTTACACTTAAATTGCTAGTTATAGTTGCCGATCCATCTAAAATTATATTTTGTTTGACATAAAGCGAATTGTTTAAACTAGAGGTTGCTCCGCTTGCATCAATATATGTAAAATACGCGCCACGTCGCCCGCTAGCCGCGCCTTTATCGCCGGCTATAATTGGATTATAACCTATACTTGTATTTGTAACATACCCTGTTGGGTAGTCCATAACATCATAAGATAATATTTTATAATATAAGAAAATACCTCTATTATAATCTTCTATAATAGTGTAACCTCCTTGCACATCTATAATTCCTTGACGTTGTGCGCTAAAATTATTTTCTAATTTATACTTTATATAATATTTTGCTAATCCACTATTAACCGATTCGTCTAAAAACGATAACTTGAAATTGATGGTCGTTCCTCCTGTAGCATTTGTAGTTCCTATATTTACATTTTGCGATACCATAGTTGCATTTCGCCATAGCTGAATTGTTATTCGCTCATTGGCCGCATAACATGCATATAAAGTGAAATTTAAATCTACAAAAACAGCAGAAGGGACACCTATTTCAATTATATTGTATAATTGTCCGCTTAAATCCTGCAAATTGCTAGTGCTAGTTAAAAAACTATTTGCTGGTGTTGTTGTTGTTCTTGTTAAATTATTATTATTTTTGGGTACATTAGCGAGTAATATATTACTTGTTCCTATTGAATTTAAAGTACTAATATTTACAATACCTTGAGGCTCGGCACTGACACTAGCGTCGGAGCTAGGATCTTTTTCTAATTTATATTTTAAGTAATATTTTTTAGGTCCGTCGCTTAAATTTGTGTCTAAATAGTTGAAACTATACGGAATGGTTAAACCATTTGTGGCATTTATTATTTCTAGTTCTTTACTTTGTGAAATCATACTTGCATCTCTCCATACTTCTAATGTTAGTCGCTCATAATAATTATAACAACAATATATATTAAGATTAATAGTTATTTGGACATTGCTATTAGATACATCTATAATATTATATAATACATTACTCAAATCTTGTATTTCATAAGATGTTGTTGTGTATGAAGAATTGGCAAAATGCACTTTATTATTATAATTAGACGCATTTTCTATTTCTGTTAATATAATATTACTATCGGATCCCGTTTGTAAATTTATAATACCTTGCCTAATAAAACTAACATTATTTTCTAATTTATATTTAATATAATATTTCTTGGGTCCGGCATTTAAACTATTATCTAAATATGTTAGACTATAAGGTATTACTATGCCGCCGGCAGCATTTACACTTCCTAAATTTGTGCTTTGCATAAGCATACTAGCGTCTCTCCATAATTCAACACTTATTCGCTCATACATGGCATAACTACAATATAATGTGATGTTAAGATTAACAAGAATTGAGCTATTATTAGATATGTCAATTGTGTTAAATAATGCATTACTTAAATCTTGTATATTAGTTGTAGTTGTTTCAAATGTATTGCTATAAATAGAATTATTAAAAAACGATGATTTATTAATCATATTTATAGTAGTATTTAATACCGCTGTATTAACATACAAACTTTCGGCAGAAATAGTTCTTAATCCATCTAGACCCTTATTGTTTAAATTAATAGTTTTATTTAAAGCTACATTATTATTGAATAATATTTTTTTATTAATTGGCACTTTAAATTGTATATTATTATTTATGGATTCCAGTATTAAATTATTAGACATATTATTAGACGTTAATTTATCGCAAAATATTCTAAAGCTACTTAAGCTACTATTAAAATTTTCATAGGTTGCAACATATATTGGTATAGATGCTGGCGAAGAACCCTCTACATTTTTTGCTACTACAATAAAAGCATAAGCTATTCCATTAGTTAATCCACTAACTGTTGCTGTCGTTGTTAAACCATCTGCAGTTTTTGCTTGGAAATTACCAGGACTACTTGTTACAATATAACTTGTTATAGCTGATCCACCATCATATGTAGGTGCTGTCCAATTTAAAGTGACTTGAGTATTTCCCACACTTGCTGTTATATTTGTAGGTGCGTAGGGGGTTGTTCTTGGCGTCATGGAAAGAGAACTAGCTGGGGCCGAATTACCAGCAACATTTGTTGCCACTACAATAAAAGTATAAGCTGTTCCATTAGTTAATCCAGTAATTGTTGCAGTTGTTGTTAAACCATCTGCAGTTGTTGCTTGGAAATTACCAGGACTACTTGTTACACTATATCTTGTTATTGCTGATCCACCATCATTTGTAGGTGCTGTCCAATTTATAGTGACTTCAGCATTTCCTGTACTTGCTGTTATATTTGTAGGTGCGTCGGGTATTCTTATTATTGTCATGGAAAGAGAACTAGCTGGGCTCGAATTACCAATAGCATTTATTGCTACTACAATAAAAGTAAAAGCTGTTCCAATAGGTACTTCTGTTAGAAAATGTAATTCTGTAAATGTTGCTGTTGTTGTTGAACCATCTACAAATGTTGCTAATTGGAAATAACCAATATTAGTTGATACGTTATAACCTATTATTGGTGATCCACCATCATATGTAGAGGCAGTCCAAGTTATAGTGAATTGAGCAATGCCTGCAGTTGCTATTACATTTGTAGGTGCGTTGGGTGGTGTTAGTGTTTCTCTATATATACCTATTATATTTAAATAACCTCCTGATGTATTACTAGTTCCAATTAATGTAATAGCTGATGTTGTTACAGTAGATCCTGATATAGTATTATAATTTAATATATTAACAACTACACCTAAAAAATTAGTTCCTAACGGTCTAAATGTATATGTAGTAGAATTATTAATAATATTTGTTTGTGTTGATCTTACTAGTGTTAATAAAGTTGAAAGTATATTTGCATCATCTAGAGCAAATAAATCACCATTATATAAAGCTACTTTCGAATAAATACCATTATAAAAAAAATCAGCAACATTTGATGCTTTACTTCTTCCTAACCAAAATGTATTTAGTCCTGGTAAAACAGTATTAGATATAGTAAGTGTAGTAAGACCAAATTTACTAATAATAGAAGAAGCACCGTTATATTCATAAATATTAAATTTTAATTGTGTTTCTGAAACAAAACTATATGTATATATATAATATACATTTATAACTGAATTATAAACAGGTGTGTTTGTATATGAAGTCCCTCCATCCCATTTAACTTGTAATAAATGCTTTAATGCGTTAGTTTGAAATGTTGATAATATATTCATATTATTTGCGCTATTCCAAAAATCTATAATTCTTGACCATCTCCCATTTGCTAAACCAGTTGAACCGATAATTAAAGTTTTACCTATAAAATCTAAACCAGAAGTAATACTAGTTGTTGTCATTAAATTGTAGTATATATAATGATTTATATATATATTTATTTTATATATAAAACGTATCATTTAATAAAAATTACATAATTCAATTCTCATATTAGGTATATAATATTTTCTAATTTTCTAATTTTCTAATTTTCTAATTTTCTAATTTTCTAATTTTCTAATTTTCTAATTTTCTAATTTTCTAATTTTCTAATTTTCTAATTTTCTAGACATTCCAAACACGCATATAGATTATTTATTAATACTTGTTGCTCTTGAAATGCTTTTATTAACATTATTGTTAAATTGCTATAATTTACCGATTTAATTCTCTCAACTGTGTTGTCTTCTACTACTAATTCTGGAAAAAGCTCTTCTAATTCTTGGGCTAACACACCTATGTATTTTGTTTTATCGGAACCCTTCAAATTATAATTAACCACTCTTACCTTTAACAAGTCTGCTAATTTGGGAGCACAATTGACAATATTTTCTTTTAATCTACTATCACTAACTGCTCCATATAGACCTGAATAATTACTCACATTTCCACACGCATCAATTTTGAAAACTCTGTTATAAATATAACCTACATTGCTGTAATAATCTACTATAGAAGCACTAATATCTGTTGACGCAAGATAATGCGAGCTATAACCATTAATAGAAACGTCAAAATTATGTTTATTGGAAATTCTAAATGATTTTAAATATGCTTTACCTGTTACAGCTAAGTCACCGCTTATTGTTGTGCTAATTGTTGTTGTAGATGGAATAAATGCCAGTGATCTGTTTAGTCCATATACGCTATTATAAGTATTATTAGTCTGAATTAATGTTCTTCCATCTCCAGACAAGGCATGTATTCCTCCTTTAGAATTTGATGTTTTACCGTTAATTGAATTGCTTAGTTGATACCAATAATTATTAACATATGCAAACACTCTAACTTGACCTGTGTTATAATTATTATTATTAGAACCAACAGAAATGAGCGTTCCATCATTAGACATTGAAACGCTAGAACCGAATTCATCGCCGCCCGAAAGTCCTACTATTGCTTGACCTAATTGGGTCCATGTTGTTCCTCCTTGATACCCATATACATAAGCTTGACCTGTATTAAATGCTTGAGCTTTATAATACATATATATTGCTGTTAATTGACTACCGGAAACAATATCATTCCATCCTCCATCAGTATACCACATATGTATAACAGTTTCAGTTATAGTATCGGGCTGATTTGATGGAAAAGCAGTATAATTCCATGCGTCTCCTGTAACCCATTCCCAATCGACTGCTGTTTTTCCATTTGCATTAACACTAGTAGTTTTTCTCCTTCCTCCCAAATAAGCTTGATTACCGTTTCGTAGCACATTGACTTGTGCATTTTGTGATGCATCCAAAATTACAGCTAAATCGCGACCAAATACTGTTAATGCATTAGTTCTATGAGCTAGCCAATTCATGGTAGTCGTATTCAATTCATAAATAGGATTTATTCGATACTCGGTAGCATATCCGGGTGCTCCAATAACAATAGCATTTCCATTAGCAGATAATTTCATAGATCTTCCAAAATATAAATTACTAATATCAGGTCCTTGGATAGTACCTTTAGGTGTCCAAGTATTACCTGAAATTGTAAATGTTTTTATTTGCCCTCTTCCTATATTTAAACCAGTTACAGACTGTAAATATCGAATTACTACAATACCGGAACCACCTTTACCACCTAGTCCGGTATTATAATTACCACCACCACCACCACCTCCTGTATTGGTACCACCATCGCCTCCTTTAGTATTGTTACCCAATAAACCATTAGATCCATCAGTGAGTGCTGAACCACCCCCACTTCCTCCTCCGTTATTGCCACAACCGCCACCACCGCCACCCAGACCACCATAACCACCAACTTGGCTATCCCAAGCAGCACCACCACCACCACCGCCCCAATAATAACTTGGTCCAAGAATAGCATTAACTACACCAACACCACCTGAACTGGCACCAGTTCTACCTGTATCGCCCAAAATGATAGTACTTGTATTTAATGCAGCACCTCCGGCTCCACCGCCGCCTCCTTGTCGTGTTGGTTGTCCAATGCTTCGTGTTGTTATAATACTACCACCGCTAGCTCCGTAAATAAATCCACTATTTTGTCCAAGACTACTTCCTACCTTACCAGCTCCGCCTTGATAGAGTATTGTGTTGCTATAGGTGGATATTACTGCTCCACCACCACACCCACCATCCGCTCCATTTCCAGTGAGCGAGAGATGCGAAGCACCGGTTCCTCCTCCTGCAGCAATAGCAGTAAAAGCTCTGCTTTGTTGACCATTAGTCCCTGAAGCACCTCCATCACCCACAACAATCTCATAGCTAGCCCCAAGTATAACATTTGTAGAAGGTATATAAATTACTCCACCAGCACCACCACCACCTCCAAGCGAAGGCCCACCACCACCACCACCTCCAACAATTAAGACTTCGACACTACCGCTAAATGCAGGAGTAAAATATGATGTTCCGACAGTTGTGAAGCTATGAATTATGTATCCACCACTAATTGATAATGTGCCACCAGTTGATCTTCCCAATATACTTCCGCTTGCAAGCGTTTGTCCATCTAATGACAAAGCGGTTGAATAACCCTCAAAAGACCCAGAAATACCCACAATAGTTTGTCCTTGCTGTCTCCAATCAGCTACATTACTAATATTACTAAAGTCATATACTCTAACAGCACCAGCATTTGTTCCATTTGAATTATCTTTCCATGCACCAATAGCAATCCTATTTCCGCTTCCTGCTAAACTTATGCTATATCCGCTTTCACCGCCTAGCCCAGGACCATTAATATTAGAACCTTTTTGTATCCAACTATTAGTATTATTACTTAACTCATATACTCTAACTTGTCCTGCGCTAGCATCCTTGTATAATGAACTTGCCGCAATTATTCGACCATTACTTGACAATGCCAAACTATATCCTAATTCATCACCTGAAAGTCCAACAATGGTGTTACTACCTAATTTGGACCAATTATTATAACTTAATTCATATATATACACACTACCTGCTCGAGATGTGGTTGGTAAGGAAGAAGTCATTATAAAATCACTACCACAAGCAGCTGCTATTCCCAGTTCTGGTGACCAACAAACACTTTTAAATAACGTAGATGGTGATTGTCTAGAAGTCCAATTTATTCCATCAGGCGAAGTCATTACATTGGCATTACCAGTTTGTGCAACACCAATAAATAATCCTAATTCTGCGCTCCAACAAATACCCATCCATCCTACATTTGGATAGGTTGGCGCTGCCGGAGCCGGTATAGGTCCTATTGTTCTTGGTGTCCAATCTATTCCATTACTAGAAGTCATTACTTGTGCTCCATGATAACCAAGAGCAACAAATATTCCAACCTGTGGCGACCAACAAACACATTGCCAATCATTACTCGATGTTGCGGATCTCAAAGACCAATTTATACCATTATTAGAAGTAATTATAAAATCACCACCACCAACAATAACAAATATTCCTAATTCTGACGACCAACAAATACTTCGAAGAGCATAACTTCCTACATTATATCTAGTCCAACTTGTTCCATTTCTAGAAGTTATTACTGTATTATTTCCATTATCAGCAACAGCAACAAATAGCCCAAGTTCCGGTGACCAACAAACACTGTTCCATTTAAGAGTTTCCGTAGTTATTGTTAAATACCAATTTATTCCATCAACAGAAGTCATTGTACCTCCATCATGGCCTACAGCAAGAAATATTTTTAATTGCGGAGACCAACAAACACCATCCCACCTATAATAAGTATTTAATATTACTGAAGTCCAATTAATTCCATTAGTAGAAGTATATATAGTATCGCGCGCAACAGCAACAAATCTGCTTAATTCTGGTGACCAACAAATGCTATTACTATCATAAAGTCCTGATGTTCTTTGCGTCCATGTAGTAACTATTTGCTCTACTTGTTGTATGCTTAAATTATCATTTAAAGAATATGCAACTACATTTCCATCATTTGAAATAGCTACTTTTTTATTATTATTAATCTTATTATTAGGTATACTGCTAATATCTTGCCCAATTTGGTTCCACAAACTATTGGCAAATCTCTGACTAGAGTGTTTAGTGTTTATATTATCAATAGTAATAGATGAAGCCGACGTACTAATATTACTTGCATTAATAGTAGCAAATGAAATGTCAAAACGCGTTTTTAAACTATTATGCGACGCTTCAAAAACACTATTTAATAAGTACGACAAGTCAAGTATTTCAGTAAAAGTATTAAATGAACTATCAAATGAATTAAGAGCTCCAACTCTTCTCTGCCGTACATAAGAAGTATCCATAAGCGTTCTTAAATCTCCGTATGAAATTGAAAATGTGTTTTTGGAAATATATGAGTTATCTACATAAGATCTCAAAGAAGTTGTCGAAAGATCAAAATTAGATATTAATATAAAATTATTAGTAATTTGACTTCGACTATAAGTAGCATTATAAGAATTGTCTATATTCTTTTTTAATGTGAAAAACGATGAACTAAAATCTGTTCTAAATGTGTTTAAAGATAAGTCAAAATTGCGTTTAGCTAGTGAAAGATCGTCTATAAATAAGACTTTATTATTTTGGACGCTTAATTGTCCACCGCTAAAGTTCCATAGTGTTCCATTATATTTTAATGATGCAATATTTGAAATGTCTAGGCCTGCATTAGTTTTTGACAAATCTTGTATATTTGCTAAGGTCAAGTTTGAAGCTAGCGTAATAGCCTGATCACATATGTCAACGACAGATGACGCAATAGATGTTTGTAGTCCATTTACCGTTAAATCGCCATTAATTATTAATGTTCCGCTAGAATTGCCATATCCAGACGGGTCAATAGTAAATAATGCCGGCACTTTTAGCACATTATTAAGTAATAATCCGTTTATGCTTATGTCATTAAAGTAGGCGGTTTTAAGCAGAACTAAATTATTGCTTATTGAAATAGCTGATGCACTCAAATCGTTTGTAACAATTTTAGCACTATAAAAATTTTGCTCTAGTGCGGCTCTGTAAATATTAAAACTATTTTCAATAGATGCAAAATTATTTCCATTTATTAATAAATCATTACTTATAGTTAGTGTTCCATCAATGCGCAAATCTTTATTTATAGTGAGATTAGTGTTAAAACTTGCGTCGCCACCACTCACATTAATATATGTAAAATAAGCGTCGCTTCTTCCTATAGTATAACTCGTATTATCTATACCGATGCTCGTATTTCTAATATATCCATTATTAACACTGTTATATTTTAGTTTATTATTACTAGGTAAATCTATATTGTTAACATATACAAAATTACTGGATATTTCTGAAACATTAGAAATACTTATATTATTGCAAATTACTCTATTTAATTCAACATGTCCATCGAAAATTACTGCATTGCTACAAAAATCAATACTATTATATGATGTTTCAATTATTAAATTGTTGCTTGCATGTATACTAAATAATTTGTCGCCATATAGTTTAAACCGTCTATCTTCATTAAAATTTCTTTCCATATTAACGTTATTAAATATTATTATACTATTAATATTTTATTAATTTTTTATTAATTTATTGAATGCGTAAAAATAAATAAAAAATTAATAAAAGTTTATAATGTTGATGTTATAATGTTTCTCTTAATTTTACTTTTAATGTTTCGTTACTACCGTCTATATATACTTGTCCAATACCAGCAGCAACTCTAGATATTGGTAACCAGCTTAAATCAAAATAGAGCCTTGGACTATAAATACCAATATTAGGAACAGGATTAGCAGTAGTGCTACTGCTATCAACAATAGTAATACTATGTGATGGATTGATGGTATTAATTCCTATTCTATTATTTTGTGTATCTATACAAATTAGGTTACTAGGATCAATATTTCTGTTTGTAATAGAACCAATAGCCGAAAATGTTCCAATTAGCGTATTTATTGAAGAACTTTCGCTCATAGCTTATTTATAATATTATTAATTAAATTTTTAAGTAATAAGATTACTAAATAATATTTATTATTAATGCTTTTAAATCTTTTTTATAATGCCTTTAAATGCTTTTAAAATGCTTTTTCAATATTTGCCAGTCTGCTTTCTAAATGCTCTATTTTTTTAACTAATTCTCCTATATATTGTATTTTATTATTTACAATGGATGCTAAATCATTAGAACCTTCGTTTTTAATAAAATTCTCGTTTTTATTTAAGTTTTCATTTATTGTTTGGACTTGACTATCCAATTCTTTGAGAGCTGCCAAACTATATACAAAAATATTATTATAATTTAAGCTATATGGACTTTGTTCGTTACCGCTAATTACACTAAATTTTAGTTCATCTATTTTTTCTACTTCTTGGGCAATTAGACCTGCTTCTATTATGTATGGCTCGGTTAATGGACCCCTATAATGTGCGTCTTTAAAAGTCGTTGTTTTCTGGTAAATTTGGGGGCTTAATTGCCGTATTGTTGATAAAGCGTTAGTTATAAGTTCTTCATTGTGTTTTAACCTATCATCAGATGTAACACTAACATATGGACCAGTGGCTGTGCCTCTAATATTTAAAGACCCATCTATCCATACATTTCCATTTATTGATATATCGGTTCCTAGAAACGGATTAATATTATTTACAAATAATTTTGCTCTATTAAGCAACGTTAAAGAACTATCCATTAATACATTACCACTAATAGATAGAGGATTAGCATTATTAAATGGTCTAATATTATTTACATAAAATAAAGATGTCGCACTCATGTCTCGTGTTGTTAAGGTGTTAGTTATAAAACTATTACAACTAATTTCAGCATTTATTCTAATATTATTTGATGTAAAAATTCTTGTATCTAAATAAATCATACTTGCGTCTCCTAATATAAGAGTTTTTGTTTTCACTGTTCCGCTAACATCTATATCATAAGCCGGACTAGACGTTTTTACACCAATACGGCTATTTTCAGTATCAATACAAACCACGTCATTAGCATTAGGCATAATTATATCATCAGTTAATGCGCTTATACTTGTAACAATTTTGTTAAGTCCTGTTGACATTGCTATATTATTATTATAGATTAATAATAATAATTTAACAATTAAATGTATTACAGGAAAAATTCAGCAATCTATTAATTTTAATGATCTGTTTTTATATTGTTTTATTAAATATTATTTGGCTCTAGTGCTTGTAATCTTGCTGCTAAACTATTTATGGTTGCTTGCTGCTCTAACAAACTTAGATCTTGCGCTTTTACTTTTGCATGCAATTCTTTTATAGCTGCTAGCCCATAAGTAAGAAGCGAATTATAATTTACACCATATATTTGGCTTACTAAATTGGTGGTTACTTCATAAGCATTAGCACGACTTAAATCATTAATAGCTTGTTGTTGATAATAACCGACCTCAAAACTTAAATCATAATTTATTTTTTGCTCATTATAACTAATATAAAAACTTGCTTCATTGTTCATTTTTTGTATAATGTAACTCATATCAAAACTTAAATCGCTAAGGATTTGTTCTATATTGTTACTTACATCAAAACTTATATCACTACCCATTTTTTCCTTATAATAGCTAATAGTAAAGCTTAAATCATTGTTAATTTTTTGTGTGTTGTAATTATTTGTGAAACTTAGGTCACTATTCATTTTTTGCTCATAATAACTAAGACTATTAACAACATAACTTACATCATAATTCATTACATTTTCATAATAATCTCCTCCACTTACAACAAAGCTTATATCAGGAACTTGTAATACTTCTTGAGCTATTAAACCTGCCTCATAAGTCCAAGCATATCCGCTTAAATCTCCGTTATAACTTGCATCTAACATTGTAAATGTTTTTTGATAAAATTTAGGATTTAAACGATCAATAATTGTTAATCCGTTAGTAATGCCAACTTCATTATGCTTTACTCTGTCATCTGATGTGACAGGTGTGATACCTGCTGTCATAGTACCTGACACAGCAATATTTAAAAAATTCCATTTACCAGTTTCATCAATATTATTAAAACTGCTATCAAACACATTATAACTTGTTGGTGGACGACCTTTTAAGGAAGAAGTTAATAAGTAGCCATTCCAACCGCGACCAACAAAGATACCTACTTCAGGAGACCAACAAATAACAACAATATTTTCTGAAAATACTGGAGATGATGATATCCAGTTTATTCCGTCATTAGAAGTTATTATTCTAGTATAATAACCAGCACATACAAATAATTCGAGTTGTGGAGACCAACAAATACTATTCATATTTGTAAAAGTACTAGTAATAGCTCTTGTAGTCCAGTTTAATCCATTATATGAATATGCTACAATAGCAGTAAATGCAATAGCAACAAACATTCCAAGCGTAGAAGACCAACATACAGATGACCAATTAAATGAAACATTACTTATTAAATTCCAACTTGTTCCGTTAGATGAAGTCATTATTGTATTATTTCCAACTCCAACAAATAATTTAACTTCGGGAGACCAGCAAACACTATTAATTTCGTTCGAAGATGCAACAACTAAGGATGACCAATTAATTGCATTAGATGAATACATAACAATACTGTTTACACGATCACCACAAGCAAGAAATATTCCAAGTTCTGCTGACCAACATACAGCAAACATCTGAGAGGTGGCGTTTATAACAACCCTTCTATCGGATGGCCAATTTATTCCATCAAATGAGCTAATAATTCTCCATGTGCCAGTAAATCCAACAGCAACAAATAATCCAAGTTCAGGAGACCAACAAACATCCTCCCACTTGCTGTTATCTGTGGTATTTGTACGACTAGTCCAATTTATTCCATCGCTCGAAGTCTGTATCATACTGGAACTATCTCCTGTTCGGGCGACTGCAACAAATATTCCACGTTGTGGTGACCAACACATACCTACTGTATGATTACCTGTACCAGTATTAGGTGTTCTCACAGTCCAAGTTTGAACTGCCTTAGCTCCACTCGACGACGGATTTAAACCCGGATAAGCATCTTTTGCTAATACATAATGCCCATTAACTGCGCTCCAGCTTATATCTCCACTAATTTCTTGATACACTCTATTTGACGCTCTTAAATTGTTTATATATGCATTATTCCAATAGCGTGACGTGCTACCTAAACTATAAGTATTGGTTATAGAAGGGATCATGTCGCTAACTATAGATGAATTAACAATAGCAGAACCGCCTGTACTATAAACAATAGAAGCCGCTCCACCTCCGCCAGAACCATAAGCAGCTCCGTTTATAGTATTAACACTTAAATCCCCAACAAATATATTTTTCCATCGTTTTAGCGCAGAACCCAAATTTGAACCGCTTGACCCAGATGTCCCTTGTAAGTAGCGGATTACTACAATACCCGATCCACCTTTGCCACCTACTCCGCTATACCAAGCTCCAGCACCACCACCACCGCCAGTATTTGTACCACCATTACCTCCATTAGTGTCACCACCTACTTGACCGTTAGAACCATCAACAAGAGCTGATTTACCACCAGTTCCTCCTCCACTATTGCCTGCCCCGCCACCGCCACCACCAAGACCACCCCAACCACCAAATTGACTATCATAGCCGCTACCACCACCACCACCAGCCCAATAATAACTTGGTCCAAGAATTGCATTGACAACACCAACACCACCTGACCCCATACCAGTTTGCCCAGTATCGCCTGTAATATTAGAATTTGTATCTAATCCTTTAGCTCCTGCTCCCCCACCACCTGCTCCTCTGCATGGACCACCACTGCGAGCAGTTGTCATATTACCCCCACTACAACCATAAATAAACCCAACATTAGCAATCCCATTATTTGTTCCTAGAATATTACCACTAGTCCCACCACCTTGATTTAGTCTGCTATTATTGGATGCCGCGCCACCACCGGACCCACCTGCTGAACCATCTCCACTATCATGTGTTCCACTTGTTCCACCACCTGCTGCAGTAGCTCCAAAAACACGACTAAATTGTCCATTGGTTCCTGATGCCCCACCATCACCCACCACAACTTCATAGCTAGCCCCAAGTATAACATTTGTAGAAGGTATATAAATTACTCCACCAGCACCACCACCACCACCAAGAGTAGGCCCACCGCCTCCACCACCACCAACAATTAAGACCTCAACTGAGCCATTAGATGCAGGAACAAAATATGATGTCCCCGTTGTTCTAAAACTATGGATTATGTATCCACCGCTAATTGACACAGTTCCGCCTGTTCCTTGTGTAGCTGTTACAGTTGATGTTCCTGATACTAAAGGATTTAAATTCTGAGAAATATCAATATTACTTACACTTACATCCCTTAAATAAGCGTTGCCCCATGTTTTGCTAATAAGGCCTAAACTTGACCCATTATTTAAAAAAGGAATAATTATATTACTTGAAACATCAATAGAGCTAATGCTCAAATCGCGTATATAAGCATTGTCCCATACTCTAGTAGGCAGGCCTAATGTTAAAGTATTGCTTGTTAAAGGATTTAAATTGCCAGAAACATCAATAGAGCTTATGCTTACATCCCGTATATGGGCGTTGCCCCACGACTTATTAGGAGCACCTAAACTTGCTGAATTATTTACAAAAGGGCTAATTGAATTGCTAGAAACATCAATAGAGCTAACGCTTAAATCCCGTATATAAGCATTGCCCCATGTTCTTCCGATTAGACCTAAACTTGATCCATTATTAGTTAATGGATTTAAATTGCCAGAAACATCAATAGAGCTAGCGCTTACATCCCTTAAATAAGCATTCCCCCAATATTTTGTGGAGAGACCTAAACTTGAACCATTAGCATTTAAAGGATTTAAATTGCCAGAAACATCAATAGAGCTTACACTTACATCACGTAAATAAGCATTGCCCCATCTTCTAGTATTAAGACCTAAACTTGAACCATTAGCATTTAATGGATTTATGTTTAGTGAAACATCAATAGAGCTTACGCTTGCATCGCTTATATAAGCATTGCTCCAATTTCTGCTAACATCTCCTAATCTAAAAACATTAGTTAGAGAAGGAATTATATTGCCACTTATTGAAGTAAGATTAATTGAAGAAGACCCGCCATAAACTTGACCATTGATTTTATTAACACTTAAGTCATCTGAAAATACATTTTTCCAACGCCTCAACGACGAACCTAAATTAATGCTTACATCACGCGAGCATATTATATTTCCACTTACTTCAATAGAAGTTGTGCTTATATCCTTTATATAAGCATTACCCCAATATTTTGTGGAGAGACCTAGGCTTGAACTAACACCTGTTAAAGGATTTATATTTCCGCTTGTAATTAATTCACCGCTTATTGTTAGTATATTGGAGTTAATTGCTAATGTTTTATCCATACCATAAACTCTTGAAGATTGTGTTCCTAAGTTATGAAATAAAGTTGTTCCGTCTCCAGCTAAGGCATGATTATAAGCTATTGCGCTATTATTAACAAATCCATTAATAGTTTGCCCTAATTTAATCCAATAATTGTTAATATTTTTAAAGAACTGAACATTACATCTAAAATTATTATCGGCACTAGAGCGACCCCCTAGTGTAATAATTGACCCATCATTAGACATTGATACAAATGACCCAAGCTCATCGCCTGAAATACCTTGAATAGTTTGTCCTACTTGTGTCCATGAAGTTCCGCCCACATATCCATAAATCGATGCGCTTCCTTGATTATAACGATAAGATAAATCACTTGGAGATAAAGTCGGTAGCCCTATAAGACGATTAGCTAATGCATAGAAGTGGAATGTATAGTCATTGTATGTAGTTCCTTGATATACATTTGAAACAGGATTGATAGTAAATGTCTGAGTACCCGTAATACCTGCAACAAAGATACAATTTATAATAATTCCCATATTCTGACCATACATATTTTGATCTAGTGTAATACTAGGTCCGTTGTTAGCTGTAAATGTTTGAATTCGAACAGGAATATTATCATATCCCATTGAGAAGAAAGTTGTCTGGTATGTTGCTCCAATGATGAGATTAGTAAGGGTCACAGTGCGAGTATTACCGCTACCCCAAATAAATGTGTTAGCTAGTGCTATTCCTGTGCCTGTAATATTGCCAGTAGAAGATGGCTCTAAATTTGCTACCCCTCCAATAGAAAAGTTGGTCCCAGACAAGGCATGTGCTTGAAACGCTACTTGATTAACTGTAGCAGCTATAGCGTTTGAATTACCTAAATTTACAGCAACTGTATAACTTGAAGTAGAATCCAATCCTGTACTCGCATCATTTGTCCATGCATTATATGACCACCCTGTACTAGTTGTTGCACTAGCAGTGACTGGACTTGGCGCTCCAATAACAATAGCATTTCCATTAGCCGATAATTTCATAGCTCTTCCAAAGTATAAATAACTTATATCAGGTCCTTGAATAATACCTTTATTTATCCAAGTAGTGCCTGAAATTGTAAATGTTTTTACTTGTCCCGCATTAACTATGTTATTGGCATTATTAACATTTAAACATCCTGTTGCCAATGTTAGCCCGTCTAATGATAAAGCGGCTACATAACCTTCATAAGACCCAGAAACACCTAATAATGTTTGTCCTTGTTGTCTCCAATCATTTATGCTTGCACTAAAGTCATATACTCTAACGGCTCCTGCGTTAGTTCCATTTGAATTGTCTTTCCAAGCACCAATAGCAATTCTATTTCCACTTCCTGCTAAACTTATACTATAGCCGCTTTCACTAGCAACTCTTGGGCCATTAATGTTAGACCCTTTTTGCCTCCATATATTATTACTTAGCTCAAATAGCCTAACTTGCCCACAGTTAGTTCCACTACTATCATTAAGTATTGAGCTACCAGCAACAATTCTTCCATCACTTGACAAAGCTAAATCCCAGCCAAATTGGTCATCATTACTTAGCCCAACAATAATTTCACTGCTTAATCCTAACCGGGTCCAACTATAAGACACTTGATTATATGACAACTCATAAACATAAACCCTGCCTTTTGAAATGTCGCTATGTGAAGACGAAGATAATGCAACTACTCTTCCGTCATTTGAAATCGCTATTTTATTATTGTTATTAGCCAATGGAGGTCCATTGCTAATGTCTTGTCCTAACATGTTCAATAAGCTATTACCAAACCTTTGACTGTAATGACGCGTATTTAATGTTTCACCATAAATAGTGTTAATATATGCACTATTCCAATTTTTGGTTGCTAGACCAATAGAAGACCCATTAACAATTAAAGGATTTATATTTCCGCTTATATCAATACTAGCAAACGAAGCATCTGATCCGCTCACAATTCCTGTTCCACTTATTAAATTAGTTAAATTATGAGAAGTGTCTCCTTGCTTAATAAAAACAGCATTGTTTGCAGAAACCTCTAATACTATATTTCTACCACTATGCGGCTTTATAGTTAAATGGTCTCCGCTAATAGATGATATAGTATGCGCATACATTTTCCATGATTTATTGCCACTATTGAAATTATGCAAGCTCATCAAACTACTTATAGGTGCTGTTTCTAAATATGAACCTATTATATTTAAATAACCCCCAGATGTAGTACCACTACCATTTAATGTAATAGCTGTATTTGATACATCAGATCCTGTTGTAGTATTATAATTTAATATATTAACAACTACACCTAAAAAATTAGTTCCTAACGCTCTAAATGTATACGTAGTAGAATTATTAATAATATTTGTTTGTGTAGAGGTTACTAGAGTTAATAGCGTTGAAAGTATATTTGCCTCAGTTAGAGCAAATAAATCACCATTATATAAAGCTACTTTATTATATCTACCATTATAAAGGTCGTTTGCCCATATACTTCTTCCTAACCAAAACTGAGTTAAATTTTGTAAAAAAGCGCTAGCTCCAGTATATGTACCTATTGTACCTTTACTAACAATAGTAGAAGCACCATTATATTCATAAATATTGTATTTAATTTGAGTATCTGATATAAAACTAAATACATATATATAATATACATTAATATATGAAATCCAAGGCATTATAGGTTCACTATACATCTGACCAAGAGGTCTAAAAGTAAACCAAGGTTGTTTATTTGTAGCAGAAAACATGACGCCTAAATAAGTACCTGTTGTATTATTATTAAAATCAACAACTCTTGCATAGTCAGTGTTGCTAGTACCTGTGGAACCAATAATCAAAGTTTTACCTATAAAATATGTTCCAGAAGTAATACTTGTTGTTGACATTAAATAATAATATATATAAACTAAATATTAATATATATATTATTATTACACATAATTATATAACATTTTATTATTTTTTATTAATAAAAATAATAAATAATAAATAATAAATAAAAATGTATTATATTATTAACTCGACGACAACTATTGTTCTAATGTTTCTATTCTAGATGTTAAAGTATTTATAATTGCTTGCCGATTTAATAAAGTTGTTTCTTGTGCTTTTACTTTTGCGTGTAATTCTTTTATCGCAGCAAGTCCATATATAAATACTGAATTATAGTTTAATGTATATGGTTGCGCTATTACATTGTTGCTTAGTTCATAATAATAAGAATAACTTAAATCATTATTACTTAGGTCTTGAGAACTTAAATCATTATTACTTAAATCATTATAACAAGCATCAAAAATTAAATCATTATTCATTCTTAGTATATTATAACTAGCATCCATTATTAAATCACTAAAAATTTGTTGTATATTATAACTCGCATCAAAACTCATATCAGTGTTCATTTTTTGCTGATAATAACTAATAGCAAAGCTTAAATCATAATTCATTTTTTGTTCATAATAACTAGGCGGATAACGCGGAGGATTTAATTGGCTTCTTAAAATATGGTTTACGTAATAATAATCTCCACCACCAACAGCAAAGCTCAATTCAGGAACTTGTAATACTTCTTGCGCTATTAAACCTGCTTCATAAGTCCATGTAAGCCCACTTAAATCTCCATTATAACTTGCGTCTAACAAAGTTTGAGTTTTTTGATAAAACTTGGGGCAAAGTTTATCAATAACTGCTAATCCATTAACTATAACAGCTTCATTATGCTTTAATCTATCGTCTGAATTATAATTTGTTGTATTTACAGTAAGAGTTCCTGTTGTAGCTACATTTGCAAAACTCCATGTACCATTTTCATCAATGCTATTACTTGAAACGTTGGCCGTACCTCCTGCTGTTATGTAGCGAATTACTACAATACCTGAGCC
>Ga0214919_10003724_pt1 | contig 22762 bp, 26 predicted proteins | sample LL1503_MetaG_FD_177994 | JGI IMG/M metagenome (GOLD analysis project Ga0214919, IMG submission 177994) | Freshwater microbial communities from Lake Lanier, Atlanta, Georgia, United States - LL-1503 | ecosystem: Environmental > Aquatic > Freshwater > Lake | place: USA: Georgia | collected... | reverse complement strand
CAAAACCAACAATCCTTAAAGTATTGAACAATTATAATCTCATAAGAAAAAGAGATAGATGTTCCACATTAGATATTAAAAAAGATGGTGAAAAATATTACGTAACCCGTAAGTGTCCAAATTGTAATAAAGACATTAAAACAACCTCAAAAGATAAAGTAATCGCGTGTAGGAATCACTTTAGAAAAATAAATGGGACTTCATTATGTAAACCCTGTTCGTTAAAGATACAGGTTGGGGTAATGAACCCATTTTATGGTAAAACGCATACAAAAGAAACTGTTGAATTAATCTCAAAAAAAATATCTGAGAATCCTCCAAGACAAAGTTCTGTTTCTAATAAAGAAAAAAAACTATTAACTGAGGTTAAAAAATTAAAATATAGTCCAATCGGGTCATATTCCGTTGGTCGATATGTTTGTGACATTTATATAGAATCATTAAATTTAATAATAGAATTTAATGGTGATTATTGGCATTGTAACCCTAATAAATATGATAAAGGGTATTTACACCCACATAAAAAAAAGACAGCTAAGGAAATTTGGGATGAAGATAATTTAAGAGTTGATAATATTAAAAAATATGGTTATAATTTAGAAGTTATTTGGGAGTGTGATTTAGACAAACCTAATAATCTTAAAACTATATTAAAAAAATATGAAAGAAAAAATTAACGTTTTAGTAACCCCTAGCGATAAAACCGGCGTTGGGAAATTTCGCTCTGTTGACCCCCATGTATTCCTACAAAACCAATATCCGGATGACTTCCACATAGATATTGACTACGAACCGCAGATAAATAACATCAATTATTGGAAAAAATATCAGATAGTTCATGCTCATAGAACCATTGGTCAAGATTACGATATGGCACCTCAACTAATTGAATGGTTAAAATCAATTGGTATTATTGTTATTATTGATTTGGATGATTATTGGTTACCAACAAAGGAACATCCTATTCATAGTATTATTGTTCAAAATAAAATTGATGAAAAGATTAAGGCAAACTTAAAAGCCGCATCTTATGTAACAACAACTACGGATATCTTTGCAAATGAAATAAGAAAAATTAACAAAAACGTTATTGTCTTCCCAAATGCGATTAATCCTAAAGAACCTCAGTTTAATCAACCAACACCTCCTTCAGATAAAATACGAGTTGGGTGGTTAGGTGGGTCATCTCACTTACACGACTTGGCATTACTTGGGGATTTTGTTCAAAAAAACCAATCAATCAATGATAAATTACAATATGTGATTTGTGGATTTGACACAAGAGGAACTGTAACAGAAATAAACCCTCAAACAAATGAACAAAAACAAAGAGATATTTTACCTGAAGAAACGGTATGGGCAAGATATGAAGAAATCTTTACATCCAACTATAAAACAACAGATGAAGAATATAAGAAATTCCTAATGAATTTCAAAGAAGAAGAGTTTAAATCAAATACCGAATTACCATATGTTAGAGTTTGGACAAAACCTGTTACAACTTACGCTATGAATTATTCAAAATTTGATATATCTTTGGCACCGATTAAAAATCATATCTTTAACAGAATGAAATCTCAATTAAAAGTTATTGAGGCAGGATTTTATAAGAAAGCGTTAATTGCGTCAGAGATTGGCCCATATACAATTGATTTAGTTCATTGTTTAAAGAATGGTGAGTTCAACGATAATGGTAATGCAATTTTAATTCCTGAATCAAGAAATCATAGTGATTGGTCTAAATCAATTAAAAAATTGGTTGATAATCCTGAAATGATTACCGAATTAGGTGAGAGATTATATAATACGGTAAAAGACAAATATGACCTTAATAAGGTTACTGATGAAAGAGCTAGTTGGTACAAATCTTTAATAAAATAAAAATGATAAAAATACCTTTAACCAAAATATTGTTTCTTGATATAGAAACTGTTGGTGGATGTAAAAATTATACTGAATGTCAAACTAATAACCCAAATGTTGCAAAACAATTTGAGAAATATTTCGATTGGTTTCAAAAAAGATTTCCGGAAGATGCGGGATTCTCTGCTGACAAAGTTTTTGAAAAAAGAGCAGCGTTAGTTCCGGAGTTTGCAAAAATTGTTTGTGTTAGTGTTGCCTTTGTTATGGACAATGGTGACATTAAAAAACAATCATTCTCAGGTGATGATGAAAAAAAATTATTAAAAGAATGTCAATCTTTACTTAATCGTTGTGGTAAACTAGATTTTTATCTATGTGGACACAACCTTAAGAATTTTGACATCCCAATGTTAGCAAAAAGAATGATTATCAATGGGTTAATGCCACCAACATTATTACCATCCTACGACACAAAGCCGTGGGAGATTAAAGCAATTGATACCAAAGAAATTTGGCAATACGGAGCTTATACCGCAATTGGTTCATTAGATTTAATGTGTTCTTGTATGGATGTTCCATCACCAAAAGAAGGTGATGTTACCGGAGATAAAGTTCACGACGCATATTGGAATCAAAATATGTTACCAGAAATTACCGCTTATTGCGAACGTGACGTATTGGTATTGATTGATGTGATAAAAAAATTAAAAGAATTAGAATAATGAGCGAAATAAATGATTTAAATAAATTAAGAGATAGAATCCTTAAATTACAAGAGTCCCTTCAATCAGAAACTGAAGTAAGTTACGAAGACATTTTAAATGAAATGGATATTGACATAGTTCAACTTGAAAAAGATATGATTGAAACTAAACGACTTTTACCTTTGGGTTATAAAGTTTTACATCCTGATGCTGTATCACCAAAATATAACTATGGTAGTGATTCCGGTTTTGACTTACATTCAATAGACACAATTGAAATCCCCGCTTTTGGTAGAGCACTTGTTCCAACCGGTTTGTCATTCGATATTCAAGATGGGTATGAGATACAAGTAAGAACCAAAAGTGGTTTAGCCATAAATCAAGGTCTTATGGTCTTAAACTCACCAGGAACAGTCGATAATGGTTATACGGGAGAAGTTAAAGCAATCATCTTTAACACAAACCCAACATCATTCACAATACCTAAGGGTATGAAGGTAGGACAAGCAGTTCTATGTCCCGTTGTAAATGGGGGGTGGGTTGATTTACAACAAATAAATAAAATTAATGATAAAGAACGAGGGTCTAATGGATTCGGTTCAACTGGTTTAATATGATTACAATAGGGTATAGTACAAGAAAACATAATCCGGAATTAATATCTTATTTTAGAAAATCTTCGGGGAATCCAAAAGTTCAAATTATTGAGAAAATTAATAATGGTGAAAAAAATTTATCACAAGTTTATAATGAAATAATTAGTGAGTCGGATAATGACATAATTGTATTATGTCACGATGACATATATTTTGATACTAATAATTGGTCAAGTAAGTTAACAAAGTTATTTGATAAAAATCCGGAATACGGTATTTTAGGTATGGCTGGAACAACACATATGCCTATTAGCGGCACGTGGTGGGATGATAGAACTAAAATGTACGGAATTGTAAACCACGAAAATGGTGGTAAAAAATGGGAATCAAGATATTCAAATTCATTTGAAAATTCAATAAAACCTGTTGTAGTTGTTGATGGAGTTTTTATTGCAATCCATAAAAAAAGAATTAAAGAATTATTTGATGAAACAGTAGATGGATTCCATATGTATGATGTTAATTTTTGTTTTAAAAATTTTCTTTCAGATGTTAATATTGGTGTTCTAACAAATATTAGAATCACACATAAATCAATTGGTATGACTAATGACCAATGGGAAAAAAATAAAAATCTTTTTGTTGACAAATACAAATCCTATTTACCCGCTAAAGTAAAATTTAAGTCTACCAATAAGTTAAACGTAATGATTTCCTGTTTATTTTTTCAAAATTATACAGGGTCAGAAATGTATGTATTTGAATTAGCAAAAAATTTAATAAGTCAAAATTGTAATGTAACAGTAGTTGCATCAGAAACGGATGGTCCATTAGTTTCTATCGCCATTAAGTTAGGTATTGTTGTTAAAAATATTAAAGAAACTCCGGGTTATAAATTAGGGGATGGTAAATGGATTATTAACACACCTGAAGGGCCAAGAACCTCAACACCAAATAATTTTTATAAAATATCTGAGGTTCATTATGATATTATTCATTGCCAACATAAACCAATTGTTGATGTTATGAATACTTTATACCCAACCATTGATAAAATTTCAACAATACATTCTGAAGTTATTGAATTAGAAAATCCGGTTATTAATAATAGTATTAAAAAATATATAGCAATTAGACCCGAAATAAAACAACATTTAGTCGATAAATTTAAAATTTCTGAAAATGATATTGAAGTAATTTATAACCCAATTGATGACGTTAAATTTAAACCCGAAAATAAACCATATGAAAATTCAGTCTTATTTGTTGGGACAATAGATTATTTACGTAAAAAATCTATTTTTGATTTGGTTAATTACACTAAAGATAAAAATAAAGAGTTGTGGTTAGTTGGTAAAAATCAAAGTGATTATTTACCTGAATTACTTAAACATTCTCATGTTAAATATTATGAAGCAACACCTAATGTGGATAATTTTATTCATAGTTGTTCTGAAACCGCGGGAATTTTATTAGGTAGAACAACTATAGAAGGTTGGATGTGTGGTAAACCGGGTTGGATTTATAACGTTAATTCAAATGGAGATATAATTGATAAAGAATTTTTTGAGGTTCCTAATGATTTAGAAAAATTTAAATCCGGTAATGTTACTTCTAAAATTAAAACAGAATACTTAAACATATTAAACGCATAAAAATGAAATTATTAATTAAATTTCCAACAAAAAATCGTAAATTTAAATTTTTTAATGTTTTTAACAAATATCATCAATTTTGTGATGACAAAGAAAATACTCAATTTTTAGTGACCTTAGATAATGATGATTCAGATATGAATTCACCTGACGTTATTGAAATATTAAAAACATTTAAAAATACGGAAGTTATATTTGGTGATAGTAAATCTAAAGTTGATGCCATAAATAGAGATATGGAATTATATAATGATTGGGATATAGTTTTATTAGCGTCAGATGATATGACACCAATTGTTAAGGGTTATGATAATATTATCAGAAATAATATGAAAACCCACTATCCTGATACCGATGGAGTACTTTGGTTTAATGATGGATATCAAAGAAATAAGTTGAACACCTTATGTATTTTAGGTAAAAAATATTACGACAGATTTAACTACATTTATAATCCTGAATACAAATCAGTTTGGTCAGATAATGAATTTATGGATGTCGCAAATTTATTAGGGAAACAGACTTATTTTAATAATGTAATCATTAAACATGAACACCCTGATTGGGGGTTTGGAAATAGAGACCATATACATCAAGAAAATTTTCTAAATGTTGATTATGATAGAAACATTTATTTAAAAAATAAATCAGTTAATTTTGGGTTATGAAAAAAGTAATAAGTTTCTCATTATGGGGTGATAACCCTAAATATACAATTGGTGCAATTCGGAATGCCAAATTAACACCAATTATTTTTCCGGGATGGGTATCAAGATTTTATTGTGGACTTTCAGTACCACCTAATATTATTGAAACATTAAAGTCTTTACCGTATACTGAAGTCATTATGATGGATGTTGACGGGGATTGGTCAGGTATGTTTTGGAGATTTTATGCTTGTGATGATTCGGATATTATGTTATCTAGAGATACTGACAGTCGTTTATCAAATAGAGAAAAATTAGCTGTGGATGAATGGTTAAATTCAGATAAAGATTTTCACATAATGAGAGACCATCCATATCACGCGACAGAAATTTTAGGAGGTATGTGGGGTGTTAGAAATAATTTATTAAAAAATATGAAAACCATTATTGATGATTATGTTAAGGGTGATTTTTGGCAAGTGGACCAAAATTTTTTAAGAGAAAAAATATACCCTTTAGTCGTTAACCATAGTTTTGTACACGACTCATATTTAAATTATAATAATAATTCTAAAAAATTCCCATCTGAAAGAATAAATAAAGAATTTATTGGTGATACATTTGATGAAAACGAAAATAGACATCCGGAATATCATTTAAAAATTTATTAAAATATGACATTAACTATTTTAATTTGTGTTCATAGTACAAATGAATTTCACGATATATTATTAAATAAATCATTACTATCGTTGGTTAATCAAACTTATAAAAATTTTAAAACAACCATTGTTTTAGATGAATGTTGGAATAAAACCAAAGAAATGATTGATTCTTCAAACTATAATTTAGATTTGACACTATTAATTAGAGATAAAAAAGAAGGATTATCTTATGCTAAAAACTTTGGATTACAATATGTTAATACTGATTGGGTTGGATTTTTAGATGCAGATGATTTATACTTACCAAACAAACTTGAACAACAAGTTAATTACATAAAGAATAATGATGTTGATTTTTTAGGTACTCATTGTTGGAATATTAATAGTAATGACGATAATAATTTATTTCCAAGTTGTTTTGATAATACTCAAAATATTACTCATTCAGATATCTCAAGTAAAATTTTTACTGAAAACATTTTAACCCACGGCTCAATGTTAATAAAAACAAATATCATAAATAATTTGGGTGGGTATCACGATGTTAGAGGTATGGAAGATTGGGATTTATGGAAAAGAGCCATTAACAGTGGTTATAAATTTTATCAAATCCCTGAAAGATTATACACATATAGATTAAACACTAGCGTAGCAAGATAATATGAAAAAAATAAAAATTTTATTTTACTCACATACCGTAGATTATGGGGGCACTTGGAGGTCTCACGAAAGGATATTATTAAATTTAAACCCTGATTTATTTGAAGCGTATGTTTGTTATAACCCTAATCAAGATAATAATCGTTTAGATTTCTTAAAAACTAAATTAGATGATTATCAATTAATACCTTTTAAGGCATCAATTGATAAATTAGGTTCAGATGTTGGATACCCTTATAGAGAAACTAATTTTAGTGAAATAGTTAAACCATACGATTTTGACATAATTCATTTTGCTAGAGGTGGGTATTTTGAATGGCCCTTTAATCAAAGAATTTGCCCTATTCAAATTGAAACAAATATTTTTGGGGGTAAAGATAGTTCTGAATTTTTAGATTGCTCAGTAACTATTTGTAATAAAATTAATGAAATTAGAGGAAATTCAGATTATATCATATATAATCCAATACCTTTACCTTTAAATTCAAAAGATAATTTAATATCAGAGTTGAATATTCCTGAAGGTTTTCACATATTTGGTAGAATTGGTCGGAAAGCTAATTTTCACCCTATAACATTAAATTCATTGAAAAAATTAAAAGATAGTGGATTTAAATTTAAATATGTTATAATTGGGGCTTGTAATCAAACAATAAATTTAATTAATAATTTAGGGTTAACAAATGAGTGTATTATAATTGAACCGACCAATGATGATGAATTTATTCATAAATTTCATAATACTATTGATTTATTTTTACATTACAGAGTTGATGGTGAATGTCATTCAACGGCAATATCTCAGTCTTTAATGTATGGAGTTCCGGTGATATCTCATTATGCAGGTTATAATGGTCAAGAAGAAACAATTAGTAATGGAGGGTTTGTTTGTAAAAATGAAAATGAGTATGTTGAATCTATTATTAAACTTTGTAATGATACAGAATTGTATGAAAAAATGTCTTATAATGCAAAAAAAAGGGCTATGGATTTTGAACAAAATAAAATAACATTAGAGTGGGAATCTTTATATAAAAAATTAAATAATAAAAACATCAATATATTATGAGTATAAAAATATTAGAAACAGGGGCTTGGGATTATAATAATAGTAATCGAGATGAATCACATAATCTAGATAAAGGTTTAGTAGAATTTTTTATTGAATTTATAAATAATAATAGAATTAAAAATGTGTTTGATTTTGGATGTTCGAATGGTTATTATCTTGATATGTTAAATCAAAAAATTAACAATATAAATCTAATTGGTATTGAGCCGGAAGTAATGTTATGTAAATATAAAAAATTTGATAACATATTAGATTACGATTTATCTAAACCGTTTCAACTCCAAACTAAAGGGTTGGTGATATGTTTAGAAGTTATAGAACATATACCAAAAGAATTTGAAACTATTGTAATTGAAAATATAATAAATCATTGTGAAGATTTTTTATTTATAAGTTGGGCAAGACCCGGACAAGGTGGTTTGGGGCACGTAAATGAACAATCTTTATCATATGTTATTGAACTTTTTGAAAAAAGAAATTTTATTTTTTTGGAAAAAGAAAGTTTAAATGGAAGAGAATCTGCAACATTACCTTGGTTAAAAACTAATTTTTGTGTTTTTAAAAAAATAAAATAAATTAAAAAAATAAAATAAATTATTATTAACAAATGAAAAATTTAATAAATAACTTTTTTGACAAAATTTATGTTATTAATCTAAGTTACTCGGTTGAGAGAAAAAAATCAATGATTGAACAGTTTGAGAAATATAACATAAAAAATGCAATTTTTATTGAAGCTACGGATAAAAATACATTAAATTTTGAAGAACTTATAGAAAAAAAAATGTGGCAATGTCTTCAAAATTGTGTTTCAAAATGTACTTGTAGAGATAGCCTTGGAGATGGGAACATTGCTCTCAATATTTCTCACTATAAAATTTACCTTGACATCATTGAAAATGATTATAATAAATGTCTTATTTTAGAAGACGATTGTGTTTTTTCAGATGAAATGTATAATTTTAATGATATTGAAACTTATATACCTGAAGATTGGGAATTGTTATATCTTGGAAACTCTAAATTTATTTCTAATAGTACAACATCGGATATTAATAATTTATTTTTCTTAAAATGTTTTGGAGTTCCTTGTACACATATGTACGCAATAACAAATAACTCGGCTAAAATATTAGCAAAAAACATATTTCCTATTAGAGCTGCGATAGATGGATATATTCATAGATATATTATTGATGAAAAAAAATTAAATAACGTATATATTTGCACCAAAACTTTCGCACTCAATGGAAGTGTTGAAAATTTAATAAGAATGGATAGATAATATAAAAAAAAATATATGAAAATACTTTTAATACAAGAAAATGGTAGACATAATGAAAATAGACATTTTAGAGAATGTTTTTGTTTACAACGTGGTTTTGAAAAACTTGGGCATAATGTAACAGTGTGGGGGTTAGGTCACGACAACTATAATGATATTATTGATTTTAATAGTTTTAATTTAATAATTAATTTAGAAAATTATGACTATAGTGGTTGGGTACCTAATTTAGAGAATGTTAATACTATAAAATTCCTGTGGTGTATTGACGCTCACGTCAAAGGTGAGTCATCATATAATAATGAATTTAATAAAGGAAAATACAATCTTCTATTACACTCAACAAAAGATTATGTTAATGACGAGTTTAAAGTTTGGTTTCCAAATTCATTTGACGATACTTTAATATCGTCAAGAGATGTTATTAAAAAATGTGATGTTGGATTTTGTGGTAGTTTACTTAATAGGAGTAATTATTTAAATTTATTATCAAGTAACTTTAATTTTATATATGATAATTTTGTTATTGGTGATTCTATGGTTAATACCATAAATTCATATAAAATACATTGGAATTGTAATTTATCAAACGATATTAATTACCGAAGTTTTGAAACTATTGGGTGTGGAATACCTTTAGTAACTAACTATAATTACCAATATGAAGAGTTAGGTTTTATTGATGGTGTAAACGTTATGATGTATAAAGATAATGTTGAAATGATTTTAAAAATAAAACAATTATTGTCCGATGATAAATTAAGAGAGTCTATCGGTAAATCCGGGTTAGACTTATCAAAACAACACACATATGAAAAAAGATGTGAAACTTTAATAAACTTATATAGTAATAAATTATGAATTTTATAACTACAAATCATCAAGGGGGATTATGTAACGTTATGTTTAAATTATCTGCGGCAATTAGTTTAGCGTTAGATAATAATGTTGATTACATTTTTTCAAACGAGTTTCTAAGACCGATTAGTTCTGAAACCCCAAAACCAGGTTTTGACCCTGATTATAGTGTTTATAACGATAATTTATTACGTAATATTAATTTTATTGAGAAATTACCATCACCATATAGAGTACATAAAGAACCTCCAACATTTAATTACAAACAAATAAACTATAACATAGGCGAAAATTTATTAATTGAGGGGTACTTTCAAAGTGAAAAATATTTTATAAATAATAAAGATTACATAATTAATCTTTTTAAACCAACTGAAAGTATTAAAAAAATTATTTTAGAAAGATTACCAAATGTTAAAAATTCAATTTCAATTCATATTAGAAGAGGTGATTATTTATCATCACCTAATTATCACCCACAACAATCTATAGAATATTACACGTCTGCGATTAATTTGATTGGAATAGATAAAAATTATTTAATATTCAGTGATGACTTAAATGGAGTTAAAAGTATGTTTGATTTTTTACCAAATAAAGAATTTATTAGTTTAGGTAAAGATTACTTAGATTTATACGCAATGAGTATGTGTGAACATAATATCATATGTAATAGTACTTTTGGATGGTGGGGTGCATATTTAAACAAAAATAAAAATAAAATAATAATTGGTCCTAATAATTGGTTTGGTCCTTCATCCGGATTTTTAAACTCTTCTGACATATTACCCGATAATTGGATAAAAATTTAAAACATGAAAAAGATATACTCAAAAATTAATAAGACTAAACTATTACACATGATAGTTAGAAAAGACAACATATTACCAGGTAGGGAAGACATTGTTAGTGAAGAAAATTTTATACAGTGTTCAAGATTAAACTTAACAAAAGGAACAACCTTTAAACCACATAAACATATTTGGAAAGAAAAAACACAAAATGTAATTGCTCAGGAAAGTTGGGTGGTAATACAGGGTAGTGTTAAATGTATTTTCTATGATATTGACAATTCTATTTTAACTACTGAAATTTTAAATGTTGGGGACGCCTCATTTACTTTAGAAGGTGGACATAATTATGAAATTTTAGAAGACGATACATTAGTATATGAATATAAAACAGGTCCTTACGAAGGAAAAGAATTAGATAAAATTTTTATTTTATGAGACAAGATATTACAAGTTTAAATAAATGGTTTAGCGATAATGGTGATTATACCCATAATATAAATTATGAATTAAATGACGACTCAGTTGTTATTGATTTAGGGGGGTATTATGGACTATGGATTGATGAAATTTTAAAAAAAAATAACCCTCATATTCCCAATATAATATTAGTTGAACCAGTACCTGAATTTTACAATCATTTAATTAAAAAATATGAAAATTCCGAAAAAATAAAGGTAATGAATGTAGGAGTTTCTACAGATAAAAATGAAACAACTAAATCTTTATATGTGTCAAATGATGGGTCATCAACAAATTTTAACACAAATGTTAATTCAGTTATTCAAATTAAAACTATACCTATCGATAAAATACTTTCAGATAATAATATTAATCAAGTTGATTTACTTCAAATTAATATTGAGGGAGATGAATACGCATTAATGGAATATCTAATTGAAAGTACAATAATTAACAAATTTAAAAATATACAAATACAATTTCATTTAGGTATTGAAAATGATATAGAAAGAAGAGATAATATTCAAAAAAACTTAATTTCTAATGGATTTAAAAATAAATTTGATTATCCTTTTGTATGGGAATCATGGGAAAAACACAAAATATAATTACCCAAGAAAGTTGGGTATTAGTATATGAATATTAAACAGGTCATTACAGAAAACAATAATTAGATAAAACATTTTTATAAATGAAGAGCGATAAAGTAACAATAATTGGTACCGGGTCTTATTTACCTAATAGGGTTGTGAGTAATAGTGAACTATGTGAAAATATAGACACAACCTCAGAATGGGTTGAACAAAAATTAGGTATTTTAGAAAGAAGAATGATTGTAGGTGAGAAAACTTCTGATTTAGCATATCATGCTGCGATAAATGCTTTAGAATCGGCAACTATAAATAAAGAAGATTTAGATTTAATTATGGTAGTTACTTCTAGTCCTGACCAAATATCTCCATCAACCGCGTGTGTTTTACATAATAAATTAAATATTAAAAAAAACGTACCATCATTTGATATTAATGCTGTTTGTGCAGGGTTTGTTTATGCTATGTCATTCGCATCAACATTAATTAGTACCGGTATATATAAAAATATATTAATTGTTGCCAGTGAAACATATTCTAAACATACAAACTTAAATGACCGTCATTGTGTGTTTTTTGGTGACGGGGCAGGTGCGGTAGTTTTAGGTCCTTCAAAAAATAGCTGGATGGTAAGCGAAATATCATCTAACGGTAACGGTACTGGTATGACAGGTTTTAGAATGCCGTTAGATAAACCATTTGAAATGATAGGTAAAGAAGTTTGGGAACAAGCAACTAAAGTATTACCTGAATCAATTAAAAGCGTTTTAAAAGAAGCTAATTTAACTGCGGACGATATTAATATGTTAGTCCCACATCAACCTAGTATTAACATATTAAAATTGGTTGCAAAAGATGTTGGTTTACCAATGGGTAAAGTAAAAACAGTAATGGATAAATATGGTAATATTGCAGGGGCGTCAATACCAATTGCTTTAGATGATGCAATTAAATCAGGGGAAATAACTCATGGTGATAATATATTATTATCAGCTGTTGGGGCTGGTTGGGCTTGGGGTTCAATGATAATTAAATATAATCAATAATTATGAAAAAAATAGTTGTTTTTGGTGGAAAAGGTGGTCTTGGAACTAAATTAGTACCATTACTTAAAGAAAAATATGAAGTAATTTCTTTATGTAGTAAAGATGTTGATGTAACAAACCCAAAAGAAGTAAATGATTTTTTTAATAAAAATCACGTAGATATTGTTTTAAATATGTCCGGTAAAAAATATGATGTATTTTTAAATAGTATTACAGAAGATGATTATAAAGAAATTGATGATATGTTGAATGTAAACATAAAAGGTAATATCAATATCCTTTCAGGATGTTTACCAAATATGATTAAAAATAAATGGGGTAGAATAATATCAATATCTTCAATTTTTTCTGAAATGAATGTACCTAAAAATTCATTATATTGTGCATCAAAAGCCTTTTTGGATAGATTAATTTCTGTTGCTAATAAAGAAAACATAAAACATGGAATAACGTGTAATACAATACAACTAGGATATTGGGATGGGGGAATGGGTGATAGAGTTGAAACTAAATACCAAGATATGGCAAAAGAAAAAATAGGGTTAAAAAGGTTTGGTAAAGCTCAAGAATTATATAACACAATTGACTATATTATAGAAAATGAGTACTTTTGTGGATGTAATTTAAAAATAAATGGTGGATTATAAATATAAAAAATGGAAAAATTAAAAAAAGTAGGTGAAGATGTTAGAGTCAGTGAATTAGCAATAATATCAAGACCTGAATTAGTTGAAATAGGTAATCACGTATCAATTGATATGTGGACTTATATATCGACTCAAGCAATGTTGGGGGATTATATTCATATCGCACCGAGTGTTTCAATTATAGGTGGAGCCCCGGCATTAATTATTATGGAAGATTTTACTAATATTGGTTCCGGAAGTAGAATTGTCTGTGCAACTGATGATTTCACCCAAGGGTTAATATCACCTGTCGTTCCATTAGAATATCGAACGGTCACAAATAAACCAGTAACCTTTAAAAGATATTCTACTTTAGGGGTTAATTGTACTGTTTTACCGGGCATAACATTAGGTGAAGGGTCTATAGTTGGAGCGGGGTCTGTAGTAACTAAAGATACTGAACCTTGGACAATATATGCTGGGTCACCAGCAAAACCAATCAAAATGAGAGATTCAAAAAGAATATTAGAAAGTGCAAAAAAACTTATGAACTATGAATAATTTTAAACCATCAAACAACTCATTAGACATCCCATGGATTGAGTCACCATTTTTCGACGAATTATTAGATAATTCAGAGCTAACCGATAAACAAAAAGAAGATTGTAAATTTTATAATGAAAATGGTTATCTTATTATTGATTTAGAATTGACTGATGATGAAATTTTACCAATAGTAAACGATACGTACAGTGCGTTAAATAATGAAAATACAACATATCATGCCGACCACTTTCAATATACAGAAAGTAAAAGAATATTTGAACAATGGAAAAAAAGTGACTCAATCGCTAATTTAACAATACACCCTAAAATTATCAATACTCTTAGTTATTTATACGGAAAAACTCCATTTCCATTTTCAACAATTAATTTTATTAAAGGTAGTAATCAACCACTCCATAGTGATACAATACATTTTCACACAATACCACATCTTTGGATGGTTGGTGTGTGGATAGCATTTGAAGATGTTGATGAAACTAATGGTACTTTAAAAATAATACCAGGTAGTCATAAATGGCCGGTATATGAATATCATAATCTTAATTTACCTCACCCTGACACTATTGAAAATGGGGAAGCACATAACTATAAAATATATGAAGATTTTTTAATTAAATTAATAAAAAGTAAAAATGCTTCTGAAAAGAATGTAAGTTTGAAAAAGGGTCAAGCTTTAATATGGGCATCAAATATGTTACATGGAGGTTGTAATGTTGAAGGTGTCACAGATTTAAATAAAACAAGATTAACTCAAGCTAATCATTATTTTTTTGAGGGATGTACTAAACATTACCATCCAATGTTTTCAAGACCGTTAGAGGGTCAATACGCACTTAAATGGTGTGACGACAACAACAATATTATAACCTATTTAAACAATAAAAAATGAGTTTTAATGTAATATCAACTTTTGAAAATAAAATATCAGAATTTTTTGGTTCTCCTTACGCAGTAGCGGTTGATAGTTGTACACACGGGTTGGAATTATGTTTAAGATACACTAAAGAAACCAAAATTAATGTACCAATTAGAACATATTTATCCGTACCATTTTTGGCTGAAAAGTTAGGTATAGAACGAGAATGGAGAGATGAGAATTGGGAAAACTATTATACTCTTAATTATGGTGATAAAAGAATTGTTGATGCTGCCGTATTATGGAAAAAAAATAGTTATATCCCCAACACATTTATGTGTGTTAGCTTTCAATATCAAAAACATCTTTCATTAGGTAGAGGGGGAATCATTTTACTTGATAACGAAATTGATTATATTTCATTAAAGAAAATGTCTTACGATGGTAGATTACCTAACATGCCTTGGAGAGACCAAGATATTGACACTCTCGGATTCCATTATTATATGACACCTGAAACAGCCCAATTAGGGTTAAATAAATTACAGGACGCGATAGATACACCACCAAGACAATGGGTGGTTACTGATTGGCCTGATTTAACTAAAATGAAAATCTTTAAAAAATAATATGAAAAAAGCATTTATAACAGGTATTAACGGTCAGGATGGTTCATACTTATCAGAATATTTATTATCCTTAGGATATGAAGTTCACGGTATTGTTAGAAGAAATTCAGTACCTGAACACCAACAAAGTCGTATCGAATCCATAAAAGATAGAATGCACGTTTATTATGGAGACGTGTTAGACCAAACAAATTTACAAAAATTATTAGACAAAATACAACCTGATGAAATTTATAATTTAGCTGCACAAAGTCACGTTAGAATAAGTTTTGATATTCCTGAATTTACATTACAAACAAACTCAAATGGCGTTTTAAATATGTTAGAAGCTTACAAAAGAAGTTGTCCAAATGCTAAATTTTATCAGGCATCATCATCCGAAATGTTTGGTAATTCAGTTGATGAAGATGGTTTCCAAAGAGAAACAACACTAATGACACCAGTATCTCCATATGGGTGTTCTAAACTATCCGCATATTCGTTAGTTAGAAATTATAGAAGAGCTTATGGATTACATGCGGTAAACGGAATATTATTTAATCACGAATCACCTAGACGTGGGTCTAATTTTGTAACAAATAAAGTTGTTAAAACAGCGGTTGAAATAAAACACGGATTAACGAATAAGTTAATTGTTGGTAATATGGATTCATACAGAGATTGGGGTCATTCTAAAGATTATGTGAAAGCAATGCACTTATTACTAAATCAAAATACCCCGGATGATTATGTCGTATCAACAATGATAACACATTCAGTTAGAGAAATGATTGAGTATGTTTTTAACAAATTAGACCTTGATTATACACAATACGTAGTTCAAAATCAAGAATTTATGAGACCTGAAGAATTAAAATATCTTAAAGGTGATTCCACTAAAATAAGAAAAGAACTTGGTTGGGAGCCTGAATATACTTTTGAAATGTTAATGGATGAAATGATTGAACACTGGGATGAACAAATCAGAATAAAAAAAATGATTAATAATAAAGAATATTAAATTAGATAATTATAAATAATAAAAATGGCTGAACAGCGAAAAAGAAAACCAACAACAACCCCCACTCCAGAGGTAACCGGTAAACCGGTAAGTAAAAAAGATTTGATTGGTCAAATCATTAAAAAAAAAACAAAAGATAAGTTTTTGACTATAAATCAAAAAAAGTATTACGATACTTTAATTGATAGTGAGATAACAATTTGTTCAGGACCAGCAGGTGTTGGTAAAAGTTATATAACGATGAAAGCGGCTATTGATTTGCTTTCAGACCCTAAAACCCCCTATGAAAAAATAATAATTGTCAGACCGGCTGTTGAGGCTGAGGAAAAATTAGGTTCATTACCGGGGGGTGTTGAAGAAAAATTAGACCCGTACATTTTTCCCTCATATTATCTATTAAATAAGATTATTGGAAAAGAATCTCGTGAAAAACTTAAAGAGATTGAGGTTATTGAGGTATTTGCTTTGGCGTTTATGAGAGGTATGAATATTGATAATTCTATTTTAATATTTGAGGAAGGTCAAAATGCTTCTCCAAGTCAAATGAAATTACTTCTAACAAGAATTGGTTATAATAGTAAATTTTTTATTTCCGGTGACGTAGAACAATCCGACAAATATAAAAATAAAACATTAAGTGGATTATGGGATGGTATCGAAAAATTCAGAGACAGTAATTACATTTCAATTTTTGAATTTAAAGATAAAAAGGATATTGTTAGAAATCCGTTAATTAGTAAAATATTAAATAAATACGATAATACGGAAGAAGAAGATGAGAATAGCAATTGAGATTAATGGAGTATTAAGAAATACTTTAGAAAAAATCGAACAAACCTATCAAAAATATATGATAGACAAAACAGAAGGTCTTGAAGATGAAGATTCTATTACTCGTGAAGTAAAACATCCAATAGATTCTTTAGAGTTAAGAAATCATTTTTCTTTTATAGATGATGAAGAGATATATTCATTTTTATATGAGGATTTTTCAATGGAAATTTTTGGTCATTCACAATCATCCGAATATAATACATTCATTGATTTAAATGAGATTTACGTTAATTTGAGAGATAAACACGATTTATTAATTGTGTCTGACGAGATAGGTAGGTCTAAACCCGCGTCTTTATTTTTCTTATCAAAATTTGGTTGTCAGTTAGAAAAAATAAAATTTTATAGTAATTTGACAATTAATTCAATGTGGGACGATATTGATGTTTTACTTACATCAAACCCTGCCCTATTATTAGAACATCCCACTGATAAAATATTAATAAAATATCAAACGGAGTACAATAAACATATCGAATCAAAACATTCAATAACGAACCTTAAAGATTTTGAATTCGAATTAACAAAAATAATATAATGTTAAAAGTATTAGGAGAAAATTATTATTTGGATTTAGACAAAATAGATGACTATGTTCAAATTAAAGATGTGACACCAACAACAGGTATAACTGAAACAACACATATTAGTATTATAAAATACGAAACGGTTAAATTAATGATGGAAATCATTATGGACGAACCTGAAGAAATTGATGAACAATTAGGAGCAAAAGGAACAAGTAACTTATCAATACCATTTAAAATAGCGTTTAATACGTTACTATATAAAAATTTACTAAACAAACTATAATATGAATCAAGAACAACTATCAAAATTAGAATTGTCTATTGAGAATATGAAAAATAAGAAAGCTAAAATTTATCTTATTTCTCAAGACACGAAGGGTAATGCTAAAGCATCTATAGCTTATATCTATAGATTAGGATTATCATTATTAAATGGAGGGTATAACCCGATAATCCTACACGAAAGTTCTGACTATACCGGAGTTTCTCAATGGTTAGGGGAAGAATATATGGTACTCCCTCATAAAGCAATTGAAGGTCAAAATTTAGAAGTATCACCTGAAGATTTATTAGTTATACCGGAATTGTTTGGATATATAATGAGTCAAGTTTCTAAATTACCTTGTGGTAAAATTGTGTTATGTCAAGCTTACGACCACATTTTTGAAACTTTACAACCTGGTGAAAGTTGGACTCAATTAGGTTTTTATAAATGTATTACAACTTCAGATTATCAAAAAGAATTTATTGAAGGTATTATGAGAGGTGTTTCTTATGAAATTTTAAAACCATATTTTTCAGATAAATTTAAACCTAGTAATTTACCATCTAAACCAATTGTTGCAGTTCATACTAGAGAACATAGAGACACAATTAACTTAATTAAAAGTTTTTATATTAAATTCCCTCAATATCGTTGGATAACATTTAGAGATTTAAGAACATTATCTGAAGAAGAATTTGCAAATGGTGTTCAAGAATGTTGTTTATCTGTATGGGTTGATGAAACAAGTGCTTATGGTACATTCCCATTAGAATCAATTAAGTCAAATGTTCCGGTATTAGGTTTAGTACCTAATATGGTTCCGGATTGGATGAATGAAGATAACGGTCTTTGGATTAATAACAAAGTTCAAATAGTTGATTTTATTGCAGATTATTTACAAAATTGGTTAGAAGATAATGTTAGTGAAAAGTTATTTGAAGGTATGAAAAAAACATCTGAATCTCTTTTAACTAAAGAAATTTTTGATGAACAAGTTTTATCAATTTTTGATAAAGTTATGAATACAAGATTAGAATCGTTCACAGAACAATTAAATAAACTAGAAACAATTGAAGAATAATATGGAAAACTATTTTGACGTATCAGTAATATTACCAATTAAATCAGGAAGAGCTTTTGACTTTTCCGAGTATTTTACAAAATGTATTGAGTCATTAAAAACTCAAAAATTAAAAATTAACGAATTAATTATTGTTCACACAGATGAAGACGTTATCGTTGATATTTTAAATAACTTCGACTTTGGTAATTTAAATGTAATTAAATTACTTTGGACTGAAGAACCGAACTATGTTTCACAAATAAATTTTGGTGTTAAAAATTCAAACTCACAATGGATATCTCTATTTGAATTTGATGATGAATATTCAACAATTTGGTTTAACAATGTTGAGAAATATAGTCAGGCGTACCCTAATGTTGATGTGTTCCTACCTATTGTTGTAGACACAGACCAAATGGGTAAATTTGTAGGATTCACCAATGAGGCAACATTTGCCGCAAACTTCGCGTCTGAAATGGGTGTTTTAACAAATGAAACATTACAGGATTATCAAAATTTCCAAACATCAGGAATGGTTATTAAAAAATCCGTATTACTTGATAATGGATTACTTAAATCATCAATCAAATTAACTTATGGTTACGAATTATTTTTAAGATTAACCCATAATTCAGTTAAAATAATGTCAATCCCAAAAATTGGTTATAAACACACTAACTTAAGAAATGGTTCAATTTTTTGGAACTATAAAAATGGTGAAGATGCTTTAACACCAGATGAAGTTAAATTTTGGATTGATTCGGCTAAAAAAGAATATTTTTTTACTAATGATAGAGCCATAAAATACGAACCACAAGAAGTTTAATGTCTGAACTAATTAATTTAACAGGGGATACCAGTGTTGAGTTAAAGAAGAAAGGTAGAAAACCAACTCAATTAAATTATTTTGATGTTAGAGAAGAATTAGCGGTTGTAAGATTTTTAGAATCCACCTCTTACGAAGAAAAAAATAAAATTTATAATGAGTTTTTAAAAAAACCTTTAGATAAGATGATATCTTCAATCATACGAAGATACAAATTATATAGAAAAGATATGGATTTCACAGATATCCATGTAGATACTCACTCGTTTTTAATGACAAAAATAGATAAGTTTAAGCCTTCTAAAGAAAAGAAGGCTTACTCTTATTTTGGAACCATATGTAAAAATTATCTTATGGGACAAATCATTAAAGACCAAAAAGATACAAACAGAAAAATTTCATATGAAGATATTTCTTCTAATTTAGAAAATAATGAAGAATTTGCTTATTATATTGAAAATGACTCATTGGACTCTGAAAAAGTAATTTATCATTTTTTAAAACAATTAGAGGAATTTATTAAAAATGAAAATCTTTCTGAAAACGAAATCAAATTAGGACAAGCATTATATGATTTATTTGACAACTATGAAAATATTTTTGTAGGTAATGATAACAATAAATTTAATAAAAATATCATATTACTATCATTAAGAGAAATGACTAATCTTTCAACAAAAGAGATTAGAGGGTCAATGAAAAAATATAAAAATATGTATTTTACGTTGATTCAAAATATGGTTAAATAAAAAAGACCATCTAAATATTTATCATTATGGGAAGACCAACAAAAAAAGAAATTAATTTAAGTAAAGAATCAATGTTATCGTTGATGCAAGAAATCTATAATGAACTTGTAGAACAAAGAAATACCGCCATCAGAATTCAAAATAAAATGTTAACAATGATGAAAGAACCCGAAGATATGACAATCATAGGGCCAGTGATTGAAAAACAACAAAAAATTATAAATGATTGTGTTGAGAAAAAACTAACCCTCTCCAAACTTCAATCCGGAATGTGGGAAAAATCTAATAACTCTAAAGACAATAACAGTGGAGGTTTTTCAATCTCTGATTTAGGGGGTGATGATGATTTATTAAAAAGTTTGATTGAAAAAGATATTGCTAAAGATAGTGGTTCTTATAAATTGTAAAAATAATAAATTATGCCATCTGTAGATTTAAATTTTGATTATAATAAGATTCAAAGTAAATTAAACGCGACTAAAACATATACAAATGTTAAGTCGAAGTATAACGATGCAAATAAAAAAGTTGGGGATTCTTTTGAAAAATCAAAAAAAGATGTGTCCCAATCATTAGATAAATTTAAAGAACAAACTAAAAGATATCAAAAACAAGTTAAAACTCAATTTGAACAACTTTTAGATTTAGCAAATACTACCGGTGGAAATGGTAGTGGTTCCCCAAGTTACATTAAAAATCTTTTAATCCGAACAATCAATAACGTCCAACCTAGATTAAGAACAATTGTTCTAAGTGATTGTTTAACTGCATTAGGTTGCGACCAACAACAAACTTACGGGAGTAATCAAGAGGTTTGGATTAAAGTAGGTTCCGTAGATTTATTTAGTAGATTAAAAATTGACCCAAATGATGAGGTTGGTAAAATTATTTACGAAAAGAACCCTGTAACTTCATCATCAACATACCCATTCTCAATGAATCATCAAATGTATAATTTGATACAAAATGGACAAACTTTTGGGTATTATGGTAAGTCAGGTCAGAAACTATTCGATATTAAATATAGTGAATTGGGTGAAAATCAAGAAACAGGGCCTTGGTATTACATTAAGTTCTCCAACAGATTAAATGATGTGAATAGAGTTGGTGAATTTATGATTGACTACTATGACACTATTAAAATGGCGGAAAATACAGATATTATGGGTTCTATTATGGAATCTTTATGTGGTGCTATTTCTATGAAAGTAGATGCCGGAACATCTCAAGTTCAGAACGCAAGTCAATACGAACTAATTTTAGCTAGAATATTAGGATTATGTTTTGATAGTGGGGCAAGCAATGGTGAAATTGATGTTAGTGGTGTCGCAAAAATACCTGAATTAGATGGTGTTAATAATTCATTTTTTGAATTTACAGATATTGATTTAAGAAATATTGATTTGCGTGTTGGTAATATCAAAAATGGTGTCGTTCAATTTGAAGATTGTGGTAATGTTTTATTACCAGTTAACTACGAAAATATTATAACCGCTTTGGGTCAATTAAACTATGTGGATGGTTCTCAATTTGAAACAGCCGCGAATAACATTTCGGATGTGTTGGCAAATAATCCGGCATGGCAAGGAATAGGAATTAATGTTAACCCAAAAGTAGTGATTGACACTAATTTTATTAAACTAATTACAAATGGTTTAATTAGTTCTTTAATTACACCAAAAATTATTTTACCAATTATTGCAATGTCTAAAGCGTTAGGTAACAATGCTACCGACAATATTAAATCATTTACAGATTTCGCTAAAATATTTAAATCGTTCTTTATTAATTTGGTCTCTAAAGTAGGGGCAATATTTGTGGAAGAACTTTATAAATTAATTAAAAGTGATATTTTAAAATTATTACAATCAGTCATAACTGATATTGTTAAAGAAAAACAAATTAAAAAATATGCAATGATTT
>Ga0214919_10003723_pt1 | contig 22772 bp, 24 predicted proteins | sample LL1503_MetaG_FD_177994 | JGI IMG/M metagenome (GOLD analysis project Ga0214919, IMG submission 177994) | Freshwater microbial communities from Lake Lanier, Atlanta, Georgia, United States - LL-1503 | ecosystem: Environmental > Aquatic > Freshwater > Lake | place: USA: Georgia | collected... | reverse complement strand
CCTTGCAGCATGAGCGCGCACCGGGTCTGGCGATTCGACTCCGACATCGACACCGACGTACTTGCACCAGGCGCCTACATGAAACTGCCGGTAGAAGCCATCGCGCCGCACTGCCTGGAATCGGTGCGGCCCGAGTTTGCCGCCGGTGTGCGGCCCGGTGACGTGGTCGCGGCGGGGCCCAATTTCGGCATCGGATCATCGCGCGAACAGGCCGCAGCGGTGCTGGTGCACCTGGGCTTGCGCGCGGTGATCGCACCGTCGTTCAGCGGCCTATTTTTTCGCAATGCCTTCAACCTCGGACTGCTGCTGTTGACGGCGCCCGAGGCACAGACGCTGCGCGAGGGCGAACCGATAACGCTCGACCTGCAGGCACTGCGCATCACCAGCGCCGACGGGCGGATTCTGACCTGCGCGCCGGTACCCGGATTTCTGCTGGATATGGTCGCTGCCGGCGGACTGTTGAACCAGCTTCGGAAAAAAATGGAGCCCAAGCCATGAACCCATTGCGGATCCGGCGCGCCGGGCAGATGCCGGCCTCGCCCCAGGTGCAAGTCGCCATCGTCGGCGCCGGCGCCTGCGGTCTGACGGCAGCGATACGACTGCGCGACGACGGGGTCGAATGCGTGCTGCTCGAGCGCGACGCCATCCCCAGCGGCTCGACGGCGCTGTCCTCCGGCTTCATACCGGCTGCGGGAACCCGGCTGCAGCAGTCGCTCGGCATCCACGACAGCCCCACCGCCTTCGCGCAGGACATACAGGCCAAGGCGCACGGCAACGCGGCGGCGCACCTGGTCGGTCCCTATACCCAAGCGGTCGCACAGGCCGTCGACGCGCTCGAGCGCCATGGGCTCGTGTTCGAAGTGCTCGACGGCTTCCTGTATCCCGGACACCGGGTACGGCGCATGCACGCGGTCCCCGAACATACCGGCGCGGCGCTGATGGTGCAACTCGAACGTGCGGCGACGACGGCCGGCGCCGACATCCTGTGCAGCGCCCTGGTGCGCGAACTCTGGGTCGACGCCAACGACCGGGTGCTGGGACTGGGCTACCAGCGGCCGGACAACAGCATCGAGACCCTGGCCTGCGACACGCTGCTTCTGGCCTGCAACGGCTTTGGCGGCAACCCGCAGATGGTCCACGAGTTGCTGCCGCAGATGCGCGAGGCGATCTTCGCCGGCCACGCCGGCAACGACGGCAGCGCCGTCGCGTGGGGCCGACAGCTCGACGCGCGTCTTGCCGATCTGGGCGGCTACCAGGGACACGGGTCCTGGGCGGTGCCGCAGGGGGCGCTGGTCAGTTGGGCCGTCATGATGCAAGGCGCGGTGCAGATTAACGCGGACGGCGCGCGCTTTCACGATGAAACGCAGGGCTATTCGGAGGCAGCGGTCCATGTGCTCGCGCAGCCCGGCGGTATCGCCTGGAATGTCTTCGACGCGCCGCTGCTGGAGATGGCGCGTGGCTTTCCCGACTTCAACCAAGCCGAGCAGGCGGGCGCATTGAAGTCGGCCCCCGACCAGGCGGCGCTGGCGCGGCTCATAGGCTGCGACGCGGCCGCGCTGCGTACCGCCCTGGGCCAGGTGCGGGCGGGGCTGCCCGACGGCTTTGGCCGGGTCTTCACGCGCGCGCTGGCTGCACCCTACTACGCAGTCAAGGTGACCGGCGCGCTGTTCCACACCCAAGGCGGCCTCGATATCGACGCGCAATGCCATGTGTTGAAACACGACGGAACCCCCTTCGCGAACCTGCTGGCCGCCGGTGGCGCCGCGCGCGGTGTGTCAGGCAACGCGGTATGGGGCTACCTGTCAGGCAACGGCCTGCTCAGCGCGCTAGGCGGGGGCTGGATCGCCGCCGGCAGCGCCGCTGCAATGCCTGCGCGCTGAAGCCGCCCGCCCCCACGCCCTAGCACGCAACGATCCAACTGCCGAACCAGAAAGCGCCTGTGAAAGACCAACTGCCCACCCGCCTGCGCCAACCGCAGGTGCTGCTTGCACCCGGCGTCTACGACGCCTTGACCGCACTGGTCGCCGAACAGGCGGGCTTCGAGGCGCTGTACCTTTCGGGTGCGTCGATCGCCTATACCCGGCTCGGACGCTCGGACGTGGGACTGACGACCTTCTCCGAGGTGCAGGACACGCTCGCGCGCATCACCGAGCGGGTCACTGTGCCGGTCATCGTCGACGCCGACACCGGCTTCGGAAACGCCATCAATGTCCAGCGCACAGTGCGCGGCTTCGAGCGTGCCGGCGCCGCGATGCTGCAACTGGAAGACCAAGCCTTCCCCAAGCGCTGCGGCCATCTTGACGGCAAGACCGTGGTGTCGAGCGCCGAGATGTGCGGCAAGCTGCGCGCTGCCCTCGACGCGCGCCACAGCCAGGCCACGCTCATCCTCGCGCGCACCGACGCGCTCGCCATCGAGGGGCTGGAGGCGGCGCTCGACCGCGCCGAAGCCTATCTGGAATGCGGCGTCGACGCGCTGTTCATCGAAGCCCTGCGAACGCCCCAGCAGATGGACATCGCCTGCAAGCGCTTCGCCCACCGCATTCCCCTGCTCGCCAATATGGTCGAGGGCGGCAAGACGCCGGTGCAAAGTGCGCAGTTACTGGGTGAGCGCGGCTTCCGGATCGTGATTTTCCCCGGCGGTACCGCACGCGCCGTCGCCCACACGCTGCAGGCCTACTACCGGTCGCTGTACACCCACCAGACGACCGTGCCGATGCAGCCATCGATGCTCGACTTCGAGCAGCTCAACGCCCTGATCGGCACGCCGGAGTTGCTGGCGCTGGGGCAGCGCTACGCGGCCAGCCCCGAGACCGCGCTAGACTGAACGCAAGCGCATCGCATGGGCCGGGGCCCGGTCAACCAGCGCCCCATCCGCAATGGCTTAACACAAGTCAAGTCCGAGATTTCCGCCGCGCTTAGAGTGATGTCGGTTCACCAAACCGGTGGAACATAGGACTTGCGATGAAAATCCGCTTTCTGGGCGCCGCGCGCGAAGTGACCGGTTCGTGCTATTTGATCGAGATGGAGCGCTGCCGCTTTCTGGTCGATTGCGGCATGGTGCAGGGGGGACGCGATGCGGTGGACCGCAACCACCACGCTTTTGACTTCGATCCGCGCGCTATCGACTTCGTGTTGCTGACGCATGCCCACATCGACCACAGCGGACTGCTGCCCAAGCTGGCCCTGGCCGGATTCGGTGGACCGATCTACACCACCCGCGCCACAGCCGACCTGCTCGGCGTGATGCTGCCCGACAGCGGCCACATCCAGGAGGTCGAGGCAGACCGGGCGACACGCCGGCACCGCAGTAACGCAGCCGGGCCGATCTACACGGTGCGCGACGCAAAAGATTCGCTGGCGCAGCTCCAGCCCGTCGACTACGAAAAGCGGTTTTCGCCGCATCCGGAGGTGGACTGTTGCTTCAGGGATGCCGGCCATATCCTGGGCTCGGCGATCATCGAGCTGTGGCTGACCGAAGGCGCACGCAGCTGCAAGCTGGTGGCCTCCGGCGATCTGGGGCAGCCCGGGCGCCCGATCCTGCGAGACCCCATCCGTATCGAGCAGGCCGATGTGCTGCTGATTGAATCGACCTATGGCGACCGCAACCACAAGGACCTGCCCGCCACCCTGGACGAACTCGCGCAGGTCGTCGAGACTACCCTCCAGCGCAAGGGCAATGTGATCGTTCCAGCCTTCGCGGTCGGCCGCACGCAGGAGTTGCTCTACCACCTGCACCAGCTCACCGAACAGGGTCGCCTGCGCAACTTGAACATCTATGTCGACTCGCCGATGGCGACGGCCGTGACGAAAATCACGCGCAGCCATTTCGAGCTGTTCGACACCGAGGCCCGCCGGCTGCGCCAGTGGCAGGCGCAGACGCACCCGAGTCGGCTACCGAAGCTGCACTTTGTCGCCGATGTCGCCGAGTCCAAAGCGCTGAACCAGGTGCGCTCGGGCGCCATCATCATCTCGGCCAGCGGCATGTGCGATGCGGGCCGCATCAAGCACCATTTACGGCACAACCTGGGGCGGCCCGAGTGCAGCGTGCTGATCACCGGCTTTCAGGCCGGCGGCACACTGGGAAGGCGACTGGTCGACGGGGACAAGCAGGTGCGCATATTCGGCGAAGAGCTGGCGGTGCGTGCGTCGATCCACACCCTGGGCGGATTTTCGGCGCACGCCGATCAGCAGGCGCTGCTGGACTGGGCCGGCGGATTCCTGCGGCCACCGGGTCGAAGCTTTGTCGTGCATGGCGAAGCCGCTGCGGCCGACAGCCTGGCCCACCAGTTGCGAACCAAGCTGAACTGGACAGTCGAGGTGCCGCAACTTGGCCAGAGCTTCACCCTATGACCCGTGCCGACACCGCCCATGCGGACCTGCTCGCGGCCATTGTTTCGGATCCTTCCTACAGCCTGGCCCAGTACGACCATGCTTTGCTGGAAGACGACGATTCGCGACCGATTCGCTTGCAGCTCGAACTGCTCAAACCCGAACGCTATTTGCAGCGTCACAAGATCGGATCCACGGTGGTGGTGTTTGGTAGCTCGCGCGTTCGCCCACCAGAACAGGCCACCCAGACGCTACAGGATCTGGAGCAGCAAGACAGGCTGCATCCGGGCGACCCGCAACGGGAACAGGCGCTGCAGCGGGCGCGTCAGCAACTGCGCCAGTCGCGCGATTACGAAGAGGCCAGACGTTTTTCCGAGATCGTATCGCGCCGTTTCCAGTCGCAGGGGCGAAGGGATTTCGTCGTACTCACGGGCGGCGGACCCGGCATCATGGAGGCAGCCAACCGGGGCGCTTTCGACGCCGGGGCGCGTAGCATCGGCCTGAACATCACGCTGGACAAGGAGCAGGCGCCGAATCCGTACATCACGCCAGGGCTGTGCTTCCAATTCCGCTATTTTGGCTTGCGTAAGATGCACTTCCTCATGCGCGCCCGCGCGCTGGTCGTCTTTCCGGGGGGCTTCGGCACGATGGACGAACTGTTTGAGGTGCTCACCCTGATACAGACCGGCAAGGTACGCCCGGTTCCGGTGGTGCTGGTGGGCGCTGCCTTCTGGCGCAAGGCGATCGACTTCGAGTTCTTGCTGGCAGAAGGTTTTATCAATGCGCAAGACGCGCGGATTTTTTCCATGGTCGAAACGGCAGAGGAAATTGTTGCCGCCATCCAGGCGTTTTACGCCGGGCCACCGCCAAGCCAATCTGTACCGGATTGATCCCATCCTAGGACGTTGCCGACCAGGGTGGATGGCATGGGGCGATTTTGGTTAACATCATGCGGCTAGGCCCTGATCGGCCGCCGATCGGCCTGGCCCAATTGACCGCGTCCAAACTGGAGAATCCGATGCTATTTTTTCGTCCCCGCCTGTGCCTGTTCCTGGGCATCGCAGCCATGGTGTCTCTGGCTGGATGCAGCAGCCTGATGCCTTCCCCCACGGTGAATCTGTCTGCCAATCTATCGGCTGCCAGCGAGGTGCCGCCAAATGCGTCGACCGCGACCGGAACAGCGCAAGCCACGTTGAATAAGGAAAACAACCTGCTGACCTGGAAGCTGACTTTCTCGGGGCTGAGCGGACCGGCAACTGCCGGCCATTTTCACGGGCCTGCGGCGGCTGGCGCCAATGCCGGCGTAGTGCTTCCTTTCAAAGGAACGACCAGCCCGATCGAAGGCTCCGCGACGCTCACGGCGGCACAGGCGCAGGACCTGCTGGCGGGCAAGTGGTACGCCAACATCCATACGGCCGCCAACAAAGGCGGTGAAATACGCGGCCAGATGGCCGTCAATCCCTAAAGCGAAGCCGGACCGGCATCGGGATGGCCGGCAGCGCTGCGCGCTTTGCCCGACGCATGCGGCGATGGGCTCTGGCCGCGCTACTGCTGTTAGCCGGGCCACTTTACGCCCAGTGGGCAGCCGTTGGCGGCACCGACAGGGAAACGCTGTACGCGGATGCCCAGACGATCCGCAGGGCGGGAAAGATGGCTCGAATGTGGCACCTGAACGACTTCCGGGAGGTGCAGGCCGACGCCGGCATCCGGCTCCTGTCGATCAAAAGGCGGCAGGAATACGACTGCCAGACGAGGCGCTTTCGCGGCCTGTTTTACAGCTGGCACAGCAAGAACATGGGCACCGGTGTCGTCGTCCTGCGCAGCGCGGACCCTGGGGGCTGGATTCCGGTGGCGACCGCCAATAGCGCGAGCGACATCCTGTGGAACATGGCCTGCGCTGGCCACGCTCCCCGATGATCATCATGGGGGTCGCCGGTCGCGCTGACGCCGGCAGCAGCGCTTTTTCGCTATCATGCCGCCTGACGGACCGCATTGGCTGCAGCCGCTCAGGGAGTTCAAGGGACAAGAATGACCGTCGGGGCCGCCAAGGCTTCCAGGTGGTCGGCGTCCCTTTTTGGGCCCCTCATGGACATTCGAGCTTCAAACGATTGGCAGGCGCGCGTGACCGCCCTGGTCGTCACCGTCAACAGCGCACACTGCATGCCGGGGCTTGGCAGCGGCCTGCGCGATATGCGCCATGTGATCGTCATCGACAACGCGAGCGATGACGACACGCTGCATCAGACCGGCCTGCACCTTCCTCAGGCGCGCGTGCTCGCGCAGGCCACCAACCTGGGCTTTGGGGCGGCCAACAACCTGGGATGGCGCGCCGCCGATACCGAGTTCATTTTCCTGATCAACCCGGACTGCGTCTGCAGCAGTGCGGCGATCGCGCAACTGGTGCGCACGGCCGATGCGCACCCGAACGCCAGCGTGGTCGCGCCGCAATTGCTCGACCGCCGCGGTCAGCCCGACACCAGCTACCGATGGCGGGCCGACAACTGGGTGTCACGCGGACAGGGCGCGCAGGGGATTTGCAGCGTCGGCTTTGTATGCGGTGCGGCGATGCTGATCCGGCGAGCCGCCATGCAGCAGGTGGACGGCTTCGACGAGTCCTTCTTCCTCTATTACGAGGATGAAGACCTGTGTCTGCGGCTGCAGGATCGGTTCGGGCCAATCCTGGTCGACCCCGATGCGCAAATGCAGCATCTGTCGCGCAGTTCGGTGGCGGGCCAACGGCGAATGCATTACGAGTTCATCCGCGGTTTTCACCACATTCAGTCGAAGTTCCTTTTTGGGCGCAAGCATTTCGGTCGCGAGGTGGGATCGATGCGGCGCTGGATATACGGTTTGAGCGCCATCGCCGAGACGCTGGTGCGGCTGCTGCTATTCGACCTGCGGCGGGGTTCGCGCTGCGCCGGAAGGGTGGCCGGCGTCGTAGGCTATCGCAGCCAGCCGATGCCCCCGCCCGCCGGGATCGGAAAGAGTCGTTCCTGAAGCGTCAGGCCGGCCGAGTGGCCACTATCAACCCGGTACAGTGCGCGGCCTGACACGGCCCACTGAAAGACCATCCAAGCCTGTGGATGCCAGCAGCCGCGGCGGCCGAAACGCGGTGATCCGCGCACGAAGGGGGCGAGGTCTGCCGCTGCGCCTCGGTCCGGGCGCGTCAGAAGCGCTCGTAGGGCATCAGGTAGCGCCACTGCCCCGGCGGCAGCGCGGCCAGCGCAACGCGGCCGACACGAATGCGCTTCATCGCGGCGATCACCAACCCGACAGATTCGCACATCTGCGCAATCTGTCCGGCTAGGCATCCCTTGACAGCAAAGCGCAGTCCGGTGACCGAGTCGGTCTGGCGACTGATGCTGACCTTGGCCGGCAGCATCGCACGCCCGTCGACGATCGGCGATCGGTTCAGCCGGTCCAGCGCGGCCGCAGCGACCACGCCCTGCACGTCGACGATGAGTTCGAATTCAACCCGCGCGGCGTCTTCGAGCAGTTTGCGGCGCACCGCAAAGTCCTGCGTGAATACCAGCAAACCGCTGGCAGCGGTTTCCAGCGGCGTGACGCAGGCCTGGTGCAGCAGATGGCGCTGCAGCAACCGCATTCCCGATCGGTCGGACTTCCAGCGCGCAGCCTCGACCAGAAACTGCAGCGCCGGATGGCGCCCGTCTGCCCAGTCGATTCCAGCGGGCTTATGCAGCAGCAAGGTGGCAGGCAAGACGGGATCGAGCCGGGCCTTGGGGTCCAACTCCACCCGCTGCTCGAGCACCTTGAACTGCGGCGTTTGCACCACCTGCCCGTCGACCCGAACCCAGCCGCCTTCGATGTACTGCTCGGCCTCGCGGCGCGAACAAGGCAGCGTCTGGGCCAGGCGTTTCGCCAAACGAACCGGCTCGGTCATCGTCGTGGGCTCCGTGGCGGCTGGTTCAGGCAGCCGCCAGCAACGCTGGCACCTGCGCCAGCAGGCTCTGGCGCTTCGCAGTCGCGGTCCCCAGCAGCGCAAAACCCAGCAGCGTACCGTCGGAGCCGACATAGTGCGCCTCACAAGCTTGGGTCGTGCTTTCGACGGACCACTGGCCCTGCGCGCCGGCCACGGGTGGGCATACGACGGTCGGGCAGGCGGGCGTCTTCACCACCACGGGCATCGCCGGGTACAGCACCGCACTTGGTGTGCCGCACAGGGTCGCCGCCAGCGCGCGCGCCTGTTGCATCAGCGGCAACACATAGGGCAGGTTCAATCCTTCGACTTCGGCGCAGTCACCGATGGCATAGACATTGCGCACGGAGGTCGCCAGCATCCGGTCGACGGCGACGCCACGGTTCACCGCGATGCCGCAGCCCTGCGCCAACGCGACGCGCGGGCGCAGCCCGATCGCCGACAGCACCAGGTCCGCCTGCAGGATGGCTCCGTCGCTGAGCGCGATGGCGAAGCCTGCCCCGCTGCGGTCAACCCGGTCGGCCACAACGTCGAAGCGAAACTGCACGCCAACGGCCTCGAGTCTGCCGCGCAGGTAGGCGCTGGCCTGCGGGGGAAGCAGGCGCGACAGCGGTTGCTGTGCGAGGTCGACCACCGTGGGCGCGATGCCGCGCGACAGCAGGTCATTGGCGAACTCGCAGCCGATCAGCCCCGCACCCAGGATCGCGACGGTCTTGGCGCCAGCGAGTGCATCCGAAAAGTGCGCGTAATCGTTCAGATCGTTGACCGACACAACCGCTTCGGCACCCTCGCCCTGCAGCGGCGGGCGGGTCGCGTCCGCGCCCAGCGCCAGCACCAGGTCGCGGTAGCGGTGCGTCTGTCCCTGGGCGGTCGTGATGCTGTGCGCCCGCGTGTCGATGCTGTCAACGCTGCTGTGTGCGAGCACCGTGGCGTTGAGCTCGGCGGCCATCTTGTCGCAGGATTTCATCACCAGCGAGAGCGCCGTCTTTTTGCCGGCCAGCGCATTGGACAGCATCGGCTTGGAATAAAAGTCCGCGGCGTCGCGACTAACGAGCAGCAGCGGGGTTTGGCGGTCGAGCTTGCGGAACTCGCGCGCGAGTGTGTAGGCCGCAAGTCCGCTGCCGATGACAAGAACCGGGTCCATCAGACTTGAACCATCTCGAAGTCGGATTTGGCGACCCCGCAATCCGGACAGTTCCAGTCTTGCGGAACGTCTTTCCAGACGGTTCCGGCGGCGATGCCGTCGTCGGGAATGCCGGCGGCCTCGTCATAAAGGAAGCCGCAAACGATACAGATATAGGTTTTCATAGTCGATCCTGATAGCAATGAAGGGGATGGGTCGGGAATGTCTCAAACCGGATTTTCGGCGATTCAGGCGGCGAGTTGGTCCAGCGCTGCCTGGTAGTGGCTGGCGTGGCGCTGTTCCACCTTGGCCAGGGCAGCGAAGCGCTTTGCAGCCTTCTCCAGTACCGCCTGAAACATCGTCGCGTGCTCGCGCGATTCTGCGATCTGGCCGTCCATCTCGGTGGCGGCCCGGTCGTTGCCCTCGGCCATGGCCGCGTTGCGAAAGGCCGGATACATCTCGGTGTACTCATAGGTCTCGCCCTCGATGGCGAACTGCAGGGCCTTGGCAGGCGTCATGCTGGCGCTGGGGAAAAGAAGGTCCGCGTGGCCAAAGGCGTGCCGTATTTCCTGCTCGGCGGTGTCCTCGAACACCTGCGCAGTGTGCTCGTCGCCCATGGCCCGGCACAGTCTGGCGAAATAGCGGTATTTGATGTGGGCCATCGACTCGCCGGCAAAGGCGGCCTCAAGGTTCTTGACGGTCACGGACTCTGGATCATGAAAGGGATTGGACATCGGCAGCTCCTAGGTTGGTTGTGGGGTCAGCCGCAATGGTCCCACCGCGCCAGTGATTTGTAAAAACAATCGTTTCTACGTATCAAATAGTATTTATTAATATTGCACGCTTCAGCAGACCGGCCAGCGCACCGGCGCGGGGCGCCCGCTTATCATTGCCTGCACTTTGCCCCACGGCAGCCCCGACCTATGACCACCGCGAAAGACACGATGGAAACCCTCTCCTACCACTGCGACGACGGCGTCGCGACCCTGGTGCTGAACCGCCCGCAGTCAAAGAACGCGCTCGACGCGACCATGACCCGCGAGCTCGACGAACTGCTGGTCCGGATCACCCGGGATGAGGCACTTCGCTGCCTGGTCATCACCGGCGCCGGCGGCGCCTTTTGCGCCGGTGGCGACGTGCGCCGGATGAACCAAGACGGCGCGCAATCGCCGGAGCAACGGCGCGCGCACATGCGCCACGCGCATCGGATCGTGAAGGCGCTGCACGCGCTCGACCGGCCGGTCATCGCAGCCGTGGACGGGCCCGCCTTCGGCGCAGGGTTTTCCATCGCGCTGCTTGCCGACTTCATTCTGGCGTCGGACCGCGCGCGCTTTTGCATGGCCTTCGGGCGCATCGGCCTGGTGCCAGATTACGGATCGCTGTACACGCTGCCGCGCGCGGTCGGTCTGCAGCGGGCACGCGAGATCATGTTTTCCGCACGCGACATCGGCGCCCAGGAAGCGAAAGAACTAGGCATCGCACTCGAAGTCATTCCACACGAAGACCTGATGGCGCGGGCGATGGCGATGGCAAGGGCGATTGCCAACGCGTCGCCGACCGCCATCGCGATGACCAAGGACGCGCTGCAGGGTTCGCTGGAAAGCAGCCTGGACAGCGTGCTGGAACTCGAAGCCGCCGCCCAGGCCACCGCATTTTCCAGCGCTTACGCCAAGGATGCATTCAGCCGCTTCGCCGACAAGAAGCCCGCGCGATTCCAGTGGCCCCAAGCGCTGCGGCCGGACTGAGCACCGATTGCACCCGGGGCAATGACACCAGCGCTAACGCGCCGGAACATCAGTCGGCCGCAGATCGAATGCACGGGGCGCGAATCCGAGATCATGCGCCGCTTCGGAATGGTCGAACACCATGTCGCGGCCCATGCGCTCGGCCATCGCGGAGGACCATTTCCGGTAGCGGGGAATGCGCCGCAGCAGCAGCACCGCCAACTTGAAGGACCACAGCGGCACCCGTAAAAAGCGCGGGGGCCGGCCCAGCGCGCCAAATATCCTGGACACCATCTCGCGATAAGCAAGCGCTTCGCCGCCTGACAGGTTGTAAGCATGGTTTTGCGCACCCGGCGACTGCAGCGCGGCGAAACACGCGGCGGCCACATCGCTTGCGTGCACCGGTTGGCGCAGCCCGCGACCCTGGCCAAAAAGCGGGAAGAAGCCAAAGCGGGCAATGAAGTGCGCAATCTCGGAAATATTCTTGTCCTGGCCCATGCCGTAAATCAGCGTCGGGCGCAAGATGACCCAGTCGATGCCACGCGCATGCGCCCACTCGCGCAAGCGGTTCTCCGCGTCTACAAACTGCTGCGCCAGCAACTGTTCTGAAGGGTCGTTGGAGTCATCCTTGGTGAAGCGGCTGGTCGAAGAGAGCACGACGATGCGGCGCACGCCATGGGCTTCGAACAGCACAAAATGTTGCGGCAGTATCCAGATCGGCGCCACACACACCCACAGCGCAATGGTGTCTTCTCCAGCCACCGGCAACACCGCCGCGGCAGCCGGGTCCAGCGATCGCCAATCCAAGGCATCGACGGCATGGGCAGCGGCCCGGCGCGAAAAAGCAGTGACCTGGCACCCCGCCTCCTGCAGCATCGGCAGCAATTGCGCGCCGACAAAGCTGCTCGCACCCAGCACGCCAACCCTCTTTCCCTCGAGCGGCTGCGCCCGCACCGGCGCAAGTCGCGCCGCGACCAGGCGCGGCGGACGGGTCGGTGCCGTGTCGCCAAAACCCAGCGTGCGCACCAGGCGCACCAGGCCCACGGTGCCGTGAAATGCAGCCACCACCACGAAGCGCAGCAGCACGCCGGCGTTGACCATCAGCATCAGCAGGCCAGGGTATTGATGGCGAAAAAACTTCCGGTAAAAACGCACCATTCCCTTGTGCTTATGCCACTCGACGAAAACCGGCCGGCTGCGGCCACAGACGCCGAGCTCATGGGTAATGCGCGCCGATGGGACGAACAAAATCTTCCAGCCCTTTTTCCGGAAACGCATGCACCAATCGAGGTCCTCGCAGTGCAGAAAATAGCCTTCGTCCCAGTCTCCCACGTCGAGCACCGATTCGCGCCGGACCATCATGCAGGCACCCGAAATTGCCTCGACTTCAATCGGTTCCTGCGGCAACGATTGCTTATGCAGGTGCAGGTCGAAGAACAGCCGCGGCCAGCGATTGGAAAAGCGGACCAGGCCGAAAGCGCGTACGAAGGAGCGCCAGGGTGTGGGAACCGCGCGCCGGCCACCGGCCTGCTCGCTGCCGTCGGGGTTCGCCAGCAAGCCGCCGACCATACCGACCCGCTCGTCGGCGCGCAGCGCCTCGAGCAACCGGCCCAATGCGCTGGGTTTGAAAAAACAGTCCGGGTTCAGGAACAGCAGGAATTCTGCACCGGCCCTGCGCGCACCCACATTGCAACCGGCGGCAAAGCCCAGATTGGCAGCGTTTTGGATCACTTGCACCTGCGGCAACGAACGCAAAGCCTCAAGACTGCCGTCGCTCGATGCGTTGTCGACGACGATGATTTCGATCTTCATCGGACTGGCCAGCAGCGAGTCCACGCAGGCGCGCAGGAAGGGCCCGGCGTTGTAGTTGACAATGACCGTCGAAACCAGCGCGTCCGTCATGCGCGGGCCCCCTCCAACGCCATGCGCCTGAACATGCCAATGGCTGCGTGGCAGCAGATGAAGAAACGGGCCCTAAGCATTCCCCATTTTAGGCAGGCGACACGGCTGCCGATAAACTGGCGGCCCGACGCCCCTCGGCGCGACGAATGCACCACCGACCATGCACCCCCACCCTCCCACCGACGCGCAGGAATGCGTAGTCTGCGAAGTCCGCGGCAGCGCCGGGCTTATCACACTCAACCGCGCCCGGGCGCTCAACGCACTGTCGCTGCCGATGATTCGCGCCATCAGCGCGGCGCTGCGGGTCTGGCGCAGCGACCCGGCGATCCGGGTTGTCGCCATGCGCGGCAGCATGCATTCGGCAACAGGCGGTGCCGCCGCGGAGCCATTCGGCGCCTTCTGCGCCGGTGGAGACATTCGTTTTTTCCACCGGGCCGCCTTGTCGGCAGACCCGCAGCTCGAGGATTTCTTCACCGAGGAATACCAGCTCAACCACCTGATCCACCGCTACCCGAAACCCTGCATCGCCTTCATGGACGGCGTCGTGATGGGTGGGGGAATGGGACTTTCCCAGGGGGCAAGCTTGCGCATCGTCACCGAACGCACCAAGATGGCGATGCCGGAGACGGCGATAGGCCTTTTCCCCGACGTCGGGGGCGGCTGGTTTCTGAGCCGATGCAAAGGCCACTTGGGAGAATACATGGCGCTCACCGGCGTGCAGATCGGTGCGGCGCAGGCGCTGGCGGCCGGGCTGGCCGATGTAGGCCGGGACTCGGGCGACCTGAACGCGCTGTGGGATGGTCTGGCGCACTGGCCTTTGGTCAGCGGCCCAGCCGGGTCAGCGGCCGAGCATTGGCTCGCCGGCAAGGCCCTGCCGAGGAACGACCACCGGGACTGGCCCTCTCCCGCAGTGGATCGCCACTTCGGGCTCGCCAGCGTTGCCGGGATCATCGCCTCACTCGAAGCAACGGCAGGGTCAGACGCATGGGCGAACGACACCGCGAAGGCGCTGCGCAAGCAAAGCCCCTTAATGCTGTGTGTCAGCCTGGAGCAAATCCGCCGCGCACGCAAGCTCGGACTGGAAGACGCCTTAAGGATGGAGCGCGACCTCGTGCGCCACTGCTTTCACACCGTGCATCTGGGCCGCTATGGCGCCGCCGGAGAAACCGTCGAAGGCATACGCGCTTTGGCGGTTGACAAGGACCGCTCGCCGAAGTGGAACCCGCAGCGCATTGAGGACGTCACGCCCCACATGGTCGACCCGTTCTTTCGCAGTCCTTGGCCCGCGAGCGGACATCCGCTGCGCGACCTGGCCTGAGCCTACAGGCGCTTGGCTGCGCTCAGCTCTGTGCGACGAACTGGGCGAAACGCGCTTTGACGCCGTCCATGGCCTCGCGCGTGAGCCGATTGCCATACTGGCTCACGACCACCGCTGCAGCCTGATTCGCCAGCCATGCGGCCTGGGCGTGGCTGTGGCCATGGGTCACCGCGTACATGAATGCGCCGGCAAACATGTCGCCCGCGCCATTGCTATCGATCGCCCGAACGCTGGCCGCAGCTACCGCCGTCTGCCGTCCGCCTTCGAGGACCAGGCAGCCCTGGGGACCGCGGGTGAGGCACACCGTGCGTGCCAACTGGCCGATCTGCTTGCACACGGCCGGCAAGTCCTGCGAATCGCACCAGACCTGCGCCTCCTCCTCGTTGCAGAACAGGTAGTCCAGGTCGTCGCCGATGATCGCTTCGAGACCGGCTCGGCAAAAGCGGATCATGCTGACATCGCTGAGCGTGGTGGCGAGCCGGACGCCGGCGCTGCGGGCCATCCGGCGCCCGCGCAGTGCCGCGTCCAGTCCGGTGGGCGACGCGGCGAGGTAGCCCTCCATGTAGTAGAGCTTGGAGCGCACGATTTCCTCTTCGCGCAGCGCGCTGTGGTCCAGGTCGCCGGTGGCGCCCAGGAAGGTGCTCATGCTGCGCTCAGCGTCGGGCGTCACCATCACCAGGCAACTGCCGGTGTCGCCGGCGGCGAATTGGCCTGCGGCGAGATTGCTCGCGACGCCGTTGTCGATCAGGTCCTGCAGGTAGAAGGCCCCGAGCGGGTCGGCGCCGACCCGGCAGGCATAAAAGGCCCTGCCACCGAGCTGCGCCAGCGCGACAACCGTGTTGCCAGCCGATCCACCGCCGGTGCGCCGGGTCGCAAAGCCTTCCAGGTGCCCAAGCAGTTCAGCGCGCCGCGGCGCGTCAATCAGCGTCATGTGGCGCTTGTCGACACCCATCGCCTTGAGCTGATCGTCGGAGACCTCGTATTCGGAGTCGACCAGGGCGTTTCCGATGGCGTACAGATCGTGGTGGTGCATGGGTCTATTGCAGTGGGTTGGAGATGGCGCAGGCTGTGGCGGCGAGCGCTCATTTTAGGAGACGGGCAACCGGCCGCAGACCGCGGACCCGAGGCCACCACGGCCGACGCGTCGGCGTAGGCGCCGACTGTGCCAACATAGGCCATGGAAAAAGAATACGACCTGATCGTCTTTGGCGCTACCGGCTTCACCGGGAGGCTGGTGGCCGATTATGTGAACCGGCTCGTCGCCGCCGGCGAGCCGCTGCGCTGGGCGATGGCCGCCCGCAGTCTGGACAAGCTGGCGCAGGTCCGCACACAGATTGGCGCACCACCGCAGCTTGCGCTGATCGCTGCCGACGCCTGCGACGCACGAGCGATGGCCGAGTTGGTCGCCAAGGCCAGGGTCGTCATCACCACGGTCGGCCCCTACCAACTGCACGGCGAGGCACTGGTGAGCGCATGCGCGCAGGCGGGAACCGACTATGTGGACCTGTGTGGCGAACCGGTCTGGATGGCGCGCATGATCCCGAAGCTGCAAGCTGCGGCCGAAGCCAGCGGTGCGCGGATCGTGTTTTCCTGCGGCTTCGATTCGATTCCCTTCGACCTCGGCGTGCTGTTCCTGCAACGCGCTGCGCAGGAGCGCTTCGGCCAAGCCCTGGCACGCGTCCACGGGCGCGTTCGCGTGATGAAAGGTGGCGTCTCAGGCGGAACGATCGCGAGTGCGTTGGCGACGATCGCGCAGATCGGGCGCGATTCGCGGCTCGCACGCATCATGGCCGACCCCTTCGCCCTGACACCCGGCTTTCGCGGCCCGGCGCAGCCAGACGGCGAGTTGGCGGCCTATGACGCGTTGGCCAAGTCCTGGAGCGGACCCTTCGTGATGGCGGTGATCAACACCAAGAACCTCCACCGAAGCAACTTCTTGCTCGGCCATGCCTGGGGCCGCGACTTCTGCTACGACGAGCGCATGCTCAGCGGCGACGGGGAAACCGGCAGGCGCCGCGCCGTTGCGATGCAACGCAAGGCGCGGCTGCAGGCGATGCTGCTGGGCTTCGGGCCGACGCGGGCGCTGCTGCGGCGCTACGCGTTGCCCAAACCCGGCCAGGGCCCGAGCGCGCGGCAGCGCGAGACCGGCTGCTACGAGTTGCTGTTCATCGGCCAGGGGCGCGACGGCCAGATCCTGCGCGCGGTGGTCACCGGCGACCGCGATCCCGGCTACGGATCGACCGCCAAAATGCTCGCGCAAAGCGCGCTGTGCCTGATGCGCGATATACCGCGATCCTTCACGCGCGGTGGCGTATGGACGCCGGGCGCGTCGATGGGCATGGCGCTGATTGGGCGCCTGCAGCAGCACGCGGGACTGCGCTTCGTTATCGAGGGATGAACAGACTGCCGGCGCGCATGGGCACTACCGCGCTGCGCCGGCGCTGATCAGCAGTGCCAGTTTTTCCCGCAGCACGGTGGTTGACAGTGCCATCGCGCCGGCGCTTGGCAACCAGGCACGGATCGGGTCCAAGCTGCCGCTGGCTTGCCCCATCGGGGCCGCAATGACGGTGAAACCGGCCTGTTGAAAGTGCAGCATGCTGCGCGGCATATGCCAGCTGTCGGTTACCAGCGCAATCCGCGTCACGCCCTGGGCTGCCAGCAATTTGTAACTCAGCAGCGCATTCTCCCGGGTGTCGCGGGACTCGCTCTCCTGCCATTGAAGGCTCAGGCCAAAAGCCTCTTCAGCGACTCGCGCCGCAACCGCCGCCTCGGACGGGGCGCCATCCTTGCTGCCCCATCCCCTGCCGCCGGTATAGAGGATCGGGATGCCGGTTGCACGGGAAAGCTGCATCCCCTTGCGCAACCGGTCCAGACCGCCGCGCTGCAATTGCGCCACTCCGTCAGGAAAGTCCATGTCGACTCCGGCACCCATCACCACAATGGCCTGCACCTGCGCGACGCGGATCTGTTGGGCATCGGCCATCGGGAAGGACGGTAACAAAGCCCGACTGAGCCAGAAACTCACCGCGCTGCAACCGACCAACCAGAGCAGCGCAACGCCAACGCCAATCAACCACAACCCACCGCGGCGGCGCCGCGCAGCCAGCCATAGACCCGATACGATCAACAGCAAAAAAACAGTGGGCGGCATAACCAAGGCGGTCAACACGGGTTTGAGTTCTGCAAGCATTTCGGTACCTGTCAAGCGGGATGTGATGGTTCCAAGCGCGGATGGCCGAACCAAATTGGCTACCGGCGCCGCGCGGTTCAGGGCATGTACTGCCCGCCGTTGACCTCGATAACCTGCCCGGTCACATACCCCGACAGGCGCTCGGACGCGAGATACAGGAAAGCGCCCACGCATTCGTCGGCCGTACCCAAGCGACCCATCGGAATCGTCTGGCGCATGGCCTCAAGTTGTTCAGGCGTCGAGAACTTGTCATGAAAGGGCGTGGTCACGACACCCGGCGACACCGCGTTCACCCGAATGCCGCGCCCGACCAATTCCTTCGCAAGTCCTTTGGTCGCGGTGCTCACAAAGCCCTTGGACCCCGCGTACAGGGCGGCGCCCGGGCCGCCACCGTGGCGCGCCGCGATGCTGGTCAGGTTGATGATGCTGGCGCCATGGTGCATGTGGGGGACGGCGAATTTCGTGCACATCAGCATCGATCGCACGTTGAGGTTAAAGATGTCGTCGAGCACCTCGTCGCTGATCTCGGTAATGGGTACGCGGCGCACCAGCGCGCCGGCATTGTTGATCAGCACGTCGATGCGCCCGAAGCGCTCGACCGCGGCCTTCACCACCCGTTCGCATTCGGCGGTCTTACGCAAATCACCTTGGACCTGCAGCGCTTCTCCGCCCAGCCGGCTCACCTCCCTGGCCACCTCGGCGGCGGCGTCTGCGGAACTGTGGTAATGCACGACCACCCTGCTGCCAAGCGCGCCAAGCGCCTTGGCACAACCGGCGCCGATACCGGTAGACGCACCGGTGATCAGCACCACTTTGGCCTTGAGATCGTCCATAGGGGGTTCCTTTGTTATTTTGCCGTGGGAGCGGCCGGGGCCGGCACGCCGCCTGCCTGGTGGCAGCTGCACAGCATAGTCCAAGCCGCGGCAACAGCCCGAGCGGGCGCACTAGGAAGACCCGGCGGGAAGACCCGGCGCGATCCTGAAAGCGCCACGGCTATGATGCGCGCTTGTCTTCCCCCGTCGGAAAGTGGTGCCTCGCATGCGACTACCTAGCCTAGCCATCGCCCGATTGCTCGGGGCAGCAACGCTGGTCCTGGCGGGGGCGGCCCAAGCCCAATGGAATGCGGAATCCGGACTGGTGCTGGTCGGGAAAGTGGTCACCATGAACGACGCCGGCGAGGTGTTTCCCAATAGCCGTGTCTGGCTGGCCAACGGAAAGATCATGGCGATTGCGCGGGCGGGAGAGGCCTTGCCGGATGCGGCAAGAGATGCGCCGGTGGTCGACAGCAAGGGGGTGATCTACCCTGGAATCATCGACCTGCACAACCATCCCGAGTACGCCATCTATCCTCTGATGCCGATACGCCGCAGGTACCAGGACCGTTACGAATGGCGCTGGTACGACGAGGGCTACAACAAACGGATCACCTATCCGCAGGAAGTATTGACCCGTCCGTATTACCTGGACCTGGGCATCGAAATAGGGCGCTATGGCGAGTACAAAGCCTTGGCCGGCGGCACCACCTCGCTGCAAGGCGGCCGGGTGAACCTGGCTTACTCCAAAGAGGAATGCCTGGTGCGCAACATTGAGAACTCGCCGGTCGAGAACCGACTGGCGGCCAGCCGGGTTGACATTGGACGCAGTGCCAGGGAGTGGGCCGATATGCTGGCAGAGCGCCGAAAGGGCCCACTGGTGATCCATCTGGCCGAGGGTCCCTCGCAGCGCATGGCCGGGGAATTCAATGCGATCAAGGACAGCAATTTGCTCGGCCCCGAACTCATCGCGATCCATGGCGTCGGCTTGACCGAGCCGCAACTCAAGGAAATGGCCGGCGCAGGCGCCAAGCTGGTCTGGTCGCCATTGTCCAACTTCATGCTGTACGGCAAGACCGCCAACGTAGAGGCGGCGCGCCGAGCGGGCCTGTCGATCAGCCTGGCGCCAGACTGGGCGCCGTCGGGAAGCAAATCGAGCCTGGGCGAACTCAAGGTGGCAGACTTGGTCAACCGACATGCATTGGGGAGCCTTTTTTCCAACCGGGAACTGGTCGAGATGGTGACGCGAAAACCCGCCGATGCCATGGGCTGGAGCAAGCGCTTGGGCCAGATCGCCGAGGGCTATCTGGCCGATGTTCTGGTCCTCGACGACAAGCACCCGGACCCCTACCGCAACATGATCCTGGCCATCGAGGAAAACATTCAGCTGGTTGCGGTGCGCGGCGAGCCTCTGTACGGAGACCTGGATCTGCTCAAACTCGCACGATCGGGCGCCGACGATATCGAGACCACGTCCACCTTCAGAGGCAAGCGCAGCAAGGCGATGACGCCGAACTGCCCGGCAACGAGTCTGCCGCGCATGGGCGTGGCGCAGACCATAGCGCGCCTACAGCAGGCCCTGAAGTTCGACCCCGCAGAGCTGGCCTCCAAACTCAGCGTGGATCAAGCTGCCAAGGACTTCACCCAGTGCGGTCTGGCCGCGCCCGGCGCTGTGCTGACGACGGCGCACAGCAAACGCCTGCTGCAGTGCCGTTTCGGACTGCCGTTCGAGACGACCCGGCTGAGCCCCCTGGTCACCAACGAGGACCCGGAGTTCTTCGCGCGGCTGCTCAAGAACCCCAACCTGCCGAAGTACCTGCAGTCCTTGCCGGCTTACTACCGGCACTAATGGCTGTGCCTGGCGGACCAAAGGCCGAGGGCAGATAGCGCAGCGGCGCTCGCGCTGCGACATCAGCGCCAAGCATCGGCAAGGGGCTGTCGGGCTGGGGCCGTTCCTGGATGGAGTGCGCAAGAAGCCCTTTTAGGCTTTGACATCGACGTGCTGACCCTTGGCCTTCACCGGTTCGGTCGCATGGCCGCTAGCGGCCACGGACACCCTGTTGGCGTGTGCGTGGCCTGGCACCTGCCTGAGTTCTTTGCGCTGCGACTCGAGCGCCTGTATGGTGTCGGCCCGCGTCTCCTTGGGTGGCTGCGGTACGTAGGTGGAAGCGCGAACGGGCGAGACGGCCAAGGCGGACTCCAGGGTGGTGGCCGGCAAGTGTAAACGCCTGCGCATATGGCTTGGGAAAAACAGCTTTGTCCGCATCGCAAAATCGCAGTGGCTCCAGTTAGCGCGCGAAACCTTGTGCAACAAGGGTTGATAATCCCAGCGGAAATGTCGCGCCGGTTCAAGCACCTCTCGGACACCACCTCCCTGCCCGCTGGCTATCGGCCCAAGGACTGTCCCCCCGGCTCAACGCCATGAAAAACGCTTGCGTGTGCGTCGCCTCCTTGCTGCTGCTAGGCACCCCCAGCGGTACATTGCTGGCCTGGAACCCTTTTGAGCGCAAGAGCAGCTTTCATGAAGTCGCTTTGCGCGACGCCGAACTGGCCAGCATCGCGGTTTCCGCGGGATGGTCGGCGCAGGCGGGCGAGACACTGCTGCTGGAATTGCATAACAAGTTGCCCGGGCCGGTGCTGTGCGCTGGGGCCACCGTCCGACTGCTCAGCGGCAAGGTGATGAACAAGTCCTTCTCGCCCAAGCTGTATGTGCCCGCCATGGCCGCCCGGCAGGGCGGACTGGCGGGCGTCGCCAAAGGACAGATGAAGGACTACAGCATCCAATGCGCATGCTGGAAACGAAGCGATACCGGCCCGTGCGAGAACCCGCTCGCACCTTCTAACCCCTGAGTCCGGATCGCCGCCGGTCTCGCAGGTCGCGGCGCCTACTTCGGCGCAGACGCCTTCGCGCTCAGGCGTGCGGTCCCCGATACGGACGCAGGCAGCCGAGGCGGCGCCAACGCGCTGGCTGCGGCGCTCGCCGCAGCAGCAGTCGCCGCCGACGCCGCAGCAGGCCGGTCGGGCTTGGCGGTGAAGCCCGTCCTCTTGTCGGCTTCGGGGAGATCGGGCTTAAAGCACTTGCTGTAGCTGGAGAAAGTGTGGCGCTCGAAACGTCCCGACTGCAACCGACAAGCGTATTCATAGTGGTCGTTGGCGTCCATTTCCGCATAAAAGGCGCCGCCCACGAAAAGGCCCAAAAGGGCCACGATGGCGAGAAACATTTTCATAGTGTGCTCCGTCAATCCCAGGGGCGGCGCCGTTACCGGCCACTGCATTTTCCGCCATCCGGACGCGACTCAAAAACCTTTTTTCTTGAGCAGTTCCTCGAACACCGCAACGCCTGCGTCGCCAATGTGCTTGAGCGGGTTCACCAGGCAAAAGCTGTCCACCCGCACAAATATCCAGGCCGCATCGGTCCCCTTGAGAACGTCGCGGTCGGTCGCCGTGGCCAGACCCGACATGAAGCCCATCAACCAGGCCTCGTGGTTCAGACTGGTCACCACGCCCTTGTCGGCGGCCCAGACCTTGCACGATCGGTTAGCCTTGACTTCGACGGCCTGCGCGTCCAACGCCAGGGCACACATCAGGCCCACGATCGGCATGCAACGCCATAGGGCGGGGAAAGGGTAGAACTTTTTCATCGATGCGCGTCCTGCAGTGTCCATCGCGCCAGCAGGTCGCGGTGGTTGGAAAGTGTGGCCAGATGGTACCTTGCACCCGGGTGCAGGGCCTGACGCTGCGCCATGCTCGTGTCGCCATGTTCGCCAACCGATGCCACGGCGGTGAGATACTGGAGGCAGAAGAAGCAATCGGGAGTCGCCCGGGCGCTTGAGCCGCTGGAGACCACCGCAACACCAAGGACAAGGCGCATGCACAAAATCATGGCCATTCTTTTGACTGCCGCGCCGCTGCTGGCGCAGGCGGAGACCTTCACCATGACCTGTCAGGCCGAGGCGTCGGTGGCGGGCATGGGCGGCAAGAAATTCAGTCCGGCCAAAATAAGCGCTGGCGTGCAGTTGATAGGCGACAACCTGTTCATCCGCCTAGAAGGCCCCGATGTGTACCAGATATTCGCCAGCAGCCTGAGCAGTGAAAAAGCGGTTGGCAAGAATCTGACGACCGGCAAAAGCATAGGCGTTCGTACGCACAAGAAGGACACCGATTTTGAAAGCGAGATCCGCATCGACCGCTCCAGCGTCAGCCTGTCTGCCTTCCATGACATGGACTACCAGGGCAAAAAAGTCCGGATCAATATCGAGGGGCCCTGCCAGTTGCCGAAGTAAGGCGACCGGGCCGGTTTCTGGCTCGGCCGGGGGTCTTTGCGCAGCGACCCGACGCACCAATGCTTGAGTCTATTGCGCCCCCCGTTGCGGCGCACGCCAGCGTCGATGGCATAGACCCGGCGCTGCTGGAGCAGGCACGCACGCGGCTGGAGTT
>Ga0214919_10003722_pt1 | contig 22776 bp, 22 predicted proteins | sample LL1503_MetaG_FD_177994 | JGI IMG/M metagenome (GOLD analysis project Ga0214919, IMG submission 177994) | Freshwater microbial communities from Lake Lanier, Atlanta, Georgia, United States - LL-1503 | ecosystem: Environmental > Aquatic > Freshwater > Lake | place: USA: Georgia | collected... | reverse complement strand
GGTCTTGGCGTTGTAGTCGTTGTAGTCGTTGGTCTTGGTGTTGTAGTCGTGGTTGTAGTTGTAGTTGTAGTTGTAGTTGTAGTTGTAGTTGTAGTTGTAGTTGTAGTTGGTCTTGGCGTTGTAGTCGTTGTAGTCGTTGGTCTTGGTGTTGTAGTCGTGGTTGTAGTTGTTGTAGTTGTTGTAGTTGTTGTTGTAGTAGGGCATTTTTCACCACTACATATTTGCAGATATGCTATAGCACCTCTTGCGTATTCTTGAGGTACAGCCACATCATCTAAGAATATATTTAATGTGTGTGCTGGATTATTTGCATTTGATAAGTTTAATTGATCTGTGTTAGATATAAACTGGAATACATCATTTAAATAAACTGTTACTTGTTTTAGACCGCCAATAGTTAAATTATTTAAAATAACTCTTTGATACACATTAGTAGGGAAAAATGTTGGTCCATCTACAACTGGATATACTTGTAATTTATTTATTGGATTTACATAAAATCCTTCATCGGAAAGGCGATTCTGCATATCCAATATTTTTCTCCATCCACCACCTCCTAAAGCAGATGTCGTAAATTTAAATATCATTTCTACAGTAAAATTGTTATAGTCAATTAAACCAGTAGTATTTAAGGCTAAACCTCCTTGTCGACTTGTTAGAGCATCACCATCAAAAATAAATACTTGTTGTGATACACCAAAAACAACATCAGTTTCAAATCTATTTCTTCCCGTGGGATTAACAGATATTAAAGCAGGCTTACCTGGTTCTTCAGCGTTTAAATTTCCTCTAAATTTATAAGTTGTACAATTTTCTGGAACACACGGAGGTCTTCCTGTAGTCGTAGGTCTTGGCGTAGTAGTGGTAGTAGTAGTTACTGGAACGCAATTACAATCATTGTTTGCAAAAGTGAAAGTAAAGCTTTCGCCACTAGCACCGCCATAGTTTAAATCTGCAACAAAGCACGGATCTACTAAAGCATTTCCTTCTATTCTGTAATTTCTAATATTTACAGTGCCAAAATTTCCATTAAAATTATTTTTTTTATTTCTAAGGAACAATGTGTTAGTTCCGCTTGAAACAAGAGATGTATTAAACCTATAGGTTGCCATTAAAGTTAAAGGGCAAGCAAAATCTGGTTCTGCTATGAAGTAGCGTGGGTCAAGATCAGCTATAAAAACTGATCCAACTTGTGCATCAAATCCTAACAACAAAAATCCTATAGATATACCGTTTAAAAATACTTCAAAATCATCATCTTTTTGAGAGTTTGAATTACATACTTCAATTACAAGTCTTTGTCCTGTACAATCTGGTCTTGGTGTTGTAGTTGTAGTTGTAGTTGTTGGTCTTGGTGTTGTAGTACTTGGCTCGCAAACTAACTTATATCCAGCAAAATATCCTTTGTATCCTCTAATTATTTCAGATACTATATATGTTCCATTTGTATAGCTTAATCCAGCCCCATCCATATTTAATGTTACATGTTCTCCAATTGCAAATGTAACAGCATAATGATTTGAGCCTGAGTAAAGAATAGAGTAGTTTGGGCTAATTTTAAAACCAGTGTAATTAATAACACTTTCTCCTACACCACCAACCCAAACATTTCCTCTTTCACCATAAACAATACCACCAGCAACACTGTATACAAAAACATTAATATCCCATTTTGAAAAACAGTTTGGATCAGGAGTTGTTGTACTTGTGGTTGTAGTAGTTGGTCTTGGTGTAGTAGTGGTAGTAGGTCGTGGTGTAGTAGTGGTAGTAGTAGTTACTGGAACGCAATTACAATCATTGTTTACAAAAGTGAAATTAAAGCTTGCACCATTATTGCCTGAATAGTTTAAATCTGCAACAAAGCACGGATCTACTAAAGCATTTCCTTCTAGTCTGTAATTTCTAATATTTATAGTGCCAAAATTTCCATTGAAATTAATTTTTTTATTTCTAAGGAATAATGTATTAGTTCCGCTTGAAATAAGAGATGTATTAAACCTGTAAGTTGTCATTAAAGTTAAAGGGCAAGCAAAATCTGGTTCTGCTATGAAGTAGCTTGGGTTTAAATCAGCTATAAATACTGATCCAACCTGTGCATCAAATCCTAATAACAAAAATCCTATAGATACACCGTTTAAAAATACTTCAAAATCATCATCTTTTTGAGAGTTTGAATTACATACTTCAAATACAAGTCTTTGTCCTGTACAATCTGCTGGTGGTCTTGGTGTTGTACTGGTACTGGTTGTAGGTCTTCGTGTAGTAGTAGTAGTAGTAGTAGAAGTAGAAGAAGTAGAAGAAGTAGAAGAGGTAGAACTAGTAGGTCTTCGTGTAGTAGTAGTAGAAGAAGTAGAAGAAGTAGAAGAGGTAGAACTAGTAGGTCTTCGTGTAGTAGTAGTAGAAGAAGTAGAACTAGTAGAACTAGTAGAAGAAGTAGGTCTTCGTGTTGTAGTAGTAGTAGGTCTTCTTGTAGTTGTAGTAGTACCTGGAACGCAATTACAATCATTATTTTTAAAAATGTAACTAAAGCTTTCGCCACTAGCACCGCCATAGTTTAAATCTGCAACAAAGCACGGAGCTACTAAAGCATTTCCTTCTAGTCTGTAATTTCTAATATTTATAGTGCCAAAATTTCCATTAAAATTATTTCTTATATTTCTAAGTAATAATGTATTATTTCCGCTTGAAATAAGAGATGTGTTAAACCTGTAGGTTTCCATTAAAGTTAAAGGACAAGCAAAATCTGGCTCTGCTATAAAGTAGTTTGGGTTTAAATCAGCTATAAATACTGATCCAACCTGTGCATTAAATCCTAAGAACAAAAATCCTATAGATACACCGTTTAGTAATACTTCAAAATCATCATCTACGAGAGAGTTTGAATTACATACTTCAATTACAAGTCTTTGTCCTGTACAATCTGGTGGTGGTGTTGTAGTAGTAGGTATTGGAACGCAATTACAATCATTGTTTGCAAAAGTGTAATCAAAATCTACACCACTAGGACCTGAATACTCTAAGTCTGCAACGAAGCAAGGAGCTACTAAAGCGTTTCCTTCTAGTTTATAATTTCTAATATTTATAGTGCCAATGTTTGCAAATTCATTATTCTTTATATTTCTAAGGAATAATGTATTGTTTCCGCTTGAAACAAGAGATGAATTAAACCTATAGGTTTCCATTAAAGTTAAAGGACAATCAAAGTCTGGCTCTGATATGAAGTAGTTTGGGTTTAAATCAGCTATAAATACTGATCCAACCTGAGCAAGTACTCCTAAGTATACAAATCCTATTGATTCACCATTTAAAAATACTTCAAAATCATCATCTATGGCAGCATTTGAATTACATATTTGAATTACAAGTCTTTGTAATGTACAATCTGCTGGTGGTCTTGGTGTTGTAGTTGTATTTGGATTTGGTGTTGTAGTTGTATTTGGGTTTGGTGTTGTAGTTGTATTTGGGTTTGGTGTTGTGCTTGTTGTTTGCGTAAGGCAATCACAACCACCAGAAAATGTTGGGTTTATAACAATTACTACTTCTGCTTCTCTGCAATACGAAGGAGGGCAGCAATTGCAATCGCAATTGCAAAAACCGCCTTTTCCAGTTATTGGAAATGGTCCACCACAAGGATGTTTAGTAGTGGTGGTAGTGGTAGTGGTAGTGGTAGTGGTAGTATCAGTAGGTCTTAGTGTAGTAGGTCTTGGTGTAGTAGGTCTTGGTGTAGTACTTGCAATTGATTTTTTAATTGATTTTTTAATTGATTTTTTAATTGGCTTTTTAATTGGCTTTTTAATTGGCTTTTTAATGGTATTAGTAGGTTTTGGCGTAGTAGCACTAGCAATTGATCTTTCAATTGGCTTTTCAGCTGGCCTTTCAGTTGTATTTTTACTAATATACATTTATAATAAGTATTAAATTTTTTAAAATTTTATTGTTTAAAAAGATTTTCTGGATATTCTATTTTTATTGTTTTTTTATTATCTTTATCTTCTTCAAACCACCTAATTTGCTCTACTGGTATTTGTAGCTCATCCATATGGCAATTATCATTTAAATCAACTGGCAAATTAAACTTTTTACCTTCAATTAATATTGCAACCTTACATAAACTTTTTTCTTTATCAAAAAGAAGGCAATTCTTACACTTTTTCTCCATGTTTTATTATAGTTTGATGTAAAAACTATTGTAAAATATTTAATATTAAATTAAACTAAGGTATGCTTTTTGTTTATTCTTTTAAAGGTTTAAAAATATGAAAATAATTTGTGTTTTTGGTCAGCTTATGAATGGAAAAGATGTACTTTCTGATTACTTGAAGATTAAATTAGATGAATTAAATGGAATTTCATGGGAAAGAGGAAGTTTTGCAGGTGCTGTTAAAAATGTTTACAAGAATGCTTTTGGTGTTGATAATGAATTTATTGAAAAATGGAAAAGAATATCAGATTGTCCTGAAGGGATGTTGATGAATGTAAGGCAATCATTGCAGTTTATTGGTGATGGATTCAGAAAAATCAAAGGAGATATATGGATTGATATAGCTTTAAGAAATAAGGAGAAAAACAGTATTATTTCTGATGGAAGATATGTAAACGAAGCTATAGAAGTTTCTAAAAACAAAGGAATTAATATCCTTATTTACAGAAAAGGATTTTTAAATGATGATCCAAATCCTTCTGAATCAGGATTAAGGCCATTGGCTGAATTCTGTGATAATAATTGTGAAGATGGTTTAATTAATAAAACTATGGTAAATATACCAGAAGAACTAAAGCCATTTGATATTTTTATTAGAAACGATGGTGATTTGCAAGATTTTTATAATAAAATTGATAATATTATTTTACCCTTAATAAAAGAAAGGTTTTACAATGAAGTCAACTAAGTTTTACGAAGTTCCAAAAGGATGGGGAAAAGAAATTTGGTTTTGGAATTCTGATAAATATTGTTATAAGCACTTATGTTTTGATAAAGATAAAAAGTGTTCATTCCACTATCACATGAAAAAGGATGAGATATTTCATGTTTTAAAGGGAAAATTAACTATTAAATATTCTTTTGGAGATGATATTAATCAAGCTGAATCTATTATTTTAAATGAAAACGAAGTGTTTCATGTTCCTTGTGGTTTAAGACACATGATGATTGCAGATCAAGGAGAAGATGTTATTTTAATTGAAGTTAGTACAACGCACGAAGATTTAGATTCTTACAGAATTATAAAAGGAGATTAATTTTATAATATAACTTTATATATAATTTTATGATTTCTCTTGAATTTAAAAATTGGTTAATGCTTGAAGCTGACAGAATTCCTTTAGATCAAGTTGATGATAAAGCTGAAGTAGATCAAGTTGATGATAAAGCTGAAGTAGGTCAAGTTGATGATAAAGCTGAAGATTCTTGCAAAACAACTTGTCCAAAAGCAACAGTAATTTGGCTAATCACATTAGAAGAAAATTGGGAACAATATGAAAGTTTATTACCTGATGAAGTTCAAAAAATAAAGTATTTCGTTAAAGAGTACGATGGCGAACAATATATTGAAGGCCTTCAACATAGTAAAAGTAATTTTAAATTTAATTCTGAAGTATACAAAAAAGAAATTGAAATTATTCCTCAAGAAGGTGAAGCAAATAGTAAACCTGGTGTAAAGCCCTTGTCTGGTGGTAGCATTTCTGTAAGACCTAGAAAAATAACGCAGTCTGAAGAATTTGGAAACTATGTTTCAATAAGCGATAAAATTACTATCCCATCAGAGATAATAAATACCATACAAGCAGTTGGTGGTTGTGCATTAACTTGTCTTCATTTAAGTGGTGGGCATGTTGATGCAAAAACTGTTGGAGGCTATAAAAAAACATATTTATTCCATAATGATCAAGATTTATTTTACAATAATACTTTAGAAGATTATTTCAAAAATGCTTTGAAAGCTCTTTATGAAAAATGTTTAGGAATAGATCCAGCAAAAGATATAGATCATTATGCAGTTAGATTAAATGGAACTACAGATATAAGACACTATGATAAAAAATTTACATTGGATCAAAGTATAATATCTAAAATTAACAACAGTATAAATAGATATAACAATAAATCACAAACTAAATTTAACACGATAAATTTATCTCTTAAAGAACCAGTAAACTTCTTTGACATTTTCAATCAAATGTGGAAAAAAGCTACTAAAAATATAAATTGTAAGTTTAGTCCAACTTTTTTAATGTTTTATGATTATACGGCTATAGACGGATTAGCAGATGCATATGCAAGTAAAAAATTACCCAAAAATTATCATATTACTTTTAGTGTAAAAGAAGGTAATCTTAAGCAAGTTATGAATGCACTTGATAAAGGACTTGGTGTTGCCTTGCCAATTTGGACAGGTGGGTCTAAAAAAACCAATAAAATTGGTTTTCCAACAATGTGGTATCCATCAGGATTTAGTACGGGAATAGGATATAGAATAGTTGATGGCGACCAATATGATGCAAGATTTTTAGATAAAAAAATACATAAAATACACCCTAAAGAAGGGTATGTTATTGGACTTCGTGCTAAAGGTAAGCTTGAAGATGTTAAAGATTTTGATAGTGGGTTTTCAGAAAGAATTCTTTTAGATGTAAAATCTCCAACTGTTGAAAACCTTACAGAATTTGCAGAAAGATATAATTTTAAAATTTTAGAAAACTCTCCAAATTTTGAAAATGCTAAAAATGACTTTATGGTTTTGACTAATTCTCATTTGAATCCGAGATTTAATCCAAGTGATCCAGCAATTAATAAAATTATCTTAGAGCAAATTATTTACACTCTTAGAAGAAATGGAATTCCTATAAATAATTTGGGAAAGCTTGGTGGCAGGGATTTTTATCATGCTCAAGAAGATAGAGGCATGGAAAGATTAATTGATTTAAAAGATTTAGATCATGATGATCTTCATAATATTGCTGGAACTAGTGCTAAAACAGACAAGGCTGTTGCAAAGCAAACTTATTCTGGATCTAGTGCTAAAGTTGAAAAAGGAGAGCAATTTAAAGTAAAAACAAATCAAACAAATATGCTTCCTCACACTAGCTTTATAGCATTGAGAAATAAATTAGATTATCTTAGAGATCAGAAAATTAAAAATCAACAAGAAACTATTTAAATTTTCTTTGTAGTTCTTTTAAACCTTTTTCTGTATAAACCATAAATTCTATATTTCTACTTTTGCAATAATTGTTAGCATATGTCCACTTTGCTTGATTTTTAGGCAAAGTAGTTTGATGTTTTGGTTTTATTTCCCATAGTTCTTTTTTACCATTAATATATTCAACTAAAATATCTGGAATATAATTATGTGTAAATCCTTCAAAAAAATATTCAATTTTAAATGGTTCTGGTTTATATTTTAAAACATCTTTCATTTTCTCAAGAACAATATAGAATTGTAATTCTAATCCAGATCTATAAAAAAGCTTATCATTATTATTTTTTTTAGATATAAAATGTCCTTCTTTAAATTTTCTTTTAATTTTAATTTTATTAGTTTTTTTACAAATATCTCTCCATACTATAGCTTTGTATTGTTCACATTTTGGAAGATTTTCTTGTGGATGTTTTGCTTTAAAATGGCTTCTTATATCTCGAACAGGACATCCACATCTTTTTAAAGGACAAAGAACAAAATCTCTGCCTAAATCATGAGTATTTATAATGTGCTTTTTAAATTCTTCGTAGTCTAAGAATTCTTCTGAGCAAACAAAACAAAGGTATTTTGGAATATTTCTATGAGAATTAATGAATGCCATAATAAATATTTATTATGAACTTCAAAGAATTTATAGAACAAGAAGAAAAAAAAGAAGAAACCCCCCCTTCTTATTTTAAATCTCTTCTTCCAACTTTACACATACAACCAAAAAATGTAGTTGATTTTTATGATAAAAATCCTGTTACATTGAGTAATTTCATTTATAAAAATGGTAAAGTTAAAGCTTCTTTAAATACAGTATTGTTAAATTTAAGCGATGAATTAAAAGGATTAAAAGCACAGGTTTTCACACCTAAAGGTAATGCTGCAATAATTTATACTAAAGATAAAAAACCAATATTTAAAAAGCCATCAGAAGATCACTTGAGAAAAGATGCATTTCCATTAAGTACTCAAACGGCCCTAGATATAGCGTTGCAGTCTTTTGGGAAACAAGCTGGATCATCTAAATTAGGAGGTTCATTTGGAGCAGGAGTTGTGTAAATTGGATTTCAAAACATGGTTGCATGAAAATGGAACCTCTGCTGCTTCTGTTGAAGCAGTGCCAAATCGTTTGTTTGGTCCTTCAAGTATACCAGGTGGGTTTCAGCAACCTATTAAAAACTATAGGAATTGTGGTCTTGCTGGTTGTTTAAAGAAGCAAGTACACACAAGAGAAAAGTTTTTTAATTAATTTTTATATTTTTCTAAAATTGATGTTGTTGATATATCAATTATTTTAGGACAAATATACTTTTCAGAAACAAGATCAGACCCAACAATTTCTTTTGCGTTGTAAGGATGGCTTTTAATTAAAACATCTGGTTTAATATTTTTAATTATTTCTAATGGAGTATCTTCTTCAAAAGAAACTACATAATCAACAAAATCAAGGCTTGCTAACATATTCATTCTTGTCTTAAGATTATTTATAGGTCTTTCTTTGCCTTTTAATCTTCTTACAGAAGCATCTGAGTTTACTGCTACTACTAGTTTGTCTGCTTTGCTTTTCGCAAATTTTAAAGATTGCAAGTGACCTTCATGAAGAATATCAAAACATCCATTTGTAAATGCAAGTTTAGTTTTTCTTGTTTGAAGTAGTTTAGGATTATAAATTATCTTGTCGTAGTCTTCACATGATTCTAATAGATCTAACAGACAAACAGTTTCATTATGTTTATTTTTAACATAAGAAATTCCTGCATTGAATGCAATCTTAGAACAATCTTCTAGAGAAAACCCATGAGAATATGAAAGTGCCAAGAATGCCGTAAAGCAATCGCCAGCACCAATTACAGATCTGACATCAATATTTTTTACTTTTGGCCTTATTTCAAAATAATTATCAGGTGAATCAACACAACCGCAAAGACCTTGCCCAGATTGGGTAATAATAACGGCTTTGCATTTTACTTTTTTCATTATAAAATCTAATTGATCTTTTATTTCTTTTTTACCGCTAATATTTTGAGCTTCTATAGAATTAGGCTTGAAAATAGTACAATTTTGCCATTTTTCGCCATTCTTTTTTGGATCTACAATTGTTATATTATTTTTTAAATATTTCTTATACCAAGGAGTGTAGAAAATTCCTTTACCATAAGCGGAAAAAACAATAATATCTGATTTTGGAATTTCTAAAGAATTAATAGTATCTTCATAAGATTTTTCATCAAGATTGTATCTGTCTGTTTCACAATCCCATCTTACTAATGGAAAGTCTTCGTGATAGAATCTTTTTTTCCTTGGAACCATACATCCCCAAGGCATTATACAGCAATCAACATTAATGTTTTTGTTGAAAACTTCATAACTATAAGAATCTAAAATTGAAACTAGCTTGCTTTCAACATTTTGATATTCAAGCTGTCTGATGACATTAGCAGCACCACCTGCTACAACTTTAAAGGGTTCTTCGGATTTTGACTTTAAAATTGGTATTGGAAATTCAGGACTTATACGATTTGATGTTACTTGGTAGTATTCATCAATCATTGAATCGCCAACAATAGTTATTTTTTTTCTAGATGTAGAACTTTTTTGGTGAAGTTTATCAATCAATTTTCTATACATAATATACAATAATAATGAAAGGATTAAAAACATGCAACAATTTATTTTAATTATTTTGTTTTTAGTAACAGTAGCAAATTTTAGTACAGGAAATGAACTTCCTGTTTTAACTTATGCTAAACAACCAGTAATTAATTTTAAAAATGAAAAAGATGTAATAATAATAAAGTTTAAAAAAGAAGAAAAAAAAGAAGAAGCTTTAAGACAAACTTTTTCTATAAGCAACAACTTTAAAAGAAGTTCCAAAAATTGTACTTCTCTTGGCTGAAGATAAATTTTAAAAAAACTTAGTTTAAGTTTTGCATTAAAAATTTTAAAAGATATAATTAAAGTAAGAAGTTAAAATTATTTCTTATTTTGGAGATATACTGTGTTAAAGTTTAAAAAAATTATTTTAGTTACATTTTTGTTATTTATTTCAGCTTCTGTTTATGGGGCTGAGCCTCAAATTTTTCAGCTGCCAAAAGATGCTCCAGTAGTTCCTACAAACAATAAAGCAAACAAAGTAGATGGTTTAGAAATTCCTGTGGATATGGAAGTGTCAGCAGATGAAGGATTTGTAGCTTTACAAGCAACTACTAAAGGTACAGTTAAATGGCTTGTGATTAGTCAGTCTAAAGTTAAATTTCTTACTAATGATACTGCTAACACAATAATTATATCAGTTCCTCAAAGTGGTCAAATTAATGTATTTGCAGTTGCCTTGGTTGAAAATAAGCTTACTGACTTTGCTAAGACAACTTTGATCGTAAAAGGAACAAATGTAGATCCTAAACCTGATCCTAAACCTGATCCTAAACCTGATCCTAAACCTGATCCTAAACCTGATCCTAATCCTAAGCCTAATCCTAAGCCAAGCGGATTACCTTTACATGTTACCTTTGTATTTGATGTAAATGAAAACACACCAGATATAGCAGCTGTTTTAAATAGTCAAGATTTGAGAAAAATTGTTTCTGAAAATAAGAGTTTTTTAAGAGTATATGATGTTAATAGCGATGTAGTTAAGAATAAGAAGCTTGATACATTATTACCAAAAGTTGGAGGTAACAACATTATGGTTGTTCAAGAAGCCGATGGAACATTGTTATATGCTTCTCCAATACCAAAAAATGATAAAGAAGCTATTGATATTGTAAAGAAATATTTACCAAAAAATTAATTAAACAGGAGAATGTAAATGGCTAGTAATTTTCCCGCAGTATTTTTTGATGGAATGTGGCGTGTACTTGCTTATGTGCCATCTGATAACAACCATGCTTTTCCAAAATTTTCATCAATGCCTCAAGCTCAATCAAGTTTTGAGCTTAGAGAAACAGACTTATCATGGCAAGGCAATAGAATCATGGATCAAGGATCAACATCAAGTTGTGTTGGTCATGGTTCAGTAGCGGGTATGGAAATTTCATGGAAGCAAGGTGGGAATGAAGCTAGGAAGTTTTCACCATTTTTTACTTATGCTTTAATAAATGGTGGCAGTGATAATGGAGCTATGGTTTCTGATGCATTAAAAGCATTACAGAAGTATGGAGCATGTCCTCTAGAAGATATGCCCAAAGGCATTATGTATGAAAGACAGCTTCCAAAAGTTACTTACGAAGATGCAAAAAGGTTTAGAATTTCACAGGCTTATCAATGTGATAGTTATGATGAAGTTTGTCAGGCTATTAATTTAGGATTTCCTGTTCCTCTTGGTATTTATGTTGGAGATAATTTCTCTGATGTTGATTCTGAAGGAATAAGTCCCTTGCCTAGAGGCGGTGGTGGTGGCCATTGTATTTTGGGATGTGGCTTGAAGAAATCTAATAAATATGGAATGGTAATTAAAATTCAAAATTCATGGGGAAGTAATTTTGGAGTTAATGGATATAGCTATATTAGGAAAGAACATTTTAAAGGCATGAGTCCAGATGCGTTTGCAATGCAATCTACATTTGATGATCCAAAAGATAGCAATACACAAGATGATGTGCCAGTTTTAAAAAATTAATCAAGGAGAAGCAAGAATGACTGAAGAAAATAAAGATTCCATATATTCACAGACTTTTTGGCAAAACGAGCTTTTGAATAGTAGTATATTTGAAACGCAATCTAAAATAGAAGCATTATCTGTAGAGCAAGTAGAAAGCCTTAAGTTTTCTGCCCAAGATTTAGGTGCTCCTGATGCTTGGATTGCAGATATATTACAAACATACGGTGCAGGTGCGTTAGCAAGTGCAATTGAATTTTTAAGAAATGGTGCTTCTCCAACATTCATTTGGAGTACACTTCAATTGTTTGGCCCTGCTTTTCTTGGATTTTTAATTGATTTGTATAATGAATCTAAGAAGAAATCTATTGTCGAATTAGATGATGGTAAATTTGAAAATCAAAAGGTTGGAAGTTTATCACTTGCTATTATTACCTTGATTCTAGTTAAAGTAATGCCTATTTTGATTGAAAAATATGGACCGCAAATTCTAAATTCATTACTTGCTTTGTTCATGAAGATTTTTGGAGAAGAAAGTAAAGCAGAGAATTTTGATGTAGCTTCTGGTAAATATGGGGATTCTGAAAAATTTAAAGGATTTACTAGTGAATTAGTTGAATTAGTTGCAACTAAAGTAATGCCGATAATCTTTGAAAAATATGGATCAGATATTTTAAATACTATTAATAATGCATTAATTAATGCAGCCAAAGGTGAGAGTTCCAAAGGGGGTGGCAATTTATCTATCGAACTCTAAACTTAAAATAGTATTTAATTTATTAAAAAAAGAGCAAGAAATTATATGTTTCTTGCTCTTTTAATTTACACAATAATTATTTACATATAATTAGAAAGGAATATTATGTTTAGTTTGTTGATTAGTTTGATTTTAAATAGTAATAATGATCTTCCAGCGTTGAAAATTACAACTTCTGTGGAATCAGATAAAATAGTTGTTTTAAAGTATGAAAACCCAAGGAAAACTGTACTTATTTATGAAGAGCTTCCAGTTGCAAAAGAAAGCATTGCTTTTGAAATAGTTAGATTTCATCCTTTGAAAAGAACTGTTGGTGCGTTAAGAAAGTCTTTGTCTGATGTTACAATTTTACCAAGAAGAGGATCTATAGTAAAATTTAACAATGGTATTCCTCTATTAGAATTAGAAGAAAGAACTATTGCTAAAATTGAAATAAATAAAACTATTGCTCCTGTAGAGCAACAATCTTCTGAAGAACCAAGATATATGATTCATGAAGACAGGAGATTGTTTTCTGGAAGATTAAGAAACAGAGTTTTTATAGGTGGAAGGTAAATAGTTGTCAAAAGAAAAAATAGCCAATGTAAATTTGATAATTGTTTGCAATGATTCTAAGTACAATGATGAATTGACTTTTTTAACTTGGTATTCTTTTAATAAGTTTTTTTCTGGGATTAAATGTTTAATACTTAAATCTAGCAGGAAAAATTCTAATATTAATTATTGGATTAATTCATTTAAAATTCATTGCAAACTTGGTAATTTTAAGTTAGATGAAATTAAAAATTTTGAATTTTTAGATGATTCTTACTTTGTGATAAAAGCAGGAATTATTTTTTTAAAATCAGAAGTTAATTTAGAAAATTCATTTAATTTTTTTGATAACAAGGGAATTTTTTATAATTATAAAAAATTTAATTTTGAATTTGATGATAAATATTTAATTGGCAAATTAGAAGATGATTTTTCTTCTATATTTGTAGATTTAAATCCTTGGATTGAAAAATTAAATGAATTTAAATTAATAGATAGATTATCTTTATGTTATGGAGAACCTGAATTCATAAATGGAAAAGGTACACCAAATGAAGTTAATTTTGGTGGTTTATTGAAAGATGCTCAAAAAATATATAATAATTTCCCAGAGGTTTTAAATGTCTAACAAATTTTCTGATGATAATAATTTTGAAGACGAAGATGAAAACGAAGAAGGAATGTTTTACACAGAAGATGAATATAATGATTTGCTCGATGAAAACATTGAATTAAAAAAAGAATCTTTTTTAATGTCACTTCAAGAACTTAACGAAAGATTAGTTAAAGATGCAATATCTATTTGTTCTAAAAATTGGTTCTGGTCATTAAAAAATTATAGATCTAAAATAAAAGAAATAAAAAATACTTTTAATAAATTAAAAGAAATGGTTGACATTGATATTGATCCTATAGATTTATAAAAAAATCATATTTACTTAACTTTTCCAAAGTTTTTCCCTGATTTTATATCATCAAGTGGTACATATGCAGGAATTGTATCTTGTGTTGCCTTTTCAGCAGCCCTGCGTTCATTTTTAGCTTTTTCCATGTTATAACCAGCACGGTATTCAAAATTTTCAAATTTACTTGTTCCAACAGGATTTGAAAAGGTTACTAGTGCCACGCTTACTATTTTTTCTTTCTTTTTTGATTTACAATGTGGGCATTCTACATCTTTATATTTTTCAGTAGGATCATATTTACAAAGATCTTCATATTGTTCATTGCATTTATTACATATAAATTCATAAAAAGGCATAACGCTCCTAGTACCATGAGAAATTTTACTGCTATAATTATAATAGTTGGTTTAATTTAAAAATAAGTAAAATTGATTATTCTGAGGTAAAAATGAGTTTATTAAATAAAGTAGCAGAAAAATTTGATAAGAGTAAATTTCATAATCTTAACGAAGAATTCACTTTCTCCGAATATTTAGAAAGATGTTATAAAAATCCAAAGGTAATTAGGACGGCATACCAAAGGATTTATGATATGATTATTTCTAAAGGGTGTAAAGAATTTGAAAAATATAGAAAAACTCTAGTTCATTATAATTTTTTTGATGATAATGAAATTCCAATTTTTGGGCTTGAAGAAACAATTGATAGATTGATGAAGTTTATAAAAGGTGCAGCTGGTGGATTTGGTACAGAAAAAAGGATTCTTCTTCTTCATGGTCCTGTTGGCTCTTCTAAATCAACCATTCTTAGGCTTTTAAAAAAAGGAATGGAAAGATATTCTCAGACAGATTATGGCTCTTGGTATACATTTAAATGGATTAATCTTCCAACTGGACCAGATGGAATCTATCTCTCTGATTGTGACGAATGTCCAATGCATGAAGATCCAATTAAATTAATTCCAATTGATATTAGAAAAGGAATAATAGATGAAATTAATGAAATTCACAGAAAAAGTTTTAATGAAAAAGAAAGTATTAATGCTTATAAATTAAGAGTTGATGGAGAACTTGACCCAAGATGCAAACTTTTCATGAATATGCTTTTAAAAAAATATAATGGTGATTGGGAAAAAGTAATAGAAAATCATATTGTTGTAATTAGAAAAGTATATTCTGAATCTGATCGCTGTGGTATTGCTACATTTCAACCAAAAGATGAAAAAAATCAAGATAGCACAGAATTAACAGGAGATATTAATTTTGCAAAGATTAGTCATTTTGGATCTGATTCTGATGCAAGATGTTTTTCTTTTGATGGCGAATTGAATGTTGGCAATAGAGGAATCTGCGAATTTATTGAAATGTTAAAATTAGAACAAGCATTTTTGTATGATTTGCTTGGTGCTTCGCAAGAAAGAAACATTAAGCCTAAGAAGTTTTCTCAAATTTCTGTAGATATGTGTATCTGTGGACATACTAATTCTCCAGAGTTTGAAAAACTAAAGAATAATCCTTTTATGGAAGCACTAAGAGATAGAACCGTAAAAATTGATGTGCCATATTTACTTACGCTGAAAGATGAAATTAAAGTTTTAGAACAAGATTATGGTAGCGATAAGATAAGACAGCATGTTGCTCCACATACTTTAGAAGTTGCAGCTTTGTGGGCTATCTTAACAAGACTTGAAGATGACAGAGATAATAAAATTTCCCCAGTAGATAAAGCTGAGCTTTACAACGGCAAAACTTTGTCAGGGTGGACTGAAGATTCTGTAAAAGAAATGAGAGATAAGTATCCAAATGAGGGAATGTCTGGTGGTGTAAGTGCAAGGTATGTGCAAGATAAAATTGCAAATTGCTTAAGTGATAACCATGATTATATCAATCCTTTCATGGTTTTAAATGAAATTAGAGATGGCATTGAAAACCATAGTTTAATTACAAATAAAGATCAAATTACTAAGTACATGAATTGTATTGATTTGACAATGAAGAAACTTGATGAAATTCTTAAGACAGAAGTTCAAAAAGCTCTTGTTGGTGATGAAGAAGCAATTGTAAGATTGTGTGCCAATTACATTGATAATTTAATGGCTTATATTAATAAAAGTAAGGTCAAAAATCCTTATACTGGCAGAGAAGAAACTCCTGATGAAAGATTAATGCGTAGCATAGAAACTAAGATTGATATACCAGAAACTGGTGCTGATGATTTCCGAAGAATGGTTGCAGCTTTTATTGGCGACCTTGCACATAAAGGAAAAACTTTTAGCTGGAATTCTAATGTTCAATTAGGCAAGGCTTTTGAAGCTAAGTTATTTGAGGATACCAAAGATCACATCAAGCTTTCTTCTTTGAGTAATTCTGGAGTTTTTGTAGCCGATGAACATCATCAGGAAAAGATTGATGCTGTAAAATCAAGATTAATAAAGTTATTTGGCTACAATGAGAAGTCTGCAACTGATGTGTTAGATTATGTTTCTAGTCTTTATTCTCGTGGAAGTGCAGGTGATTAATATATGGCTCCAAATAATTATTGGCTAGGAAGGCTTTGTGCAAAAGATGATCTTAAAAAACTTGATGATTATTTGATGGAAGCTTGGTCTAATGATGCAACTGTTGATGAAGTTTTATCTAATATGCCAAGTGATATTAAATGTTTTTTTCTACAATTAAAAATAGGCTGTCCAAATCCTGCTAATGATAGCATACAAATTACTTTTGATATTTAGAAAGGGGTTTTAGTGCCTCGAAGAATAACCGAAGATCACAATCAGTTTAGAGATGTTGTATCTGGTAAGATTAGAAAAGGACTTAAGAAATTTATTAAAAGTGGCCAGATTTTTAAAAATCGAGGCAAAAACGGTAAAATTTCAATTAATATTCCAAGAATTGATATTCCTCATATTGTTTACGGAGAGAATCCATCTGGTGTAGGTAGAGGAGGAGGCAAAAAAGGAGATGTAATTGGAAAAGATGATGATAAAAATAACAAAGCTGGGCAAGGTGATGCAGAAGGAATAACAATAAATTTAGATTTAGAAGAAGTATTAAAATTCATGCAACATGAATTAGAGCTTCCAGATTTAAAGCCAAAAGAAAACGGAACATTTGAAGATGTAAAAATTAAATATAATAATATAAGTTTAGTTGGGCCTGATTCTTTAAGACATACTAGGCGAACAATGTTACAAGCTTTAAAAAGATTATGTAGCACTGGAGAAATTAATAATCTTTATGAAATACCAGGATATAAAGATAAAGTTAAATTATTAACTCCAATTAATTCTGATAAAAGATTTAGACAATATAAAGAAATTAAAACACCTTCTAGCAATGCACTTATTATTTATGCGAGAGATGGCTCTGGTTCTATGGGTGCAGATAAATGTGAAATTGTAAGTGATATGTGTTGGTGGATAGATGTTTGGATTAAAAGATTTTACAAAAGAGTAGAAAGAATGTTTGTTTGGCATGATAATAATGCTATGGAAGTAGATGAGGATAAATTTTATAGATATAGACAGGGAGGTGGAACAACTTGTTCTTCTGCGTTTAAATTAATTTCTCAACAATTTGAAAACAGATTTCCACCTAAAAATTGGAACATTTATGTTTTTTATTTTACAGATGGCGATAACTGGGATGATGATAATAATGATTTACTTGAAACTATTGATAAAAATTTTAAATCTAGTGATGTTAATCTTCTAGGCGTAACTCAAATTTATTCTTTTGATACAAAAAGCAGCGTTAAACATGTTTTAGATGAGGGCTTGGCTAATAATAAAATTAATAATGTAAATTTGAAAACTTATGATATTAATAGTGGAAGTGGAAATTTTGATTTGGCAAATGATGAAGAATTAAGAAATAATCAAATATTAGATGCAATTAAGTATTTGCTAGGAACAGCTAAACAAAAAAATATAATTTTCTAGGTTAACAATATGTCAAATAAATTTTTTCACGGATCTTCTATTTTACATGGAAATGGTACAGTTCCTGGCGTCCCCCTTCCAGATGAATTAAAAAAACTAATACCTACAATTTTTAAAGAATGTAAAGATTATGGATTAGATTGCTATCCAACTATTGTACAAATGCTTTCTTATGATGAAATTAGCGAAATAGCATCATATGGTGGATTTCCTGTAAGGTATCCTCATTGGAAATGGGGCATGGAATACGAAGAATTACAGCGTGGGTATGAATATGGAATGCATCGTATTTTTGAAATGGTTGTAAATTGCTTGCATCCAGATACAAAAATACCTACTAATAAAGGTTCTATTGAAGCTAAGTATGTTAAAGAAGGTGATAAAGTATTTTCAAATACTGGTGAAAAATTAGTTGCTAAAGTAATAAAGCAAGAAAAGTCAAAGACATTTAAGATTAAACTAAAAGATCAAATAAGAGATTTGATTTGCACTGAAAATCATAAATGGTTGACTGTAACAGAAAATGGCAATGAATGGAAAGAAACTAAAGATTTAAAACCAAATGATCTTTTAGTTGGCGGTAATATTTATGATTACTTTTTAAAAACTCCATGTAAATTAAATACTAGTTTTATAAAAGAAATGTCTTTAGAGCTTGCTGAGTTCTTAGGTGCATTTTATGCATCTAATCCTATTTTAAACAATGGTGAACTTTCTATTAGCTTTGAATCTGGAGATAAAGCATTTGATAAACTAACATATATTTTAAAATTGTCTTTCGAATTATTCAATTCTCAAGTAAAAATTTTAATGGAAAACAATTCAATTAAAATATTTTTTACTGATTCCAATACTTTAAATTTCTTTAATTTTATTGGATTATCTAATAAAATACCTGATGCAATAAGTTTATATTCAAATGAATACAAAGCAGCTTTTGCAAGAGGATATTTTAGTTTTTCTGCTAAAATAATTAAAAATAATAAGTATGTTTTGCATTTTTCACATATTGAAAAAAACATAGCTTCAGATCTTCAGCTTTTATTAGCAGAATTTGGAATTTATACCATAGCTAAAGAAGAAGAAAATAAATTTTTTGAAATTAGTATTTGTGGAAAGAAAAATTTAATAAGTTTCTTAAAATATATAAATGTGTTTTTTCATAAAAAAGATGTAGATATTATTATTTTTAATCGTGAAGGATATAATTATAATATAAAATCTGAAATTATACAAAATAAAGTTTTAAAAACTTTAAATAAAATTAATAATGTTCCATTTTTCATCAATAATAGAAATGCAATAGATGATCTTAGGAAAACACCTCAGAATTTGAGCTTCATAGAAGCCTTTTTGGAAAATAACTTTATTGATTATTATGTAAAAGAGTTTGAAGTAATATTACAATATTTTAGCAATCCTTTTTTCCAAATAGAATCAATTAATGAAGATATAGAACAAGAGACAGTAGACATTGCATTATTTGATGAAAATCATGATTTTATGGCAAATGGTGTCATTAGTCATAATACTAATCCATGTTATATTTACTGCTTAAATAGCAATACTCTTGTTGACAATGTAACTGTTATTGCACATGCATTGGGACACAATCATTTTTTCAAAAACAATATTTATTTTTCTCCAACTAGTCAAAATATGATGAATGAATTTGCCAATAATGGCACAAGAATAAAAAAATATATGGCTAGGTATGGCAAAGAAAAAGTAACTGAATTTATTGATTGTATTTTGAAAATTGATACTTTGATAGACCCAGCTAAAGCTTGGGAAAATAAAATAATTAAAGATCCAATTATAAAAGATGAAAAGAAATATATTTACCCAAGTAGAATAAAGTTAAAAAACGACAGACTACATCTAGATCCTTGGATTAATTCTAGAGAAAGTATTGAAAAAGAAAACAAGTTAATTAAAGAACAAGAAACTAAAGAAGAAATAGGATTGTTTCAAGATCCAACAAAAGATATTCTTGGATATCTTAGAGATAATGCAAATCTAAAGCCATGGCAAAGAGATATTGTATCAATCCTTTATGAAGAAGCATTATATTTTTATCCACAGGCTATGACTAAAACATGCAATGAAGGATGTGCTAGTTTTATCGACTATCAAATTATGGCAAGAAATGGATTGGTTGGCTTGGGTCAAAAATCTCATGATGATGGAATTATAGAATATGCTAAGCATAAAATGTCAGTTCTTGGAGGTAAGTATTCTATGAATCCTTACAAGCTAGGATTCTATTTACTGCTTGACATTGAAGAAAGATGGAACAAGGGAAAATTTGGCAAAGAATATGATGAATGTCAAGATGCATATGAAAAAGAAAAATGGGATAAGAATTTAGGATTAGGTAAAGAAAAAGTATTTGAAATATGGAAATATTACGATGATGTTAATTTTATTAATGAATTTTTCACTCCTGAATTTTGTCAAAAGAATGAGTTTTTTGAATGGGAAAAACATCCAAATGGAGAATATGTAATTTCCTCTAAGGATTCTGTTAAAATAAAAAGAAAATTAATGCAAAAGCATTTAAATAGAGGATTACCAGAAATTAAATTAATTGATCCAAATCATAAAAATAAAGGGTATTATTTACTCGAACACACTTGGGATGGAAGAGTTATTTACAAACCTTATATTGGAGAAGTTTTGTCTGCAATTTTTATTTTGACTGGGAAGCCTGTTATATTGACAACAAAAAATAAAAACAATGAAGATATTGTTTATGTAGCTCCAACTAAAAAATCAGATGATTTGCAAGTTTATAGAAAAGAAGAGTATTTTAAAAAATGGAGCATGTTCTAAATTTAAATTTGTTTAGTTTGATTTTTTCTGTTAAACAACTTTTTGTTTTTAAGTTTGAATAAAAATAATTAGTTCTTGTATAAGCTCCGCTTTTTTTAAAAGCTTTAATAATTATTGATTTTTCTTGTAGAGCTTGAGTTGCTATTACTGACAATGAACCATCTATTCCAATGAAGCCTTTTGAATTTTTAACTATTTCAATTGCTTCAAAGTAGTTTGTTTCTCCTGTTAGATTTATAAAACAATCTTCTTTTATCATTTCTTTAAACCACAAGTTATCTAAATACCATTTTTGATCATTTAAAATAACTCCTTTGATGTTATTAGATTTTAATATTTTTATTGTTTCATACCAGTCTTCAATGTCAAATGCTTTATTTTTTTTATAATAATATGACCATGCTGATATTGAAGTATATTTTTGTGGAAGTTTAAATTTATCAATTTCACATAGTTTTTGTTTGATAAAAGAATAGTTTTTAAGGTTTTGATTTTCTATTATTTCTTTATATTCATCATTGCCATTATAAAAATTATAATCAATTAAAATTTTGTTTTTATCTATTTTAGGATTTTTATTTAAATAATTAATTAATAGCTTATTTCTAATTTTAAAATCGTCTATTCCATCTGGTCGTTCTACGCATATTTTTTTGCAATCTTTATTATAAAATTTACTTTTTTTTACACATTCAAAATGTGGAATGCATTTACCCTTACTGAAACAAATTATTTCTTTTAAGTTTGCTTTTTCTTTGTCTGTTAAAAAAGATTCAAATGCAATAAAGTCCCCAACTGCATATGTTATAACTATATATTCATAAAAAAGTCTGTTTTCATTAATCATAATTTATATATTGAATTTATTTAGTTTAATTTGTTCTACTAAACAATCTTTTGTTTTTAAATTTGAATAATAATAATTAAAAAACCTGTGAGCACCAGAATCAGCATTTGCTTTAATCATTATTAATTTTTCTTGTAGAGCTTGAGTTGCTATTATTGAAAGTGAACTATCTATTCCAATGAAGCCTTTTGAATTTTTAACTATTTCAATTGCTTCAAAGTAGTTTGTTTCTCCTGTTAGATTTATAAAACAATCTTCTTTTAGAATTTCTTTAAACCACAAGTTATCTAAATACCATTTTTGATCATTTAAAATAACTCCTTTGATGTTATTAAGTTTTAATATTTTTATTGTTTCATACCAATCTTCAATGTTAAAAAATCTTCCTGATTTGACAATATTATATGTCCATGCTGATATTGAAATATATTCTTGTGGAAGTTTGAATTTATTAATTTCACATAGTTTTTGTTTGATAAAAGAATAGTTCTTAAGGTTTTGATTTTTAAGTATTTCTTTATATTGATCATTTTGATTGTAAAATCTATAATCAATTAACATTTTATATTTATTATTAGATAAATGTAAGTTATTTGACATGTAATTTTTAAGTAAACTTGATCTTTCACGAGTGAAACCAATTTTTTCTTTATTTATTCTTGGAAGCATTGTTATTTTTATTTTTTTATTATAGAAAATACTTTTTTTAATAAGATGATGTCTTACATCGTTATTATTATCATTATGTCCAAAAAAAATTATTTCTTTTAAGTTTGCTTTTTCTTTGTTTGTTAAAAAAGATTCAAATGCAATAAAATCTCCAATTATGAATGTTAAATATGCGTATTCATAAAAAAGTCTATTTTCATTACTCATAATTTATATATTAAATTTATTTAGTTTAATTTGTTCTACTAAACAATCTTTTGTTTTTAAATTTGAATAATAATAATTAAAAAACCTGCGAGCACCAGAATCAGCATTTGCTTTAATAATTATTGATTTTTCTTGTAGAGCTTGAGTTGCTATTATTGAAAGTGAACCATCTATTCCAATGAAGCCTTTTGAATTTTTAACTATTTCAATTGCTTCAAAGTAGTTTGTTTCTCCTGTTAGATTTATAAAACAATCTTCTTTTAGAATTTCTTTAAACCACAAGTTATCTAAATAC
>Ga0214919_10003721_pt1 | contig 22780 bp, 27 predicted proteins | sample LL1503_MetaG_FD_177994 | JGI IMG/M metagenome (GOLD analysis project Ga0214919, IMG submission 177994) | Freshwater microbial communities from Lake Lanier, Atlanta, Georgia, United States - LL-1503 | ecosystem: Environmental > Aquatic > Freshwater > Lake | place: USA: Georgia | collected... | reverse complement strand
TAGCCTGCGGGGCGCAATTCAGCCATGGCTTGCAATTGCTGCTCGGTTTGTCCGGTGCCCCCCGGAAACACGCTGCAACCCAAAGCATGCGCACCGCTTTCCATGATGGAGCCTGCCGGTGTGAAGTGGTAACTAAAGCAGTTGTGTACCAATTCACCCCCACGGAATCCGGCTGCAAACAAAGCGCGGGCAACGCGCCAATAGTCCGAGCGCGTACCTTCGGGTTCGTAAATGGTGCCGGGTGAAGCAAACACGCGGGGCATGGATTTGCCGAACGACAAGGCAGAAAAACCACCGAATACATCGTGAGCACGCTGTGCTTGTTGCCGTTCAAGCAGTTCATATTTGCGCGTGACTGGCAAAGCTGCCAGCGCCACGCGTGACGTGATGGAAGCAGCGTTCACGCCTTTCAAAATCTCAGCGAAAGCCGGTGCGTGCTGTTGCGCATGCGCGATGAGTTTGGGCAATGCTTGCAGCAATGCGGCTTCACGCTGCGCCGGGTCGCGCGTTTCTAGAGTGTCGTAACTGTCTGTCATAGGTGTTCAGGCAAGCCAGCGCTTGCGGCGTTTGTAACTTTTCACATCCTTAAAGCTTTTGCGTTCTCCGCCGCCCATGCCCAAGTAAAACTCTTTCACGTCCTCGTTACTGGCCAAATCTGCGGCCGCACCGTCCATGACAATGCGTCCCGATTCCATGATGTACCCGAAGTCGGCGTAACGCAAAGCCATGTGGGTGTTTTGTTCGGCCAGCAAAAAAGTGACGTTTTCTTTGTGATTCAAATCTTTGACGATGTTGAACACTTCCTCGACGATTTGCGGCGCCAGCCCCATGGAGGGTTCGTCCAGCAACACCAGGCTGGGGTTGGCCATCAAGGCGCGTCCAATCGCGCACATCTGTTGCTCGCCGCCAGAAGTGTATGCAGCCTGCGAAGTGCGGCGTGTTTTTAAGCGGGGAAAGTAGTTATAGACTTTGTCCAGATTGGCGGCAATTTCACCTTTGTCGCTTCGGGTGTAACTGCCAGTCAGCAAGTTTTCCTCGATCGTCAAATGGGCAAAGCAATGCCTGCCTTCCATCACCTGTACCACGCCGCGTTGCACCAAATCTGCAGGCGTCAAGTTTTCAATACGTTCACCGAGCAACTCAATACTGCCCTTGGTGACCTCGCCACGTTCACCCTTGAGCAAATTGGAGATGGCTCGCAGTGTGGTGGTTTTGCCTGCGCCATTGCCGCCTAGCAAAGCCACAATGCCGCGCTCGGGCACCTGCAATGAGACGCCCTTGAGCACCAAGATCACATGGTTATAAATCACCTCGATGCCGTTGACATTCAAAACAATGCGGGGCGTGCTCATGTCGGTGTCCGGTTGCATGGCTCAGATCAGGACTGGCAGTCTTGCCCTGTGCGCCGAGTGAGTTTTTTCTCGGCCGCGTATTTGTCGGCGGTGGACTTGACCAATGGCTTCAAAATTTGCTCGTCAGCTTGCATCCACTCAGAGGTGAATTCCCAGGCCTTGCCATTCCAAGTGTGAATACGCGTCCAAGCCGCACCCATGTGGTCCATGCACGAGGTGCTGATAGGACGCATCACGCCCTTGAAGCCGAGCGCGTCGAGTTTCGCTTGTGTGAGGTTCAGATTTTCCAATCCCCAACGTACCTGCTCACCCGTCATGACTTTACCTTTGCCAAAACGCTCTTGGGCTGAACGTATGCCTTCAATACCGATCATGGCGCTCATCACACCACGCAAGTAAAGCACTTGACCCACTTCTTCTTTAGGGCCTGTGCCTTGGCCTTTGTCATGGATTTGACTCAACATGAATTTCACAATGTCGGCATTGGGCTCAGCGCCGTGTTGAATAGTGACTGCGTTGTAGCCCTTGGCGCCGTCCGCCACGTCTTTGACATCAGGCTCGGCACCCGCCCACCAAACGCCATACATTTTTTCACGCGGATAGCCCGTGGCTTGCGCTTCCTTGATGGCGGTGGAATTCATCACACCCCAACCCCACAGCACCACGTAATCGGGTTTGGACTGACGCACTTGCAACCAAGTGGCTTTTTGCTCCACGCCGGGAGGCGTGACCGGCAGCAATTGCAATTCAAACCCGTGGTTACGCGCGCGTTCTTGTAGCAAAGGAATAGGCTCTTTGCCAAACGGGCTGTCGTGGTAGACCAAGGCGATTTTTTTGCCTTTGAGTTTGTCCAATCCGCCTTCTTTTTTGCCAATGGCTTGCACAATGGTGTCGGCTGCCACCCAGTAGGTGCCGGCGATCGGGAAATTCCATTTGAACACCGCGCCGTCAGAGCTTTCGCTGCGGCCATAGCCAATGGTCACCACAGGAATTTTGTCACCAGGCGCTTTTTCTGTGATGGCAAAAGTGGCGCCTGTGGACAAGGTTTGCACAAAGCTGGGGTTTTTACTTTTCAGTCGCTCGTAGCACTCGACACTGCGGGCTGTGTCGTAGCCAGTCTCGCATTCTTCGTAGGCGATCTTCACACCGTTGATGCCGCCTTTGGTGTTGACCAGTTTCAAGTAATCCACAAAACCATTCGCCCAAGGCGTGCCGTTCGGTGCGTAGGGCCCTGTCCGGTAAGACAAGACCGGCACAAATTGCTCTTTGGCTTGCGCCAAGGCTGGTGTAGCGACGCTCATGCCCATGGTGGCCAACACGGCCGATAACAACAAAAGGGGGTTCTTCATCTTTGTCTCCTTCAATTTCAACTCACACACAGTTCATACAGGCTCAATACGGGAACGGCCAGACGCGCAATTTTTGTTTGCCAATGGCCCACAAGCGTGCCAAGCCATGCGGCTCGACAATCAAAAACCAAACAATCAAAGCACCAAAGATCATCAACTCGGCATGTGAGACCACGGTAGTGGAAATCACCAGACCGAACCAAGCGGCGAACACGGGCAGAAACTGGTTGAGGAAAATCGGCAGCACCACAATAAAACCCGCGCCTAAAAAGCCGCCCATGATGGAACCCATGCCGCCGATGATGACCATGAACAGCAAGCGAAAGGATTGATCAACAGAGAAGGCGCTGGGCTCCCATGAGCCCAGATAAATAAAAGCCCAAAGTGCACCAGCCATGCCGATGATGAAAGAGCTGACGGCAAACGCGCTGAGCTTGGCGTACATGGGGCGAATGCCAATGACGGCTGCTGCCACGTCCATGTCGCGTATGGCCATCCATTCGCGGCCGATGGCGCCGCGCACCAGGTTCTTGGCCAACAAAGCCACGACGCACAACAGGCTCAAACAAAACACATATTTGCTAAGGTCGCTTTCAATCGGCAAGCCAAACACTTGCAAGTTGGATACCGACACCGAACCGGAAGGCGTGTCCAGTGTGAACCACTTGATACGCAAAAACATCCAATCTGAAAAGAACTGCGCGGCCAAGGTGGCGACAGCCAAATACAAACCGCGCACACGCAAACTGGGCAGACCGAACACAATGCCGAACACCGTGGCACACAGGCCGCCTAATATCAAGGTCGGAATCAAAGGCAAGCCGGGTATACGCGCAAAAAAGTTGTACGCGCCATAAGCGCCGACCGCCATGAACGCACCCGAGCCCAAGGAAATTTGGCCGCAATAGCCGACCAGAATATTCACACCCAGCGCGGCCATGGCCATGATGACGAAAGGAATCAGAATGGCGCTGAACATGTAATCTGAGGCGAGAAGCGGCACGCCGACAAATGCCAGCAGCAGCAAAGCCACCATGAACCAGCGGTCTTGCAGAATGGGGAAAATCTGCTGGTCCGCTTGGTAGCTGGTTTTGAATTGGCCGTTTTCTCTGTAAAACATATTTCTCTTATTTAACTTTCAATCTTTTAACGCCGACGCGCTGCGCTTGAGCTTTGCTCCGCAAAGTTAGTCTGCGTTGAAAGATCATCGACATGCGTCTTTCAGACGCGGTCAATGATCTTTTCTCCGAACAGCCCCTGAGGACGCACGAGCAAGAACAACAAAGCCAAAACATAAGCAAACCAAATTTCGATGCCACCGCCAACATAAGGTCCCAGGTAAACCTCTGACAATTTCTCGCCAACGCCGATGATCAAGCCGCCAATGATGGCGCCAGGCACCGACGTCAGTCCACCCAAAATAACGACTGGCAATGCACGCAAAGCCACCGTGGCCAATGAAAACTGCACGCCCAGTTTGCTGCCCCAAATCATGCCGGCCACCAAGGCCACCACGCCAGCCACGCACCACACAATCACCCAAATGCGGTTGAGCGGTATGCCAATGGACTGCGCCGCCTGATGGTCATCCGCCACCGCTCTCAACGCACGACCAGTGCTGGTTTTTTGAAAAAACAGCGACAACAAGGCCACCAAACAGGCGGCGATCAACGCCGCAATCAAATCTTCCTGGTTGATCAAAATACCGCCTGGAAAAGTGGACTCGAACGCCATCACCGGTTCTTTGGGCATGCCAATGTCAATCTTGTAGATGTCACTGCCAAACAAGGACTGACCCAGTCCCTCTAGAAAATAAGTGATGCCCAAGGTAGCCATCAGCAAGGTCGTGCCTTCTTGGTTCACCAATTGGCGCAACACCAATCGCTCGATCACCCAGGCCACGCAAAACATGACCGCAGCGGCCATGACAAAGGCGATCAGGTTGACCAGCCATAAGTTACCCAAGCCAGTGCTGTTGAGCCATTCGGAAAATCGCGCCATCGCCAATGCCGCGAACAACACCATCGCGCCTTGCGCGAAATTGAACACGCCGGAAGCTTTGAAGATCAATACAAAACCCAAAGCCACCAGCGAATACAACATACCCGCCATCAGCCCACCCAGCAGTGTTTCAAGAAAGAATCCCATGGCAGTCAATGTCCAGTACCGAGGTAGGCGCTGATCACCTCGGGGTTGTTGCGCACTTCGTCAGGCGTGCCGTCGCCGATTTTCTTACCGTAATCCAGCACCACCACACGGTCGGAAATATCCATCACCACGCCCATGTCGTGTTCGATCAACACCACGGTGGTGCCGAACTCGTCGTTCACATCCAAAATGAAGCGACACATGTCTTGTTTTTCTTCCACATTCATGCCGGCCATGGGTTCGTCCAGCAACAACACTTGCGGCTCCAGCGCCAAGGCGCGACCCAGATCCACCCGCTTTTGCAAACCGTAAGGCAGTTGACCGACCGGTGTTTTGCGGTAGGGCTGGATTTCCAAAAAGTCGATGATCTCTTCCACGCGCTTGCGGTGTTCGATTTCTTCGCGCTGTGCCGGACCGAGTCGAATGGCTTGCCACAACAGGTTGGATTTCATGCGCAGGTTGCGTCCGGTCATGATGTTGTCCAGCACACTCATGCCTTTGAACAATGCCAGGTTTTGAAACGTGCGGGCCACGCCCATGACCGCCACCTGGTGGCTGTCCATGTGACTGAACGTCTGGCCGCGAAACGTGATCTTTCCTTGCTGCGGCGTGTACACGCCGTTGATGCAATTGAGCATGGATGATTTACCCGCGCCGTTGGGGCCGATGATGGCGCGGATTTCATGCTCACACACATCAAAGCTGATATCAGACAGGGCTTTGACGCCGCCAAAACTGAGCGAAATGTGTTGCACATTCAATATGACGTCGCCGATTTGTTTGCTCATGCGGCACGCTCCACCGGCGTGAACAACTTGGCGTCCGACAACTTCAAGGTGGCACTGACGCTGCCGCTGCGACCATCCTCAAACTTGACGGCAGTTTCAATGAATTGCTGCGACAAGCCTTCGTACAAGGCGTTGACCAAGACCGCGTATTTGTCGGCGATGTAGCCACGACGGACTTTGTTGGTGCGGGTGAGTTCGCCGTCGTCGGCGTCGAGTTCTTTGTGCAGCACCAAAAAGCGACTGATTTGCGAGCCAGCCAACAAAGTGTCGACCGATAAATCTGCATTGACTTTTTCCACACATTCCAAAATCAATTGGTAGACCTCGGGCTTTTGCGCCAAATCGGTATAGCCCGCATAAGGGAGGTTGCGCCGCTCGGCCCAATTACCCACGGCATCGAAATCGATATTGAGCATGACACAGACTTTGTCGCGCCCGTCACCGTAAGCGACGGCTTCCTTGATGAAGGGGAAAAACTTCAGCTTGTTTTCAACATACTTGGGGGCGAACATAGCGCCATCATGTGCGCCGCCTTGGATGCGACCCACATCTTTCACCCGGTCGATGATCTTCAAATGGCCACGGCTGTCGATGAAACCGGCATCATTGGTTTTGTACCAGCCGTCAGCACTCAATACCTCGGCCGTGGCTTCGGGGTTTTTGTAATAGCCTTTGAGCAGACCGGCGGACTTGACCAGAATTTCACCGTTGTCTGCCACGCGGATTTCAACACCGTCGCAGGGCACACCGACGGTATCTGCATACGCTTGGTTGTCTGGTTGCAAACACACGAAGACGGCTGTTTCAGTGGAGCCGTACAACTGTTTGAGATTGATGCCGATGGATCGGTAAAAACTAAAGAGGTCCGGGCCAATCGCTTCGCCTGCGGTATAGGCCACACGCACCCGTGAAAAGCCAAGGTTATTGCGCAAAGGCCCGTAGACCAGCATGTTGCCTAGCCCATACCTTAGCGAGTTCCACAAGCCTATGGGCTCGCCGTCGATAAGGCGCGGGCCGACCTCACGCGCCAACTTCATGAAGTAGTGGAACATGCTGCGTTTGGGCGCACTCGCATCTTCCATGCGAATCATCACTTGGGTGAGCAAGCCTTCAAACACACGCGGCGGCGCAAAGTAATAAGTGGGTCCAACTTCTTTCAAATCGATGGTGACGGTCTCAGTGGACTCCGGGCAATTCACCACATAACCGCAGCACAGCCATTGCGCATAACTGAAGATGTTTTGCCCGATCCAGGCTGGTGGCAAATACGCCAGCACTTCTTCATGGCTGGTCAACTTGTCAAAGTCGGCACCGGCTTTGGCGCGGTCTAACAAACTGCGGTGGGTATGCACCACGCCTTTGGCGTTGCCAGTGGTGCCGGAAGTGAAAAACATGGCAGCCACATCGTCAGCCTGGCCACGGCTGACATGCTCTTGGAAAAATGAGGGGTGTTCACGCTCCAGCATTTCTCCATCGCTCAAAACAGTTTCTAAACCGCACAAACCGGTTGAGGGGTAATTGCGCAAACCGCGCGGATCGTCGTAGTAAATACGCGAGAGTGTCGGGCACTCCGGCTGAATCTCTTGCAACTTGTCGACTTGTTCTTGGTTTTCCACCACGGCAAATCGCACATCTGCGTTGTTGATCGGAAAAATATATTCAGTGGCCACGGCATCTTGGTAAAGCGGTACTGGAATTCCACCCAAGGACTGCACAGCCAACATGGCGGCGGACAAACGGGGCCGGTTGGCGCCGACAATCACCACATGGTCGCCCCGTTGCATGCCGTCCCGCGCAAACACATGCGACATGCGAGCCACCATGGCCTGCAAGCCTGCCCAGTCTAGGGTTTGCCAAATGCCATATTCTTTTTCACGCAGCGCAGCGTCACCAGGGCGTTGGCTGGCGTGTTGCTGCAGTAAGCGGGGGAAAGTGGTGTTCATCAGTTGGCTATGGTCACAACAAGCATAGTGGGCTTGTCACAGGGGTTGCGAATATTAGAACCGTGTTTGACGCTATTTTGTCTTTCCGACGACAATCTAGGGAATGTACCTAGAAACCTATTTGGAATTTCAAGCAGTCCTATGTCCCAAGACCTGACCTTGCATCAGCGACGACGCGAACCGAAGGCCGAAGAGTTAGCGGGCATTCCGTGGTTGAGCTGGTTAAGCGACAGTGAACGCGGGCAAACCGTCCCGCGCATCGTTGTTGGCGACGCGCAAACCGGTGACGCGGTCTGCCGCATCGGTCGTGCACCCACTTATTGGTTTGGTGTCGTCGACGGCTTGTTGAAAATGAACATAGACACCGACAAAGGCGATAGCCTCACCTTCACCGGTGTGTCGCGTGGCGGTTGGTTCGGCGAAGGCACAGCTTTGAAACGCGAGCCTTACCGTTACAACGTGAACGCCTTGCGAGCCAGCGTGGTGGCTGGTTTGCCGGTTGAAAGTTTTCACACGCTGCTGGCCGAATCTATTGGCTTCAATCGCTTCATCATGAACCAGCTGAACGAACGCTTGGGACAGTTCATTGCCGCCCGCGAAATCGACCGCATCAATAACCCCGACTTGCGTGTCGCACGTAATTTAGCGGCCTTGGTCAACCCGGTGCTGTTCCCGGGTGTCGGTGAGCTGTTGAACATCACCCAACAAGAATTGGGTTACTTGGTCGGTCTCTCAAGACAGCGAGTCAACGTTGCGTTGAAGCGCTTGGAAGCCGCGCAATGGATCAAGGTTACTTATGGCGGCATACGCATATTGAATTTGACCGCTTTGCGAAGCCATACACTGAGCCTCACATGAACGACTCCACCACCATCAGACTGAATAAGCGCATGGCCGAACTCGGCATTTGCTCACGCCGTGAAGCCGACGAATGGATTGCCAAAGGCTGGGTCAAGGTCAATGGTGAAACGGCGGTACTGGGCAAACCGGTGAGCCCGCTCGACCGCATAGAGGTGGATGCATTGGCGCGCGGTCAGCAAGACAAGCAAGTGACGATTTTGTTGCACAAGCCCATGGGCTATGTCAGCGGTCAGGCCGAGGATGGGCACGAACCCGCCATCAACCTTATTGAGGCACGCACGCACTGGCGGGACGACCGCTCGCCTGTGCGGTTCGCGCCGCGCCAGCGCATGGGACTGGCGCCCGCTGGCCGTTTGGATATTGATTCGGTCGGACTACTGGTATTGACCCAAGACGGCCGTGTAGCTCGCCAACTCATTGGAGAAAACTCCGACGTGGAGAAAGAATATTTGGTGCGGGTGCAATACGGTCGACTGCCCGCCGGCGAAGTGCAAACCGATGTGCAATCGCTGTTTCCGGCAGACAAACTGTCCTTGTTGTGCAATGGTTTGTCCTTGGACGGACAAGCCCTTAAAACAGCACAAGTCGATTGGCAAAATCCCGAGCAACTGCGCTTTGTGCTGCGTGAGGGAAAAAAGCGGCAAATCAGGCGCATGTGCGAGCTGGTGGGCCTGACCGTGGTCGGCTTGAAACGGGTACGGATAGGCCGGGTGAAATTAGGCCAACTGCCGGTGGGTCAATGGCGCTATTTGGGGCGGGACGAACACTTCGACTGACCCGTTGACAGCCGCTTTTGAGTGCTTTTCTTTTATTTAGGCTTGATTTCGGCTTATTCGTCCCTATTTGTACCCCAAGCATTTTTCTCTTTTTAACCATCTATTCCCATGAGCAAACATACCCATTCCTTTCAAGCCGAAGTCGCCCAGTTGCTGCACCTGGTCACCCATTCGCTGTATTCCAACAAAGAAATCTTTTTGCGTGAACTGGTGTCCAACGCCTCCGACGCTTGCGACAAACTGCGTTACGAAGCCTTGAACAACACCGGCTTGTACGAAGACGCGCCGACGCTGGAAATCAAAGTGGCTTTCGACAAGGCCGCCAAAACCCTGACCATCAGCGACAACGGCATTGGCATGAGCGAGCAAGATGCGATTGAACACTTGGGCACCATTGCCAAAAGCGGCACGCGCGACTTCATGAGCAAACTCTCCGGTGACCAGCAAACGGACGCCAAAGACCAAGGCGCGTTGATCGGTCAATTCGGTGTCGGTTTTTACTCCGGCTTCATCGTCGCCGACAAGATCGTGGTCGAAACCCGCCGCGCCGGTTTGGATGCCGAGCAAGGCGTGCGCTGGACCAGCGGCGGCAGCGGCGACTTCGAGGTGGAAACCATCACGCAAAAAGAACGCGGCACCCACATCATTTTGCATATGCGTGACGACGCCGACGAGTACCTGAGCAGTTGGAAACTCAAGTCCATCATCGGCAAATACTCAGACCATATTTCCCTGCCTATTCTCATGCGCAAAGAGGAATGGAAAGAAGGTGAAAACGACCAGCCGGGCGAAATGGTGGTCACTGACGAATGGGAAACCGTCAACAAAGCCAGCGCTTTGTGGACCCGCCCGAAAAAAGACATCACCGAAGAACAACACGCCGAGTTCTACAAAGCCATTAGCCACGATTTTGAAGAACCACTGGCATGGAGCCACAACCGTGTGGAAGGCAGCACCGAATACACACAGCTGTTGTACCTGCCGGGCAAGGCGCCTTTCGATTTGTGGAACCGCGACAAAAAAGCCGGTATCAAGCTGTATGTGAAACGCGTGTTCATCATGGACGATGCCGAAGCCTTGATGCCTACCTATTTGCGCTTTGTCAAAGGCGTGGTGGACTCTGCCGATTTGCCGTTGAACGTGAGCCGCGAATTGCTGCAAGAAAGCCGTGATGTCAAAGCGATTCGCGAAGGCAACACACGCCGTGTTTTGTCCATGTTGGAGGACTTGGCTAAGCACGATGCACCCGCAGCAGACGCCAGCGACGACGACAAAAAAGACGCGGGCAAATTCAGCAAGTTTTACGCAGAGTTCGGCGCGGTGCTCAAAGAAGGTTTGGGCGAAGACTTTGCCAACAAAGACAAGATCGCCAAACTGCTGCGTTTTGCTAGCACGACCAGCGACACCGTGAATGTGGGCTTTGCCGATTACAAAACGCGCATGAAAGAAGGGCAGGAAGCCATTTATTACGTCACCGCCGACAGCCTGGCTGCCGCCAAAAACAGCCCGCAACTCGAAGTCTTCCGAAAAAAAGGCATCGAGGTATTGCTGATGTCTGACCGTGTGGATGAATGGGCGCTGGGCTTTTTGAACGAGTTCGACGGCACACCACTGCAAAGCGTGGCCAAAGGCGCGTTCGACTTGGGCAAGCTGCAAGACGAAGAAGAGAAAAAAGCCGCTGAGGCCGCTGCCGACAGCATGAAGCCTTTGCTGGCCAAACTGAAAGAAGCGTTGAAAGACAAAGCCGAAGACGTTCGCATCACCACCCGCTTGGTGGACTCACCGGCGTGTCTGGTGGTGAAAGACCACGGCGTGTCTTTGCAAATGGCTCGCATGTTGAAACAAGCTGGACAAAACGCACCCGACACCAAACCGATTTTGGAAATCAACGCCGAGCACGCGCTGGTGAAAAAAATCGACAGCGATGCCGGACAAATTCATTTCCATGACTTGGCGCATATTCTGTTTGACCAAGCGCTGCTGGCTGAAGGCGGTTTGCCGGATGACCCGGCGGCGTATGTGAAGCGGGTGAATGCTTTGCTGGTTTAATTCTTTACAGCCCATGCGATGAAGTGCTGACCGTTGCATCGTCAGTTTGCATAGCCTCAATTTGCTCCCGCAAGGTATCGCACTGACCGCGCCAATAGTCTGAGGTGCCGAACCACGGAAAGTGCAAAGGGAACGCCGGATCGTCTTGCCGCCCGGCCAGCCATGCGCTGTAATGGATGATGCGCAAAGTGCGCAGCGGTTCTATGCATTGCAGTTCACGCCTGTCAAAGCCGCGCACGCTCTCGTAACCCTCGAGCACAATTTCCATTCGTTGGCGACGCTCAGCGATATCACCGTGCACCAGCATCCACAAGTCTTGCACAGCAGGGCCTGTACGAGCATCGTCCATGTCAACAAAATGCGGCCCGGGTTCTGGCATGCCCTCGGGTGTCCACAAAATATTGCCAGGGTGGCAGTCGCCGTGCAAACGCAACACCTTCAAGTCTTGCGGCATCTGTTGTTTCACCAACGCCAATGCCTGATCGCACAAGGACAACCATTGCTGCTGCACTTCTTCAGCAATTTGTTGTTGCGACACCAACTGCTCGCGCGACTGCTCGCCGAAGGTGTGCAGGTTCAATACAGGCCTGACGCTGAATGCGTGTCTCTCGCCGACCAAATGCATACGCGCCATCAAGCGGCCTATCCACATCAACACCTCGGGATCGTCCAACTCGGGCGCGCGACCACCGCGACGCGGACTGACGCTGAACCAGAAATGACCGTCCACGCCATCGTGCACCACACGCGCTTCGTGCAAGCTCATGCTGTTCAACACCAAGGGGCCGACCACAGGAATGTCCTCGGCCACCAACTCTGCGGTGAAACTGTGTTCTTCGCGTATCTGCGCTTCGCTCCATCGCCCTGGCCTATAAAACTTGGCGACCACGGAGGTGTCGTCGTCTAAATGCGCCAAATACACGCGGTTTTCATACGAACTGAGAGCGCTTAATCTTCCATCTACTGCCAGACCCAGTCCGCTCAACGCATCCAACACCACAGAGGGCGTGAGTACTTGGTAGGGGTGCGCCATCATTCACACGCCCCAAACAATGGGCTGTTGTTCGCGCTGGCAACGCTTGAGCATATCGATGATCGGCTTGCAACGCTGGCGCAAACTGATGCTCTCAAACACGGGAGCAGGCTGCCCTTTTTCAATGGCATGTTCTTTGGCTGCTAGCTGCTCGGCTTCTTGCGTTGCGATGGCCGCTTGCAATGCGGCAATGGCTGCAGGCATGTCTTGTGGCTCGATGATGCCCTTGGTATCGACCTGTTTGCCTATGAGTTGTAAAAACTGCTTGCCCTGAGGTTCCAGCAGTATCAGGTCACCGGCGGCTTTGGATTTGAATTTGTAGATCATGCGCGTATTGTGCGCCTGCTTGGCGGTAATCAATCCGCCAGACAAGTCAGCAGCAGTTGATTGAACGCTTGTGCTTTTTCATATTGCACCCAATGTCCTGCGTCAGGCACCACATGGAATGCACGCAAATCACATCCACACAACAAGGCTTTGATCTGATGCAAACTGCCTTGGTAGAGCGCATCGTTTTCGCCCCAAATCCCATACACAGGGCACTGCCATGAGTTTTGCAATGGCAACATGGCGTCACTGCGGGCTATGCGTCTTTTGCGCAAGCGGTCGCGCTGCACATTGTGTTCTTGCATGGCCAGTAACTCGGGTGTGATGTGTTGCTCGTCGTGCAACATGATGGCGAGCAAGTTATTGCGATGCACTTCATACCGCTGCTGCTGCGTCATGTCGGCACGAAAACCCCGCATGTTCCCAATGTGGTTAGACAAACCCAAACCGGGAATACCGACCAACACCAAACGCTTGATGCGTTGTGTATAGGCAGCGGCTAAAAAACCGGCAACCAAACCGCCGAATGAAAAACCGACCATGTCCACGGCTTGGTCTGCAAACAACAACTGCAAACCTTGCGCTAGCGGATGGTGTAGATCGTCAGCGTCTGCGGCGCCTGGTGGTAATTCTGAATCTCCCAAGCCAGGCGTGTCCAACGCCCACACCGCACGCTGTTGGCTGAGTGCTTCAACATTGCGCACCCAATGGTTCCAACTGCCACTGCCGCCATGCAACAACACCAAGGGATAGCCAGCATCTCGGTTCCACACATGCCAGACTTGCACCCCGCTAGGTGTTTGCAAATCGATACGTTCGGCTTTGGCTTGAACCTGTGTCAATGTGTGTGACATGGGGTGTGTTTAACTCGTTCCATGCAAAACGCCCACTGAAAGTGGGCGTCGTGTGTTTGGTTGCGCGAGCAAGATTTGAACTTGCGACCTTTGGGTTATGAGCCCAACGAGCTACCAGGCTGCTCCATCGCGCGTCGTGTGCTTGATTGTAACTGTTATTCGCTTGTAGCGGGTGTGTCTTGTACTTCTGGACGGTCAACCAACTCGACCAATGCCATGGGTGCGTTGTCGCCAACGCGGTAACCCATTTTCAAAATACGTGTGTAGCCACCGGGACGGGTTTTGTAGCGAGGACCCAAGTCTGCAAACAACTTAACCACGTTGTCGCGGTTACGCAAGCGGTTGAATGCCAAGCGCTTGTTAGCGAGTGTGGGTTCTTTGCCGAGTGTGAGCATGGGCTCGATGACGCGACGCAGCTCTTTGGCTTTGGGCAATGTGGTTTTGATGACTTCGTGTTCGATCAACGAATTCATCATGTTTTGCAACATGGCCAGTCGGTGTGAGCTGGTGCGGTTGAGTTTGCGAAGTCCGTGTCCGTGACGCATGATCTTTTCCTTGGTGACGTTGTTTTGCCGGCCGCCGTATCAGGTACGGCCAGGGGAGGCGGTGTGTACACCGCTCTGTTTTGTTTTAAATACGTTTTGCTTCAAGACCGCTCGGTGGCCAGCCTTCGAGTTTCATGCCCAAAGTCAATCCGCGTGAAGCCAGCACTTCTTTGATTTCGTTCAAAGATTTGCGCCCCAAGTTTGGCGTCTTGAGCAATTCGTTTTCTGAGCGCTGGATCAAATCGCCGATGTAGAAAATATTTTCTGCTTTGAGGCAATTCGCAGAGCGAACCGTGAGTTCGAGTTCGTCCACGGGGCGCAACAGGATCGGGTCGACCTGCGCGGTGCTGCGCGGTGCTGGCGCATCAAATGCGGCCAACTCGTTACCTTCGAGTTGCGCGAACACGGCCAACTGCTCGACCAAAATTTTGGCCGACGAACGCACGGCATCTTCTGCAGTGATGGCGCCATTGGTTTCGATTTCAACCACCAAACGGTCCAGATCGGTACGCTGCTCGACGCGGGCATTTTCAACGCTGTAACTCACGCGCTTGACGGGTGAGAAAGAAGCATCCAGCACAATGCGACCGATAGATTTGTTGACTTCGTCCGCGTGACGGCGCATTGAGCCAGGCACATAACCACGGCCCTTTTCAACTTTCAATTGAATATCTATCTTGCCACCGTGTGACAAATTGGCAATCACATGCTCGGGGTTGATGATTTCCACGTCATGCGGTGTCTGAATGTCTGCAGCGGTGACTTGACCTTCACCGTCTTTGCGCAAACTGAGTGTGACTTCATCACGGTTGTGCAGTTTGAACACCACGCCTTTGAGGTTGAGCAGGATATTGACCACGTCTTCCTGTACACCGTCAATCGATGAATATTCGTGCAGCACGCCTGCGATAGTGACATCGGTCACTGCATAGCCGACCATGGATGACAACAACACACGGCGCAAGGCATTGCCCAGCGTGTGGCCGTAACCACGCTCGAACGGCTCGAGCGTGACTTTGGATTTGTTGTGGCCAAGTTGTTCTACTTGGATAGCTTTGGGCTTTAAAAGATTTGTTTGCATTCGTTTTTTCCCTCTCAATGCCCCCGGTTCGTTACACCGGTAAGGCTAGATGATGACCCCCGTACAACAGCGCACGGGGCGGCGGATTCAAGAGGCAGTGTTGCCTCGGTTAACGCGAATACAACTCAACGATCAAAGATTCGTTGATGTCAGCCGCAAATTCGTCACGGTCAGGCGCTTTCTTGAATATGCCTTCCGCTTTGTCGATATTGACGTCTACCCATGCAGGCATGCCTACTTGGGTTGCCAATTGAAGGGCTTCGATCACACGACCTTGTTTTTTGGATTTTTCACGAACGCTCACCACATCGCCTGCTTTGACCAGGTAAGAAGGAATATTCACCTGTTGGCCATTGACCGTGATGGCTTTGTGAGAAACCAATTGGCGTGCCTCTGCCCGGGTAGAGCCGAAACCCATGCGGTAAACCACGTTATCAAGACGCGACTCGAGCAAAGACAACAGGTTTGAACCTGTATTGCCTTTTTGTTTGTCAGCCATCGCAAAGTAGCGACGGAACTGACGCTCCAACACGCCATACATGCGTTTGACTTTTTGTTTTTCGCGCAACTGCAAGCCGAAGTCAGACATACGTTGGCCAGAGGTGCGGCCATGCTGTCCGGGCTTGCTGTCGAACTTGGATTTGTCTGCGATAGAGCGACGAGCGCTCTTCAAAAACAAATCTGTGCCTTCTCGGCGGGAGAGTTTGGCCTTGGGGCCTAAGTAACGTGCCACTTGAACTTCCTTTTTGTCATCTGCCCGCTATAAAAACGGGGAGCCGTTATTGCTTGCAACAACGGCGGTGGGCTTGGTTTGAAATCAGATGCGACGGCGCTTTTGCGGACGGCATCCGTTGTGGGGAACCGGCGTCACATCAGAAATAGAGTTGATGCGAATGCCCAGGGCTGCCAACGCACGAACAGAAGACTCGCGGCCGGGGCCAGGTCCTTTGATTTCGACGTCGAGGTTCTTGATACCCTGATCCATGGCTGCGCGACCTGCCACTTCGGATGCCACCTGAGCGGCAAACGGTGTGGACTTGCGTGAGCCCTTGAAACCTTGACCACCGGACGAGGCCCAGGACAGGGCATTGCCTTGGCGATCGGTGATGGTGATGATGGTGTTGTTGAAAGAAGCATGCACGTGTGCAATGCCATCGGCCACATTTTTGCGGACTTTCTTGCGCACGCGTTGTGCGGCTGAGTTGACGGGTGCTTTTGCCATGGGGGTCCCTCAGTTATTTCTTCAGTGCAGCGGCTGCCTTGCGGGGGCCTTTGCGGGTACGTGCATTGGTACGGGTGCGCTGACCGCGCATCGGTAGGCCGCGACGGTGACGGAAACCACGGTAGCAACCAATGTCCATCAAACGTTTGATGTTCATAGTGGTTTCGCGGCGCAAGTCACCTTCAATGGTGAAATGGGCGATTTGATCGCGGATTTTTTCCAGATCAGCGTCTGTCAAATCCTTGATTTTTTTCGCATACGCAATGCCACACGCTTCACAAATTTTGCGAGCGCGTGTGCGACCGATACCGAAAATCGATGTCAAACCGATTTCGGTGTGCTTATGGGGCGGAATATTGATACCAGCGATACGTGCCATGAGTAACCTCTTGAATGCGTTGTTCGATCAGCCTTGACGCTGTTTGTGACGCGGGTCGGTGCAGATAACCCGCACCACGCCCTTGCGGCGGATGATCTTGCAGTTGCGGCAAATTGTTTTGACCGAAGCCGAAACTTTCATTTCATTCTCCTAAAAACCCGGAACACGCACCCTGCGCATCCCAACAAACTCTTTCATTCAACGCCTTATTTGGCGCGGAACACAATTCTTGCCCTGGTTAAATCGTAGGGCGTCAACTCCACTGTCACTTTGTCTCCTGGCAGGATACGGATGTAGTGCATCCGCATCTTGCCGGAGATATGGCCAAGCACCACATGTCCATTTTCCAGTTTGACCCGGAAAGTTGCATTGGGCAGGTTTTCAACCACCTCTCCCTGCATTTGGATGACGTCGTCCTTCGCCATGCGCCCAATCAGCCACCTGGAGCCATCTTGAAGTTGGCCTTTTTGAGCAATGATTCATACTGCTGACTCATGAGGTAGTTTTGCACTTGGGCCATGAAATCCATGGTGACCACCACAATAATCAACAGTGAGGTGCCGCCAAAATAAAACGGCACGTTGTACTTGAGGATCAGAAACTCTGGCACCAGACACACAAACGTGATGTAAATGGCACCTGCAAGCGTCAATCGAAGCAAAATTTTGTCAATGAATTTGGCGGTCTGGTCGCCCGGACGAATACCCGGAATGAAGCCACCGCTTTTCTTCAAGTTGTCTGCGGTTTCGCGGCTGTTGAACACCAGCGCTGTGTAGAAAAAGCAGAAAAAGATAATGGCAACGGCATACAACATCACATACAGCGGTTGACCGGGAGACAAAGCCGCAGAAATGTCTTTCAGCCAATTGAGGCTAGAGCCTGCGCTGAACCAACTGACGATGGTTGAAGGCAACAAAATAATAGATGAAGCAAAAATGGGCGGGATGACACCAGACATGTTCAGCTTGAGCGGCAAATGCGAAGACTGTCCGCCATACACCTTGTTACCCACTTGCCGTCTGGCGTAATTAACCAAAATCTTTCGCTGACCGCGCTCGACAAACACCACAAAATAAGTGATACCAGCCACCAACACCACAATCAATAAAGCCACAATGATGCTCATGGCTCCTGTGCGCACCAACTCCAGCAAGCCGCCGATGGACTTGGGCAAGCCAGCGGCTATGCCCGCAAAAATGATGATAGAAATGCCGTTGCCTAAACCACGCTCGGTGATTTGTTCGCCCAGCCACATCAAAAACATGGTGCCAGCCGTCAGGGAGACCATGGCAGTGATACGAAAACCCATGCCAGGTGCGTTGACCAAACCAGCGGATGATTCAAGCGCGACAGCGATACCGAGTGACTGGAACAAAGCCAAGCCGAGTGTGGCGTAACGCGTGTACTGGGTGATTTTGCGACGGCCGGCTTCGCCTTCCTTTTTCAGTGCTTCCATGCTGGGAACCACATAAGACATCAACTGCATGATGATGGATGCAGAGATGTAAGGCATGATGCCGAGCGCAAAAATACTGAAGCGTGACAAAGCACCGCCAGAGAACATATTGAACAGGCTGAGAATGCCGCCCTGTTGTCCTTTGAAGAGCTGTTGCAATTGGTTCGGGTCGATACCCGGCACAGGAATATGTGTGCCAATGCGGTAAACAACCAAAGCGAGCAGCAAAAAGACGAGCCGGCGACGCAGGTCGCCGTACTTGTCTGTTTTTGCTGAGCTTGAGCCGGTTGCCAATTGCTTCTTCCTCGTCTGTTAAGCGATAGAGCCGCCAGCGGCTTCGATGGCAGACTTGGCAGCAGCTGTTGCACCAATGCCGTTCAATTTCACAGCACGGGTGATTTCACCTGTCTTGATGACTTTGACCACTTTGGCCATCTGACTGATCAGACCGGCCGTTTTCAATGTCAACATATCAATATCAGTTGCTTGCAATGTTTGCAAAGCTGCCAATGTGACTTCTTCGTTGTACCGCAGTGTGCGTGACTTGAAGCCGCGCTTGGGCAAACGGCGTTGTAAAGGCATTTGACCGCCTTCAAAACCCACTTTGTGGTAACCGCCTGAACGTGACTTTTGACCTTTGTGACCGCGGCCGGCAGTTTTGCCAAGGCCTGAGCCAATACCGCGACCTACGCGGCGGCGGTTTTTGCGTGAGCCGTCTGCGGGCTTGATTTCATTGAGTTGCATGGCTGTGGCCTTTAGAGAACTTTGACCAAATAGCTGATCTTGTTGATCATGCCGCGCACTGCAGGTGTGTCCTGCAATTCACTGGTGCTGCCGATTTTGCGCAAGCCCAATCCGCGCACTGTGGCACGGTGAGATTCTTTGGTGCCTATGGGACTGCGCACCAATTGCACTTTGACGGTTGAAGTAGATGTGGACATGTCGCTGCTCCCGGATTAGACGAAGAGATCTTCGACGCTCTTGCCACGTTTAGCCGCCACTTCGGAGGCTGTCGTGGATTTGGTCAACGCATCCAACGTGGCACGAACCATGTTGTAAGGGTTGGATGAACCATGGCTTTTGGCCACGATGTCGGTGATGCCCATGACTTCGAACACAGCTCGCATGGGGCCACCAGCAATGATGCCGGTTCCCTTGGGGGCTGGCGCCATTTGTACATTGGCTGCACCATGGTGGCCAGTGACGTTATGGTGAATCGTGCCATTTTTCAGTGACACTTTGTGCATGTTGCGGCGGGCCTCTTCCATGGCCTTTTGCACGGCAGCTGGCACTTCCTTGGATTTACCTTTGCCCATACCGACGCGACCGTCGCCATCGCCAACCACTGTGAGTGCAGCGAAGCCGAGAATACGACCACCCTTGACCACTTTGGTGACGCGGTTGACCGCGATCATTTTTTCCTTCAGACCGTCGTCACGACTGTCGTCTTGCATTTTTGCTTGAACTTTTGCCATGTTGTGTATCCGTATCGGTTAGAACTGCAAGCCAGCAGCACGTGCGGCATCTGCCAATGTTTTGACGCGACCGTGGTAGGCAAAGCCTGCACGATCGAAAGCGACTTTTTCCACGCCTGCAGCCTTGGCTTTTTCAGCGATACGCTTGCCAATGACTTCCGCTGCCGACTGATTTCCACCCTTGCCGATGGCGCCCAGTGCTTGACGCACCTCGGATTCGGCAGTGGAGGCCGTTGCAATCACTTTGGTGCCATCGCCAGAAATGACGCTGGCGTAAATGTGTAAGTTGGTGCGGTTCACCGTCAGGCGTGCTACGCCTTGCGTGGCAATACGGATACGGGTTTGACGTGAACGGCGCAGTCGCTGCTGTTTTTTGCTTAGCATGTTGCAGCTCCTTATTTCTTCTTGGTCTCTTTGATCGTGATCTTTTCGTCCGAATAACGGATGCCTTTGCCTTTGTAAGGCTCAGGTGGACGAACAGCGCGAATTTCAGCGGCGATTTGACCGACACGTTGGCGGTCTGCGCCTTTGATGATGACCTCGGTGGGGGTAGGTGTTTCTACCTTGATACCAGAGGGCATATCAATATTGACGGGGTGTGAGTAACCGACAGCCAGGTTTAACTTGGCGCCTTGTGCAGCGGCCTTGTAGCCCACGCCAACCAAGTTGAGTTTTTTCTCGAACCCTTTGGTGACACCGACCACCATGTTGTTGACCAACTGGCGCAAAGTTCCGCTCATGGCGTTGGCTTCACGGCTTTCATTGGCTGGTTCAAACGTGAGTGTGTCGGCTTGGCGCACAACTTTGACCAAGGCATTGTTGGCGATAGACAGTTGACCACCTGCGCCTTTGACGCTGATGTGTTGTTCGTTCATGGTCACGTCCACTCCTGCGGGAACGGTGACGGGCATTTTGGCAACGCGGGACATGTATGTTTCTCCCTTAAGCCACGTAACAAAGAACTTCGCCGCCCACGCCAGTGGCGCGTGCTTTGCGATCGGTCATCACGCCTTTGGGGGTGGTGACAATCGCCACGCCCAATCCGTTCATGACCTGCGGAATGGCGTTATGCCCTTTGTAAACACGCAAACCAGGACGTGATACGCGCTCAATGCGCTCAATCACGGGGCGGCCTGCGTAGTACTTCAGGGAAATTTCCAATTCGGACTTGCCTGCGTCGGTTTTGACGTGAAAGCCGTCGATGTAGCCCTCTTCCTTCAACACCTGGACGATGGCAATTTTGACCTTGGATGATGGCACCGACACTGTCGGCTTGGCCACCATTTGCGCGTTACGAATACGCGTCAACAGGTCGGCAATGGGATCACTCATGCTCATATTGAATTTCTCCTGCCTGCTTACCAGCTGGCTTTGGTGATGCCGGGAATATTGCCAGCGAAGGCCATTTCACGGATCTTGGCACGACCCAAACCAAATTGGCGGAAGGTGCCACGAGGGCGACCGGTGATGGCGCAGCGGTTGCGCTGACGAGTGGGATTGGCATTGCGGGGCAACTTTTGCAATTCCAAACGAGCAGCCGCACGCTCTTCATCCGTGCGCTTGAAGTCGGTTGAAATTGCTTTCAGTTCCGCATGTTTTTTCGCGTACTTGGCGACCAGTTTGTCACGCTTGAGCTCACGCTCGATCAAAGCTACTTTAGCCACAGGGCACCTCAGTTCTTGAACGGGAAACGGAAAGCGGCGAGCAGTGCTTTGCACTCATCGTCAGTCTTGGCCGTGGTGGTGATACTGATGTTGAGACCACGCAGGGCATCAACCTTGTCATACTCGATCTCGGGGAAAATGATTTGCTCTTTCACGCCGATGTTGTAGTTGCCGCGACCGTCAAACGCGCGACCAGAAATACCACGGAAGTCACGCACACGGGGCAATGCCACGGTGACAAAGCGGTCTAAAAATTCGTACATGCGCACACCGCGCAAAGTAACCATACAACCGATGGGCTGCTGTTCGCGAATTTTGAAACCGGCAATCGCTTTACGCGCCTTGGTCACGACTGGTTTTTGACCAGCGATTTTGCTCATGTCGCCGACTGCATGTTCCATGACTTTTTTGTCAGCCACGGCTTCTGACACACCCATGTTGAGAGTGATCTTGGTCAGACGCGGCACCTCCATCGGAGATTGGTAGCCGAGTTTAGCGGTCAATTCAGGGACCACTTTTTCACGATAGTGTTGTTGGAGTCGTGCCATGTTTATGCAACCTTGATAACTTCACCGCTGGATTTGAAGACGCGAACCTTCGTACCATCGGAATTGATCTTGATGCCCACGCGATCGGCTTTGCCGGTGGTGGCGTTGTAAATGGCCACATTGGACTGGTGAATAGGCATGGTTTTGTCAACGATGCCGCCAGTTGTGCCAGCCATGGGATTGGGCTTGGTGTGTTTTTTGACCAAATTGATGCCTTCGACCACGAGGTGCGAATCATCTTGGCGCAATGCGATGGTGCCGCGCTTGCCTTTGTCGCGACCCGTGATGACGATGACTTCATCGCCTTTACGTAATTTGTTCATGGTGTCAGGTCCTCAGAGAACTTCGGGGGCCAGGGAGACGATCTTCATGAATCGCTCGGTGCGCAATTCGCGCGTGACCGGTCCAAAGATGCGCGTGCCGATGGGCTCGAGTTTGGCGTTGAGTAGCACGGCCGCATTGCTGTCGAACTTGACCAACGAGCCGTCACTGCGACGAATACCTTTGGCAGTACGAACCACCACGGCACTGTAAATTTCGCCTTTTTTGACGCGGCCGCGAGGTGCAGCCTCTTTGATGCTTACTTTGATGATGTCGCCCACGCTGGCATAACGACGCTTCGATCCGCCAAGCACCTTGATGCATAAAACGGACTTTGCACCGGTGTTGTCGGCGACCTCTAATCTGGATTCTGTCTGGATCATTTCTGTTTCCCAACTTGTATCAAATTTGCACAACCCGTAAGGGCTGAGCCTGCTTGATCAGTCTTGGGCCCGTCATCTGCACTGCAAACCATTTGCTGTGCATTTGTTTGGGCGTGATTTCTCTGCTGTTTGAAAAGCAGAGCCCGCAATTATGGCATAGTTTGTATCGGGTTTGGAGAAAATTTTTGACAGGTGTTCCAACCTTCTGTATGAAAGAGTACTTATG
>Ga0214919_10003720_pt1 | contig 22786 bp, 24 predicted proteins | sample LL1503_MetaG_FD_177994 | JGI IMG/M metagenome (GOLD analysis project Ga0214919, IMG submission 177994) | Freshwater microbial communities from Lake Lanier, Atlanta, Georgia, United States - LL-1503 | ecosystem: Environmental > Aquatic > Freshwater > Lake | place: USA: Georgia | collected... | reverse complement strand
TAGGGATTTCAGTTCAAAAATCTAAAAAATACTATCTTCACTTCCATAAAACGACAAAATAATAGAAAATGATAAAGTTACAAGTAATCGGCAATTTAGGTAAAGACGCAGTAGTTAACAATGTTAACGGCAAGTCAGTAATTAATTTTAATGTGGCGCACACAGAGCGCTTTAAGGATGCACAAGGGAATCAAAAAGACAGAACCACTTGGGTAGATTGTTCTTATTGGACAGATAGAACTGCAGTGGCCCCGTATTTAAAAAAAGGAACTCAAGTATATGTTGAAGGAACACCCGATGTAAGATCTTACACAACTACCGATGGTAGAAACGGTGCTTCTTTAACTTTAAGAATTGTATCGGTTCAATTATTAGGTGCAAAGCCTAGTGGAGCAACATCACCAGATCAAAGTGCAGGTGGAACTTACAATCCAACAAGCGCACCTTCTCATGATGATGCACCCGTAGACGATTTACCTTTCTAGTTTATTGCACTAACATTTGTTTGCAAAACAATTTCAAATTACTGTTGAATTATTGAACATTTTTCAGCAGGCTAATTTACATTTGCCATTCCAAAAAAATGAATCATGGTTATAATGAAATTTGGTGGTACAAGTGTGGGTAAGCCGGAAAGGATGCACCAAGTATCTCAATTAATTACACGCAATACAGAACCAACATTAGTTGTATTAAGTGCATTAAGTGGAACCACTAATGCTTTAGTTGAAATAAGTACATCCTTAGCTTCTCCTAATAAACAAATAGCTGCTGAAAAAATTGCTGATTTAGAAAAACAATACCGCGCTTTTATAATTGATTTATTAAAAGAAGAAACTATTAGAGCGAAGGCCAATGAAATAATTACAGAACATTTTGATTTTTTAAAGATTACACAAAAAATTTCATTGAGCGATGCACTGAATAAAGACATATTGGCGCAAGGGGAATTGATGAGCACTAAATTATTTTCTTTGTATTTAGAGCAAGAAAAAATTGACCACGCTTTACTACCGGCTTTAGAATTTATGCAATTAGATGCCAATGATGAACCCGATTTAGCAGCCATTCAAGAAAAAATAAAAGGGGTATTAGCACAGCATGCTGGTAAAAAATTATTTATCACCCAAGGTTATATTTGCAGAAATAATAGAGCAGAGGTAGATAATTTAAAAAGAGGAGGCAGTGATTACACCGCTTCATTAATTGCCGCTGCTGTAAAAGCAAGTGTTTGTGAAATTTGGACCGATATTGATGGTATGCACAATAACGACCCAAGAGTGGTAGATAAAACTGTAGCCATTGAGCAACTAAGTTTTGATGAAGCAGCCGAGCTAGCTTATTTCGGTGCTAAAATTTTACATCCTACTTGTATTTGGCCAGCACAACAAGAAAACATTCCTGTTAAATTATTAAATACCATGCAGCCAACAGCTGCGGGTACCGTTATTAAAAAAGAAGCGGGGAGTGTAGGGGTTAAAGCAGTGGCAGCCAAGGATAATATTATAGCCATTAAAATAAAAAGCAGTCGAATGCTTTTGGCGTATGGTTTTTTAAGAAAAATATTTGAAGTGTTTGAGAAATATAAAACACCCATAGATATGATTACCACTTCGGAAGTAGCCGTATCGGTAACTATTGATAGTGATATACATTTAAGTGAAATTATTACAGAGTTAAATAATATTGCCTTAGTAGAAGTGGAGCAAAATCAAACTATTGTTTCTATTGTAGGAAATGAAATTGCTAAAACCGATGCAGTACTTAATAAATTATTTCAAGCCATTAATGAAATACCAGTAACTATGGTAAGTTATGGTGGTAGCCCGCATAATATTTCATTGCTTATTCCAAGCGAGCATAAAGTAAAGACCCTGCAGTTAATTAATAAGGGCTTGTTTAATTTGTAGTGTACTATTAATAGAAGCTAATGTAATTAGATTCCTCTCGCTCACCGCTGTGCATGACGCTAAAAACGACTACGTTCATTTAAAATTATGAACTCGCTTCGCTCAGACATGCACAATTTTTTAACGATGAACTTAAGTCATTTTCTTAACGCTATGCACAGAAGTTCGCGATGAGTTAATCCAATTAAATTATGCTTCTTTTGAATTAATATAGGCTACAAAAAAAGCCCCGATATTGCATCAGGGCTTTTTTATATTTTATAAAATTTAGATAAATAGTGGAAAAATCATTAGAGTGTTATTTATTTAATCCTATTTTTAAAATATGGATTAAATAAATAACAACGCATCACCATAAGAGAAGAAGCGGTATTTATCCTTGATAGCTTTTTTATAAGCTTCCATGGCTAATTCATAACCAGCGAAAGCGCAAGACATAATTAACAAGCTTGTTTTCGGTAAATGGAAGTTGGTTACTAAACTATCTGCAATGTTAAAATTATAAGGAGGGTGAATAAAATGATTCGTCCATCCTTCAGCAGGTTTTAATAAACGTTGAGCCGTTACGCTACTTTCCATTGCACGCATTGCTGTAGTTCCAATAGAACAAACACGACGGCCATTTTCTTTAGCAGTATTAATAATCTTACAAGCTTCTTCATCTATCTTAAAATATTCAGCATCCATTTTATGTTTGCTTAAATCTTCTACTTCAATAGGTCTGAAAGTACTTAAGCCAGTATGCAAGGTTACTTCTGCAAAACGTATACCAATAATTTCAGATCTTTTAATTAACTCTTTACTAAAGTGTAAACCAGCAGTAGGAGCGGCCACGGCACCTTCATGCTTTGCATATACAGTCTGATATCTTTCTTTATCTTCTTCGTCTGGTTTGCGCTTAATGTATTTAGGCAAAGGCGTTTCTCCTAAGAATTCTAACATTTTTCTAAAGCCTTCATCATCACCTTCCCATAAAAAACGAATAGTACGTCCGCGGCTAGTGGTATTATCAATGACTTCTGCTACTAGTTCTTCGTTTTCTCCGAAATACAATTTGTTGCCTACACGAATTTTTCTTGCGGGATCAACAATCACATCCCATAAACGGTTAGGCTTATTTAATTCTCTTAACAAGAATACTTCAATCTTGGCGCCTGTTTTTTCTTTACGGCCATACATTCTTGCAGGGAATACCTTGGTATTGTTTACTACGAAAACATCTTTATCATCATAATACTCTAATAAATCAGAGAAATGACGATTTTCCATGTGACCATTTTGACGGTTAACCACCATCAGTCTGCTATCCTCTCTTCTTTTAGTAGGATATTGTGCAATGAGATTTAAAGGTAGATCGTACCTAAATTGAGAAAGTTTCATTTGTGTCTATTTTTTGGTGATAGCCACATTAAGTTTACTACAGCCTTACGGGGCAGTTCGCTTCATGTTACGGCATGAAAATTATGGACGCAAATGTACAACATAAGCAGTAATTTTGTTAACCTAAGATTCATACCAAAAATTGGGCATTTGAAAGCAAAGTCGTAAATTTGCAAACAATTGTTAGTTTTTGGATTTATTGATTTAAAATAAATTAAACTATGTTGAGAGCGCGCTGGTGGAAAATACTATCTATTATTCTTTTGGTGTATACCTGTACTTATGGCTTTTTAGTGAAAGTGCCTAAACTCGACGACCGTTTGCAAGAGTCTATTCGTAATTTCTTTTTCCATGTGCCCATGTGGTTTGGCATGATGATACTTTTATTTGTATCGCTGGTGTATGCCATAAAATATTTACGTAATGCAAATCCTGTGCACGATACATATTCAATGGCTTATGCTTCCACAGGTTTACTCTTTGGATTTTTAGGAATTGTAACAGGTGCTTTTTGGGCCAATTATCAATGGGGTAGTCCTTGGGTGGGCGATCCAAAACAAAATGGTGCTGCCATTGCCTTACTTATTTATTTCGCGTATTTCGTTTTAAGAGGAAGTTTAATTGATACAGAGAAAAGAGCAAGACTTTCAGCAGTCTATAATATTTTTTCTTTCTTTATGTTATTCCCTACACTTTGGATATTACCAAGACTCACAGAATCATTGCATCCAGGAGGTCAGGGTAGTGATGGAAATCCTGGGTTGAATGGAAAAGATATGTCTGCGAACATGCGTACCGTTTTTTATCCAGCTGTTATAGGTTGGACCTTATTAGGTGTATGGATAAGTACCTTGCACATTAGGGTTCAATTATTAAAATTAAAAAAAGAAGGTCTATTGTAATAACAGTAGTCAAAAAAATAGTAAGAAGAAATAATTTCAATCAAGAATAAATAAAAATATATGTTTCAATTATTACAAGCAAAGGCTGTTGACAATAGCGGCATTATGGTTCAACAAGGCAAAATTTATTTAGTCATGACTATTGTGACTATTATTTTAGTAGGACTATTTATTTATGTTGCAAGTGTTGACAAGAAAATAACAGCGCTGGAGAAAAACGCTAAAGATTAAATCTAAAGATAACCCCAAAGAATTACTTCAAAGAGTAACTTCAAAGAGCATCTCCAAAGATTAATACGATAATTTAAAATCATTTTTATGTCTGAAAATAAAGAATATAGTTTCTTTCAAAGTGTTGAAAGAAGTTTCGATAAAGCATCCAAATTTACAAGCTGGGAGCAGGGGATATTAGAACAGATTAAAGCTTGTAATAGTATTTACAGTATGCGCTTTCCCGTTAAAATGGACGATGGACATATTGAAGTGATTGAAGCTTATCGTGTGCAGCATTCACAACACAAGTCGCCTTGTAAAGGAGGTATTCGTTTTAGTATGGCAGTGAATCAGGATGAAGTAATGGCATTAGCGGCTTTGATGACTTATAAGTGTGCTATTGTGAATGTGCCTTTTGGAGGAGCGAAAGGCGGTATTAAAATTAGCCCAAGAAGTTTAAGTGCTTATGAATTAGAAAAAATTACAAGAAGATATACTTCAGAATTAGTAAAGAAAAATTTTATTGGCCCTGGTATTGATGTACCTGCACCCGATTATGGAACCGGCGAAAGAGAAATGGCTTGGATCGTTGATACTTATCAATCTTTGAAGCCCGGAGAAATTGATGCAGCGGGTTGTGTAACAGGGAAACCTATTTCATTAGGCGGTGTGAGAGGAAGAAAAGAAGCGACTGGTTTAGGTGTGTTCTATGGTGTGAGAGAAGTTTGTTTAATGGAGGATGTAATGAAAAAACAAGGCTTAACGGTAGGTATAGAAAATAAAAATGTAATAGTTCAAGGTTTAGGAAATGTGGGATATTATTCTGCAAAATTTTTCAGAGAACATGGTGCTAAAGTAATTGCTATTGCTGAATATGAGGGTGCTATATACAATGATGAAGGGCTTAATGAAGAAGAAGTATTCCAACACCGTAAAAAAACAGGTAGTATTTTAAATTTCCCAGGTGCAAAAAATATTGAAAAAAGCGCTGAAGCATTAGAATTAGAATGTGATATTTTAATACCAGCTGCTTTAGAAAATGTAATTGACGGAAATAATGCACCACGTATTAAGGCAAAAATAATTGGAGAAGCAGCGAATGGTCCTTTAACACCAGAAGCCGATGATATATTAGCTGGCAAGGGTATATTGGTTATTCCGGATATGTATCTAAATGCAGGGGGTGTAACGGTTTCTTATTTTGAGTGGTTGAAAAACTTAAGCCATGTTAGATATGGTCGTTTAGAAAAAAGATTTACTGAAAATGCGAATATTAATATTCTGCATCAAATAGAAGAGTTAACGGGTAAAAAAGTAACTGAGTCTGAAAAAGAAATTATTGCACATGGTCCGGATGAAATTGATTTAGTACATAGTGGATTAGAAGAAACCATGATTAATGCTACTAGAGAAATTATGGATATTTGGAAAGCCAATCCTTCTATTCCAGATATGCGCACAGCCGCCTATGTTTGTGCAATTAATAAAGTGGGAACTTCTTATGCTGAATTAGGTATCTTCCCATAGTAGTTGGAAAGATTAGTTTTAGTATAAAATATTTTATAAGTATTCGGGGAAATTTTGCAAAGCAAGCAGTTTCCCCGATTCTATTTTAGCACCTAGTGTTTCATGCCCATTGCTTATAAATAAATACAATGCCGTTAAAACTTGTTGGTATTGTAAAATTTGTTCCATCGTTTTTTCATTTAATGAAACCTTTGCTTCCTTACATTCAATTATCATCCAGGCTTGTTCATTTTTGTATACTACTATATCAAAACGTTTGGATAGCTCACCTAATTTAATTTCTTTTTCTACCGCTATTAAACTGGAAGGATAATGAAGCGTTTGAACAAGGTATTGCAATAGGTTCTGTCTTACCCATTCCTCGGGCGTAAGCACTACCCATATTTTTCTAAAGGGGTCAAATATTTGATCCTTACCATTAATGGCTTTTATTTTAAAAGGGTAGCTTGGATAAGGTAGAACTATCATTTAAATTTAAAATCGTATTTTTATATAATACTTTGCCCAAAGATAAGTAGTAGAAACCTAAAATTTGATAGTATGAAAACAAAAGAAGAAATCGTAGAGAATTGGTTGCCAAGGTATACGGGAGCTAGCTTAGACCAATTAGGTCGCTTTATACTACTGACCAATTTTAGTCATTATGTGAACATGTTTGCAGAAATGAATAAGGTGGAAGTTATTGGGAAAGATCGTCCAATGCAATGCGCAACAGCCGACGGCATTACTATTATAAATTTTGGAATGGGTAGCCCTGGCGCTGCCACTATTATGGATTTATTAACGGCCATTCAACCAGAAGCTGTTTTGTTTTTAGGAAAATGTGGAGGATTGAAAAAGAGAAATAAAATTGGTGACTTAATATTACCCATTGCAGCTATAAGAGGAGAGGGTACTTCCAATGATTATTTTCCACCAGAAGTGCCTGCACTTCCTGCCTTCGCTTTACAAAAAGCAATTTCTACTACCATACGAGATAGCGGTGTAGATTATTGGACTGGCACAGTATATACAACCAATAGAAGAGTTTGGGAGCATGATGAAAAATTCAAAGAATATTTAACCGATATTAGAGCTTACGCCATTGATATGGAAACGGCGACTATTTTTACAGTAGGCTTTTATAATAAAATTCCAACTGGGGCTTTATTATTAGTGAGTGATTCTCCTATGATACCAGAAGGAGTGAAAACAGAAGCAAGTGATTCTAAAGTAACTGCTGAATTTGTACAAAGACATTTAAATATTGGAATAGAATCTTTAAAGCAACTTATTAATAACGGACAAACTGTTCGTCACCTACAATTTTAAACGGCCCTTTTTTTTGACCTTTTAAAATTAAGAATTTTAAAAGGATAGAGTAAAGTGAAAAAATCAAAAAGATTAAAAAAATAAGGTGCTTAATTTTATTTTAAGCATCTTATTTTTCCTACTCCTTCCATAGAAAAGGAAAGAGAATATAGGATAGCGCTATAATCATAATATCAAAGCCGCATAATAAACCCACTAATTGGGGCAGTCCATTTTGTACTATATCGGCAAAAGCAATATTGGCAATTTTCATTAGTAGCATGAGCTGAGGAATAATTAAGGGGAAACCCAGTATAGCCATAATAGCCGAGGGCTGCTGTGCTTTAGAAGCAATGGCTGCTAAGAAGCTAAATACCAAGCTTAAACTTATACCGCCTAAGCAACTCATGCCAAAGAATAATAAACTATGCTCTAAGGGGTTGCCTAATAATAAAATAAATAATAGCAAACTTAGTCCACTCATAAAGCACATGAGTAAGCTATTGTAAATTAATTTAGAAAAGATAAAATGAATAGGGCTTGCAATGGTATAAAAATAAAGCATGCGGCCTCTACCTTCTTGTAAAAAACTTCTAGCGACTGTATTAATACAAATAAATAAAAGGGTAATCCAAAATAAACCATTCCATACTTTATCATCGGGCTGGCCCATGGTTAAGTAAATAACAAAGGTAGTAGAGGCTATATATAATAAAATACCAAAAAAAGTATACTGTTGTCTGAATTCTAGCAACATATCTTTTTTCAATAAAGTAATAATCGATTTCAAATGTATTTTCATTTTACTTTATTTGCTAAAGCGAATATTATTTAGAGGCGCAAATGCGACATCTTGGTTCGTAATTATTTTTCTCACCTAATACCACGGTCCCTTCTTCATCACTAGTTCTGTATGAAATATTGGCTAAGTGCCCACACTTTACACAAATAGCATGCAGCTTAGTAATAAAATCGGCAGTGGCTAGTAAAGAGGGCATAGGTCCAAAGGGCTTCCCTAAATAATCCATATCAAGTCCTGCTACAATGACTCTTTTGCCTTGCATCATAAGTGTTTCACAAACTTCAATTATACCTGCATCAAAAAATTGGGCTTCATCTATACCAATCACATCGGCTGTTTTAGCCAGGCTTAAAATTTCACTAGCATTTTTAACCGGGATGGATTCAATAAAATTAGCATCGTGGCTCACTACTTTATTTACATCAAAACGAGTATCGGTTGCTGGCTTGTAAATGGCTACTTGTAAATTAGCAATTTTAGCTCTTTTTAACCTTCTAATTAACTCTTCTGTTTTGCCGCTAAACATACTACCGCAAACCACTTCAATCCAGCCGCGTCTTTCTCCTGTAATATTTTGTTCAATAAACATAATGCTAATTGTATTGCTTTTCTGTGTCAGTCAAAAGTAGCCATTCTTATTTTAAAAAATGCTGCTCTTTTAAAAATTCAATTGTTTTTTCAGTGGCTCCTGCATGGTCAATAATATACCTAGCAGCTTTCTTAGAAGTTTCTGTATAGGCTTCTTCAGAAGATTTCAATAAATAAATTTGTTCTACCAATGCTTCAGCGTTTTGTATTGTAAACCCACCTCCTTCATTTCTTAAACCGGTGGCTTCTCTGTATTTACTATCGTTTTTACCCCAAATAACTGGTTTTCCAAAAGCGGCAGGTTCTAAAACATTGTGCACACCATCATTTCCAAAACCACCGCCTACATATGAAATAAATGCATACTGATATAAACTTCTTAAAATACCTATCTGGTCCACTATAATAATAGTAGGTAAAGTGAAATGTTGTTTAGAGGCTAATAGTGCAGTAAGTGTAATTGCTTTAGGAAAATGTGATTTGCATTCTGCAATGGATGCTGCATCTACATGATGTGGAACAATAATCCAGTTTATTTTTTCTAATTCATTGGCAGCTTTAGCAAGAACAATATGATCTGTTTCCCAAGTACTACCTGCAATGATAATTTTATAGTTGCTTAATTTTTGTATCCAATCAAATTTAGTAACAGTGGCAGCAGTGGTAATCACTCTATCAAAACGGGTATCTCCAGTAATAAATATTTTACTAGTACTTATAATGGGTTTGATTAAATCTTCCGATGCTTGATCCTGCACTAAAATAGCAGAAAATAAATTCAATATTTTTTTATAAAAGCCTCCGTAAAATTGAAAGAATATTTGACTTTGTCTAAAAAGTGCGGAAGCTAAAACGGTTGGTATATTTTTTTCTTTGGCAATAGATAAATAATGAAACCAAAATTCATATTTAATAAAAATAATTAAAGAGGGTTGCAGGGCTTCTAAAAAAAGCCTTGCATTTTTTTTGCCATCAAAGGGTAGGTAAGTGACAAAGTCGGCTTGGGCATCTTTTTTTCTATAAATATAACCAGAGGGTGAAAAAAAAGTAAGCCAAATTTGATGCGATGGATATTTCAATTTAATGCTGTCAATAATGGGTAGCCCCTGTTCATATTCTCCATAAGAGGCACAATGCACCCAAATAAGGGGTTGTTTAATTTCTGATTTAAGGGCATTAATTTCATTCCAAACCTTGGCTTGTCCATCCACCCATTGCTTGGCTTTCTCATTAAATGGGCTAATGAGATAAGCAAGAATAGGATAAAGCCTTAAAAAGAATTGGTATACAATCATACTTTCATTTCAGTAGGGCAAAAATGAATAAAAAATAGCATAAAACTTGAATTTGTTTTGAAAGCCTTTCTTAAGGACACAATTAGGTTGAATTAGGCTTTTTAATGTAATTTTGCACAAATCTAAAGGATGAGGAAAATTCAAATGGTGGATACTAAAAACCAGTATCTGGCCATCAAAAAAGAAGTTGACGCTGCTATCCAAGAAGTATTGGATTCGGCCGCTTATATTAATGGGAAGGCCGTGAAGGATTTTGCTCAAAATTTAAGCACCTATTTAGGAGTGCATCATGTGATTCCTTGTGCCAACGGAACCGACGCTTTACAAATTGCCATGATGGCCTTAGACCTGAAGCCGGGCGATGAAATAATTACACCTTCATTTACTTATATCGCAACCACAGAGGTAGTAGCACTTTTAGGATTAAAACCTGTTTTTGTAGATGTGGATCCTATTACATTTTGTATGGATGTAGAAAGTTTGAAAAAAGCAATTACGCCTAAAACTAAACTTATTGTACCCGTTCATTTATATGGTCATGCTGCACCCATGGAAGAGATTATGGAAATAGCTAAGGCCAATAATTTATTTGTGATTGAAGACAATGCACAAGCCATTGGTTGTGATTATACTTTCTCTAATGGGGTTACAAAAAAAACTGGAACTATTGGTCATATAGGAGCTACTTCTTTTTATCCTAGTAAAAATTTAGGAGCCTTTGGAGACGGAGGCGCTTTATGCACTAACGATAAAGTCTTGGCAGATAAAATGACAATGATTGCGAATCATGGACAGTCTGCAAGATATTATCATGATGTAGTGGGATGTAATTCAAGATTGGATTCTATTCAAGCAGCTATACTTGATATTAAATTAAAAAAATTAGATGCGTATAATAAAGCAAGATTAGCAGTGGCTAATTATTATACCAATGCATTTGCTTCTATTCAACATATAGTGGCACCTTCACAAGCAAAATATAGTACACATGTGTATCATCAGTATACTATACAATTGAAAGGTGTAGACCGTGATAAATTTATTGCACATTTAGCAGCCAAGGAAATACCTTGTATGATATATTATCCTGTGCCTGGTCATTTGCAAAAAATGTTTGGCGAGCAAAAAAATACAAATTGGAATTTACTTATAACAGATAGCCTAACCCCCTGTGTATGTTCTCTGCCGGTGCACACCGAGATGGATGAGCAACAATTAGCTTATATTGTAGAAGGTGTAAAATCATTTTTTAATTAAAAAAATAACTAGATGAGAATTACAGTCGTAGGAACAGGGTATGTAGGACTGGTTACAGGAACTTGTTTTTCTGAAACAGGAAACAAAGTAACCTGCGTAGACATTGATAAAAATAAAGTAGACAAATTAAGTGGTAGTCAAATAACTATATACGAACCAGGACTAGAAAAAATATTTTTAAGAAATATTAAAGAAGGTCGTTTGACATTCACCACCGAATTAGAAGCGGCCATTGAAGGTGCTGAAATAATTTTCTTAGCCTTGCCTACACCTCCCGGTGCCGATGGCAGTGCCGATTTAAAATATGTTTTAGGCGTAGCCGATCATTTAGGAAAAATATTAAAAGACTATAAAGTTATTGTTAATAAAAGTACGGTGCCGGTGGGCACTGCCGATAAAGTAAGTGCAGCTATTTCGAAAAACTACAAAGGCGAGTATGATGTAGTAAGTAACCCAGAATTTTTAAGAGAAGGGGTTGCGGTGGATGATTTTATGAAACCAGATAGAGTAGTGGTTGGAACACGGTCGGAGAGAGCTAAAAAATTAATGAGCGATTTATACGCGCCCTTTGTAAGACAAGGTAACCCCGTGATATTTATGGATGAGCGTAGTTCTGAATTAACGAAGTACGCGGCAAATTCATTCTTAGCTACTAAAATTTCTTTCATGAATGAAGTGGCTCAATTATGTGAGCGCATGGGTGCCAATGTAGATATGGTAAGAATAGGAATTGGATCGGATGACAGAATTGGAAAGCGTTTTTTATTTCCAGGTATTGGTTATGGCGGGTCATGTTTTCCAAAAGATGTACAAGCTTTAATTATGTCTTCTGATGAAGTAAAATATGATTTTGAAATTTTAAAAGCGGTGGAGAAAGTAAACGCGAATCAAAAATTGCATTTAGTTGAAAAAATAAAATCCTATTACAAAGGAGATTTAAAAGGTAAACATATTGCCCTATGGGGTTTGGCCTTCAAGCCCAATACCGACGATATTAGAGAAGCACCGGCATTAAGTATTATAGATGCTTTAACTACTATGGGCGCTACTATTGCAGCCTATGATCCTGAAGCCATGCCCAATGTAAAAGCACAAATAGGAGATAAGATAAAATATGCCACTAGCCAATACGAAGCATTAAGTGGTGCCGACTTTTTAATCATTGCTACTGAGTGGAGTGAGTTTAGAACCCCCGATTTTGAAAGAATAGAAAAAGAAATTAAAAACAAAATCATATTTGATGGCCGTAATCTTTTTGAAGTTTCAAAAATGAAAGAATTGGGTTATCATTATGAAAGCATTGGAAGGGCTTCTGCCACAAAATAAAAACAATGAGTCAAAAAAGAATTTTAATAACAGGTGCTGCCGGATTTTTAGGATCGCATTTAAGTGATCGCTTTATTAAAGAAGGCTACTATGTTATTGCTATGGATAATTTAATTACGGGCGACCTTCAAAACATTGCACACTTAAGATCTAATCCAAATTTTCAATTTATACACCATGACGTTACTACCTTTATTGTGATAGAAGGAAAATTAGATTATATTTTACATTTCGCATCACCTGCAAGCCCAATTGATTATTTGAAAATTCCTATTCAAACCTTAAAAGTGGGTGCGATGGGAACCCATAATTTATTAGGTTTGGCTAAAGCGAAGGGTGCAAGAATACTAGTTGCAAGTACTAGTGAAGTATATGGCGACCCACTAGTGCATCCTCAAACAGAGGAGTACTGGGGTAATGTAAATCCAGTGGGACCAAGAGGTGTGTATGATGAAGCGAAGCGTTATATGGAAAGTATAACCATGGCTTACCATACATTCCATAATGTAGAAACTAGAATTATTAGAATATTTAATACCTATGGTCCAAGAATGCGTTTGAATGATGGGCGTGCACTACCAGCCTTCATTGGTCAGGCATTAAGAGGAGAGGACATGACCGTGTTTGGAGATGGATCACAAACAAGAAGTTTCTGTTATGTTGATGATTTAGTAGAAGGTATTTATAGACTATTATTAAGTGATTATTCAAGTCCTGTAAATATTGGCAACCCGAACGAAATTAGTTTAAAAGATTTTGCGGAAGAAGTATTGAAATTAACAGGATCTTCGGTTAAAATTGTTTACAAGGATTTACCTGTGGACGATCCAAAACAAAGACAGCCCGATATTACAAAAGCAAGAACCATTTTAGGATGGGAGCCAAAAGTAGATCGTGCAGAAGGTTTAAAGAAAACCTACGATTATTTTAAAGATTTGCCACCAAGTGAGTGGACTAAATTACCTAAGGATTTTATTTCTAAATAAAGTACATGCAAAAAATTTTAGTTACTGGTGCGAATGGTCAGTTGGGGTGGGAATTAAGTCAAATGGCAGCAAGCTACCCACAGTATGAATTTATTTTCACAGATAGGTCGGTGATAGATTTATCAAAACCCGAAACCTTAGCCGCAATCATAAATGAGATGGCACCAGATGCTATTATTAATACAGCAGCGTATACTGCAGTAGATAAAGCAGAGGCTGAAAAAGAATTGGCACTTGCAGTAAATGCAAAATCTGTAGAACAAATGGCTGCTATAGCCTATGAAAGAAAAATTCCTTTCATTACTTTCTCTACAGACTATGTATTTACGGGAAACGCTATCACACCATATACAACCGACACGGCCTTAGCGCCTTTAAACTTTTACGGATCCACCAAGGCCGATGGAGAACGTTTAGCGATTGCGGCGAACCCCAATACCATTATTATTAGAACCTCTTGGGTGTTTAGTGTGCATGGAAATAATTTTGTAAAGTCTATGATACGCTTTATGAAAGAAAGAGATGTTTTAAATATAGTATCAGATCAAAGAGGGCGACCAACTTATGCTAAAGATTTAGCAGATGCCACTATGAAAATGATTCTTGCCATAGATGCAGGTAAAGAAGTAAAAGGTATTTATCATTATGCCAATAAAGGAGAAACAACTTGGTATGAGTATTGTAAAAAAATTCAGTCTATTGTAGGACTTAATTGCCAAGTGAATGCAATTTTAACTGTTGACTTTCCTACGCCTGCTAAAAGACCCGAGTATTCTGTATTAAATACAGAGAAAATTGAAAAAGAATTTTCTTTATCTATTCCACATTGGGAAACCTCTTTACTAGAATGCATTAACAAATTAAGTTAAGTGGTATGAATAAAGAAACTTTATTAAAAGAATTAGCTAGCTCTACCTATGTGATGATTAAGCCTTCACCACTGCATGGCATTGGGGTTTTTGCGATTAGAGATATTCCCAAAGGCACTAAAAATATTTTTTCAAAAGGGGTAGGTGATTGGATTAAAGTAAGCAAAGAAGAAGTAGATGCCTTACCACAACATTCCAAAGATTTAATTGAGAATCATTGTTTATTTGATGAAGATTTTTATTTTATACCAGACTATGGTTTTAAACTAGTGGATTTAGTAATTTATTTAAACCATTCAGAAACCCCCAATGTAATTTCTTTAAATGAAGGGGAAGAGTTTGAAGCCATTAGGAATATAGCTGCTGGCGAAGAGCTACTAGTAGACTACGGCACTATCGTGGAATCTGATGAGTGAGTTCGAAACTGATAAATAAATCAGTGCTGATCGGCATCATTTATAATTCCTGTTTTCCTAACAAACATAATATTTTTTAGTGTTTTGATTGGATAGCTTTATAAAAATGTAAAGCCATGAAAAATCAAATACTTATTGCGGTGGATTTAAGTGAATCCTCAGAACTTGTTATAAAAAAAGGAATAGAGCTTGCTATTAAAATGGAGGCTTCTGTAATTTTAAGTTCAGTAATACCAATGTATGTAGATTATTTGCAGTCGCAAATGTCCATGGTGCCTACTCCTTGGGATGAGATTTATACTGCACAAAAAGAAGCGGCCATTAAAGAACTAAAGTTGGTACAAGATAAATTCCCCAATATACCTATTGAAATTTATGTGGAAGTGGGCAATGCTAAAGATGTAGTTATTGAAAAGGCAATTATGGATAAGGTTGACTATATCGTGGTGGGGACACATGGCCGTACCGGATTTTCGCATGTGGTGATGGGAAGCACCGCCGAATATATAGTAAGGCATGCGACTATGCCGGTGATGGTGGTGCCTATGAAATAAAAAAACCGCCCCGAAAAATCGAGGCGGCTTCTTTTTTCTTTGGTTGCCCGACCTGGATTCGAACCAAGACAAACTGCACCAAAAACAGTCGTACTACCATTATACTATCAGGCAATCCTATGCCATTCTTAGAATGGACTGCAAAAATAGGGTTCGGCGTAAAATTTACCAAATAATAATGCCTTTTCAGGCCATTATTATGAAATTGGCTTAACTTAAGCATTCAAATATATTTTTTAACCAATAACAGCATTTTATGGGAATTAAATTAACACTTCTAAGCGCATTTCTCGCTTGTTTATTTTTGATGTCATTTAGAGGGGAAAAGAAAAAGAAAGTGGTCTTTTTTGGCGATTCTATTACACAGGCAGGTGTACAAAAGGGTGGTTATATTGATGTTTTACAGAATATGATAGCTGCAAATGGAGCTGCTGAAAAATTTGAATTAAATGGAGCAGGCATAGGAGGTAATAAAATATATGATTTGTATTTAAGAATAGAAAAAGATGTGCTTGAAAAGAAACCCGATTTAGTGGTGATTTGGGTGGGGGTGAATGATGTATGGCATAAATCTAGTTTTGGTACTGGAACAGATTTTGATAAATTTGGAGGGTTTTATGATGCTGTGGTAAAAAAGATACAAGCTACTGGTGCAAAAGTAATAGTAGTAACACCTGCTGCCATTGGTGAAAAAAATGATTATTCCAATGCTCAAGACGGTGATTTAAATGCATATAGCAGCTGGATTCGAAAGTATGCCAAAACAAACGGGATTGGGCTTGTGGACTTAAGAACTATTTTTCATGACTATAGTCTAATACATAATGCTGATAACAATGCCAAAGGAATTTTAACTACTGATGGAGTTCACTTGAATGAAAAAGGAAATGCATTAGTTGCAGAAGAAATGTGGAAGGCCTTGCAATAAAATAAATATTCTTAATAAAGTTTAAAAAATATTTAGGATGCTTTATTCTTTAATCTGCAATCACTAAGTAATAATTCTTTTTACCCTTTTGTAATAAGATATATTTTCCTTGTAATAACTGAGCCTTGGTAACACTGGTAAAATCGGCGCCTATTTTTTCTTTATTAATACCAATGCCACCGCTCTGCCACATTTTACGGGCCTCTCCCTTGCTTGGGAATATTTTTGTATCAGCTAGTAAGCTTACTAAGTCATAGCCTTCTGTTAGCTGTGCAAGTTTTACATTGAAGGTAGGTACGCCTTCCATTACTTGTAATAACTGCACTTCGTTTAAAGACTGTAATACTTCAGTAGTAGCGTTTCCAAATAAAATTTCAGTAGCACGAATAGCAAAATTTAAATCTTCTTCACTGTGTACTAATTTGGTTAATTCAGCAGCTAAGTTTTTTTGTAAAATTCTCTCTTGTGGCGCTAGTTCGTGTTCGCCAATTAATTTATCAATGGTTTCAAAGGGAAGTAGTGTAAATATCTTTATCCATTTTTTTGCATCTTCGTCACTTGCATTTAACCAGAACTGATAAAATTGATAAGGAGATGTTTTATTCGCATCCAACCAAATATTTCCTTTTTCTGTTTTTCCAAACTTACCGCCATCGGCCTTTGTAATTAAAGGACAAGTAAAAGCAAAGGCTTCACCACCCATTTTACGGCGAACTAATTCAGTTCCTGTGGTAATATTGCCCCACTGGTCACTACCACCCATTTGTACTTTGCAATTTTTATTTTTATACAACCAATAAAAATCATAGCCCTGTACTAATTGGTAAGTGAATTCTGTAAAGCTCATACCTGTATCGCCTTCAATTCTTTTTTTCACACTATCCTTGGCCATCATATAGTTTACGGTAATATGCTTACCTACATCTCTTATAAAATCTAAGAAATTAAAATTCTTAAACCAATCGTAATTGTTCACCATTTCAGCCGCGTTCGAAAGGCTAGGATCAAAATTTAAAAAATGCGCTAATTGTTTTTGTACACCTGCTAAATTAAATTGTAAAGTTTCTTCGCTTAATAAATTACGCTCTTCACTTTTTCCGCTAGGATCACCCACCATGCCCGTTGCACCACCTACCAAGGCCACTGGTTTATGACCAGCTCTTTGTAAATGCACTAGTAATAAAATAGGCACTAAACTACCAATATGCAAACTATCCGAAGTGGGATCAAAACCGATATAACCAGAAACTTGTTCTTTTTCAAACAAATCTTCTGTGCCTGGCATAATATCTTGAATCATACCTCTCCAACGTAGTTCTTGTATTAAAGTCATATTCTATATACTTTAGGCAAAAATAACTACTAAAATGCAATAATTTCGCATCATGAACCTAACAACTCCCACAATTGGTGACGGAACCAGAATTTTACACTTTTTAGTAGACACTATTATTGTCTCTATTCTTGCCTATTTAGTCTATGGATGGTGGAATTTCTATGTAATGTATTGGGACTTTACACCCATTCGTTTTGGTCCCTTCTTTTTTGCAACCATGTGGGCCTATTTGTTTTTATTTGAGTTTATTTTTCTGCGTACCCCGGCTAAATGGATCACGGGCACCAAAGTGGTGAATGAAAAAGGGGGCAGACCCAATATTTTTCAAATCTTTCTAAGAACTACTATTCACTGCACCATCATCTCTATGCTAGGGTTAGCTTGGAATGGCCAACCTTTTCATGATACATTTTCAAAAACGAAATTAATATATGCAGCAAAGCAGCTTGTATAAAATTGTAGTGGAATAAGTGCAGTTATAAATCTTTCCTCAATTCATAAGGTATAAACAAGCCTGTATTGTACATTTGTAAAATTTTTTAAATGGCTAAGATTGGAATTAATATTGCTACAGGTAGTTTACAACAATCCGAAATTATAGTAGGCATTGACTTAGGCACCACCAATAGCTTAGTGGCCATCATTCACCCTGAAACAAAATTACCCACTGCTTTAAAAGAATTTGACGGCAGTAGTATTGTGCCAAGCATTGTGCATTTCGATGCTTTTGGAAATGCAGAAGTAGGAGCGAATGCAAAACCTTATTTAGAATCTGATCCAGCGAATACTATTTTTAGTGCGAAACGTTTAATGGGAAAAAGTTATAAAGACATTCGTGCCCATCAAGATTTTTTTGCTTACAAAATTATTGATGATAACAGAGATAGTTTAGTAAAAGTACAAGTAGGTTCTACTTTTTATTCTCCCATCGATTTATCTTCTTATATATTGGTTGAATTAAAAAAGCGTGCAGAACATATTTTAAAAACGCCTGTTACCAAGGCAGTTATTACCGTGCCTGCTTATTTTAACGATACACAAAGACAAGCCACACGTGATGCGGGTAAATTAGCGGGACTAGATGTACTTCGTATTATTAACGAACCTACTGCAGCCAGTTTGGCTTATGGCCTAGGCATGGATCCAACAGAAGAAAAAACCATTGCAGTATATGATTTAGGCGGAGGTACATTTGATATTTCTATTTTAAAAATTGCCAATGGCATATTTGAAGTATTGAGTACCAACGGGGATACTTATTTAGGAGGTGATGATCTAGACCGCGCCATTATTGAGTATTGGATGAAGCAAATGGGTGTAGATAATTTAGAAGACCATAAAAATTTAAAGCAAGAATTAAGACTTTGTGCAGAGCAAGCAAAAATTGCTTTATCGAATGCTGATTTTTTTGAAACAATATTTGCAGGAGAAAAAATTTCCATAACGAAAGAAGTATTTGAAAATTTAATAGAACCTATTGTTGCAAAAACAATTGACAGCTGTAAGCTGGCCATGAAAGATGCAGCACTTGATATAAAAGATATTACCACAGTATTAATGGTAGGAGGTAGTACCCGTGTGCCACTTGTGAAAAAAACAGTAGCTACATTTTTTAATCAAGCAGTGAATGATTCAGTGAATCCAGATGAAGTAGTGGCCTTAGGGGCTGCAGTGCAAGCCGATATATTATCGGGGAATAATCAGAACATGTTGTTATTAGATATAACGCCATTAAGTTTAGGTATTGAAACCATGGGTGGTTTAATGGATGTACTTCTTCCACGTAATTCAAAAATTCCTACAAAAACTTCAAGACAATACACCACACAAAAAGATGCACAAAGTGGAATGAATATTTCTGTGTATCAAGGTGAAAGAGATTTAGTAAAAGACAATCGACAATTAGGCGCCTTTACTTTATCGGGTATTCCTTCCATGCCAGCAGGTCTTCCTAAAGTAGAAGTAAGTTTTTTAATTAATGCCGATGGTATTTTACAAGTAAGTGCGAAAGAATTAAGAAGTGGTGTTTCACAAAGTATAGATATAAAACCTCAATACGGATTAACCGATGAGGAAGTGGAGCAAAGACTACTTGAAAGTTTAACCCATGCCAAAGAAGATATAGCAACAAGAGCACTCGTAGAGGCAAGCACCGAGGCGGAACAAATGTTATCGGTTACAGAAAAGTTTATGATGAAAAATGCGGCCTTATTATCTAAAGAGGAGATGACCGCTACCGCTAATGCTATGCAAGCCTTACAATTAGCTATTACCATGGCTGATAAGAACCTTATTCAGGAGAAAACCGAGGCTTTGAACGACTTAACCCGTCCTTTTGCTGAAAGGGTCATGGACCAGGCTATCTCTGGAGCCTTAAAAGGTAGGGGGATAGACGATAAAAACCTCTAGTAAATTTGGTATTTTCAAAACTAATCCTATCTTTGCTTTCCATTTTTTACGCCTTTGATAAAATTTAAAGGCTAAAAATTCAAAATTTATTTTTTTTTAAAAGCCTGAGGAGGTATATATATTATGTTAATTATTGATTCAAAAGACTGCGAGAACATTGACAAAGCGTTAAAAAAGTACAAAAAAAAGTTTGAAAAAAGCAAGACTTTATTAAACTTACGTGCACGTCAAGCATTTGTGAAACCATCGGTTAAACGTCGTTTCGAAGTGTTGAAAGCTGTTTATAAGCAACAAATTTTCAGCGGAAAAATAGAAGGATAATTCTTTATCCCTTTGTTTTTCTCTAATGATATTAAAGCCCAAGCTAGGTAATACCTAGCCTGGGCTTTTGTTTTTTCTGCGTCTTTTTAAAAAAATAAAGACTTGAAAAAACCTCTAATGATTTTTAAAGCCCATACTGGGCTTTTTGTTTTCTGTGTCTTTTGTTTTCCCCCTACATGCCTTACCTTTATAAGGCAATGAACTTTCAAACCCGCTATACTCCCTTAAACGCCTTTCTGGCTTATCTCCAATTCGAGAAGCGTTATTCCTTGCATACTATCACCGCCTATTCCAATGACCTTATTCAGTTCTTTGATTTTGTTGAAACCCAGTATGAAGGACTTGGCTTTGATCAAATTACAGGCACCATAGTGCGTTCTTGGTTGGCTAACATGAAAGAAGAAGAAATGTCGGGTAAGAGTTTGAACAGAAAAATATCTTCTTTAAAATCTTTTTATAAGTATCAAATTCAGCAAGGCAAAATTACCAAGAGCCCGATGGAAACGGTAATAAGTCCTAAAATTAACAAACGACTTCCTGCATTTGTGGCCGAGAATGATATGGAACAATTATTTGTTAATTTATCTTTTGCAGAAGGGTGGAAGGGATATACAGAAAAAATGGTGATACAACTTTTTTATGCAACTGGAATGCGTTTAAGTGAACTCATTGGATGTAAAGAAAATCAATTAGACATTTCAAAAAGAATTATAAAAGTATTAGGAAAAGGAAACAAAGAAAGAATGCTTCCTATTAATCCTGCATTAGCGAATGAATTAAAAAAATATATAGCCCAAAAACCTAAAGAAGCTACCAGTAATCCTTCTTTATTTGTAACAGAAAAAGGAAAATCGTTACAACCTAAAGCAGTCTATACATTTGTAAAATTTTATTTATCGCAGGTAACCACTTTGCAAAAGAAAAGTCCGCACGTGTTAAGGCATAGTTTTGCAACACATTTAATGAATAATGGCGCCGATCTCAATGCAGTAAAGGAATTGCTAGGCCATAGCAGCTTAGCGGCCACGCAGGTATACACGCATAACACTATTGAAAAGTTAAAAGAAGTATTTGCCAAAGCGCATCCCAAAGCCTAAGCGAAGTCAGTTATTAGGGTTTGAATAAATGATTGAAATCATATCTAATCTTAAAGTTTTCCTAAAACAATTTATTACTTGAAATTTATTAGAAATAGTGGTAACTTACTATTGTAGGTAAAAGAATTTAGTATCTATAAGTTCTTATTGTTTTATTCTTAAAATTTTATATCATGAACATTAGTATTCAAACAGTGCATTTTGATGCAGACAAAAAGTTATTAGAATTTGTACAAAAAAAATTAGATAAATTGGAAACATTTCATGATCGAATAACCAAAGTTGAAGTGTATTTGAAATTAGAAAGCATGGCACATGCCATTAAGGAAAAAGTGGTAGAGATTAAAATTCATATCCCTAAGCAGGATTGTTTTGTAAAAGCCTCCGCCAATACTTTTCAAACAGCTTTTGACGAAGCATTTAATTCGATTACCAATCAATTAATCAAGAAAAAAGAACGCCTAGCGTTGTAAAAATTTCTTAATCATTTTTTAATGCCCATTGTTTTGTTTTTAACAAGAGAGTGGGCATTTTTTATTCCCTAATTTGCTTGTTTTTTCTACTTGGAGGCATGAATTGGCGCTTATTTTGATTTTTACCTTGATTTTCAAGATAAAAACTGCCCTAAAATTTTGATAAATAAAGATTTCCATTACCTTTGCCATCCCAAAATTTGGGATAGTTCTTTTATGTCTTGCCGGAATAGCTCAGTTGGTAGAGCAGCTGATTTGTAATCAGCAGGTCGCGGGTTCGAGTCCCATTTCCGGCTCAGTTAAATTAGGGGCAGATGGCCGAGTGGTTAAAGGCGACAGACTGTAAATCTGTTCTCTCACGAGTACGTAGGTTCGAACCCTACTCTGCCCACCAATTTTTTTCGTAACTTGCAGGCCTTACTGCATGCACGAAGAGTTGATGGATGAACAGTTCTTTAAAGGGTTTAAAATGCGGGAGTAGCTCATTTGGTAGAGCGATAGCCTTCCAAGCTATAGGTGGCCAGTTCGAGCCTGGTCTCCCGCTCCAATTGGTTTGTTGATGGGAACAATGGAAGCCGGTTAGATTATTGCCGTTGTGGCTCAGTGGTAGAGCACTTCCTTGGTAAGGAAGAGGTCGTGAGTTCAATTCTCATCAACGGCTCAAAAACTAGTAAAAAGCTTGAAAAAGAGCTGAAGTGTAAGAAAAAGTGAATAGAACTAGGTGAATTGAGTAGGTTGATTTAATTTTGAAAGCTATGGTTGATGGACTCGGTGGTCTATTAACAGCAATTATAAAAATAACATAAAAACAAATAAAGATGTCTAAAGAGACCTTTAAGAGGGAGAAACCCCACGTAAACGTTGGAACTATTGGCCACGTTGACCATGGTAAAACAACATTAACTGC
>Ga0214919_10003719_pt1 | contig 22790 bp, 24 predicted proteins | sample LL1503_MetaG_FD_177994 | JGI IMG/M metagenome (GOLD analysis project Ga0214919, IMG submission 177994) | Freshwater microbial communities from Lake Lanier, Atlanta, Georgia, United States - LL-1503 | ecosystem: Environmental > Aquatic > Freshwater > Lake | place: USA: Georgia | collected... | reverse complement strand
CAAATCGGCGAGCCACACCCGAAGGCCCACCAGCATCAACACCCACACCGAGCGCCCGAACGAGAACAACGCGATGTCAGACACCCAAGCCCCGGCCAGACCGACTTTGTTGGCGATGGCCGCGCCGCTGCCCGAGGTCGAGAAACCAGGGTCGCTGGCACGGTGAGTGACCAAAGCCAGCAGCAACAGCAGCCAGATCAAACCGCCGCCCAGCAACAGCACCTGCAAGCGCCAGCGCGGCGGCCCGCCGGCTGGTGCAGCACTTTGCACCGTGTCGGTCCGAGCTTGGGCGCCATCGACCCCCAAAAATCCGAGCGAAAAAGTCATGCCCGGGATTGTGGCCTATCAGCCCCACCGCCCAAGCGGCTTGCATCAGTCCAGGCCAGCGCTCACATCATCTGCGGCGCAGGCTCCTTGATCTGCACCGATCCATTTTCCAGCGTCTCGATGACACCACGACCCTCCAGGTCCTTCATCACGCGGCTGACCATCTCGCGCGAAGCGCCCACCACCTTGGCCATGTCCTGGCGCGAAACCTTGCCACGCACGGTCTTGACGCCGTCGATGTCCTCGGCCATCTCGAGCAGCGTTCGCGCAACCCGGCCGTAGACGTCGAGCAAGGCCAGCGATTCGATCTGCCGATTGGCGTGGCGCAAGCGTCGAACCAGGCCGCGCAGGATCGCGTAAGACAGCGACGAGTTGTCGGGCAACACACGCGCAAAGTCGCTGCGGCCCAGCACCAGCACGTCAGTCTGGACTTCGCAGCGCACGGTGGCTGAGTGCGGCTCGTTGTCGATCATGCTCATCTCGCCGACATAATCGCCCGACTCGAGCACCGCCAGGATCACCTCGCGACCCCGGGCGTCTGAGGTCAGCACCCGGGCCCGACCATTGAGCAGGATGAACAAGGTGTTGCTCTTGCGGCCCTGCTCTACCACCAACTCGCCACGCCGGAGCTTGCGCTTGACAACGCTGTCAGCAATCAATTGGGCCTGATCGTTGGTGAGCATCGAGAACAATGGCACGCGTCGGATCAGATCTAGGTTGGTCAACATGGACATGAGGGATTCCCTTATTTGAAATATTGTGTTGGCTGCATCATCCCGACAAATCGGCCCGTCGGTTGACAAAATTCGATGCGATTTCGTGCGAACTGCCTGATTTTCAAGTCCAAGGGTAGCGCCCAGCCCGACCCTGACCCCCATGGGACAATTCGGCCATTGGACTGGCCGCTGTTCGGCCAACAGACCTCACCCTAACCCGAATTCATCATGAGCTCACCCATCCTCCACGCCCAAGTGCTGATCCTGGGCTCCGGCCCTGCCGGCTACACCGCAGCGGTCTATGCCGCTAGAGCAAACCTCAAGCCGGTGCTGATCACCGGCATGGCCCAAGGTGGTCAGCTGATGACCACCACCGAGGTCGACAACTGGCCCGCCGACGTGATGGGGGTTCAGGGGCCGGAACTGATGCAGCGCTTTCAGCAACATGCCGAGCGCTTCGACACCGAGATTGTGTTTGACCACATCAACGCGGTGGACCTTTCAAGCAAGCCGTTCAAGTTCACCGGTGACAGTGGCCAGTACAGCTGCGACGCGCTGGTGATCGCCACCGGCGCCTCTGCCAAGTACCTGGGACTGCCGTCGGAGGAGGCTTTCATGGGCCGCGGCGTCAGTGGCTGCGCCACCTGCGACGGCTTCTTCTACAAAGGCGACATCGTGGCGGTCGTCGGTGGCGGCAACACCGCCGTCGAAGAAGCGCTCTACCTGTCCAACATCGCCAGCAAGGTGCACCTGGTGCACCGGCGCGACAAGTTTCGCGCCGAACCGATCATGATCGACAAGATGCACGAGAAGGTTGCCGCCGGCAAGATTGAGCTGCACCTATTCCAGACTCTCGACGAAGTGCTGGGCGACGCCAGCGGCGTGACCGGTGTGCGACTCAAGAACGTCCGCAGCGGTACGACCGAGGATCTGACGCTCAAGGGCTGTTTCATCGCCATCGGCCACCAACCCAACACCGACTTGTTCAAAGGCCAGTTGGAGATGAAGGACGGCTACATCGTCACCCGCACCGGCTTGAATGGCTTTGCGACGATGACCAGCGTGCCAGGCGTCTTTGCGGCCGGCGACGTGCAGGACCACATCTATCGCCAGGCCATCACTTCGGCCGGTACAGGCTGCATGGCGGCACTGGACGCACAGCGTTTCCTGGAGCAGCAAGTCTGAACAGCTAGAGCCGGCTATTTTCTGGCTATAATCGTCGTCTTTGCCTCAGGTGGCTGCGGGCCTTGATCGATCCAGATCAAAACCGTGCCACTGGCGGCTGAAAAGCGTAGACGGTTCGTGGAGTAAGCGAGCGTCAAACAGGCATCTACTCAGGCGGTTACCCCGGACCCCGGTTCACCCCCCTGCGCTGGTTGCCTGGCCTGCAACAGTCAAGATTTTCGGAGAAGCGTCATGGCACGCGTCTGTCAAGTCACGGGCAAGCGCCCGATGGTGGGAAACAACGTCTCCCACGCCAACAACAAGACCAAGCGTCGCTGGTTGCCCAACCTGCAATACCGCCGATTCTGGGTCGAGAGCGAAAATCGTTGGGTGCGCCTGCGCATCACCAACGCTGCGCTGCGCCTGATAGACAAGGTCGGCATCGACCAGATCGTGGCCGATCTGCGCGCCAAACACGCGCTCTGATCGCCGTCCCCATCCACAGCAAACCCGGAGCACGACATGGCATCCAAAGGCGGACGTGAAAAGATCAAGCTGGAATCCTCTGAGGGGACCGGCCACTTCTACACCACCAGCAAGAACAAGAAAACAACCCCTGGCAAGCTCGAATTCATGAAATTCGACCCCAAGGCGCGCAAACATGTGTTGTACAAAGAAATCAAGCTGAGGTGATCTACCGGCTAGAGGCCGGCAACCCGCTTTGATTCCAGAAGCCCGCCCTGACCCGGCGGGCTTTTTGTTGTGTATGCGGCCAGGCCATCGGACTCAAGCTTTCAGCGACACTGGCGCGATGAAATCGACCCGCCTGTCCGTCACGATCGTCCTGCTACTGTTCGCATACCAGTCGAGCCAAGCCAATGATCGACCGTTCGAGTCTGCACGCACCGCTGTGGCCGAAGACGACGACCAAGTCTGGAGCTTCGAATCCTGGAGTCGCCGGATCGGTCGCGAACGCAGCTTGACCATCGAACCTGAGTACAGCTTCGACCCCGCCAACTCGGTGCAACTCGAACTGACCCGCAAGTCAGACCGCCAAGACGGCGGTCATGAGGTCGAGATCGAATACAAGCACCTGTTCAACAGGCTGGCGCGCGATGGTTGGGGCTGGGGTTTGAGTGCCGCGCTAAGCATAGACCGTAGCGACGGGCGAAGCGCCAGAGCGATGGATCTTCGTCTGCCCTTGTCAGTGGATTTTGGTCAGATCACCGGACTTGGCCATGGCAGCCTGCTACACCTCAATGCGGGCCTGCACCATGCCAGTGGTCGCTTCAGTGCCAGCAGGGCGATAGCCTTCGAGCAGCCTGTATTCCAACGCAGCCTGCTTTTCGCCGAACGTGCAAGCCAGCGCGGCGAAGGACTGACACAGCTAGGCCTGCGCCACTGGCTGCGACGCGAGAAGTTCGCGATCGACATCGCTTGGCAACAACGCAACCAAGCCGGTGAGCGAGGCACCGGCTGGGTGGCTGGTATCGGCTGGTACGACCTTTGAGCACTCAGCGTTTGAGGCGCCAACAGGCTCAGGTCCGCACAGCACGCAGCTTGATCGAAAACTGCTCCAATGCCTCGATACCGCTGCTCTCGGCCTGCTTGCACCAAAGCTGCAGGTCAACCACCAACTGGTCGGCCGACACATTGGTGCGGGTCCAGAGTTGGCGCAGTTGCTCACGCATCGTCACCAGCTTGGCCAACTGCGGACTGCCTTTGACTGCCTTGGCCAATTGCGGCAAGACATTGGCAGGAATCTTCTCAGCGTCGCGGTGCAGCCAGCGCTGAGCCAGTTGCAGTTCGGTCAGGTTGACACTGCCCTGGGCCTTGACGCGTGCCAATTCGGCTGCGCATGCGGCTCGCAGTTCACTGGCGTACTTGGCCATCACCTCGTAGCGGTTGGCGATGATCGCCTCCAGCGTGTGGGCGTCAGCCTGTGGCCTGACTTGCCCCAGTTTGAGCTGAGGCGCTGTCTTGCGAACTTTGGCCAGACCGACCAGTTCCATCGCGCGAATATAGGCCCAGCCGATATCGAACTCAAAGGGCTTGACCGAGAATTTGGCCGAAGTCGGGTAAGTGTGGTGGTTGTTGTGCAATTCTTCGCCGCCGATGACAAAGCCCCAAGGCGACACATTGGTCGAAGCGTCCGGCGCTTCGAAATTGCGATAACCCCAGTAATGACCAATACCGTTGATGATGCCGGTGGCCATCACCGGAATCCAAAGCATCTGCACCGCCCAGACTGTCAGACCGATTGCACCGAACACAGCCAGGTCTATGGCCAGCATCACGCCAACACCTTCCCAGCTGAACCGGGTGTAGAGATTGCGTTCGATCCAGTCGTCGGGCGTGCCGCGACCGTACTTGGCAATCGTCTCGGGAACCTTCGATTCGATGCGGTAGAGCTCAACGCCGGTCAGCAGCAGCGCTTTGATGCCACGGGTCTGCGGGCTGTGCGGGTCTTCCTCGGTCTCGCATTTGGCGTGGTGCTTGCGGTGGACCGCCACAAATTCCTTGGTCACCATGCCCGTGGTCAGCCAAAGCCAGAACCGGAAGAAATGTTCAGGTATCGGATGCAGGTCGAGCGCCCGATGGGCTTGAGCGCGGTGAAGAAATATCGTGACCGAGCAGATGGTGATGTGGGTCATACCCAGCGTGACCAGCAACACTTGCCACCAGGTCGAGCTGGACCACAGGCCATAAGCCAGCCAATCCACCAAAGAAAACCACAGCGTCGAAATCAAGCTCATCTTGGCCTTTTGCCGCCCAAAAGGCGAACGAATCCGCTATTGTAGGCTGCCCTGCTGCTTTGGACGGCCAGGAAATTGCCTGGAAAACCCGCGTCATCCGTCAAGATTCGGTCAGACGGTGCGGCCAAACTCAGGGGCGACTGCGTTTGAGCAACCGTGAATGCCTGGCGCAAAACCGGCGCAAGCGAGGTCAGCGCCGCTGCCACAGCGCGGCGAAAAACCCGTCTGTCGCTTGGCGGTGCGGCCACAGCCGCAGGTAACCGTCGTGGGTCAACTCCTGCGCACGCTCGACATGGGCGGCCAACAACGCCTCATCGGCCGGCAGCTTGACAAAATCCGGGTGTGCTGCGCCGAAGGCCTCGGCCACGACCTCGTTTTCATCCCGCAACAAGCTGCAAGTCGCGTAAACCAAGCGCCCGCCTGACTTGACCAGCCGGGCTGCGCTGTCAAGGATCGCAGTCTGTTTGGCCTGCAGTTCGACCACGGCCTGCGGCGATTGACGCCACTTCAGGTCGGGGTTGCGGCGCAGCGTGCCAAGCCCAGAACAAGGCGCATCGACCAGCACCCTGTCGATCTTGCCTGACAGGCGTTTGACGCGCTCGTCGCGCTCGTGCGAAATCTGCGCCGGATGCACGTTAGACAGCCCGCTGCGTGCCATCCTGGGTTTGAGCGCGTCGAGCCGGTGACCCGAAGTGTCGAAAGCATAGAGCCGGCCGGTCGAACGCATGGAAGCACCCAGCGCCAGCGTCTTGCCGCCAGCCCCGGCGCAGAAATCGACCACCATCTCTCCGCGTTTGGCATCGACCAACAGCGCCAGCAACTGGCTGCCTTCGTCCTGCACTTCGATGTCGCCACGCACAAAGGCATCGATCTTCTGCAGCGCGGGCTTTCCCGGCACCCGAATACCCCAGGGCGAGAAAGGGGTCGGCGCCACGCGCAGGCCCGCCTGGTTGAGCACGGACAGCATGTCCTCGCGCTTGGCCTTGAGGACGTTGACCCGCAAATCCAGCGCTGCGGGCTCATTGAGCGCGGCCACCAGGGGCCAGAACTCCGCCTCACCGAGTTGGCTGCGCAGCGCCGAGGCCAGCCAATCGGGCAGGTTGTGGCGCAGCTTTTCAGAAAAACTTCCCGGATCAACCGCCAGAACCTGTTGTCGCCACTGCTGTTCGTTAGGCCCTACCGCACCACGCAACAAATTCTGGTCGCCCGACCAAGCCAGCAGCGCCAAGCGCCGCTCCAGTGCGCCAGTGCCACTCTGGGCTTGGTGCAAGAGCAAAGAGCGGCGCCGCAGCACGGTGTAAGCGGTCTCGGCCAATGCATGGCGCTCGCGCGGGCCTAGCGTGCGGTGCTGTCGAAAAAAGCCCGAGACAATGCTGTCGGCGGGCGCGTCGAGTCGGAGAACAGCGCGCAACAGTTCGGTGGCCAGGTCAAGCAGGGCGGTAGGATGCATGACTCGATTATCCGCGCCCTCTTTCAGACAGCTTTTCGACCTATAAACCCATGACCGATCTGCCCCCGCTGCCCGCCGCACCGATCGGGCGTTACCGCCACTACAAAGGCAAGGAGTACGAACTGGTCGGCGTGGTGCGGCACAGCGAGACGCTGGAAGCCCTGGTGTTGTACCGCCCGCTGTACGGCGAAGGCGCGCTGTGGGTGCGGCCGCACGCGATGTTCTTCGAGACCGTCACCGTTGCCGGCCTGACCCAGCCTCGTTTCGCACGGCTGGACTGAGCGCTGGGGCGCATCAGCCAGCCCAGAACAAACACTGGGGCTCAGCGTTAGCGAGTTGCACCCGGCCATCGCGCAACAGCAGTTGGTCCTCGACGAACCAGCGCACGGCGCGCGGGTAAATAACGTGCTCGGCCGCGAGCACCCGGGCTGACAAGATCTGCGGCGTGTCGTCTGGTAACACCGGCACGGCGATCTGGGCCACGATAGCGCCCTGGTCCAGCGCGGTGGTGACGAAGTGAACCGTCGCGCCGGCCAGCTTGCAGCCCGCTTCGATCGCCCGGCGGTGGGTATGCAGGCCGGCAAAAGACGGCAGCAGCGATGGGTGGATGTTGAGCATCCGTCCTTCGTATCGGGCCACGAAACCATCGCCGAGGATTCGCATGAAGCCTGCCAGCAACACCAGATCGGGTGCAAAGCCGTCGATCACCCGCGCCAATTCAGCGTCGAACAGTTCCCGGTTGGGCTGCTGCAGATGATCGACCACCGCAGTGGCAGTGCCTTGGCGGGCGGCGAACATGAGCCCCGGCGCAGCCGGCTTGTTGCTGATCACGGCCACCACCTGCGCGGACCAGTGCTCGGTGGCACAACTGCGGACGATGGCCTGCATGTTGCTGCCCAGGCCGGATATCAGGATGACGATGCGCTTCATCAGGGCGCGAAGTGTACGGGCTGCGCGTCCGGGTCCAGCTAGCGCCCTGCGACGCGACGCCGGCCCTTGAGCGAGAATCCGCCGCTCTTGTGAAGGACTGACCCCATGCGACCCCGTGTACTCTCAGGCATGCGCCCCACCGGCGCACTCCACCTCGGCCACTACCATGGCGCGCTGAAAAACTGGGTCAAGCTGCAGCACGACCATGACTGCTTCTTCTTCGTCGCCGACTGGCACGCGCTGACCACGCACTATGAAGACCGCGAGGTGATCGAGAAGACGGTCTACGACATGGTGATCGACTGGATCGCCGCTGGCCTGGACCCCGAAAAAGCCACGATCTTCATCCAGAGCCGGCTGCCAGAGCATGCCGAACTGTTCACGCTGCTGGCGATGGGCACGCCGCTGGCATGGCTGGAGCGCATGCCGACTTACAAGGATCAGATCGAAAAGCTCAAGGACAAGGACCTGGCGACCTACGGTTTCCTCGGCTATCCGCTGCTGCAGGCCGCCGACATCTTGATCTACCGCGCCGCTTACGTGCCGGTGGGCGAGGACCAGGCACCGCATGTGGAGATCACCCGAGAGGTGGCTCGCCGCTTCAACCACCTCTACGGCCGCGCCGCCAACCACGACGAGCAAATCGCCTCAGCGCTGGCCAAGTTGGGCAAGGACGACGCGCGCTACATCGAGAAGCAGCGCAAGGCCTATGGCCAAGATGGATCGGTTGAGGCCTTGTCCAGGGGCGAGGCGGTCGTCAAGCGCGCCAGGGCGGCCGACTTGATCGACAACGACGACACCGAATTACTGCTCGGTCACCTCAAGGGCAGCGGCAAAAGCGTGCTGACCGAGCCCGCAGTGCTGTTGACCGAGACCAGCAAGTTGCCCGGGCTGGACGGCGACAAGATGAGCAAGAGCCGCGGCAACACGATCGCGATGCGCGACGAACCGGCGGTGGTCGCGCACAAGATCAAGCGCATGCCCACCGACCCGCAGCGCGTGCGCCGCAACGACCCCGGCGACCCGACGCGCTGCCCGGTCTGGCAGTTCCACCAGGTCTATTCCGACGCGGCCACCAAGGACTGGGTGGTCCAGGGCTGCACCAGTGCCGGCATCGGTTGCCTGGACTGCAAGCAACCGGTGATAGACGCCATCGTCCGAGAGCAGCAGCCCTGGCGCGAGCGGGCTGAAGCCTACCTCAGCAACCCCAAGCAGATCCACTGGATCGTCGAGATGGGCACCGAGCGCGCACGCACGGTGGCGCGTCAAACCATGAAGGACGTTCGTGAGGCGATGGGGCTGAATTACTGAGTCCCCAAGGTCGCCGCCTCGCGGCGACCGCCGACGCGGCATTCGATACGCGAGGCAATGGTTGAGTCGGACCCAGGGTCAATCTCAGGCGCAGCAATAAACTAGGTGAAAACCCTATACTGCACTGCAACATGAAACCAACCCGGTTTCGTGCAGACCCTGGAGTTCACACCATGAACAACGCTTCGATGACTTTTGGCCGGCCCACCCGTTTGGCCGCTCCCCGTGGTTCGATCTGGATGGCGGGACTGGTCACGGCCATGATCGACGGTCTGCGTCGGCTCGACAGCTGGCAACTCAACCAGCAGCGCAACGAACCCAAGACCGTAGAAGGCGTGTTGAACTGGGCACGACGCATCGAGGCCACAGACCCTGGGTTCGCCTCGGATCTGCGCGCAGCCGCCATGCGTTCGAGCAACAACAGCGACCGCTGAGCGTGATCGCGGCGCCGCTTGAGCGGCGTCGAGATCACCGGCCGCTGTGGCCTACCGTTGGCGCCGCATGCCGCCCCAGCCGCTACCATCCCGCTACCATCCCGCTATTGGCAGCAGTAGATGGCAAGACGGGGTCGGTCATGGACAGTGGATCAAACAATCGATCAAACAATCGATCAAATGGCAACAGGCCTATAAATGGCAGTCGGCCGATAGCCGAGCGTCGGGCTTGGATGGGGGCCGGCTTGGGCAGTTTGCTGGGCATGACAGGCTGTGCATCGCCGCCCCAACCCGCAGCGGGCGCACCGCCATCAGAGCCAGCACCGGCGCTGCGCGTGCTGCCGTTTTCAGCGGCGGTCATGGGTAGTTTGCCTGTGGGGTGGCTGCCTTATGCGATGCGACCAGACCTGAGCCATACGCGCTACGCCATCGTGCGAGACGGTGAACGCAAAGTGCTGCACGCCAGCGCCACCTCCTCTGCCACCGGACTGCGATGTGCCGTGCACATCGACCCGCTGGCATTCGGTCAGCTGCAGTTCAGTTGGCGAGTGCGCGAAGTTCCCAGCTTGGCCAATGTCGGCGTGGCCGAACACGACGACTGCCCGGCAAGACTGATCCTGGCCTTTGGTGGTGACGAGACTCGGCTGCCGCTGCGCGAGAGGCTGTTCTTCGAACAGGTCGAGTTGTTCACCGGCCAGCGCCTGCCCTACGCCACACTGATGTACGTCTGGGACGGTGGCACCCATGCGCCGGAATCGGTGCATCGCAACCACCGCAGTGCTCGGATCCAATACCTGACTGTCGAAAGCGGCGCACAGCGAGCCGGCCGCTGGCTGCATTACGAGCGCGATGTGGTATCCGACTACCTGCGTGTCTTCGGCGAGCTGCCGGGGCCTATCTTGGGGGTCGGCGTACTCACCGATGCCGACGCGCTCAAGGTCGACTTGGAGGCCTGGTACGGCGACATCACGCTGTCCGCCCAGGCTGCTGGCCTGTCGGCCAGCGCGAGGTGAATGCCCACCTGGCCTGCTGCGCCAGGGTCTGACCATGACATCCACCGCCGAACTGGTCTACCTCGACCACGCGCTGATCGTTGTGAACAAGCCGGCGGGTTTGCTGGCAGTACCAGGCCGCGGCCCGGACAAGGCCGACTGCCTGTCGGCCCGCTTGCAGGCAATCCACCCCGACGCGCAGATCGTGCACAGACTGGACATGGCGACCTCCGGGCTGATACTGCTGGCGCGCGGGGCCGAGGCGCAACGCCGCATGAGTGTGGCCTTCGCTGAGCGACGTGTCGCCAAAACCTATATCGCGGTGGTCGACGGTCTACCCGCGACCGATGCGGGCGAGATCGACCTGCCGCTGAGCGCCGACTGGCCAAACCGGCCACGCCAGAAGGTCGATGTCCTGCTCGGCAAACCCTCGTGCACACGGTGGCAGGTGCTGGCACGCGATCCAATACGCGGTCAAACCAGGCTGTCGCTGCAACCCGTGACCGGCAGGTCACACCAGCTCAGACTGCACCTGAGCGCGATCGGCCATGCCATCCTCGGCGACAGGCTGTACGCCAGTGCCGCAGTGGCAGGCACAGCGTCGCGCCTGCTGCTACACGCCAGCCGGCTGCAGTTCGACCATCCCGACCATGGCCAGACGCTAGACCTCGCCAGCGCCCCACCGTTTTGAGGGTCGACAAAGCGCAAGCCTGACCGTGCCATCGCTGCTTAGGATCAAGCGATGGCTACATGGCTGAAAGATTTCGCCGTCTTAGGCCACGCCGCGCTGGCGTGGTTGGCCAGCTGGTGGCGGGTGATCCACCTCGGTGCGTTGATGCTGGTGCTGGCACTGTCGCCGAGCAGCCATCGCAGCAATCGACGCCTTGCGGTGTTGAGCCAGCTCTACCTGGCCACCGGGCCGATCTTGGCTTGGTTCGGCGTGTTGTCGGCGCTGATCAGCCTGATCGTGATCCGCATCGTCGTCGTCACCGCACTGAGCTATGGCTTGTCGCAGTACGCACTCGAGATGGTCGTGCGGGTGCTGGTGCTGGAATTGATCCCACTGACTGCGGCATTGTTTGCCGCCTTGCGTGTCACCCTGCCCAACGGGGCCGAGGTCGCGGCAATGAATTCGCGTGGCGAGCTCACCGCGCTGGCACGCCAGGGCACCGATCCTTTGGCGCAGGAAGTGCTGCCGCGCGTGTTGGCAGGCATGTTCGCGGTCACGCTGCTGGCCACCGTGAGTTGCTTGCTGACATTGGTGCTGGCCTATCTGGCGGTCCATGGATTCACGCTCGGCGGCTTCGAGCGGTACACCCGAATCGTCGGTCGTGTCTTCAGTCCGGCAGTGGCTTTGACCCTCGCGCTCAAGGTCTTCTCGCTCAGTCTGGCCGTGTCTTTGTTGCCGATGGCCTCAGCGCTTTACCCACCGCCCCGGATCCGCTCGAAAGCCAGCAGCGAGTTGCAGGGGCTGGTGCGCATGTTCATGCTGATCCTGTTGATTGAGGCCACTTCGCTGGTGGTCAACTACTACTGATCATGCGCAAGAACCATCCGCAGGATGCGCCAGAGCCGCTGCCGCCGATCGCCCATCTGGAGCTCAAGGCCACAGCCTTGGTCTTGCTGATGTTGGCCTTGCTCGGCGGCTCGATCGCCTACCTAATGTATGCGCGCGGTGCTTTCGAGGCCTACCAGCGCTTGGTACTGGTCGCAGACGATTCAGAAGGCGTTCTGGTCGGTATGGACCTGACTTTTTCGGGATTTCCGATCGGTAGAGTTCGCGGGATCGAGCTCGGCATCGACGGCAGCGCCCACATCGTCATCGACATCCCTCGCAAGGATGCCCATTGGCTGCGCAGCTCCAGCGTGTTCACGCTGGTTCGCGGTCTGGTCGGCAACACCAACCTGCGCGCCTACAGCGGCCAACTCAAGGACCCGCCACTGGCCGACGGCGCACAGCGCAAGGTACTGGTCGGCGACGCCAGCGCCGAGATCCCCAAGCTGGTCAACTCGGTACGCGAGTTGGTGGCGAACATCGGCTCGCTGAGCGCGGCAGATTCGGCGCTGGGCAACAGCTTGCGAAACCTGAAGTCGGCCACCGACAAGCTCAATGGACCGCACGGCGCGCTCGGTTTGCTGCTGGGCAACGAGCCAGATGTAGAAAAGTTGCTCAAGACGCTGGCCAGCGCCGAGGCGCTGTTGGCGCGCGCCGACACCATGGCTGGCAAGGCCGACGATCAACTCTTCGGGTCCGACGGGCTGATGCGCGACGTCAGCGCCAGCCTGCGGCAACTCGCCGCGTTGCTGGGTCAGGCAAGGGCGTCATGGGTCAGGGTCGATGCACTGCTCGTCGACGCGCAGGCCGTCGCTGCCAACACCCGCGGCGCCAGCACCGACCTGGGCGCGCTGCGGACCGAAGTCGACACCAGCCTGCGAAAAATTCAACAACTGCTCGACGAGGTCAACCGAAAGTGGCCGTTCGCGCGCGATACCGAACTGCGGCTGCCGTGAACGGCAAACCAAAGTCGAGCTGTCGAGCCGGCCATTGCCTGATCGCGGTCAGCAGCGCCGCACTGTTGACCGCTTGCGCTGGCGGGCCGGCGTCGCCTGAATGGCAACTGCAGGCCCATTCGGCGCTGGACCGGTCGGTCACCGCCTACTTGGGCGGCGACAGCCGGGTCGCTGCGCAGGAGTTCGACCTGGCAAGGACCCAGCTCGCCCGCACCGGGCGCATCGACCTGATGGCCCGAGCCGAGTTGCTTCGCTGTGCGGCCCAAATCGCCAGCATGGACTTCAAGGCTTGCGACGGCTTCGAGGCTATTCGGATCGACGCAGCAGCAGCAGAGCGAGCCTATGCTGATTTTCTGACCGCTGACCCCAAGCAAGAGGATGCCGCGCTGCTGGCGCCGTCGCAGCGCGTGCTGGCAGCGATGGGCCTGGCAGGCGACCCCGCCCAGGCCCTGCGAGACCTGGGCGACCCCTTGTCGCGGTTGGTGGCCGCCGGCGTGCTGCTGCGAGCCGGCCGGGCCAACCCGGAAGTGATCGCACTGGCGGTGGACACCGCATCATCCCAGGGTTGGCGGCGACCGCTGCTGGCCTGGCTGAACCTTCAATTGCAGCGTGCCGAGCGAGCTGGCGCGACAGCCGACGCCGAGCGCCTGCGCAGGAGAATCGAATGGACGCTCAAGCCGCCCTGAACCGGTGGTCGGTGAGCTGCCGGGGCTGCTGACGGAAGTTGAGGTTGCGCTTGTTGGCTGAAGCGCTGCGCGAGTCGGCGCATGCGGACACAACATGCAAAATGCCACCAGCTTGCCCTAGACTTCACTCATGAATACCCAAAGCCTGCGTTCGCGAGACCACGAAGACGGCGCCCGCGTGGCCATCACCTGGCTGGCGGAGCGTCACCGCAAGGGCTGGCGCAGCGCGTTCGAGGAACTGCTGGACCACTGGCGGCCCGAAGGCTCCGAAAACGGCTGGCAACTCGACGAAGACGGCATGACCATGGTCACGATCAATGCCGGCGAGTGGTTGATCGCCCGCGGCGAGATCCAAGCCCGCGGTGGCCTGCGCGAGATCAACGGCTATCTGCTCGGCCGCGAAGGCCCGTATCTCACACCGGGCCAGCGAAACTGGATCGCCCAGATGCGGGAACGACCGCTTCGTCTGTATCGGGTGACCGACGTCCGGCCCGGCGAAGGTATGACGCTGATGGACGAATTCGACCGCCAGGCCGAGCCGCAGCACATACGCGAGATCAGCGGAAGCCGCAGCGCCCACCCCGGCATGCTGCTGGCGGCCCGCATCATGCAGGTAGAGGCAGGCGCGGGTGCTCACCGGGAACTCTCCGGGGCCATCTACACGTTTTCAAAGTTGCGTGAAGCACCGGTGCTGGCGCGGGTAGGTCGAGTGCTGGCCGGAGCCGAAGAGCTGAAACTTCACGACGAGAACCGGCGCGATATGGTTGAGGTCGAGATCGCTCGCGCCTGGCTGGATCAGTGGTTCGAACCCGCTGCGATGCCGCAAATCCACGATGCATCCACCGGTGACCCGATCCTGCTCGTGACTGACCATTACCGCGTGCACGATGCGGCGGCGCTTGCCGAGTCATTGGCGGCGCAGGCCGATGTCGACGGCAATCCCGAGCAAGGCTGGAATCGCATCACCCAAGGGGCAGACGGAGTACAGCGCAGCCTGAGCTCCATCAACCCAGGCCGCAAGGCCAGCCGCATCGAGGTCTTTCACCGCACCCAGCGGCTGGCCGACGAGGGCCGGGCCTGGTTCGAGACCCTGGCCGGGGCGGCCGTGCAGCACCTGACGCGCGAGATCACCGACCCGGCGGACCACCTGGCAAGAACGGGCAGCAGTGACAAGGCGCGTGCGCCAAAGGCCGCCGCAGTCAGCGCTCAGGGACTGCCGCCGGAGGTGATGGCGCAGGCCATCGAGCAGGTCATCCATCGCCACTACGCCAACTGGTCCGACGAGGCCATTCCAGCGCTGGGCGGGCTCGCGCCGCGCCAGGCAATCATGACGACAGCGGGGCTGGAGCGCGTCAAGGGCCTGCTGCGCGAGTACGAGGATGGCGAACGGCGACAGTCTGCCGCACAGGGCCGGCCGGCTATGTCCTACCAGTTCCTGTGGGATGCGTTGGGGATTTCGAGGTAAGCCTGAACGACAGCACGCCGGATCGCAGCGATGGCACAGCCCGATCGTTGTCCATCGACCTGAAGGAATTGATCTGGGCGCTGAACTCGCGCGACCCATTCGGTGAGAGGAGCCATTGGCTCAGTCTCGAATCCGGTGAGCTTCTGTCCTTTGCCGGCTCCGACGCGGCGGACGAAGTGGCTGAAGATCCACGTGACAGCAATCAATGGCTGTGCGTCGAGCCGATCGAGTCATCGCAGGCCCTCGAGATCATGGAGGACTTCGCCGAGCAATGCGGCAACGCCCGCTTGGCCGGTTCACTCCGGCAAGCACTGCAGCAACGCAGCCCTTCCGCCGCGTCAAGCACACGCTGGCCGCGCATCCGGCGCAGCGTGAAGCATGGTTCGACTTAGAGCACCATGTGATGGAGATGATCGCCCGGCGATGGTGCGAAAGCCACGGCATCTCACCCCGTTGGATCCCGCGGCCGAGAAAGCCCTCGGATTGACCTGGGGTAAACCCCCTGAGAATGCGGCACGCTTCCCGAACCACGACCGGCTCTCAGGGCAGTTCGACGCAGAACCAGCCGGCCTCTCACGCCACAAATCGCTGCAGATCGTCAAGATCCGTCAGCCTTTGCGCGACTCTCCGCTCGTAGCTTGCCTGGTTCTTGCGGCACACCAGCACATGCGGGCTGCCCTTGCGCTCGGTGGTGAATTCGACATCGGGGCGGCTCTTTCGGATCGAGTCCTCGACATGGCGGCGATCGACCTCACGCGCCTTGAAGCGCCAGACCTCCTGGTTACCACTTAGCAGGAACTGGCCCAGGCATTGGCAGTGCTCGCAGCGGCAGTTCATCGGAACATCGCGTCGCCAGTCGGCAGGCGGCGCCAGATCGAGCGACACCCGGGCTTGCAGGTGAGCCAGCGCCTCCGCCCGCAAGCGCTGGCAGGCAGGATGTTCCATCAGCGCCGGCCGCTGGGCCAGGAAGCGCAGCGCCGGAACGATGACGGTGTCCAGGCCATAGAACTGGGGCCAGGCCAGCCAATGCGTCACGGCCTGATCAGCCAGCGCCGCGAGGTCTGCGTGCTCGGCAATGATCAGGGCACGCAGCGTGTCGCGAACCACCGCCTCGTCCGCGCGCTCGCGTCGCCACGCGTCGGCCTGCGCTTGGGGACGGGACAGGCCGCCAGGCATCGCATCGAGCAGCGACATGGCTGCGCGCTGCAGTTCACCACGCCAGGCCGAAACGGCAGCGGCACGGGCAAGCAAGTCCGCGCAGCCGGCAATGTGCAAGTCGGCGTTGCCCCGCACCACGTCGAACAACAAGGAACCCACCCGCGATGGAGCCAGCAACTCCAGCGCCTGCACCAAGGCAGCGTTGTCCTGCGCTGAGTAGGCTCCGGCAGCGATGGCGCCGGCCAGCATGGTGTCGATGTGTTCGAGATTGCGCAGATGTGTCAAGTGGGCAAGCATCACGGCTTCGGCGCTAAGCCCTTCCAAAACGTTGCGTGTCGCTCGCACGGGCCAGCAGGCGAGCATCTGCGCGGCCAAGGCGTGGGCCTCGCGCCAAATCATGCTGCCCGGCTCGGCGCCTGCGTCAACCCACGCGGCCACCAGGCTGTCCAACACGGGCAAAGAGACTGCGAATCCGCTGCGGGCCAGCAGCCGAAGCTTCTGCGACTGCGGCCACAGCACCAGTGCAGCACGCTGGTAGCTGCGCTCGAACGAGGCCCCTTCGTTACCGGTGGCCTCTTCGAAGTGCTGCTCATCGGGATCCATGTCAGCCAGCGCGTCGCCTGGGCAGACTTCACCGTCGGCGAAGGGCATGGTGCCCAGCGACACCGCCGCACCGTCGGGCCGGCTCCAATGCGCGAGAGTCAGCGAGCGTTCGAAGACTTCGGCGACCCTGAACCCGTTCTCGTCATCATCGTGATAGCGCCGGGAATGGCGCGAACGGGCGTAGCCACTGTACTCAGCGGCGCCGCTCTCCTCGATGCGCAGCAGCGCCACATGCACATCGCATGCCGCATCGCGCGCGGCCGCGACCAGCACGCTGGCGGCGGCAGCGTCGGCGCCTTTGAGTGCAGCGAACGACAACTCGGCCGGCGTGTAGGCATGCTCCAGTGGGTAGACCAGCTTCGCCGGCAGGTCATCGCCAGCGTGTGCCGACGGCTCGCCCCATCGACGCAACAACTGACCCAGCGCGGCCGTCTCCCGCTCGTAAGACGGAGGGCCAGGCAGGCGGCCCTTGCCCAGGCGCCGAAGGTTGTAGACCAGCACCAGCCGGCTTCCTGAGGTGATGGGCAACACCTCGTGCACGCAGTCGGCGTAGAAGGCTGCCCAGGCAAGCTCAGAGAAGTCGGCGCAACGCATATCGAGTCGCACCTCGCGTCCACGATGACGAACCTCCAGTTCTCCACCCGCGTGCAGCGATGGCAGCGCGACGATCAGCGTGGCGAACATCCCTGCCGACTTCTCGGTGTCGCGATGGGTCACAAAGAAGCTGCCCTCGTCATAGACCAGCAGCTTGTACAACTCGGCGACCACACCGCCGCCGGCACCCAGCCCCGCCGCTGCGCGCTCGACGACGCTGTCCAGCATCACGGCCCAGCGCTTGCCCGCGATGCGAACACGATCGGCACCAATCTGCCAACTGCTGCGCACCGAAGTGTCGACCAGCGTTTCGCCACCGCGCCCGTAGGGCGCACGCTCGGCCACCGCAATGAGTTGCGAGGCTTGCGCCGGCAGCAACGGCAACGCAATCGGGCCGGCACCAGCGACCTCGATCAGAGGCACATGCAGGCCGCAATGGCCTGCTGCGTAGAAGTCGCCGGGCGTCCGGACATCTCGCAGGACCGCAGCCAATTCATCGTTGATCGAATCCATGATCGGCCTCCCAAACATTAAAGTATGCCCCGGGGTCGGCCAGCACCGCCCAGCCGGCGTCACGCGATTCGACGCCCGTACGGGCCGAGTTGCTGCGCATCGATGCGGCCATGCTCGCGCAGGCCATCACGGCCGGGTTGCGTGACCCGAACGATCTGCCGATCCTGGCCCTCCTCATCGACTCGGCCGCCGACCACTTGGTCACAGGTGACAAGGACATGCTGGCCCTCGCCGACGCCTACCCGATCCTGACGCCCGCGGAATTCGTGGATCGATTCCTGCAGTCAGTTGACCCGCCCGCTACCCGGCTGCGAGCAACAAGTGCGCGCAGGAAATACGAAAGCACGAAAGAATTCAGTCGCTCGACGCAAAAAAGAAAAGTCCGAAAGTACGATGAGTACTTGTCGGACCTTGTTTCTTGGGGTGGCTGATGGGACTCGAACCCACGACGACCAGAATCACAATCTGGGACTCTACCAACTGAGCTACAGCCACCAATGAAGCCCACAAGTATACCGCGTCAGGGCTTGGCCGATGCCGCAGCAGCGGCGACCGCAGCGGCCAGCGGATCAGCCTTCTTTTCGACCTTGTAGCGCGCGGCCAAAGCCTGGTAGTAAGCCTCAGCCTCGGCACGGGCCCAAGCTTGGCCGTACTGGGTCTTGAGCGCCTTGTCTTCTTCGGGCTTGGTCTCGCGCGGCAGCACCCGGTCGATTCGGGCCACCAGATAGCCCTGGCCAGGCAAGGCCGCACCCAACACCGCCGGCAGTTTGCCGGCATCGGCAGCCAGCACCGCGTCCAGCGCCGCACGCGCCAGGCCTTCGGGTTGGGCCCGCGAAACCAGTGCCGGCCCGGTCAGCTTGCCGCTGGCGGGATCGGCCTTGAGCTGGGCCAGCCTGGCTTCACCCTCCTTGCGAGCCAAGGCCTCGGCCTGGGTCATCACGAGTCGCTGCCGAACAGCGTCACGCACCTCGGCCAATGGCAAGGTGCGGGCGGCCTGATGCTGGACCACGCGTGCCGCTGCGAGTTGGTTGGTGCCGACCTCGACCGCGTCGGTGTTGCGTTTGTTTTTGACGGCCTCATTGCCGAAAACCGACTCCAGCAACTTCGCCGAAGCCAGTGGCCCGCTGGCGCCAAGCGCCGCAGCGCGCTGCACGCTGGCGCTGCGTTTTTCGAGCTTGAGCTTGTCGATCACGGGTTGCAGGCTGTCGGATTGCTCGTACACCGTGTTGGTGAACTGCTCGGCAGACTCGGCCCAGCGCTTGATCGCGAGCTGTTGACGCACCTCGTCTTCGATGCTGGCACGCACCGTATCAAAGGGTTTCTTCTCACCGCCACGAACCGCCTCGAGCTTGATGATGTGGAAACCAAAATCAGACTCGACCAGGTTGCTGACTTCACCGGCTTTGAGCGCGAACGCAGCCTGCTCGAAAGGCTTGACCATCGCGCCGCGGCCGAAGAAATCGAGGTCGCCGCCTTGCGCCGCAGAGCCCGTGTCTTCAGAATTCTTTTTGGCCAGATCGGCAAATCCTGCTGGCGACTTGCGGACCTCGGCCAGCAGCGCTTCAGCGCGGGCCTTGGCTTTTTGCTTGAGCTCGGCCGCTGCATCCTTGTCAGCTTTGACCAGGATGTGGCGCGCTCGGCGCTCTTCGGCGGCGGTGTAACGGCTGGCGTTCTCCTCGTAGTACTTGCGCAGGTCCTCCTCGGGCACCGCGATGCCCTTCTTGATCGTCGCCAGGTCGAGCACCACGTAGTCAATCGTCGCTTGTTCGGGGGCGCGGAAATCGGCCTCGTGCGCCTTGTAGAAGGCCTCGATCTCGGCATCGGTCGGATTGACCTTGGCCAAGTACTCCTTGGGGTCGAACTTGGCGTAATGGATCTCGCGGCGCTGCAGCAACGCGTCAAGCGCTTGACCGACATTCGCCGTCGATGCGAGCACAGAGCCAGTGATGCCACCCTGGACTTGTTGCAGCGACAGATCCTGTCGCAGACGGGCAGCAAACATCTCCGAGCTCATGCCTTGCGCGGCCAGCACATCCTTGTTGACGCTGCCGTCGGGGTTGCGCAGCGACGCGAATTGCGGATCGGTGACAAACAAACGCTGCAAGCGCTCGTCTGACACCATCAGGTCGAGCTTTTCCATCGCGGTGGACAGCACACGCTCGCGTACCAAAGCGTCAAGCGTCTCGACCCGCGCCGCCGGCGAATCCAGCAACTTGATGTCGATATTGGGGGCCTGACGGCGCATCCGCTCGACCTGGCTCTGGTGGCTGGCATCCCAATCGCCTTGGGTGATCGGCACACCGTCCACCTTGGCCACCGCGGTGGTGTTGCCATCGCCGAACTTGGAATAGCCCTGGATGCCAAAGACCACGAATGACGGCAAGATCAGGATCAGCAACAGGAACTGAAACAGCCGGTTGTGCGTGCGGATGAATTCAAACATGGTGACGGCCTCAGGATTGGGCGTACGGAACCTGCCCTGGAGAAAGGGCAGCGAAACAAGAACAGATCAACAGCGGCGGGTCGGCAGAAAAAACGGCGAACCTGGGTTCGACTTGGCCTGGCTGCCGCCTCGCCCAAGGCGCCAACATATTGATTCTAAAGGCGGCTCCACCCGTCAAAAGCCGGCATCAGCAGCGCAGTTCTGCGGTGATGGTGGGTGCTGAGGGGCTCGAACCCCCGACCTACGCCTTGTAAGGGCGCCGCTCTACCAACTGAGCTAAGCACCCGCAGAGCCTTAGATTATCCATCGTGCGCCTGGCAAGCGCCGCATCAACTGGCGTCAGCCTTCAGCACCAGGCCAACGCCGACTGCGCAAAGCGCCATGCCGGCCCAGGTGGCCGCAGTCAGTCGCTCGTCAAACAGCCACCAAGCCAGCACTGCAGTGCAGGGTGGCACGAGGTAGAACAGGCTGGTGACCCGGGTTGCCGCGCCGCGCTGGATCAGCAGCATCAGCAGCGAACTCGCACCCAGCGACAGGCCCAGCACCGACCAGACCAGAGCCAGCAGCAGGTCGGGATGCCAGTCGATGCGACCCGACTCGAGCAGCGCCAGCGGCACCGACAACGCCAGCGCGGCCAGCAACTGCACGAAATTGCCCGAACGAACATCGCCCGGCAACACATAGCGCTTTTGGTACAGCGTGCCGGCGGTGATGGCCGCCAACGCCAGCACCGACAAGCCTAGATTGACCATGGTGACCTCGCCGGCACGCATCTTGGGCCACACCACCAGCGTCAGGCCGACCAGACCGAGCGCCAAGCCCAGCCAATGCCATGGGCCGACCCGGTGCTTGCCACGACCGCTGATCCACAGCGCCGTCAGCAGCGGCTGCAAGCCGACAATCAAGGCCACCGTGCCGGCCGGGATGCCCGCCTTGACCGCCGCCCACACCCCACCCAAGTAGCCGGCATGCATCAGCACACCGCTGACCGCCAGGTGACGCCACTGACCTCGCCCAACAGGCCAGGGCACCGATGCCAGGCGGATCCAAATGCCAAAGGCCAGCAGCGAGAAGGCGTAGCGCCAACACAGAAAGGTGATCGGCGGCGCATGCGGCATCGCCAGCCTGGCGACCACAAAGCCGGTGCTCCAGACAGCCACAAACACCCAGGGCATTGCTGCCAGCAAGCTGCGCTGGCGCGCCGCAGCAGTGAGGTTCATCGCACCTTGGCCCGAATTTCAGGCAAGGCGCGCTGCAGGTAATAGACCATCGACCAGATCGTCAGCACGGTGGCAACGACGATCAGTGCCGTGCCCCAGATCCGGGTGTCGATGAAGCCGAACAGTCGACCGTCGTAGAGCAGAAAGGGGATCGCCGTCATCTGGGTCGCCGTCTTGAACTTGCCCAGCATGTGGACCGCCACACTGCGCGAAGCGCCAATCTGTGCCATCCACTCGCGCAGCGACGAGATCGCGATCTCGCGGCCGATGATCACCAGCGCCAACAGCACATGAATCCGGTGCTGGTCGACCAGTACCAGCAGCGCTGCGCAGACCAAGATCTTGTCGGCCACCGGGTCGAGAAACGCGCCGAATGCAGAGGTCTGGTTGAGCCTGCGCGCCAACCAACCGTCCAGCCAGTCGGTGGCTGCGAACCCGACGAACATCACCGTGGCCACCAGGTTGCGCGTCGCGCCGTCCAGCGGCAGGTAGAAAACACCGACGATCAAGGGAATCGCGACGATGCGGGTCCAAGTCAACAAGGTCGGCAAGTTGAAAAACATGGCAACCATTGTGCAGGAGGACCGGGCAGGCGCGGCCAGCATCGCCACCGATCGGTCGATGACGAGCCGCAAGGCATGGCCTAAGGAGGCGAAAGCTGAATGCTGCCGCTCACGGTAACGCTCACCACCGCCTTGCCCGCCTCGACCGGCTGGGCTTCGTCAGCTGTTGCCGAGCTCATCAGCCGGGCACGCAGCAAGGGGGCACCCACCTCGCCGCCGCCGACGGTCACTTCACGCAACACATAGCTGCCGAAACCAAAGTGCTGGGCATAGGCCTGCGCACGCGCCCTGAAGCGGCTGATGGCCTGCGCCGCCACCTCGGCCTCGACCTTCTCGCGCGCCTCGCGCGACAGGCCGAACACCGTCCGCACCACCTGCAGGGTGCTGAGTCGGCCAGCCAGCTGGCTGATCGCAGCGATGTCCTTGCCCTCGATCACCAGTTCGGCGCGGCCCAGCCAGCCGGTGATGTTGTTGCCGCCCGGGGTCGGCTTGGCTGTGTAACGAGGGCTTAACGAGAAGGCCCCGGTTCGCAAGTCCAGCTGGCCTGCCCGAACTGCCTTGCGAGCCTCGATGAGCGCGCTGTCGAGCGCCTGGCGCAGTTGCGCCTGCACAGCGGCAGGCTCGACACCCTCACGGGTGATGGACAAGGTGATCGCCAGCAGATCCTGCGGCAGCTCGATGCTGGCCTCGGCGTTGAGGTTGACCACGTTTTGCGGCGCGGCCTGGACCTGCGCCTGCGCGACAGCTGCTGTGGCGAGCAAAGCCAGGGCAAGCCAATGGGCTGGTTTCAGACGAATGAAAATCCTCAAGGGTTTGGGGCGCCGCCGGCGATTTGGCAAATCACTCCGGTCAGCACTCTACAGCGCTCATGAGCGCCCCAAGACCGGCCGAAGCTGGCCGCCCCCCGTGGGGATCAAGCCGCAAAGCCACACTTGCTTGAGGCACCACGCAGCG
>Ga0214919_10003718_pt1 | contig 22802 bp, 26 predicted proteins | sample LL1503_MetaG_FD_177994 | JGI IMG/M metagenome (GOLD analysis project Ga0214919, IMG submission 177994) | Freshwater microbial communities from Lake Lanier, Atlanta, Georgia, United States - LL-1503 | ecosystem: Environmental > Aquatic > Freshwater > Lake | place: USA: Georgia | collected... | reverse complement strand
GCTGATGATGAATCAACTTCTGATATTGCATACTCAGTAATTTCTCTTTCTTTCCATAAATATTCTTTAAAATAAGTAGAATCTGCTAAATTATTTCTTTGAAACTCAGCTAATTCATCAATATATTCATCTTTTGGTAGAGCTGGTTCTAGACTAATTAGTCCTAATTTTTTACACCATTTAAAAAATATCTTTTCAGCAGTTGTTTCAAGTGCCGTGTTATCATAATAGTATTCTGTATTATTTAATCTAGACTCTCTAATTGTTATTTCATGATTGGCTACATAGTTTCTAAGAGACTCGATTACTTGCTCTGAAAAAGTAGGAGGTTGTGTTGTTGAAAGTGTTGGAAATTTAGTAAAGTCCCAGTAGAAATTTTCTGAAGCTGTTCCTCCTGTGTTATTTTCATCCACTAAATTTTGAATCGGAAGATCCAATAAAACATACTTTGAAAAGTACATTTTGTAATTTGAATTTTGATATGCTGCTGATATATCTTCGGCCGCACCTGGAAAAGCATAGAATGATGTTCCGTTTTGTTTTAGTGTTTTATATAAGGGTGTCTGCATGATATAATATATAAGTATATTTTAATTATATATCAAAAAATATCACTTACATAATGATTAAAAATAATGAATCAACTGTTGAAATTACAAATAGAAATATTAAATATTATACTGATAAAAATTATATATGTAATATTGGTGATACTATTACAATTGATATTTCTACTATGCCAAAAATGTCACATAATAAAGTGATTGCTATATGTGAGATATGTTTATCTGAAAATGAATTATGTTTTTCAAAATATAATAAAAATAAAGATCGTCAGGGATTCTATTCTTGTAAAAAGTGTTCGGGTAAGAAGAGAAAAATTACAAATATTATAAAATATGGAATAGAAAATCCACTTCAAAGAGATGATATTAAAGAAAATAATAGAAAATGGATGTCATCTTTAGAATTTAAAGAAAAATCTAAGAGGTCTTTATTTGAAAAATATGGTGTTGAATCATATTCAAAAACTTATTCTTTTAAAGAAAAGATGTCTAATTTTAATATTGAAAATAGAGAGTATCTAAGAAATAAAAGAGAATTAACTTGCTTAGAAAAATATGGATATAAATCTATTTTAGAAATTCCAGAGTTTAAAGAAAAAGCTATGTTTGCTAAATATGGAGCAAGTTATTCATTTTTTGTTCCCGAAATTAAAGAAAAAATACAGAATATAAATTTAGAAAAGTTCGGACATATATCACCATTAGGAAATAAAGAAATTCAAGAGAAATCAATTAAAAAAGTATTAGAATTATATGATGTTGATAATGTTTGGAAGAACCACAAAATGATATCTTATATGATAGAGAGAAAAAAAGAATTAGGAATTTATTATAAAGATAGTGATTTAAAAGATCAGTATTTAAGATTTAGAAAAAAAGTCTGCTATTTAACTTACAAAAAAAAATTAGAATTATTAAAAAATTGGAACGGTAATGACTTTTATACAGGTGACTATATTAAAGAAAATTTTAAATTTAATTACAATCATCCTAATTATCCTACAATTGACCATATAACTCCCATAATCTATGGATATCTAAATAATATTGATCCGGATACTATGTCAAGTTTAGATAATCTATGTTGGACTACTAGATATAATAATATAAGAAAAGGTAGTAAAGATATTAGAATTTTTATAGAAATTTTGAAAAAATGATATCACAAACAATCTTATTTATTTTAACTATAAATTAAAAATATTTATTTTATCATGATTAGTGACTTATTTTATATTATTGGATTATTTATACTTATAATTTCTTTTTCCAATGCTATTAATTTTATCAAATTTACCAGAATACGAAGATGGGCTTTAACATTTAAAAAAGTTACTAAAAATGATGTAGTCAAAAAAGATTTTAAATCTAATGAAGATTATAATATTTTTACCATTTATTCTTTATTTCTAATTATAGAGACATTTTGGTTTATAATCGGACTTATATCATCAAGTTGGTACATATTCTTAGTACTACTTTGTTTAAGTTTATTTCTAATATTTATAAACAAGTATTTTGGATATAATATTATTCTTACCGCTGTTGGATTTATATTTTCCTATTTAAAATTCCCAGTGATATTATTTTTAATTTTAAATCACTTTCACTTTCACTTGGATATTCTACTTTACTTAGAAAGTTGCTTTACAAATTCTTGAACTGAGACCATTGTTCCCTTTATAGTATATTCATATAAACCTAAAGCACCTATTTCTGATGGTGGATTATCATAAAAGTTTATATCGTTGAGACACTCGTCTATTTGATTTCTATATTTTAAATAGAAATCATAAATATCAGATTCATTAATTAGTCCTTCTATTTTAACTTCATTTGGCTCTTTTATAAAAGAGTCTATAAAAGACTTGAACTCACCACCCGAATTCTCAATAGTAGATTCAATTAATGATTTTACCTCATCAATTACCTCTTGGAATTTATTAGCTTCAATAGCTTCTGTGAACTTTCTTATTCTCATATTTTTCATATGTTATATATTATCCCCAAATACCCGAAAAGTTCCCATGATACCACATACCACCATTAAAATATCCATCATCAAAAACTCCATTAAACCAAATACCTGAGTTCCAAGTTGAGTCTTTAAAGTTAGAGACACATTTTATACCAGTGTATGTAACACCTGTATTTACGGATAATATATCAGATAATCTTATATCTACAAATACATCCGTAGTGTTTGTATCTTCATTTATAGTTGTATCTAATACTTTATATTTTTTAGGATTATCAGTTGTTCCAAATACAGAGTAAGTTCCAGCCTCAAATTTATCAACTACATAGAATGTATCACCAATATTAAATCGATAAATCCCATCTAATTTAAATTCATTATAAACATTATTACTTTTAATTTGAACTATATCAATTTCATTTAAAATACCACCTTGCCAAAGTGATGAATTGAAGTCAATATTATATACATTTCCACCATAGAATGTTCCACCACCAAATATACCAGTATACCAAGTTGAATATTTATGTATTTCCGAAGTATCCGGTAATCCCTTATCGTTTAAATTTAGAAATGAGTGAAACTCTCCTTTTAGAAATTTACCACCATGCCAAATAGAATTTCTACTATTAAATGATTTAGTTCCAAATCTTGATTTTTTCGTGATAAGTTCGTTAAATTCACCATCATACCAAATACCATTTTCAAAATCTCCACCTAAGAATTTACCATCTAACCAATAAGATAAACTACTATTTGTGTTAAATAATCCATTATTCCAGATTCCTAATACCCAAATACCACCTGAAAAAACACCGTTATTCCAAGTACCGTCATTCCAAGTTCCATCAAACCATCTACCATTATCCCAAGTTCCACCATACCATCTACCTGAGTACCAAGTACCATTTTCCCATGTACCTCCAAACCATCTACCACCATACCAAATAGAGTTATATTCATTTGTTAAAGCATTATCAACCTTTACAGATAATAAATTATCCGTAATCATTTTAGATGTCCATTTTCCAGAGTACCAATCCCCAGATTTCCAATATCCTGATACCCAAGTTCCACCAAACCATCTACCACCTTCCCAAGTTCCTTGATACCAAACTAAATTTTGATCAGAATCTAATCCTATTATCGCATTTGATACCTCAGCATCTAAAATCCAAAAGAAATCATCTGTTAGTCTTACTAAATCTAATCCATCAATAAGTCTAAATCTATACTTATTAAAATCTATATTTTTTAAGAAATATTTATTAACAGATAAATCATAATTCTCTGGAAGAATTTGAATAGATTGTTTAACTTTCTTATCACCAACACCTAAATCAAATATATCAATTGGTTCAAAATTTAAAAATGGATCTTGTTTTGTATATAATACAACTAGTTTATCCTGAGAGAATCCAGTCCAAGGTATATTGATTTCAATTGCAGTATCATCTAAATATTTAATAACATGATATCCTAATAACTTAGGCCAGTAAGACATTGTTCCAACAACTTCAATATTAACACCATCTCCATCATTTAATCCGTGTGGTGTTGCAAATGAAAATTGATATTTAGAATTTACTGATTGTAGAACACTTGCTGGTAGTTCGAATTCATTTTGTAATTTTGTAATTTGAATCGCTAATTCAAATTTATAATCAGTATATACAATACCACTTAGATCTTCAACTATATCAGAGTCAGATAATAATACTTTTGTATATGAATCAGTTGATATTTTAAAATTAATATTATTCTCATAATTAGTATATGAATATCCTGTTTCAATTGAACTTACTGACCATTTTAGACCATCAGCATCTTCATAAGGTCTTTGTAGACCATTGATATATTGTAAATCGTCTGATATTTGCTGTAGAGTTCTTCTACTGTGTATAGAAACTGATGATATTGTGTTAGTTCCAGATAATTTATCATGGAATACCATAACATAATATGGCTCTGTTCCAGAGTTGTCATAATATTTATCAATTATAATTAATCTTTTAGTTACATACTGATTGGAGTTTGGATCAGGTGGCCATGAAGTTCCTTCTTTTATTGTTACATCAACAAAAGTCCATAACATAAATGAATCCCAAATCGGCTTAAGATTAACTCCAAAGTAAATTTTATTTGTTTCTAATTGACCAGAATAAGTTCCATTTATAAAATCTAAATAAACTATATTATCATTTACAATTAATGTATCTGCTATTCCTGAATCTGGTCCAGGTATGTCATCATATTTCGGTAAAGCTAAAAATTCTTTAGTTGGAGTATATCTAGATTGATTTATAAAATTTAAATAGCTTAATAGATTATAAGTTGGAGTATATCCAAAATTTAAAAATCCTGATGGATATAATATATCTTCTTCTATTAAATAACCATCGGTGTTTAATATCTCTACATTTGCTTGTAAATTATAATAAGCAGAAAACTGACTATATTTTCCAGTTACTTGGAAAGACTGAGTAACACCAATTGGTGATGATACAGGTTTTGGATAATCATCTGTAATAACTTCAATTTCATATGCGTTTGATATATAATGCTTTTTAAAGTTTTCTAAAAATAATGAATTATAGTCTAATTCAGTTATAGTTAAAACTATATCAGCATCACCACCAATAACACTTGTAGTTGTTATATTTATTGTATCACCAACTGAGAATCCAAAACCTGGGCCATTTAATATAATAGATGATATGTTCTTTGCACCATTAATCTCAATATCGAATGTTGCCATTGATCCAGTATTACTTGTTGAAGCAACTGCAACATATGATCCAGAGTTATAATTTAAGCCATAACTAGTTGTAAATGATTTAACACCACCTTTTTTAGTTGGATATCGATTTAGATTTCTAATTTCTAGGGATCCTGTTAATTTACCATATTTTAAATTATTAAGAATATTTTCATTAAAATCAGTATAAAAATATTGATAATGTGTAGTATCTGTTCCAATAGTTTCTGAAAATACTTTATTTATAATAAATTTACCACTAAATAAATTAGAATCAATATAAAGAACATCTCCTTTTTCAGGAGCACTTTGTGTTGACCCTATTGTAATTGCCCAAACTCCTAAGAATCCATAAAAATATAATGGATAAAGTGTGGCTGGTGATGTTATAGGTGTTGATTGTTCTCTAAATCTATTACTTGTCGATGGCATTAGATTTTGAATATCTGTATAATCACAAGTAATGTCAGATGTTGAATAAGTAAAAACACCAGATAAATAATCTGAACTTTTAAAATCAAATGATGGTTCTACTTTAAATCCATCACTTAAATGTGTATAGTATTCAAATGTTTTTAATCTATCTTTCCAATAAGTAATCCAATTATTATCATAATAACTATAAGTCGTTGATGTGACTGAATCATAAACATCATTTGAATTTTGTCTAAATGATATTTGTGTTTCTGTTACAGAATTAGAATCTATAAGATAGCTTATTGGTATAACATATCTACTTGGTAGTCTATATTGACCATAGTCATCAAACCAATATAGTTTTGATCCAGCATCATAATCCATGAATAATAGTCTTGGTTTAAGATCTGAAAAGAATCTATTATCATAAACATCAGAGAATGTTCCATATATCGAACTTTCTTTCCATAGTGAATCATTACCAGTTATAACTAATTCGTCGTTATAATCATAAATTGAATTAATCCCTGATTGTGTATAGAAGCTTGAATAAGCTACACTGAATATATTTGAATCTATACTTGAAAAGGTTCCTGATAAAGGATTGACTTGGTAAATTGATTCAAATGAGCTTAGAAATAAACTAGATGTTGCTGATACATATCTAACACTACTTATATCACTAAATGTTGGATTTCCTAAGAAAATGAAATTAAAATCACTTACAGAATTTTCAATATCGTATAGATATAGATTATCATTTTTAGCACTAATTGCAATAAAGCTACTTGTACCTGTATATAAATATGAAGATGTTGAGAAGTATTCCAAATCAGTAATATCATCAACTAATAAATATTCATCATCCATATCAACAAATTTTGAGACTCTTCTTTTATAAGCCGTCCAATTTCCTGATTCATATAAGAAGTCAATAAATACTCCATTATCTCCACCTATATAAAATCTATCAATAAATTGATAAATAACAACATTAAAATTATAACCATCAAAATCAACAATATTAACTCTTTTCCAATTATATCCACCGTTATCAGTTATCCATAATTGATTATACTTACCAACTACAACCCCTCTTGATTCATTAAAAAATGATACAGATGTAAGTGTTGTTAAAACTGTTCCATCATCTCTATAAACTCTTGGATCTTTAGGAATTCCTGGCTTTGGATCAGATAATATTTCTAATAATTTTATCTTTTCAATTTCAAAACTTATTTTATTAACTTTTAATAATGTTCCATCATCACCACAAATCCAGTATTTTTTTTCTGTTTCTGATATAGATCTTAGATTTACCTTAAATTTATTATTAATAATATTTGTTGATCCTTCTTGATGACATATAATTACACCAAACTCACCAACAGTAATTGTTCTTTCTGGTATCGTATATGTTATATCATTTGATATAAATGATTGTGTTCCATGCTTTAATGTATCATAAAGAACTAATTCATATAGATTATTATAATCCATTCTATTTCTAAGAACATAGTTATGCTTTTCTGTGAAATACATAGTTTCATTTTTAAGATATTCTGGAAAAAATCCAGTTTTTAATCTTTGTAAAGACCATTGTGTTTCTCTATTAACGGTTCCAAGTTTAACACAAATTGAATATTTAATTATATTCTCATATAAATCTAAATCAGTTGTTCTAACTAACTTTTCTTTAGTATAAGTATAAATTCCATTTGTCGAGTTATAAATTAAATACGTAACATTACTTCCTATTGTTTCTTGTACTTGATATTGTCCATCAAAATAAGTACTTGGATCCACTGATGAATCCAACGTTATTAAAGAATATTGATCTTTAATTAAAATACGATGTCCTTCTTTTATAATAACCCCGTCAATATTTAATCCTGGTAATTTTTTAGTAATATCAATTAAAATACCAGTTGTTGCTACATCAACATATAATAGATTTTTTATTTGATCATCTATTAATCTTTTTGGTGTAAATAAATTCTTTAAAGTTAATCCATATTCTGGTAAGGATTTCTCTTTAAAGTCATACAGAGAAGCTGTTGATGTTATAGATGAGCTATTTTTTATTGGATTTATATATGGTGATACATAAGGACTTAAAGCTGGTGAATAGTTATAATTTTTAGCTTTATAATTAGTTAAAACGTCATAGATATTTCCTAAATCATCCATTCTAACAAATGTGGATGCACTTAAAACCCTTTGATAAAATCTTAAAAATTTTAAATCTTGTTTTAATGATTGATAATCTGAAACTTCTAATGTATCAACATTAGGTGTCCATTTTTTAGTATCGTTATTTAATATCCACATATTTATTTTTTAACTTTTAATTTCCATATAACTGTTTTACTATTTACATCAATTGAATTACTAGCAATAGTTACTTTTGATTTACAAAGAATTTGTTTTATCTCATCTATAAATTCATCATACTTATAGATGTCTGAGACATAATCACCTACATCAATTGTAAATTGATTTTTTTCAGAGAAAATTAAATCATATACTAAATCATTTTTATTCTTCATGAACTATATATTAAGTATGACCATTTTTCAATCAGAAACTAGAGTGTTCAGCTCTATATTTATCGTATCTATTTGCTAGTTCAATTAGGAATTTATTTCTAACTATATCTTCATTCTTAAATTCAAATATGTATAGATCTTCCATTTCTTTTGTCATTCCAATAAAATCGATATATCCAGAGTCTCTTTTCTTAACATCATATTGTGATGTATCACCCATCATAACAGCTTTTGATTCTTTACCAAGACGAGTAGCCCATAACATCAATTGTTTGATTGATGCATTTTGACACTCATCTAGAAGCATTATACAATTATCATAAGTCGATCCCCTCATATATGCTAGAGGTTCAAAAACTATTGCTTCTGTGGCAAATAACCAATCAATTGTTGGTTTATCTAATATTTTACAGAAATTTGTATAATATGATTGTTTATATGGATCAGTTTTTTCAGCAATGGTTCCAGGTAAAAGACCAATTTGCTCACCGCTTTCCTGTATTGGTTTGGTAATAATAATTTTATCTATCTTTTTATCTGCTAAAAGAGCTAAAGCTGTATAACAACTTGTAAATGTTTTAGATGTACCTGCTGGTCCATGAACAACTGTTAATGTGTTGTTCCTTATTCCTTTATATAAGTCATTTTGTTTATCAGTCAATCTCACTCCATTATTCTGGAAGGATTCTTTACTTAGTGAAGCAATCTTCTTTTGCTTTTTATCTAATTCATAATTACGAACTTCATCTTGTATCTCTTTCAGAGCTTGTGACTTAAGTGATACTTTACTTCTTTGAGATTGTCTTGGCATAGTCGACTTTTTTATTTATATATTCCTTGTCGAGGTGTGCCTAAACAAAAAAACCTCAAAATTGAGGTTTTAATATTTTTAATTTTCTTTACCAACCATCTTCTGGCTCTTCCGCTAAATCTTCTTCATATCTTTCTAATGCACCATCATTCTGTATAAGAATAAAATCAAAATTAAAATAATCAGAATTATAAAGCATTCCCTTATTGAAATCAAGAAATTTAAAAGTGTCTATGTATGGATAATTTATCATTTTCCAATTCTCCAATTGAATCTTTAGCCTCAAATCTTTTACACCATTCGGTGTTTTGAACATTATTTCTGATTTTGCAGATTGTTCATATTTAAAAATGTATCCATTTTCAGATGCCCATTTTTTAAATGATGTCACTTCATGATCATAATAGGTATAGATTCTATCCATAATCTTATATGAATTACCATCTACATCAGTAACATTTTCCCATAATAAAGCTCTGGATTTTACTTTACCAGAAACTTCATCAATATGAACTAACATTTTAACAACATTTGGATTTTCTGCATAGATATTCATGTAAGAATTCTTCTCACTATATCTCATGCAAGAATTCCAAATAGTACCACATCTATATCCATTTGGAAAAAAATAATTATCTTCTAAATACCATTTTTTTATTTCTGAACCAGAAATAATTTTAAATGTATTAATATCATTGTCAAAATAACTTTTAAATAGATTTACAAATACCTCGATATCACTATCATAAATTGAATAAACATTAAAAACTTCTTTTTTGAAGAATCTTTTAATGAATCTTCCAATTTTTATTTTTGTTCTATATTTTTCTTCGCTAAACCCACTGCTTTCTTGCAGTTTAGACTTAGGAATAAATGAAACAGTATCAAATTCACCATTGACCACCTTAATGAAATCCCCTTCTTTTTTTAGAAAAGATCCATTATCATGATTCAAAATATTAGATATTTTGCAAAGTTTTTTAGTATCTTCGATAAAGTCCCAAAAATTTTCATCAAAGTTAAGTCTTTCAAACATAATATATACTATATGAATTTTTTATTTGAGTTTAAAAATTATTATAAAGAAGGTGATATCGTTTTAATCGAATATTGGTTTAATGATATGATCACACCTGTGAAAATAGTAGAGAAATTAAAACGTAGTTATAAAGTAACTCATAATATTCCACAATCTGAGATATTCAATGCTCCTGATGAAGTTATAAAATCCTCTGATATTATTGATCTATTAAATCAATAAACAAGAGAATTAATCATTATCTCATAAACATCTCTATCACTTGGATCATTCCAATCTAAATATTGTTCTTTGATTATCTCAATTTCTTCTTTAGAAATTGATGTATTTAAAAATTTATCTTTAATTGGTTCATATTTTGAATTTGAGCTTTTCGTTATTCTTTCTTCTATTTCATATCCCTTTACTACATTTCCTGTTATTTCAACAAGATCTGATCCATTATCATAGAATTCTCTACTTTTTTTTCTACTTCTTCTAGTTTTTTTATAATAATCATCATCATAATCATCATATTGATTAAAATTTGAATTATTCCAAGTTTTATTTCCTTTGGAATAACCTCTACTATTCCATGATGTATTGATACCAGTGTTGTAACTTCCAGTGTTAGAGGATCTTACACTATAAGAATCCCATTTAGACTCAATTTTAGTCATATCTCTTTTTGTGGGTAAATTTTCCCAATCAACTTTAAGACATGCTTTCGCTAGTTTATATAGGTGGTCAATATCTTGATTCTCATTCGTAGTGTGCTCTTGATAATATCCAACGGATAAGTTAGTACATTCTGGAATTACTGAGGTGAATTCAGCAGAATCTGTATAAACACCAGTATCATCAATTTTATAGTTAAGACCTTTTTTATTTAGTTGTTTTGCCAACTCAGTTCCAAATTCATCTGAACAAGTTTTTGTACCGGATTGGTGTGTGATTACAGATGTTGTTCCTCTTCTATCAAATGAGATAATTCTATCATATAATCCCTTGACTTCTATGAATTTTGCAGCAAGACCAGAACCAATACATCCAACTTCCTCACCAAAGAAGAAGTAATATAAACCTGGAATATTATGTTTAATCATCCATAACATGATAGTCACTCCGGCTTTATCATCAGCTCCTAGAATTGATGTTTTATCTGTTCTTATTATATTACCATCTAGAATGTGATTTACTTTTACTTGTGCTTTACACGCGGTGTCAAAGTGAGAAGCGAAAATAGTTCTACTATTACCTATTTTTAAGAAGTAGTTACCTTGACTATCTTTATCGAGTTTAGGGAAAACTCCACACTCGACCATTTCAGTGACTAAATCATCCTCATATCCATATGGATAAGTTTTAGATGTTAGTTTTAAAAATGTATTTTTAATTCGATTGAATGGATCTTTTATCATTTAATACAAATATAAGATATAAATATGAGATATCCAAATTTTTAGTTAAGTATATGGTTTTGCCTATACATATACAAATATAATAAAAAATAAACAAATATAAATATAAACAATATATAATTTTAGATGTTCGCACATCTTATGTCGAGTGTTCTTGTGACACTGTTGAGAGTTTGAAAAGACTCAAAGATATAGGACTAAAATAAAAAGAATAACTATGAAAGTTAAACAAAAAAAAGGCACTAATTTGCCTAGTGCATGGATTGTAAATCCAAAAGATAAAGGCAGAAAATCAATCAAAGGAGATAAAATCTATCTCGACGATAATCAAGAATTTGAAATCGAAATTCACAACCCCCTAAAAGAATCTGTATTAGCTGATATCCGTTTGAATGGTAGCTCAATTGCTAAAACTGGTTTGGTTGTAAAACCTGGACAACGAGTTTATTTAGATTGCTTTGTTGATGATAGAAAAAAGTTTATTTTCCAAACATATACAGTTGATGGTAATCAAGAATCACTTGATGCAATTGTTGATAATGGTTTATTGGAAGTATTTTTCTATAAAGAACAAGCAGTGACTTTACAAAATTGGAATGATAGATTCCATAAAGTAATCATTCACGAATATCATCCAGTTTATTATCCTGTATATCCAAGATGGTATCCAACATATTACACACTTGGTAATGGAACAATCACAACTTGTAATTCGGTTAATACACTGACAACAACAAGTGCATATAATACAAATAGTGTATATGGTGGTGTATTAAACAATGGAAGTTGTGGATCAACACTCAATAATATTACATTTACATCTGGTTCATTAACATCTGGTAGTGCTTATTATAACTCACCTGTTGCTGGTTCTCTCGAGACTGGTAGAGTAGAGAAAGGTGAAAAATCTAATCAACAATTTGTTGATGTTGATATGGATTTTGAAAATAATTACATACACCATCTTGTATATCAATTATTACCAGAAAGTATAAAACCTGTCTCTGCCTCCGAGGTAGCATCAAAACTAAAAAATGATCCTACAAAAAAGAAGAAGTCAGTAACAAGTGGAAATTGGCCACATCAATATGAAAATAATACTGATGGTGTAATTGAACTAATAAAAAAATTAGGAGATTTACATTCAGCTGGTATTTTAACAGATGAAGAATTTTCAAATAAAAAATCAGAATTATTGAGTAAAATATAAAATTTATAAAGCGAACATCTAAAAGAGAGTCAAATTGACTCTCTTTTTTTATATATACTCTATGAGATTAAAAAAGTACTTACAGTTCATAAAAGAGTCTTTAAGTGATAATCCAATGTATTGGATTGATGAAGATGAAATTAAAGATATTTTTCAATATATTACTGATGAAGGATATGTGTTAAATATTACGAAAGTATTTTTTGGCCACTACGGTATCACTTCTGGTTATTCAGGCAATAAATTCTATGATCCTAATAAAAATAAATTAATCTTGTTTGATATTAATGATGATGATGTTGTGTTTAGTGGTCAAAGTTATAATCCTGGGTGGAGAATATCAATCATTAGAAGTCAATATTCTGGTGATGATGTCACTGATGAATTTCAAAGTGCAATTTCACAATTAAAAGGAGAAGGATATATTATTGATACAATTGAAGATGAAGAGGGTAAAACCAATTTAGAAAATATACATTTACTTGACGGATCAATTATTACTTGGATTCCCGAGACACCAAATAAACCATTTACTACAAATCAAGATGAAATGTCAGATGGTGATGTTTACATAAGTTCTGTTGAATTAGCTTTATTAATTCATCAATCAGAGGAAGTTAAATTTACTGATAAGACATTATCTGAAGTCTATGAATGGAAATGTGATAGAATAGAAGGTGATAAAATTTATTGTCATGTTGATATTGAAGATATGACATTTTCAATTCTTTCAAGAAGTGCTCGTGAAAGATGGGGTAAAATTTTAGAATCTGGTGAATTAGATATAAGTGATTACTATGGTGATGGATACTATCCAGAAATTAATAGTATGTTTCAATATACACTAGATAAAGATAATAGAATTTTAGTAGTTAAAGCTCTGATTCAAGAATTAGGTGGATTAGAGACAACTATTAATAATCTTATTGATGAAGATAATACTTATGAAAGTTTAGTCGGTAAGTCAGAAGATGAAGTTATTGACTTTTTATTAAAGGAGAGGTTTCTTGATTCTATAAAGAGATTAAGTCAAGATTCAGAAATAATGGGCACAGTTAGAGAGACCATATCCGATTGGGAAAGACAAGCTCATTGTGAGCAAAACTGGGAAGATTTGATGAATGAATTTGATAAAGTTGTTTCAGATGTCACCGAATATACTAAACTTGAAAAAGAAGTTGATAAGTATTATATTAAGAAAGATACTAGTGAAAAAGTTTGGTATAAATCAGTAGTGACTCATTATGAGATACCATTTCAAGATAAATGGATTTTAGATTATAATAAAACACTTAAAGGATATTCATTAGATGCTCTTTTCCAAGAATGGTGTTCAGATTCATACTTAGATTACAAATTAGAACCACATTTCAAAGATTGGGGTGATGTTGATAGTAAGGATCTTAATAAGGAAATTGCTTCAATTTTGAAGTACAATTTAAAGTAGTCCTAAAGTTCCTTTAGCAGCCTCATATTGTTTATCAGAAAGAACTTTATATTCTTTTTTCCCAACTGATTCTTTTTTACAATATTTAGAAGCGATACTTTTCTTCAAAGAAATAAGAAAAGCGTTTGTTCCTTCGTATTTACGAATAACTTTATTAAGTTCGAGTTTTTCTGTGATTTCCATACACAAATATAATAAAAATTATCATATTTTCAACTTTAATATATACATTATTAAAAAAAATAAACTATATGAAACATATTAAAAAGTTTAACGAGTCTGAATTAGGAAAAATTATATTTTCAGGAGAAACTAAAAATGGTTGGAAATATAATATAATATCAGTTGATGGTTCAAGAGATGAATTACAATTAACAGCTGAGGATGGTGTAGAGTTAGATGCTAGTGAAATTCTACATGAATCAGTTGATGCTTATATTAATGGTGATTCTAGCACTAAAGTATTTTTAGTTGATGTTGAGGACATAACAGAAGCATATGATAAATTGTATGAACTTATGGATAGAGGTTCAAGTTTAGATGGTTTGGTGAGTATGGAGGATATTTAATTTTTATATAAAAATTATTGCATATTCAAATAATCTTTCAACTTTAATATCATATATTCTGTTATTACGTCTGATGCATTTATTGAGTTTAGATATTTAACATCAATTTTTACAGATTGGCTTTTCTTTTCAGCCTCTGTACCATCACCTTTAGCAACAACTTCATGATATTGTCTTTCAGTTAGTTGGATTATACAAGGATAGTATTTAGATGCATTTCCTTTTGAAATGAATAAAGGCTTCATAAATTCTATTTTATATTCAGGATCGACAACAACACCAGCTTCTTCTTCTAATTCTCTAAGAATTGCTCTTTCTGGTGTTTCTCCTATTTCAATACCACCACTTAAAACTGTAACATGAAAGTCTTGACCATCAACATATTTAAAAGTAGGAATGTATTCGTGTCTTAGTATTATTTGATTTGAATCTATAAGATATGGTATACAAATTGCAAAATCTGATTCTTTAATTATTGTCCAATCTTCATAGTTAATAACTTTCATATATTTATTTGAAAATAATATATCATCCTTATCTTCTGTGAACTCTGTCTTTGGCTTTAGTTTTGTAAATTTTTCCATAAAATAAATAATCCTTTTCTGTATATATTAGAAAAGGATTATTTATTTAATTTTTTAAATTAAAGTATCTTTCAATACTTCTTTTTTATAGTATTCATCAAATCCATCAAGCATTGAAGTTATACTCTCAGTCTTATCCAGACCAATAACTTCATCAATTAGTCCGAACTTTAATGCTTCATCAGAGTTATACCAACGATCACGACGAGAAAATTCTAAAACTTCATCAAATGTTTTACCACAATTTTTTGCTAGTTTTTTGAAAAGAATGTAGTTATATTTTTCAGCTTCCATCTGATTAATACGAGTATCTTCAATATGACCCTGACTACCATGACTAACTTGGTGTGTCATAACTTTTGAATAGATTAAAGATGAACGCTTTCCTTTAGCCCCAGAACTAAGTAATACTGAACCCATCGAAGCACACATTCCAATATTGATTGTTGCAACATCAGAACTAATATAATTCATTAGATCGACAATTCCAAGTCCACAAAGAACAGAACCACCTGGTGAATTAATATAAAGTGAAATATCCTTTTTCTCAACAGAATCAAGAAAAAGTAATTGTGCCTGAACAATATCAGACATATGTTGATTTACTCCACCAGACACCCAAAGAATTCTATCACGCATCAATCGTGAGAAGATATCCATTTGAGTCACACGCATTTCTCGTTCTTCGAGAATATATGGTGTCATTGAGTTTTCAAACCTATCAAGGTTAAGTGATGATATGCCTTCACTTTTTGCAAATTTTTTAAATTCTTTTCCTAAGTCCATAAATTATAATTTTTAGTAAATGTTATATAGAAATACTTTTGAAAGTTTATCTTTATTTAATTAAAGACAAAATATTTATATGAATCAATTAGACTTTTAATACATTCAAATACTTTCTCAGGTGATGTTCCTATTTCAACTTCCATTGAAGTTCCGCGATGATCATATCCAATATGAAATTTAACACCATCAATCTCAACAAAATAAGAAGCATATTGAAACTTATTCTCTGGTTCTGAATATTCGTCAGTTTCTTCATTATATTCACCTTCAAAGCCTTCTCCAAATTCATCATGGTAAAGTGGATCTCCAAATAGTGATTTAAGAACATCTTCGTCAAAAACTGATGTGAATATAAATATTCCTATATTGGTATATCTTTCAGACTTACCAGACAGTTCATCCATAACTCCAATTGTATCATTATAAAATGATAATCCACCTGGTAAATCTCCATCAAACACACTGACAAAATATTTACCAACTTCTGCATACCAGTTTTTATTCCTATCATTGATAAGAATATTCATTTGAGGAGTTAACTTTGTTTTACCCTTTACATAATCATTTAATTCCTGTGAAAAAGATTCAAATTTATTTATCATTAAAATTTATAATTTTTTGTTGCCTTTCTGGCTTTAAGTTGAGACTTAGTATTATTATTCTCAGTATTACCTGTTTCAAGTTTAGCATTCTTACGTTTAAGAACTAAACCTTCAACCATATCAATTTTTGTTAATTCATCAAATAAAGATTTGAATCCTTTATCAAATGACTTAACACGATAAACATTATCAGATATTGAATACAAATATGGTTTTTCAGAGTCATTTTGACCATACAATTCATCAAGAAGGTTGATTCTATCTTGAAATGTTTCACCAACAAGATACTCAGAGTTATAGACAAGTATATCAAATATAACAAACTTGTGATTGAATGTTAATCTATTCTCGTCTTGTTTAGACTTATTAAGATATTCACCATTAATTACCATCCACTTACCAACTTCACCGCGAAATAAACTAAGTATTTCTTCTTTAGCAATACTAACATTGGTTAAATATTGGCTATGTCGATTCATCATCATTACTTTTTCACCATTAGTAAAAACTACACAATTAGAACCATTTAGTTTTGGTTGTGCAACTAATGAACCATTATCCCAGAAATTCAAATCTGAATCTGGAATTGCGTTTTTAGGTCTTGGTGGGTAGATGTAACGAAAAGAGTTATATTTCATATTTACAAATATAAGGATAAGATACCAAATTGACAAGTTAATATATAATATAATTTATGAAATATCTTAGAAAATATCACCTACTGGAATCTAATCTAATAGAATTAAACGATTGGGAAGATTTTAAACAAATAGTCACGGATGAAATTTTAGACAAGTGGAACATAGATTCAGATCTAGTCAGTGAATCGATTCCAGGTAAATCGGGTAATTCGCTATTAGAACCTGAATTACATATTAGAATTAACCAATACTTTAATAATGATGAACCCTTAGATATAGTTAAAGATTGTAGAAACCTACACTTGCGAGTTTATCAAATGACAGGAAAGTTTATAGATGTTAATTGGTCTAGTCAACAAATTAATATCTTGTTAGAAGATATTCCAAATCACTGGACAATTTTAAAAGATTTTAATTTACAAGAAGTTAAAAGTGATAATACGGTAGATAGAAAGTCAGGTGGAGTTTGTGATTATGACACTGTTATAAATATTTTAGAATATTTAAATGGATTTTATAGATTTACGTATAACTCAGATATTGAACTATTTAAAAAGTGTTTTGAGATTATGCAAAGTAAAGGAGATTGTAAGATAGTTTTTTCACTTCCAAAATTCGCAAAGGAGAGATTTAAACAAAAACTTTGTTTAAAGTTTTGTTTTGGTGAAAATTGGGATAAGGAGGGCGGAAAACGGATTGGATGGGCAAATAAGGAGTATCCAATATTTATCATAGACGCAAATCACGTAGACTCACCACTTCTTAGATTAAGAATTGGTAATCACTATTGGAATGAATTTTCAGGTGAGAGAGAAATGTTAAATTTCTTAAAGTCTGAAAAATATTTGTCATAATTCAACTACAAATTTAATATATAAACAAAACTTATAAAGTATTATGAAGCTAAATGAACTATTTGATGATGAATTTCAACAGGATCTAAATCCAGATTTGTCTAAAGATGATATAAATGGTCACTACAAAAATCTAGATGTGGATGTTAATTTTAAAAATCCTATATCTAATTTTTTAAAAAAACTAAGATATTTTGTTCCGATTCTTGATATGTGTATTTCCCGTGAGGATCAAAATCACTTTATCATTAAAAAAAATGAAATATTAACATTCATAATTAGAAATGAAATGTTTCATGTTAGTATATCTCTTTATTTTAGAGGAATGAGTAATGTTGATATGTGTATTCTATATCAAAAATCAGAATATCGTGGTGATGTTTTAATAAATGATATAACAACCGGTGATACTGAATATTGTTATTTAGAAGATTTTGACAATCTATCAGTAGATTCAGCTATTGATGTTTTGAAAAATACATTTCTACCACTAATAAAGAGGTTAGGATTTACCGAAGATTATCAGTCTAATAAGCTCATAAACCTGGGAAGATTTAATTAAATTTACTTAAAGCTTCACTTAAGTTAAGAATAGCATTTTTTAAGTCCTCTGATTTATTATATCCTTCATTTAACGCATATTCATATGATTTATTTGCTGCGTCTAATACAGCCTCAGGTCCAACTGATTGTAAATCAAGATTAAGTTCGGATTGAATTTTATCCTCAGCATCTTTACTTGTAATCGTATATTTATCAGAGATGAATTTTCTGAACTCAATAATCGATTGAGAATTTTTAATAATAGAATTCTTTACCTCTTTTGGAAAAGGTAAAAGTTTAACGGCAATTTTTAAATTATCTAGTGTCATTTATTTTCTTTATTTATTTCTTCCATAAGTTGTTGATATTGCCAATCTTGAAACATTTGACAAAATGATGAATATTGTGATTCTGAATCAAATTCAAAATTTTCTTTAAAATCCTCGAAGTATTGCTCAGTCATAGTTTTTATATTTATACAAATATAGTAAATTATTTCTTATCTACAAAATTATACGAGTATAAATATTCAAATTTAAATTGAAATTTTTTTATAATATCAGGATTTAAGTCAAAATAGTTAGTTGACCATCCTTCAAGTTTTGACCAATCTTCTCTTTTCATTCCTTTCACTGGATATGAATCACATAATACCTTACACACTAATCTTTCTTGGGTTGTAGTTGATTTAAAGATTACATTTTCACCTTTTTTAAACTTCTCTGAACGAGTTGTTGCTGTTCTTAAACCCTCTTTAATAGCATCAAATGTTGTATATATGTTTTTTTCTAATAACTCTTTTCTAAATTGACCGGGAACTAACTGACTATGACCTAGTTTATTATGTTCATAGTTCATTGCTAACTCTTTAGCGGTCTTTAACTCAGAAGGTCTTGGAACTATTTTACCTAATTCATTATGGTATCCAAATTTTTGGAGAAGGGTATCACATAGAAATTGAAATGTTTTTGGTGCTTTTTCTTTTAGTTTAGCACGATCTGTGCCGTAACCTCCCTCAGAGAATACAATTATAGTTCCGAATAATAATTCATCTGATATTTTTTTAATATCTTTAAGTATCTTTTTCTTATTATCTTCAAATTCACTATCAGTGTAATAAGCGTCTTTTTCGTGACTTGGCTTTTTCTTAGTTCTAATTCCTAAAGTATTAGATTCATTTCTAATAATTGCCTGACCACCTAAACCGGTTTGCATATCATTATCACCATAGATAAAAATCTTGTTTGGTGCTTTAGTGACATCTTCAATAGTCCAAAATCCTTTAAATATTTGTATCATCAATTATCTTTTTCAATTGGAGGTTTCTCAGTTGTTGCTTGATGGTAGCATCTTCTGTTCCATTTGAAATAACTTCAATAACCTCGTTAAATCTATTTATTAAATTTTCAAAATTATTAAAATTCATAATACCCGGATTTGTTGAATATTTTGAGCCTTGCCAAATTAATTCTACTTTTGAATCACCATTTTTGATTGGTAAGATCCAATTTGTGACATTTTCATATGACATATATCTTGATAGATCTGAAATTTGCTCATGGGCTTTTTGAGGAGACATTCCAGATACATCCAGATAAACAACGAATATTGGATTTTCTAAATTTAGTTCCATTACTTTTTCTTAGGTTTTAATATCATATTCCACTTTGAACCTTCTAGTTTAGGCATTGCTTCTGGAACACCAACTTCTTCAACCAAAGTTGCAAATCTTAACATAACAACTTGACCTTGTTGAGCCATATTATGTTGACGACCTTTAAGTAAAAGTGTTAATTTAACTTTATTGCCTTCTTCTAAGAACTCTAAAGCCTTTTTAGATTTAACACCTAAATCATGATCTGCAATAGTTACTGAAAGTGAAATCTCTTTAAGCTCTGTTTTCTTTTGATTTTTACGACTTTCTTTTTCACGTTTTTCAATTTCATAAAGAAACTTACCATAGTCTTCAATTCTTACAACTGGTGGGTTAGCATTCTCTGAAATAAGAATCAAATCCTTTTCATTATCCTCAGCTAGTTTTGATGCTTCATAAGAAGACATAATTTGACCTTGACCAATTTCACCAGCAACTCGAACTTGTGGGAATCTTACTTCACTATTTGTTTTGTGTTTTTTCTCCTTTACTGGAGGTTTTCTACGATTATTCATTATATTACTCAATTATATAAAAATGACTTTAATAAGTTTTTTCTAAAAACACAGAATAATAAATAAATTCATCTTGATCTGGTGATAATCCAGAGACTTGACCATCACCACACTCAAGAACCATCCAGCTTCCATCCTCTTTTTCAGCAATATCAATTGTGAAATAATTAGAATCTATATTTGGTATAATTTCTTTTAAAAAATTATAATCTGGAGATTGACCATAAGTAAGTCCGGTATTTTGAGAAACCGAAATAATATTACCGTTAAGAACAAAAAATCTATATTCATTTGTTCTATCACCATAATTTCTTAATTTATGATACTCCTTAAATACTATTCCCTCACTAAATAGTTTTCCACGAGAATTTTTAAATTTTAAAACCCTTTCAAAGAAATCTTCCTTATTTAAGGATTTTTCTAATAAAAAAATATCATTAAATCCTTTTTCAGATTTAACATAATCTTTAATAATTATATCATTATTAATATGATTTCGACATAACTCTACAACATTCTCATTGATATCATTGAACCATATAGATCTTGGAGCCCATTGTTCAATGGTTTTATAAATATTAGGATAATAGTGACAATTCAAATATTGTTCAGGAGTATTAACTAACTCAATCTTATTTCGTGATAGTGTATTATACAATTCTCGATATTGATCGCCTTTTAACATCCAGGATCGAAGAATCATTTTCCCACTTTCAGAGAAATCAATATCAGATATTAGTTGTTTATAATTAATAAACTGATCATGGTCAAATAAATAAACCTTAAAATCCATTTTAATTAAGGCCTCATACTCTTTTTGAAAGTCTTGATCGACTTTCTTAGTATTCATTGGCTCGGATGGTAATAAAAATATCATAGTTATTTTACTTAAAAATCCCAGTAGAATTACTGGGATTAGATTATTTTTTAAATTACTGACTTTTTGACCATTTCAGATACCAATTTTCTATCAACTGGTAAAGAATTAAATTCTTTCATTATCACTCCAAGATTCTTAACACCTGACATTACAAGTGCGTCAATCTTAGATTGAATTTCTTCAACAGAAAGTTGTGTTGGTAAATAACACTCGACTATTGCAAGTTCCACAACAGCCTGTACAATACCCTCACCATTTCCATCAATTGGTGCAAGTGACTTAATAGTTTCCTTCAAAGACTTGACTGTCTTATTAAGAATTTTAGTGACATCTTCATCTGAAAGATTTTCAACACTTGTATTTTTCTCAATAGTTTGAATCTCTCCCTTAATTACAGAAAGTAAGTTCTTTTTTTCGGTATTCTTAGCTTTGAATGCTTCGATGTAGTCTTTGTTAATTTTTTCTTTAAGTGTCATATTACTTTGTTTTAAAAATTTCAAATTTAAATGAAAAATGGTGGAACGCCTGTCAAGTATGGCCGAAATCCGAGAGCCTAACCTTGACTTTTAGTGGTCTAACCACTTGGGATTACCTTTTAATGTGTTTATCACACTTGGTTTAGCAGTGTTACCATTCTGCTGTATATTTTTCATTAATAGTAGTTTTTTAGAAAATTAATATTCATATATTTTATTAATTTTCTGACCTAGACTAGTACTATTATATAGTCTAAGTTATCGGTATTTTCTATCATAGTACCTACTCACATCACCGATTTTGATCATAGGGCACCTTATTTTATCTATTATATAGATTCCATTTGTCAAGATGGTTCGTGGGTTTTATCAAAAGTGCAATCTTATTAAGCCACTACTTACCATCATATAATACAGACCTAATAAAATGGTAATTTCAGTCTGTAATTTTTATTCTATGCAAATATAGAATAAATGTTTAGAATTAAATATCTTTTCTTCTTAATTCTCTCTCAATATC
>Ga0214919_10003717_pt1 | contig 22807 bp, 22 predicted proteins | sample LL1503_MetaG_FD_177994 | JGI IMG/M metagenome (GOLD analysis project Ga0214919, IMG submission 177994) | Freshwater microbial communities from Lake Lanier, Atlanta, Georgia, United States - LL-1503 | ecosystem: Environmental > Aquatic > Freshwater > Lake | place: USA: Georgia | collected... | reverse complement strand
TAATTTTTCGCCATTTCCCATCCTGAAGCCCTGATTTTCATGAATACCCGTCCATGAGCGCGTTCACCCTGTCGACGATTCGACAAAACCTGTCCAAGTTCAATTTCAATGACCTGAGCATTCCCGCTCTGGTGTTGTTGATTATGGGCATGTTGGTGATCCCGCTGCACCCGATGCTGCTGGACGTGCTGTTTACTTTCAATATTGCGTCCAGCGTGCTGATCATCATGATCGCCATCAAGATCCGCAAGCCGCTCGAATTTTCTGCCTTTCCCTCGGTGTTACTGTTTGCCACCATGCTGCGCCTGGCGCTCAATGTGGCGTCGACCCGGGTCATTTTGGTCAATGGCCACGAGGGCCATGACTCCGCAGGCAAGGTGATTGCTGCTTTTGGCGAGTTTGTCATCGGTGGCAACTACGTGGTTGGTTTCATTATTTTCGCGATCCTGATGATCGTGAACTTCTTTGTGGTCACCAAGGGTGCTGGCCGGGTATCGGAAGTAAATGCCCGGTTTACCTTGGACGCGATGCCGGGCAAGCAAATGGCCATTGACGCCGACTTGAATGCTGGCGTGATCGACCAAGAAACCGCCAAAACCCGCCGCGCCGAGCTGGCGCAAGAGTCCGACTTCTTCGGCTCCATGGACGGTGCATCCAAATTTGTCAGTGGTGACGCCATTGCCGGCTTGTTGATTTTGTTCATTAACCTCATCGGCGGTCTGGCCATTGGCATGGGCCAGCACGGTTTGTCTCTGAGCGAAGCCGGTCGCATTTATTCCCTGCTGACCATTGGCGATGGCCTGGTTGCACAAATCCCGTCGCTCTTGTTGTCGCTGGCCACTGCCATTGTTGTTACTCGGGTCACCACCACCGAGTCCATGACCGAGCAGGCGGGAACCCAGTTGGGCAACCCGACGGCCTTGTTTGTTACCTCCTGCATCATGGCTATCTTGGGCTTGGTGCCTGGCATGCCGCACCTGGTGTTTATCGCTTTGTCCGCTGGCAGCGCGGCCTTGGGCCTGATGGTATTGCGCCGAGAAGCGGCCACGGACTCGCCCGAGCAAATCGCCGCCGCAGCGGCAGCCGCGCCCGAGCAGCCCAGAGAGCTGGACTGGGAAGACCTGGACCAGGTCGACCTGGTGGGTCTGGAAATTGGTTACGGCCTGATTCCGCTGGTCAATGCTGAGACCGGCGGTCAGTTGATGACCCGCGTCAAGGGCGTACGCAAGAAACTGTCGGCCGAACTGGGCTTTTTGATCCAGCCGGTGCGCATCCGTGACGCGCTGAGCATTGACCCAGACAGCTACCACATCGTCCTCAAGGGCGTGATCCGTGGCCGTGGCAAGGTCAAGGTCGGGCGCGAAATGGCGATCAACCCCGGACAGGTTTATGGCGCCTTGGAAGGCATTCCGACGCAAGAACCGGCTTTTGGCCTGGAAGCGGTCTGGATCGAGCCCTCCCAGCGCGACCATGCACGCGCACTGGGCTACACCGTGGTCGATGCGGCCACGGCGGTCGCAACCCACCTCAACAAGGTCTTGCGCGACAACGCCTCGGACCTGCTTAGCCACGACGAAGTCCAGCAGTTGCTTGACAAGCTGACGGCCAAATCGCCCAAGCTGGTCGAAGATTTAGTCCCCTCGAAACTCTCGCTGGGCGTGCTCACGCGCACCCTGCAAAGCCTGCTTAGCGATGGCGTCTCGATCCGCGACATGCGCACCATCGTGGAGACGCTGTCCGAAGTCAGCGCCCGCACCCAAGACCCCGAGCAACTCACCGCCTTGGTTCGTCCGCGCCTGGGCCGCATGATTGTGCAAAGTCTGGTCGATGACAAAGAGACCCTGTCGGTCATGACGCTGGACCCTGGCCTGGAGCAACTCCTGCACAACGTGCTGCAGCAACAGGGCCAAGGGCAAAGCATGGTGATTGAGCCGGGTTTGGCCGAGCGCTTGTTTAGCGCCCTGCGCGACGGTGCCAAGGCGGTCGAAGACCTGGGCCATAGCGCAGTTTTGGTGGTCTCACCGGCGATTCGCCCGTGGTTGGCCAAGTCGGTGCGCCACCGGGTCAGCGAGCTGATCATCCTGTCCTACGGCGAAATTCCGGACGACCAGGCCGTCAAGGTGGTCCACACCGTTCACGCCGAGGCCAAAGCCAACGAAGACCGGCGCTAGGCGTTGATACCGAATTAATCTGAACCCTGAAGACCGTACCCGAGAAAACCACCATGGAACTCAAACGCATCCTCGCCAACGACACCAAGAGTGCCACCGACCGCGCCATGGCCCTGTATGGGCGCGACGTGTTGATTATTTCCAACCATACCGTTGACGGACAAACCGAACTGGTGGTGGCTCTGGACATCGGTGAGCAAAGCATGGACTCCACGGTGTCTGCGCCGCTCGCCTACACGCAATCAGCGTCGGCGCAGGCCCCATCGAGCAACTTTATGGACCACCTGGCCCAGGCCCAAGGCCGCGCGCCAGTTAGTCAGGAGGGCGCCGGTGGGCGCAAAGAGCCTGTTTTGGCCAAGGTCGATGATGAGCGCGACTACCTGCGCAGCCGTGAAATCATGGACATGATCCGTGACGAGCTGGCCAGCTTGCGCCGTGAAATCAGCTTGAGTCAAAAAACCCTGGGTTGGCAAAGCAGCTTGAACCTTTCGCCCGAGGTGGAAGACTTGCTGGGCTCGTTTACCCGGGCGGGCATGCCCACGGGACTGCGTACCTTGTTGCTCGACACCGTCAAAGACATGCGTAGCGAGCACGAAGCCTTGCTGGCCGTTCGCAGCCAACTCGAGCAAATCGCGCGCCGACCCAGCATTGCCCTGCCCATGGCGGGTATTCACCTGCTTGCCGGCCCCTCGGGCTCGGGCAAGTCCATGATGGTGATGCGCCTGGCCAACCATGCAGCCGCACAGATGGGCCACGACAAAGTGGCCATCGTCAGTTACTGTGACGAACGCGTGGGCGCTTGGGCCCACACCCAAACCATGGCTGCCCAAGTGGGTGTTGAATGTTTTCGTGCCGATACGAGCGTCGAGCTCAGCACGGTGCTAGACGCGCTGGCGGGTCGGCGCTTGGTTCTGATTGACACGGCCGGCGCCCACATGCCTGAGCGCATCACCGAAATCCAGTCGGCGTGCCCGGCCTGTGAGGCCCACGCTGTGGTTTCTGCAGACGCTTCTTCGGCCACTTTGCGCCGCACCCTGAGGACTTCGGGCATCCGCTGGAACAGCCTCATGGTGAGCAAGCTTGACGAATCCATACAGCCTTGGCCTTTGGTGGAGTTTCTCTGCGATAATTTTCTGTCGCTCTCAGCCGCGAGTGATGGGCCCCAGCTTGGCGCTTTGAAGCGCGATCTGGGCACCGGTGCGTTGGTTGAAATGGCGGTGGCCCAGCTCTCCAGGGTGCCCGAATCCGTGGCTCCTTTGGCATCCATCCAGATGGCAAAGCCCATTTCAATCAAGTTGCAACCGCCATCCCCACGACTTTTTGCGTCGGCAAGCCCACGGGGCTTGCGTGGCCCCTTCAATTGAGAAACCTGTAAATCCATAATGAAAAAGTCGGTTCGTACGGAAGTTATCGGCATTGCTAGCGGGAAAGGCGGTGTGGGTAAAACAACAGTGGCCGTGAACTTGGCGATTTCGCTGAGCATGATGGGCCACCGCGTGATGTTGTTTGACGCCGATTTGGGGTTGGCCAATTCCCAAATTGCCCTGGGCTGCGCCTGCCCCTTTAATTTGAGCCACTTCATGAGCGGCCAAAAAACCTTGCAAGAGATTACCGTCACCTCGCGCCATGGCGTCATGCTGGTGCCGGGGGCCTCTGGAGTCAAAGAGCTTGCGGCCCTGACCCGCGTGCAGGCCTCGCGCATCGTCCAGGCCTTTAGCGCACTGGAAGACGAGATCGATTACCTGATCGTGGATATGGCTGCCGGGATTTCCCCGTCGGTGCTGGCGTTCATGGGGGCTTGCCAGCGGCGGTTTATTGTGGTTCGGGACGATCCGTCGTCTATTGCAGACGCCTACGGCACCATCAAAGTGCTGATTCAGGATTACGACCTCAATGAGATCTACATCATTCCCAACGCCGTAGCCAGCCAGGCCGACGGTCAGAACCTGTTTCGACGCATCAACCAAGTGTGTGCCCAGTTTCTGAACTACACCACGCACTACCTGGGTTCGGTGGAAAATGACGACATGATCCTAGCCGCCCATAAAAAATACGAGCCGGTCATGGAGTACGCGCCGCGCAGCAACAGCGCGCGCGATTTCAAGCGCCTGGCTAAGTCCATCACGCAAATGCCGCCGATTTCCAACTTTTCGGGCGGGATGCAGTTTTTTGTCGAACGACTGGTTCGGTACCAAGCCTGAACCGCAATGGCCGTGTCCACCCGCTTGTACGAAGACGCCCACGACAACAGCGAAGCGCTGGTGTTGGCGCATTTGGGCATGGTCAAGCGGGTCGCATTGCACTTGAAAGTGCGCATCCCACCGTTTATGGAGCTCGATGAGCTGATTCAGGTGGGAATGATCGGTTTGTTGGAGGCCGCGCGGGCTTACAACCCGGCCAAGGGCATCGAGTTTGAGAATTTTGCGCTCAGCCGTGTACGCGGGGCCATATTGGACGAAGTGCGCCAACTGTCCTACCTGCCGCGCTCGGCGGTGGCTTTTAATAAGTCTGAAAACAAGGCCACTAATGTATTGGCCAGCGAGCTCGGTCGGGCACCCACCGAGTCGGAGCTTGCCGACCACCTGGGAGACGACTTGGACATGTTTCAAAAGCGCCGGGGCAATGCCAAACGCTTTGAGACCATGTCCATGGAGGTGCTGACCGACGAAGTCATGGGCATTGCGGACGACCGCTCGCGCCAGCCCGATGCGATCGTTGAGCACCAGGACTTTATGCGCGCCGTTACGCAGGCAATTGGCGAGCTGCCCGAGCGCGATCAGTTGCTGATGTCGCTGTACTACGTCGAAGAGCTCAATCTCAAGGAAATCGGGGAAACCTTGGGCGTGACCGAGTCCCGAATCAGCCAGTTGTTGACGGGAATTGTGAAAAAACTGCGTGTGACACTCCAAATTGAAGGCGCTCCTAAATCGCCGCCAACAAAGGCCGGTCGTGCGCACTAGGTCTGAAAAGCTCAAGTTTTCAAAAACCGTGTCGATGTCCAGTGGGTACGCAAACCCAGTAGGAGAAACCGACATGCGACTTCATTTCAAAGCCATGGAATCTTATGGTTCTGACAATTTGGCATCCCAGGCATCCGTTGCAAACAACGTGGCCTTGATTCAGATGCTGTTTGACGGATTGGTCGATAGCCTGGCTGCGGCCCACGGCCACTTGAAGCACGGCGCAATCCAGGAAAAAGGCAAGTGCATTTCCCGCGCCAGCCGCATTGTGGTGGGCTTGCAAGGTTCGCTCGATTTTGCCAAAGGCGGCGAGTTGGCACAAAACTTGAATGACTTGTACAGCTACGTGACCAGGCGTCTGATTTTCGCCAATGCCCACAACGACCTCTCGGCTTTGGAAGAGGTCCAGGGCTTGATGGTTGAAATTCGGAGCGCTTGGCAAGAAGTGCCCGCCTTGCTGCCGGTGCAACTGGCGGCAAAACTGCACTGAGCCGGGGCAGGTGCCCGCTGCTCGGCAGCGGGTGTGTCGGTTTGAATTTGCGCGCCAACCGTTTGGGTTGGTGTTTACCAGGTGGATGGGCTAGAACAAGGCCGTCCACTGTCCTTATTTGGGAACGACTATGTTTGGCATCATCGGAATCGTATTTTTGAATGTCTGCGTGTTCGGCAGTTTCATTGTGGGTGGAGGCAGCCTGGCTCCGTTTATCCACGCTGCGCCCATTGAGGGCTGGTGTATTTTGGGCTCGGCCATCGGTGGCATGCTGATCGGTAACAGCCCGGACGTGGTCAAAGCCGTTTTCGCTGGAATTGGGCGAACCTTCAAAGGCTCCAAATACCACAAGGACGACTACCTCAACACCATTTTTTGCGTCTCCAAGGTCATGAAGACGCTCAAGGCCGAAGGCGCGGTGGCCTTGGAAGCCCATATCGAAACCCCCGAATCAAGCGCAATTTTTAGCGAATACCCCAAGATTTTGGCCGACCACGCGCTTTTGCACCTGATCTGCGACACGGTGCGACTGATGGTGGTCTCGCAAGGCACGCTCAGCCCCATGGCGGTCGAAGAGGTGATGGACAGCTCTATCAAATCGCACCACCATGACGAACTCAAGGCGTCGGACGCCATTGGCACGTTGGCTGGCGCCTTGCCTGCGCTAGGTATTGTGTCGTGCGTGATGGGCGTGGTGAAAACCATGGAGCAAATCGACCAACCGCCGGCTATCTTGGGTGGCTTGGTGGGCGCTGCGCTGGTGGGAACGTTTATCGGCGTGTTTTTGGCGTACGGATTTTTTGAACCCTTTGCCAAGCGCCTGGCGCAAATCATTGAAGACGAGGCCTGTATGTACGGCGTGGTCAAGCAAATCATTATTGGCACCATGCACGGCCACCCCATGCCCCTGATTTTGGAGGCCGCTCGCGTATGTATCCGCCACCACAACCAACCCAGCTTTGCAGAAGTTTTTGACGGTTTGCGAGGTAAATAAGCATGGCCACTGAGGCTGCACCCGCCACCGAAGAGGAGCTAAAGGCAGCTGACGCGGCCGCTGCACCGGAGGCGACTGACGTAGAGGCGCCGCCGGCCGAAGCCGCGCTGGCACCCATTATTGTTAAGAAGATTGCTGCCGGTCACGGTGGCGCCCACGGCGGTGCTTGGAAAATCGCCCTGGCCGACATGATGACCGCCATGATGGCCTTCTTCTTGCTGATGTGGATTTTGGGTGCCACCAACGACTCGCAGCGCAAAAGCGTGGCCGATTACTTCAAGCCGTCCTCGCAAAGCGCGATTCCCATGGGAGCGCTGGCCGGTTCTAACGGTATTTTGGGCGGCCGCTCCATCATTGACCCCGACGGATTTCCCTACACCGCCAAACAGACCGCCGCCATGGAGCGGCTGACGCCGCGCTCCGAAGGCGGTCCCACCGAGAACGACCCCTCGCCCAACAGCGAGAACGCACGCGACAACGATGCCAAAACCCAAAGCCAGGCCGAAGGCCAAGGTGGCGACCAGTCGTCCGACAAGGCCAACTTCGAGCAATTGGAGAAGGAAGTGAAGGAGCAACTTGCTGCTAACCCGGCACTTGATCAGGTGAAAAACCAAGTGCAATTCGTGCGCGACAAAGAAGGCTTGCGAATTGACGTGATTGACAAAGCGGACTTCTCCATGTTCCCGCTGGGCACCACCAAATTGCAGCCCAAAGCGGTGGCGCTGCTGAGCGAAATTGCCAAGTCGCTCGAATCCATGCCGAACAAACTGAGTGTTCGGGGCCACACTGACAGCGTCGGTTTTGCCAACAAGGAAGGCCGCAACAACTGGTCGCTCTCTGCCGAGCGGGCCGAAACTACGCGTGCCACACTGGAAAAAAGCGGCATCAAGGCCGATCGGTTCACCCAGATTGAGGGCGTGGCCGATACCGCGCCCTACAACCCCAACGACCCCAAAGATCCGCGTAACCGGCGCGTCAGCATCACCATCAAGTTCAAAGAGGTGCAGTAGCGGCACCGACACCGGTGGCAGGGTGGCGCAGAACTGTGCCCGTGGGGCTTAGCAGTCCTTGAATTCGCGTTTGACGCAGGTTTTTGCCAAGCGTTTGGCGATGGCAAGTTCGTTGTCACTCAATTCAGTAGCGGCTTTGGTCAGTTCTTTTCCCGCATTGGGATGGCCTGATTCGGCGGCGATCACAAACCACATGGCCGCACGCTGGTAATCCCGGGTAAAGCCCTGGCCGTTGGCGTACATGCTGCCGAGTTTGAATTGGGCCTTGGGCTCACCTTGGGCCGCTGCTTTGAGCAGCCACTCAATGGCTTGGGGGTAGTTTTGTGCGACTCCTTGCCCCTGAAAGTACATCAAACCAAGCAGCGACTGCGCTTCCCGGTTGCCGGTTTGGGCCACTACGCGCCATTGGGCTACGGCGCTTGCGTAGTCCTTGCGCTGGTAGGCCTCATAGCCTTCCTCCCACAGGCCAGCATGTGTGCTGAAGCTGCTCACCATCAGGGCTGCAGCAGCCATGGCCCGTGCGGTTCGAAGTACAGGCTTATTCATCGGGAAGCTCCAGTGGGTGTGTTTTGTGGCGCGCTTGCTGCTTGGCTGTCCAGGATCACCAAGGGTACTTGGCTGGGGTCCAGCAAACTGGCACGGTATAGGGCGTTGAGGCGCGGCAGTTTGTCCAGCATGTCGACCCATTCCAGGTCAAAGGGCAGGCCCATCCAATCGCCCGCATTTTTCAGCGCTTGGTTGCAATTTTTGATTTCTAACGCGGTAGCGTCCACCTGGGATACTTCTTGGGGGTTGAGGGCGCTTTGGTCGCTGGCCAGGAGCGCCGCTTCCATGCCTACGAGTTGCTGCTGGCACCGCGCCCGTTCATTGCGCAGCATGGTGCTTGAGCGCGCTACGGTGGCCTGCGCGTGCAGCTTGTCGACTTCGCGTCGGATACTGGCCAGGTTTTGCAGCGACAGGTAGTAAAACACTGCTGACGCAATCAGAGCCAGCATAAAAAAGAAAATCAGTGAAACCAAAGTGAGATTCATGGCCGGTCCTGTGGGGCAGTCGTGTCAATAATACGTGAAGCGTCGCTGCGTTTCGAAGCGAACGGTGGCACCGTTATGCTGGTGTTATCGGCTTGAGAGGCGATAGCTAAAGGCCCCCCGCCCTGCGAAGCGGTCGGGGGCGGCGTCAAGGCGGGCCTTGCCGTCGACCTAAGCCCGTGTTCAGGTGGGGGCCATTGCAAGCGCTTCCATTGGCCAAGGAGTACGTCGAGCGGGTGTGCATCAGGCGCCCGACCGTAGCGCGCGTGTTCCAGCCGCAACAGCCACTGGCAAGCCGGGACGGCCTGCGGGCCATAGTGCGCCTCCAGCATGGCCGCCATGTGGCGTGGGCTTTGGTGCAGCGCGATCGGCAGACCCTGCCGTGTGAGGCGCTGGCGCACGCGCATTTGCAGGCGCCCCCAAGAGTCTTGGTGCCGCCTTCGCCACTGAGACCAACCAACACCCACCAAGGCGGTAGCACCCGCAAGTATGCTGAGCAGGGAGACTAGGTCCTGCCAATTGGGGCTGGAAAGGCCCAGTTGGCGCAATAAGTCCCACTGCTGGTTTTGGTTGTAGTTCAGTACCCATTGGGTCCAGCCATTATTGATGGCCTCCCACGCCGCCCGAAGCGACTCCAGGGCTTGCGGGCTCACGTTAGCCAATGCGCCTGCCAAGGCACTGCGCGGCGCGCTCAGGCGCCTTGTTTGGTCAACCCGCCAGGGAGAAATGGCCGCCGTGGGGTCTACACGCTGCCAACCCACGCCCGCCTGCCAAATTTCCGCCCAGGCATGGGCGTCACTCTGTCGCACTGTCCAATACCCGTCTAGGGGATTGGGCGTCGCCCCCTGGTAGCCGGTGACGATGCGTGCGGGCACCCGCATGGCGCGCATCACCACCACGTAGGCTGCAGCAATGTGTTCACAAAACCCAGCCTGGCGATCGAACCAGAATACGTCGGCAGCGTCGGCTCCGTATATCCCGGGGCTCAAGGTGTAGCGGTAAGGGCCCTTGCGCAGGTGCGCCAGGACCCTATCGCTTAACGCAGTCGCACTGGCATTGCGCAGGCCGGGCTCGCGCAGCAAGTCGCCCGCCCACTGCACGGTACGTGGATTCGAGCCCGGCGGGAGCGCGGTGTAGGGCTGCAACTGGAGCAAAGACTCCTGCGCACCGTATTGGAATTGCAGGTGGCTATGGGCCTGGTATCGCACCGGGCTATTGATCGGCTCCAGGCTTTGCCACTGCAGATCGGCCGATTGGCTAGCTATGTGGCCGGCCACTACCGGTGCGTCTGCGCTTGCGTCAATCGCCAGCAACCAACGCTGGTGGTGCGGCTCCAGGGTTATTTCATAGGCGATGGGCTCGCCATGGGTGACAAAGCCGGTGTGCACCGGCGCCTCGGGGGACAGCCGGGGTGCGGCCGGTGTCCATTCTTCGCCATCAAACTGCGACAACACGGGCCCGCGAAAATACAGGTCTTGGCGCGCTGGTGGTGCGTTGGTAAAGCGAAGCCGCAGGGCGATGCTGTCATCCAGAGCCAAATCTGCGATCGTGCCCATTTTCAGCGTGCCTGACAGGCCGCTGCGCGCCTGCAGCGCATCGGCGCCCACAGCCCACAGGGGCGCGACCCGGGGAAACAACAAGAACAGCACCAGCATGGTGGGCGACCCCAGCAACACGAGCTTGCCTGCAACCGCTAGCGCCGGGCGCCACGGGGGCTTCCCTACGGGCATGTGGGCCCGCACCAACGCCGTCAACAAGCCCATCACACCTAGCGCGGCGGCAATTGCCGTCAGCATGGACTGGGAGCTAAAAAATGCCGTCAACAAGGAGAAAAATCCCAAGAAAAATAGCACAAATGCATCGCGTTGGCTGCGCAACTCCAGCGTTTTGAGCGCCAACAGCAGCGCAATCAACGCACTGCCCGCCTCGCGCCCGACCCAGGTTCCGTAAGATGAATAGGTGGTCGCCAGGGCCGTAGCTATCAGAGCGGCCAGCCACCAGCGCCCCGGCAGCGCTTCCCCGCGCAGCGCCAGGTGAAGGCGTGCAGCCAACAAACCTGCCGCCAATAGGCTGCACCACAGGGGCAGGTGCGCAGTCTGGGGTGCCAATACGCAGGCAACCACCGCCACCGCAAAAATGGTGTCTTGTGTCTGGCGCGGCAGGCGATGCCAGGCTGCAGAGGGGGCTGCCGTCAGCACAATGCGAGAGCCTCCAGACAGCGATGCAGGTGCGCTGGTCCGTGGGACGGGGCGATGCGCTGGCCCTTCAGCAGCAGCCCGTAGCGCAAGGACTGCTCATGCGCATGGATCACCCAGGCGCACAGACGCGACAGCTGCGCCTCCGGGTCTTGCAGGCCGGTGTGGGAAATATCCAGCCAGACCTCGGCCCCGTTTTGGCTTGGCGCCTCTCGGCTGACCCATGCGTCTGAGCCCGCAGCCATGGCTTTTCCCGACTGTTTCCATGCAACGGTGCCCAAGGCATCGCCGCGCCGGTAAGGCCGCAGGCCGTCCCATGCGGGCTCGGTGCTTCGGGGCGTGTCGGCCGCTGCGTCCAGAGCAGGTGTGCCTGGAATTGGGGGAGCCTTGGGTTCGGGGTGCGGATACACCAGCACGCTGGCGGCCGGCCGCCAAACCGACCAAACCCGGAAAATGCCCATGGGAAAGCGGGTTTCCGCGCGCAGCATGGGCGCGGTACTGCGTCCGCGCTGGGGCGCACGCCAGGCCAGTTGCACTTGCGTGCTGCCGTGGCCAGGTACGTCAGCCCAGGCCGACTGCTGCGTGTTCGAAAGGCTTAGGCCCACGCCATATCGCATCGCAGAGCGGGTGGCGTGCAAAACGATGTCCAAGGTAGTTTCCGTGCCCAAGAAGCGGGCTTGCACCGGTTGCAGCTGTAGGCGCAGTCCGCGCAGGGTGGCGTGGCCCATGTGCATCGCGACCAAGGCGCAACCCGATAGCAAAAATACCAGTGCGTAACCCAGACTGAGTTGAAAATTGATCGACGTCAACAGCAAGACCAGCAGTGTCGCGGCCAGCAGCAGCCCCGGGCCTGTGGGCAGTATGTAGACGTTGCGATGCGTCAGCAGCCACACATTGGTGGCCGGGGTGCGAGCATTAAGCCACCGGCGCGTGAGGTCGTGAAGGCTTTGGCGTTGCGTCATGGGAGGGGTGTGGCCTTGACAAGGGCCTGGACTTGGGCGCGTGCGCCCAGGCTGGCACCGCCCACCGGTACCAGGCGGTGGGCGGTGCTTGCCACCAGGATGTCTTGTACGTCGTCCGGGGCCACGTAGCCACGCCCACGCATCAAGGCCTTGGCTTGTGCTGCGCGCACCACGGCAATACCCGCACGCGGACTCAGGCCGCGCACAAACCACTCCCCAGAGCGGGTCGCCAAGATGAGGTCTTGCACATAGTCCAACAGCGCGTCAGACGTGTGGACTTGCCGCACATCCCTTTGAAGTCCCTCCCATTGCTCAGCCGATACCACTGCTGGCAAGGTGGCCACGAGGCTGCGCCGGTCGGGGCCACCGAGCAATAAGCGCTCAGCGTTGCGTTCGGGGTAACCCAGTGAAATACGCATCAAAAATCGGTCCAATTGGGACTCGGGCAGGGCATAGGTTCCAGCCTGGTCCAGGGGGTTTTGGGTGGCAATGACAAAAAACGGCGTGGGCAATGCCCGGGTTTCCCCGTCTGCAGTGACCTGCTTTTCTTCCATGGCCTCCAGCAATGCGCTTTGGGTTCGGGGGCTAGCCCGGTTGATTTCATCGGCCAGCACCACCTGGGCAAATACCGGGCCCGGATGGAAGACAAAGCCGCCGCTTGCACGCTCGTAGACCGAGACTCCGGTCAGATCGCTGGGCATCAGGTCGGCGGTGAACTGCACCCTTGAGAACTGCAAGCCCAGCGTTTGTGCCAAAGCGTGGGCCAGGGTGGTTTTACCCACGCCGGGCACATCTTCGAGCAGCAGGTGGCCGCCAGCGAGCAAGCAGTTCACACTGTCGTGAATCTGATCGTCCTTACCCACCAGCACGGTACCGAGTTGGGAAAGTATTGATTTAATTAAATTTTGTGAATTCATAATAAATTAATTAATTAATGTGCTTAGTTTAATCGTATACAAGTGTTCACGCGCTTGGCACGCGCCTGGTTGTGTGGTGGCTCGCTCGCCGATGCGTTGGCCAATGGAGGCACAATCCGCGCATGCTTATTCACCCAAAAATTGACCCTGTGGCCCTGCATCTGGGGCCGGTTTCCGTGCATTGGTATGGGTTGACCTACCTGGCGGCCTTTGCCTTGTTCATGTGGCTGGGTAGCCGGCGTTTGCGCCATGCCCCTTTCAACGCCCTGCGAGGCGCGGATGCGTGGTCCATGCGCGACGTGGAAGATATTTTGTTTTTGGGCGTGATGGGTGTGGTGCTTGGCGGACGCTTGGGTTATTGCCTGTTTTACAAACCACTGTATTACGCCGCCCACCCCTTGGAAATTCTCGCGGTGTGGCAGGGCGGAATGAGTTTTCACGGCGGCATGTTGGGCGTGATCGCCGCCATGGGCTGGTTTGCAATTAGCCGCAAGCGCCCGTTCTGGCAGGTGGCAGACTTTGTCGCGCCGTGCGTGCCTACCGGGTTGGCTGCGGGACGGGTGGGAAACTTCATTAATGGCGAACTCTGGGGGCGCTTGGCCGACCCGCAATTGCCTTGGGGCATGGTGTTTCGCGGTGCATCAGACGCGCCCCGGCACCCTTCTCAGGTCTATCAGTTTTTGCTTGAGGGCCTGTTGCTGTTTGTTCTCTTGTGGCTGTACGCCCGCACGACCCCGCTGCAGGGTCGGGTGGCGGCTGCGTTTTTGTTTGGCTACGGGCTGTTTCGCTTTGTGGCGGAGTTTTTTCGCGAACCCGACGCACACCTGGGCTTGCTGTCTTTGGGCATGAGCATGGGGCAGTGGCTGTGCGTTCCTATGCTCATTGGTGGGGTCGTCCTGTGGCTTTGGGCGGGACGGCATACACGGCCTTAGCGCCAATAGTTCGCAGAAAGGCGGGGTTTTCCCGTCTTGTTGCTTCAGGCGAAAACCGTTTTTTGATTTTTTGAGGGTAATTGGTCGCCACGAGTGCATTAGTTATGTTATTTTCATGATTTATATAAAATAATTTATGAAAAGGAATGTTGGAAATGCCTCGTCGCGTACTGCTGATTGACGACACCGAAATGAATTTGAAGGTGCTTGGCGCGCTGCTGAATCGGATTGACGATGCCCAGTGCCATAGCTTTTCGGATTCCACGCATGCTCTAGACTTTGCTCGCCAAACCCGCGTGGACCTGGTAGTCGTCGATTACCTGATGCCTGGCATGAATGGCATCGAGTTTATTGAAGCCTTTCGCACCATTGACGGGGCTGCTTCAATCCCCATTTTGATGGTGACTTCCAACGATGAAAAAGAGGTTTGCCACGTAGCGCTCAAATCGGGCGCGGACGATTTTTTGCGCCGGCCGGTGGATACAGTTGAGTTTTTGGCGCGTGTCAGAAACATGCTCAAGTTGGGTGAGGCCAGCCGACATTTGGTCGACCATGCAGCCTGGTTGACCGACGCGGTGCGACAAGCGACCCAGGACGCGCGTTTGCGAGAGCGTGAAACCGTCGTCGCCTTGGCCAGGGCTGCGGCCTACCGCGACGAGGAAACCGGGGAACACATCTTGCGCGTAGCCCATTACGCCCATCTGATCGCGCGGGAAATCGCGCTGCCTGCGGCTGAGCAAGAACTCTTGTTGGAGGCGGCGTCCATGCACGACATTGGTAAGGTTGGGATCCCTGACCACATTTTGTGTAAACAGGGTCGGCTCGATGAAGCCGAACTGGCCGTCATGCAGCGCCACGCAACGCTGGGCTACGAGTTGCTGCGGGGCAGCAGCTCCGCGCTGCTGCAGGCGGCGGCCCAGATTGCCCTGGGACACCATGAAAAATATGACGGTTCGGGCTATCCCCAAGGACTGGTGGGCGAGGCGATTCCGTCTCATTGCCGCATCGTGGCCGTGGCCGACGTGTTTGACGCCTTGACGACGCCGCGCGCCTACAAGCCCGCCTGGAGCATGGACAGGGCAAAAGACCACTTGCTAGCGGGCCGCGGCGTGCATTTTGAGCCCCGCTTGGTGGATGCGTTTGTCGCAGCGTGGCCCGACGTGATCGACATTCGCAACCGTTTTCAAGATCCGGTTTGAGTGCAGGGTGACGCGCTTGATGGCGCTAGCGCAATACCAGTACCGCAGTGGTGGCGTGCGTCAGCACTTGCTGGGTTTCGCTGCCCAGGAGCAACCGTTTGATGCCCCTGCGCCCATGCGATGCCATGACAATCAGATCACATCCGTGTTTGCTTGCCGCAGCAATGATGGCGGTAGAAACGACGTCCGACCGGCTGATAACCGCTTTGGTCTTGACGCCTTTGGATACAGCCTCTTGCTTAATCGCGTCCACCGTGGCCTGCGCGCTGGCGGCCCACAAGGCTTCGACGCGTTTGATCTCAGCCCCGTCAATGGCTATGCCGCCTTCAAAGTAGCTGAGCGGGTAGGACGGCACCACCTGCAAGGCAACGAGCTCAGCGCCGCAGGCAACAGCGAGGTCCATGGCACTGGCGACGGCTTTTTTGGAAAGTTTGGAGCCGTCGGTGGCAACCAGAATTCGGGTGTACATAGCGTTTCCTTTCAGGGTGTGAGGCAACTGTAGGCCCGGGGTGGTTTTGTCGCATTGACGTGGATCAAGCGCTACCCTCGCCGCAACAGGCACACTATCGGACCCATGCGTGCACCACCGATGACAGAACCCTCGACACCCCAAGCCCGCCCGCAATTGCCCCCCTTGGAGCAGCTGCAAGTGCTGGACGACCCGCTGGAATGGGGCGCCTTTAGTCAGGTATTGGAGGGCGACAGCAGCATCTGGGTGTCGCACGTGGTGGTGTATGGAATGCACTGCGCCGCCTGCTCGGGAAGTGTTGAGGACGCTTTGCTGCGCGTGCCGGGGGTGGTCGGTGCGCGCGTCAGTGCGGCCACGCAGCGCGCCACGGTGCAGTGGCACGCGGGGCAAACGGTGCCGTCACGGTGGATGCAGTCGGTGCGAAGCAGCGGCTACCAGATGGTGCCCGCTAACGACGTTTTTGCCAGTCAGCGGCGCAAGGTCGAAAACCGGGCGGCTTTGTGGCGATGGCTGGTGGCTGGCCTTTGCATGATGCAGATCATGATGTACGCCTACCCCGCCTATATCGCCCGCGCTGGTGACTTGAGCGCCGAAATGGAGGGCTTGCTGCGCTGGGCGTCCTGGGTGCTGACGCTGCCGGTCGTGCTGTTTTCCTGTGGGCCGTTCTTTCGCAGCGCCTGGCAGGACGTGGCGCACCGGCGCATCGGTATGGATTTGCCGGTGGCCCTGGGCATTGCGGTGACCTTTGTGCTGAGTACGGTTGGCACCTTTGAGCCCGCGGGCGTTTTTGGGCGCGAGGTGTATTTCGACTCGCTGACCATGTTTGTTTTCTTTTTGCTCAGTGGGCGCTGGCTTGAACTGCGCCTGCGCGACCGCACCGCTGGAGCGCTCGAAAGCGCCATGAACCGCCTGCCCGACAGTGTCGAGCGCCAGCTAGCGGACGGCACGTTTGAGCGCGTGGCGGTGCGACGCATCGTGGTGGGGGACTTGTTGCGCATGCAAGCGGGCGAGTCCTTTGCGGCCGACGGCGTGGTCGAGTTTGGTGCGGGCCATGTCGACGAAGCGATTTTGAGTGGCGAGTCACGCCCGTTGTGGCGTCAGACGGGCGACACCGTGCTGGCTGGCAGCCAAAACCTCAGTGCCACGCTGGGTGTTCGGGTTCAACGGGTGGCCACGCACACACGATTTGCCCAGATCGTGGCCTTGATGGAAAGCGCCTCGGCCAGCAAGCCGCACATCGCCTTGGTCGCCGATCGCCTGGCCAAGCCCTTTTTGGTGGCCGTATTGCTGTGCGCGCTGGGCGCTGCGCTGTGGTGGTGGGAGCGCGACCCGCAGCGCGCGCTGATGGTGGCCGTGGCTGTGCTGGTGGTTACCTGCCCCTGCGCCCTGTCCCTGGCTACGCCCGCGGCGATGCTGGCGTCGGCCGGGCGTTTGGCCCGCAGCGGCGTGTTGGTTCGCAACCTACAGGCGCTGGAAGCCTTGTCCAAGGTAGACACGGTGGTGTTTGACAAAACCGGCACGCTCAGCCGCGATGCTTTGTTGGTGCAGCACATCGAATGTCGTCCTGGCGTGTCTCCAGCGCAGGCATTGCTATGGGCGCAGGCGCTGGCGCAGCATTCACAGCATCCGGCCTCGCGTGCAGTTTGCAAGGGCGCTTCTTCAGTGGCGGCCCAGCCCAGCGCGGCCATGGCAAGCGAAGGCGTTTGGGTTTGTGAAGGTGTGACCGAGTCGCCGGGGCAAGGCCTGTCGGGAACGGTGCGACGCGTGTCGCGGGGTCTGGTGGACGGTGCGGGGGCTGCAGATCAGGAGGCCCAGGCCATGGATTTGCGCTTGGGATCGGCTGCGTTTTGCGGTTTGGATCCTTTGGCGGGCGACGACACGGCGCTTGCTATGAGCGACGAGCAGGGCTGGCTGGCGACTTTGGCGCTCCAAGAGCAACTGCGCAGCGACGCCCAAGCCTGCGTACAAGCGCTTTTTGCCATGGGGATCAAAGTGCACATGCTCTCGGGCGATGCGCCAAGTGCGGTTCTGCGCGTTGCACAGAGCCTGGGCATTGAGCAAGCGCGCGGGGGCTGTTCGCCTGACGGCAAATTGGATTCGCTGCGGGCCCTGCAGGCGCGCGGCCAAAGGGTGGCGATGGTGGGCGACGGTTTGAACGACGGCCCGGTACTGGCGGCGGCACAAGTCTCGTTCGCCTTTGGGCGGGCGGTGCCGCTGGCGCAGGCGCGCTCCGATTTTGTGGTGTTAGGCGAGCAATTGATGGCGGTGGCTGCCACCGTAGGTCTGGCGCGCCAGACCATGGCGGTGGTGCGGCAAAACCTGGTGTGGGCGTTGTTGTACAACGCCGCTTGCGTTCCGCTGGCCGTGGCCGGCCTGTTGCCGGCCTGGCTGGCGGGCTTGGGCATGGCCAGCAGTTCTTTGCTGGTGGTGTCCAACGCCCTGCGTCTCACGCGGGCCAAGTTCGCTCTGGCCGACTAGGCCGGGCAAAAGGGGTACTGATGGATATTTTGTATTTGCTGATTCCCTTGTCGGTGGTTTTGGTGTTTTTTATATTGCTTGGCCTGTGGTGGGCCATTGACCGTGGGCAGTTTGAGGACATCGAGTCCGAGGGAGAGCGCATTCTGCGCGACCCTTAATTGCCAGGAATTGGGCCCCATTGATGGGGTTCCAGCGCAATATTCCGAGCCCTTTTGATTTGAATCAACCTTGTTGTTTTTGCGCCCCAACATAATGATCTGAGCGCAATTTTCAAAAGGGAAAGCTATGGCATTTGCGAATCAGCAGGCGGCGAGCTACAACGATACCGTTGTGCGCCAGTTCGCCATCATGACGGTGGTCTGGGGGGTGGTTGGCATGCTGGTGGGGGTGATCATCGCCTCCCAATTGGCGTGGCCTGAACTCAATTTTGGTATTCCTTGGTTGACCTACGGTCGCTTGCGACCCTTGCACACCAATGCAGTGATTTTTGCGTTCGGTGGCTGTGGTCTGTTTGCGTCCGCGTATTACGTGGTGCAGAGAACCTCCCAGGTGCGGCTTTTTGGCGACAAACTGGCGGCCTTTACTTTTTGGGGCTGGCAGGTGGTGATTTTGGCGGCAGCTATTTCCTTGCCACTGGGCTACACGCAGGGCAAGGAGTACGCTGAGCTGGAGTGGCCCATTGACATCCTGATTACCTTGGTATGGGTGGCGTTTGCAGTGGTGTTTTTTGGCACGCTGGGAACGCGCAAGGTCAAGCACATTTATGTCGCCAACTGGTTTTTCGGCGCATTCATTTTGGCCGTGGCCATATTGCATCTGGTTAACAGCGCGGCCATTCCTGCGGGTTGGATGAAGTCGTACTCGGCCTATGCCGGTGTGCAAGACGCCATGGTGCAGTGGTGGTATGGGCATAACGCCGTGGGCTTTTTTCTGACCGCGGGCTTCCTGGGCATGATGTATTACTTCATTCCCAAGCAAGCCGGGCGGCCGGTGTACAGCTACCGCTTGTCGATCGTGCACTTTTGGGCGCTGATCTTCACCTATATGTGGGCGGGCCCGCACCACCTGCACTACACCGCCTTGCCAGACTGGACCCAGTCGGTTGGTATGGTGTTCTCGCTGATTTTGCTGGCGCCGAGCTGGGGCGGCATGATCAACGGAATCATGACGCTCTCAGGCGCCTGGCACAAGCTGCGCGATGACCCGATCCTGCGCTTTTTGATCGTTTCTTTGTCTTTCTATGGCATGAGCACCTTTGAGGGCCCGATGATGTCCATCAAAACGGTCAATGCGCTGAGCCATTACACCGACTGGACCGTAGGGCACGTGCACTCCGGCGCCCTGGGTTGGGTGGGCTTGGTAACCATGGGCTCTATGTACTACCTGATCCCGCGTCTATTCGGGCAAAAGCAGATGTACAGCGTCAAGGCCATTGAAGTGCACTTTTGGACCGCGACCATCGGCATCGTGATCTATATCGCGGCCATGTGGATTGCCGGAGTGATGCAGGGCCTGATGTGGCGCGCGATCAACCCCGATGGGACCCTGACCTACACCTTTGTGGAGTCGGTGAAAGCAACTTACCCCTTCTATGTGCTGCGTCTGCTGGGTGGTTTGCTCTACCTGGGCGGCATGTTGATCATGCTTTGGAACACCCTTAAAACAGCTACCTCGGGTCGCGCGGTCACGGTCAACGTGCCCACCCTGGTGGCCCACGCTTAAGAGAAAGACAAGATCATGGCAAATGACAATTCAAAATCGGTCCTGTCGCACGAAAAGATTGAAACCAATAATTTCTTGATGATTCTGCTGATCCTGGTGGTGCTTTTGTTTGGCGGTTTGGTTGAAATAGTGCCACTTTTCTTCCAAAAATCCACCACCGAGCCGATCAAAGGCATTGAGCCCTACACGGCGCTGCAACTGGCGGGTCGCGACATTTACACCCGCGAGGGCTGCTACAACTGCCACTCGCAGATGATTCGCCCCTTCAGAGCTGAGACGCTGCGTTATGGCCACTATTCAGTGGCGGGCGAGTCGGTCTACGACCACCCCTTCCAGTGGGGCAGCAAGCGCACCGGCCCCGATCTGGCCCGTGTGGGGGCAAAGTACAGCGACGAGTGGCATCGCATTCACCTGACCAATCCGCGTGACCTGGTGCCCGAATCCAATATGCCAGCCTATCCCTGGTTGGCCAAGACTCCGGTGGAGGCCCAAGTTATGCCGTCCCATATGACCGCCTTGCGCCGGGTGGGTGTGCCCTACACCGACGCCCAAATCGCCAGCGCTGCGGAAGATGTCAAAGGAAAGACCGAACTCGACGCAACCATCGCCTATTTGCAGGTGCTGGGACTGGCGCTGAAATAGCGCAGCAGGAGAAAAACAATGGAAGTCAATACGCTGCGCGCACTGGTTACGGTGGTGAGTTTTGCTACTTTTATTGGAATCGTGTGGTGGGCCTGGTCGCGCCGCCGATCGGACGATTTCTCTCAAGCTGCCAACCTGCCGTTTGAGCAGGACTGATGACTAAGACAAGCACAAGGAATTCTTATGAGTGACTTTACGAGCAATTTTTGGGCGGTCTATGTTGCCGCTATCACGGTGGTCAGCATGGCAGCCTGTCTTTTGCTGCTCTGGTTTAGCGGCAAGGCGCGTGCGATGACAGCCGGTGACAACACCACCGGCCACGTATGGGACGGTGACCTGCGCGAGATGAACAACCCCTTGCCGCGCTGGTGGGTTTGGTTGTTTGTTATCACCATCGTATTTGGGTTTGCCTACTTGGCCTTGTACCCAGGTCTGGGAAGTTCGAAGGGTCAATTGGGCTGGTCGTCTGCGGGGCAGTATGAGGCCGAGGTCGAAAAGGCCCAACTGGCCGAGGCCCCTTTGTATGCCAAGTTTGTCGCCATGGCGCCCGAGCAGGTGGCACGCGATCCCGGCGCACACGCCATTGGTGAGCGTTTGTTCATGAACAATTGCGCACAGTGCCACGGCTCCGACGCCCGCGGCTCCAAAGGTTTCCCCAATTTGACAGACGGGGATTGGCTGCACGGCGGCTCGCCCGAGAAGATCAAGGAGTCCATTACCTTGGGACGCATCGGTCAAATGCCCCCCATGGCCGCTGCCGTGGGCACGCCCGATGATGTGAAGAACGTCGCCAATTACGTGTTGAGCCTGTCCGGCAGCCCACACGACTCGGTGCGTGCCGAGCTCGGCAAGTCCAAATTTATCGTTTGTGCGGCATGCCACGGTGCTGACGGCAAGGGCAACCAGGCATTGGGCGCTGCCAACCTGAGTGACAAAACTTGGCTCCATGGCTACGGCGAGGCCGCCATCACCGCCATGGTCAACAATGGCAAGGTCAACCAAATGCCTGCGCAGGCCGGCAAGCTTACCGAGGCACAAATCCACGTGCTAGCAGGCTACGTTTGGAGTCTTTCCAATAAATAGGTTGCCTCAGGGGCGATGCGACAACCGCGTCGCCCCGGTCATTTCATTGAAAGCTACTGAGTTTGAAGCCCCCTGACCCTGCGCCACGCAAAGTTATCCCCATTGCGCTTTCTGCCGACACCACACCCATAGCTCCGCCACCGGGCGCCGATGCCGAGCTTGTTTCCCTGTACCAGGCGCACCAAAAGATCTACCCACGCAGCGTCTCAGGTTTTTTCTCCCACTGGCGGTGGGCCACGGTTTTTTTGACCCAATTGGTTTTTTACGGTTTGCCGTGGCTGGAGTGGGGGCAGCGACAGGCGGTACTTTTTGACCTGGGTGCGCGCCGGTTTTACATTTTTGGGCTGGTGCTGTATCCGCAGGACTTTATCTATCTGACGGGTTTGTTGGTCATCTCCGCCCTGTCATTGTTCTTGTTTACGGCGGTGGCTGGGCGCCTGTGGTGTGGCTACGCTTGCCCGCAAACGGTTTACACCGAAGTTTTTCTGTGGCTTGAAAAGAAGACCGAGGGGGACCGCTCAGCGCATATGCGCCGCGACGAAGGTAATTGGTCCTTGGAGAAACTGGGCCGGAAAACGGCCAAACATGTTTTATGGCTGGCAGTCGCCCTGTGGACAGGCTTTACCTTTGTGGGCTATTTCACGCCTATCCATGAGCTGGCCGCGGAGTTTTCCCAATGGACGCTGGGGTCCTGGGAGATTTTCTGGGTGTTTTTCTATGGCTTCGCGACCTACGGAAACGCCGGGTTTATGCGCGAGCAGGTGTGCAAGCACATGTGCCCGTATGCCCGGTTTCAAAGTGCGATGTTTGACAAAGACACGCTCATCGTCACCTACGACGCCTTGCGTGGCGAGCCCCGCGGGCGCCGGTCTAAAAAGCTGGAGTTAGAACTGTCACATTTAGGCGCTTGTGTGGACTGCACTCTGTGCGTCCAGGTGTGCCCCACAGGGATCGACATACGCCATGGGTTGCAGTACGAGTGCATTGGCTGCGGCGCCTGCGCCGACGTGTGCGACGAGGTAATGGACAAAATGGGTTACGACCGTGGCTTGGTCAAGTACTCCACCGAGAACGCCGTCAACCAGCGGTGGAGCCGATCGCAGACCCTGCGCCATGTGCTGCGCCCGCGCGTGTTGGTCTACACCAGCGTTCTGACGTCCGTAGTGATTGCCATGGTGGTCAGCCTGGCGCTTCGACCACCGTTCAAGGTGGACGTCGAGCGCGACCGTACTTCGTTGGCGCGTGAAGTGGAGGGTGGCCACATTGAGAACGTTTTTCGGCTCCAAATCATGAATGCTTCGGAGGCCATCCAACGTGTGCACATCCAGGCCGATGGATTGCCCGGGTTGACAGTGGTTACCGACCCAAACTTGGTGATCGAGTCAGCGCAGTCGCGCTGGGTGGTGGTGCGCTTGCAGTTGCCCCCGGGGCAGGTCAGCGCAGGTTCGCACCCTATTCACTTTGAAGTCGATGGCGAAGCCGGACGCACGGTTGTCCAAGAAAAAGCCGTTTTTATTGTTCCCCGCTAAGGAGTTGTATGCAATCAACCGATACC
>Ga0214919_10003716_pt1 | contig 22817 bp, 22 predicted proteins | sample LL1503_MetaG_FD_177994 | JGI IMG/M metagenome (GOLD analysis project Ga0214919, IMG submission 177994) | Freshwater microbial communities from Lake Lanier, Atlanta, Georgia, United States - LL-1503 | ecosystem: Environmental > Aquatic > Freshwater > Lake | place: USA: Georgia | collected... | reverse complement strand
ACATATTGCTATATTATAATAATGGAACAACAAGAAGAGTGTGTTGAATTAAAAAATATAAAATATAAAACTATGCTTTTAGTTGGTAATCCTTTAGTAGAAACAAAAACTTCAGGAGACTTAACTAATATTGATAAATTTCTTGAAGATGAAAAAAATACAAATAAAAATGGTCCCTGGTGTAAATTAGATAAAACTGTTAAAATACAAAAAATAATGACTTTTGTAGAAGAATATACCAAAGAACATAATTTAGATGATGAAGAAAAAAATTTATTAGTCAAATTTTTAAAAGATTGTTTAGATAGAAAGAAACTTCAACGTGTAAAAGATGTTAATTATGATAAAGTAAATGGTTTAATAAAAGAAATTCCTGTTTTATCTTATAATAAACAAAATCGTCATTTTACTTTAAAAAATATAGATAAACGCGTTTCAACGTCAAAATGTTTATCAAAAAAAAGTCAAACAACTCAAACCATAAAAAATAAATCAGTTTCATTAAATATTCAAGAAGATTCTAGTTCGGATAATGAAAATTAGATAATAATAGTAATTTGAAGAAAATATATTAACTTCAATTTTTTTAAATTCAAATTTATATTAATTATAATATAAAAACTTTATTTTATATTATATAACAACTTTATTTTCTAATTTATGAATGAAAATATAGAAGATGAAATTATAGAAGAAGATGAAATTATAGAAGAAGATGAAATTATAGAAGAAGAAGATGTTTTCGAAGACTATTTTTTGGATGAGAATAATGTAGAAGAATTGATAGAAACACTTTTATTATTAATGGATGAATATATTTCAGAAAATCCAACTGCAATTTCAGAACCAGACTTTCATGAAACCTTTTTAGAAAATATAAAATTATTATTTTTTGCTCAATTTGACGATGAGTTAAAGCATCATAATGATAATGATGATGACTTGGAAGATGACTTAAATAAAATCATTGACGAAGCTTTCCATTTATTTTATTCCACTATTATTCCAGAAAGGTCATTAACAGAAAGTATTATTTTGTATAAACCAGAAATAAATTATATAACTAATAAAATAGAATATTTAAAATCATTACCACAACCACCTCAAAGAACAAAAGAATGGTATGAATTTAGACGTAATTTAATTACAGCAAGTAATGCTTATAAAGCATTTGAAAGTCAGTCGTGTCAAAATCAACTAATTTATGAAAAATGTTTAGAAATGAAAACGAATACAAGTGTTGGACAAGTGAATATCAATACTCCTTTTCACTGGGGACAAAAATACGAACCTGTATCCGTAATGATTTATGAATTTAAATGTAATACAAAAATTGGAGACTTTGGATGTATTCAACATTCAACTTATTCCTTTTTAGGAGCATCTCCAGATGGTATAAATGTAGACCCTACTTCTGAAAGATATGGACGTATGTTGGAAATAAAAAATATAGTTAATAGAGAAATTGATGGAATTCCTAAAAAAGAATACTGGATTCAAATGCAGTTACAAATGGAAACATGTGATTTAGATGAATGTGATTTTTTAGAAACCATGTTTGAAGAATATGAATCTGAAAAAGATTTTTTAGAAGATGGAACTTTTTTTACTAGTAATTCTGAAGAGTTAAAAGGAATTATCATGTATTTTAATAATCCAGAAGGAAATCCATATTACATTTATAAGCCAATAGATATGGATAAAGAAGAATTTGAAGAATGGGAAGAAAATAATATGGATACCACAAACATGACTTGGATTAAAAATATTTATTGGAAATTAAAAATATATAGTTGTGTTCTTGTTCAAAGAAATAAAAGATGGTTTCAAAATAATATTAATTCATTACAAGATATCTGGTCTATTATTGAAAAAGAGAGAATAACAGGATTTGAACACAGAGCTCCGAATAAAAGAATTGTTTCTGAATCAAATAAAAATAAGAATACAAATATAAATGCTGATAACTTTACTAATGTAGGTTGTTTAATTAAAATTAGAACCGAATCGATGGATGAAACTAAAGAAAAAAATTTTATCTAATAAAGAATACTAGTAATATTTCTAAAAGTAAGCAAGTTTACAGGACTGTTGTAATAATTTATTCTAGAACCACATGTTTGTTCTACAGGAGGTAATGGTTCATTTACATTTTTTTTTATTTGATAATCTTTGTATAAAGTTCCGCAAAATTCCGAAGGTGTACATGTTCCGTTATCTGGATTATTATGATATTTCAAATTATTGGTTATTTGTTTATAAGAATTAATTGGTAACTGTGGATAATACCACCAAGTATTGGTAGAAGAATGGGTGGATACGCCATTTTTACCTGTTATTGGAAAAGAATCTTCCAGTAAAACATCACTTTCTGAAGTAGGATAGTTTCCTACATCTAAATTAGTAAAATTTTCTTTTATATTTCTACTATTTACATTATTATTATTCACAATTTCATTTTTACTAAAATATAAAGGTATAAAAGTTATAGTTATTAATATTACAAATAATAATAGTATCCATGCTATTTTATTCATGTATATATATATTATAATTATAAATTTTATTATTACATGAAAAAATCAAAATAAAATTCAAAAACTTTTTATAAACTTTTGTAAAATTCTTGTAAAACTCTTGTAAAAATAATTAATTTTACTATTATTTATACTTAAAATTAACTTTATACAATTATATAATAAATAAAATGGAACATAATTCAGATTCAGATATGAGAGTAACAAAAAGAAATGGTCAATTAGAAACAATGGCATTTGATAAAATTCTAAATCGTATTAAAAAATTAGGTAATGAAGCAAAAATTCAAGTAAACTATACTTCTTTAGCAATGAAAGTTATTGACCAATTGTACGATACAATTCCTACTACAAAAATAGACGAATTGACCGCTGAACAATGTGCTTCTTTATCTACTATGAATCCTGATTATGGTACTTTAGCAGCAAGAGTTATTATATCGAACCATCAAAAAAACACAGATGATTCTTTTTCCAAAGCAATGAAAAAATTACATAATTACAAAGATATTCACGGTATAAATTCACCAATGATTTCGGATAAAGTATATAAAATAATTAATAATAACAAAAAACTATTAGACTCTTTTATTGTAAATGATCGAGACTATCTAATTGATTATTTTGGATTTAAAACTTTAGAAAGAGCATATCTTTTAAAGATTGGAAATACTATTATAGAGAGAATTCAGTATATGTGGTTAAGAGTTTCTTTAGGAATTCATGGTGATGATTTAACTGCTGTAAAAGAAACATATGATTTAATGTCTCAAAAATTTTTCACACACGCAACTCCAACTCTTTTTAATTCAGGTACACCATCTCCACAATTAAGTTCATGTTATTTAATTGCAATGGAAGAAGATAGTGTGGATGGTATTTATAATACACTCAAAGACTGTGCTTTAATTTCAAAATATTCTGGAGGAATTGGTTTACATATTCATAATATAAGAGCAAAAGGTTCCTATATTCGTGGAACAAGTGGAAAAACAAATGGAATTGTGCCAATGTTGCGTGTTTATAATACAACAGCAAGATATATTAATCAGTCAGGAAAAAGAAATGGAAGTTTTGCTATTTACATGGAACCATGGCATGCTGATATTGAAGAATTCTTGGATTTAAAGAAAAATCAAGGTGATGAAGAACTAAAAGCACGTGATTTATTTTATGCTGTTTGGGCATCGGATTTGTTTATGGAAAGAGTACGTGATAACGGCAAATGGTCTTTATTTTGTCCAGATGAATGTCCTGGTCTAGCCGATATTTATGGAGAAGAATTTAAAAATCTGTATGAAAAATATGAAGTAGAAAATAAAGCACGTAAAGTTGTAGAAGCACGAGATTTATGGTTTAAAATATTAGATTCTCAAATGGAAACAGGAACACCTTATATTTTATTTAAGGACGCTTGTAATTTAAAAAGTAATCAGAAAAATATTGGCACCATAAAGAGTTCAAATTTATGTACAGAAATTATACAGTACTCTGACAATAAAGAAACAGCCGTTTGTAATTTAGCAAGCATTGCTCTACCAGCTTTTGTCAATGAAGAAACAAAAACGTTTGATTATGAAAAACTTCATGAAATAACAAAAGTAGTCACGACTAACTTGAATAAAATAATCGACATTAATTTTTATCCTACAGAAAAAACAAAAAGAAGTAATTTACTTCATAGACCAATTGGAATAGGAATTCAGGGATTAGCAGATACTTTTATTATGATGGATATTGCTTTTCATAGTGAAGAAGCAAAAGTCATTAATAAACTTATATTTGAGACAATGTATCATGCTGCCTTAGAAAAAAGTTACGAATTATCACACGCAAGATATTTTAATTTTTTAAATAATTATACATGTGAAAGAATTGAAGAAGAAATGAAACTTATGACGAATGAACACCCATCATTAATGGGTGCTTACAGTAGTTTTATAGGATCACCAGCTTCAAAAGGAATTCTTCAATTTGACATGTGGAATGTAGAACCAAGTAATAGATATGACTGGTCTACTTTAAAAGAGTTAATTCAAACGTATGGTTTGAGAAATTCACTTTTATTAGCACCTATGCCAACCGCAAGTACTTCCCAGATACTTGGATACAATGAATGTTTTGAACCTTTAACAAGTAATATTTATAGTCGAAGTACATTAGCTGGAGAATTTGTATTAGCAAATAAATATTTAATGAAAGAATTGATTCAACTAGGATTATGGAATGAAAAATTAAAGAATAATATAATAGCGAATAAAGGAAGTATTCAACAAATTACTACCTTATCTGAACATATTAGAAATAAATATAAAATTGTTTGGGAAATACCAATGAAACATATTATAGATATGTCAGCGGATAGAGGAGCATTTATTTGTCAAAGTCAAAGTATGAATCTTTGGATAGAAGATCCGAATTATAATAATTTAACATCCATGCATTTTTATTCATGGAAAAAAGGTTTGAAAACAGGAATTTATTATTTAAGAAGAAAGGCAAAACATCAGGCACAACAATTTACAGTGGAACCAGAAAAACAAGAAAAAAATAAAGAAGAAATATGTGAAATGTGTTCAGCATAAAAAATATTTTTTATTAAGCAAATAAAAATGATAATAAATCATATATTTTACAATAATTTTTCATAAATGTATTTAACTTCCACATTTTTTTCAAGAATATCTACATTATTATGAATTTTACAATAACAACGAAGACATACCAAAACATCATTTAATGAATTATGTAAATTATTAGGTATAGTATCAAATAATTTGAAATGAAGTTCAGATAATTTTGGAAATTTCATATATTTTCCTCTTTTATTCACCATTTCAATAGCACATAAATCAATAGATTCTTTCATAGTACAAACATATTTTTTATAATCAGATATTAATTGAAAATAATCTTTGTATAATTCTTTTTCAAAATAAATCAATTCATAATGTATTTTTCGCATTATTTCAGCTTTTATCATTTTCACATCAAAATCTAAATTATGACCAACTACAAAATCAACATTTTCAAAATCCATTATAAATTCATCAAAAATTGTTTTTATATCGACGCCTTTAGTTTGAGAAATTTCGTTCGTAATTCCATGAATTTTAATACTTTCCTCACTAATAATAATACCATCAGGAACTTTAATAACATAATCTTTAATTTTCAATATTCGATTTGTAACATCATCATAAACAATATAACTAAACTGTACAATATAAGGCCACATATTTAAAGAATAAAGATTCAGTTCTCTTGTTTTAGGTAGTCCAGTTGTCTCTGTATCAAAGACAAGTAATTTCATTCTTTATAAATATTTATTAATAATTTTTAATTTATAATAAAAGTTATTAATAAATATTCAAATCAATTTTAAATTTTATATATTTTTATACATACTAAAGTAAAAAATTGAATAAATATTCATTCAATTTATTCAACATCAATATCAATTACATCTATTGAATTATTATTTTCAATATCAATATTAAAATCAATATCACAATTATATTCTATAGTTAATTTTTCATTTTTTACAGTATTTTTTACACTATTATTACTGTACAAAAAATAAATATTTAGTAATAAAGAAAGAGAACAGAAAAAAAAATTTAATATAAAATTAATCATAATAAGATAATTATTATTTAACCCACAGTAAAGAACACCTAGACCACTACTGATAGTCCAGATTAACCATATTGGAATATTGGATTTTTTTGATTTTTTATAAATAATAATAAAATAAATTTCAGGAACATATCCAACTACTACTAATACCGAACTTGTAATAGATAGATAATGATAACTCATATATATATATCTAAAATAAAAATTAAATCTAGACATAATTTTTACAAGTGCCAAATGTTTTTCTATGCCATTTTGTGATTCCATACTTTTGTATTCCATCTAAATGTTTTTTAGCACCATAACCTTTATTTGTATCAATTCCATATTTTTCAATCAATTCTGGATTTTCTTTTACAAGTTCTTCAATATAATTATCTCTAGCTACTTTTGCCAATATAGAAGCAGCCGCAATTGCCGAATACTTATTATCTCCACCTTCAATACACAAATGTGGAATAAATTCTATTTTAGAATCAGAAATAACTTTCACTGGATTAAAATAATTTCCGTCAATAAGTAATTGAATATTAACATTCAATGGTTTCATTAAAGAAATAAGTTTTTTACGAACATTAATAATCGAATCATGCATAGAATTCTGTGTTGCTTGTAATATATTAATTTCATCAATTTTTCTCTCATCTTCAAAACTAACATACCAAGCTATAGCATTTTCTTTTATATAATTGGCAACTTCTTCTATTTTCTTTTTGGAATGGAATTTTTTACTATCCTTCATTTTATAATGGTCAAAGGAATCATCTTTAGGTAAAATAACAGCAGCAGTATAAACCCTTCCAAAAAGCGGTCCTCTACCAGCTTCATCTACACCGACTTCATAAATACTGGTATCTTCTATATAAAATTTTTGTAAAGATTTTTTTTTTTTTTTAATATCGTTTTCTATATTATTTTCAAATTCCATTTTCAAATATAACTTAACTTAATATATAATACTTTATAATATTAATTTCAAATCAATTATTTTTCAAACTTTTTTCACAATATAAATTATACAATGAATAAAGTAATAACTATTATTTTGATTATTTTAATATCAGGGTTAATAATATATTCTTTTTTAGGAAATCAAGAAGGTTTTACTGATTCTACTTCTACTAATACTACAAGTACAACTCCTAATTTAAATTTAGTAGAAGACTTAAATTCAGAATCAGCGAACTTAAATACTAACTCTACAAATAATTTATTTCCATATACAGGTGTATATAATTCTAATTCATATGATAACTATAATCATTATAACGGTTCACAATCTCCATTAATACCTGGAACTTATCATGAACCAACTGGAGGAAGTGTTACTATATCTACAAACAGTGATGGTTCACTTACAATTAAAGAAAAAAATTCAGACAAGATCGATTTAAATATTTATACATCATCCATACCAAATACTAATTCTTCCACTATAAGTTCACCGTCTGTTTATTATGGTGTCAATGGTGGTTCAGCAAGCATTGTTAAATCAGGCAATGGTGAACAATCAATTCAAGTGATGCAGCCAAATGGTTCTGTAGTAGTTTATAGTCCATCTAGTAATTTACCTCAATTAAATAATCCGACAAACAATATATCTTCTTCTGCTTATTTTGGAAGTACAGGAAATAGCATTCCTTCTAATTATAATTTGGCATATACTCCAAGTAATACAACCATGAATAACTATGCCACAAATAGTAATACAATGAATTCTTCTTCAACTTCAAGCGGTAGTGGTAGTTATCAACAAATATTTTATGGACAAACTGGAGCTGTAGCAGTTGTAAATAACGCCAATAATTCTGCAGTAATTGTAAAAAATGGACGAATTAGTAGTTATTCAAATCCAAATCCTGGATCAGGAAATAGTACTACATTGAAAAATCCATATGGTGGAACTCTTACAGTATCATTAGTAAATAATCAATTCAATATTACAGTAGTAGATGAATCTGGAAATACAGAAACTTTTACCATGAATCCAACTCAAAATAACTTAATTTTTAATATAAATCAATACAATGGTTCTACATTGAATAGTCCAAATGGATCTTCAGCAAGTATAAATTCAAATACAGTTAATATTGTAAATAATGATGGTACTACAACCGTTTATAAAAGCTATAACTCACCTAATGTATTTGTAAATCCTAATGGAGGAACAGTAGTTATTTCACCTACAAGTAACAATTCATTTTTATTAGTAGTTGTGGATAATCAAGGAAATACACAAATTTTTAATCCTACATCATCTAATAATCAAACAAATAACAATAGTAACAATACTAATGCTAATTCATTTACAAATATTCCATTTTTAAATAATATATTTTCCAATAATACTAACGCTAATAATCCTTATTATAGTGGCCAAGGTCAAAGTCAAAATAACCAAATGAATAATTATAATCCATATAGTTCTGCTCTTCCTTCTGGTATTCCAGCAAGTCAAATACCAGGTGGTAAAGAAGATTTATATATTTTAAAATCGGAAGTTATACCACCAATTTGTCCGGCATGTCCTACAGTAAAAGCATGTGATAAAAAAGAAAAATGTCCACCTTGTCCAGCATGCGCAAGATGTCCAGAACCTAGTTTTGAATGTAAAAAAGTTCCAAATTATAATTCTTCTTATTATGATTCAGGTTATTATGGATATAATGATGGATTAGGTTCTAACATTAGTTCTAGTTCATATGGAGGACAATCATTACCTATACCAGTATTAAACGATTTTTCTACTTTTGGAACATAAAACCGTATTTAAAAAATAAAAAATATAAATGTAATATATTATTATTATGAATAAATTTTTAATAAATCAAAATTCATGGATAATTTCATCAAGAAATGTCAAAATTTTTAATAATATATTAGAAGCAGAGTTGAAAGATATGAATGGAAACTGGAAATATAATAAGTTGGAAATACATCCTTTATTACTGAATAAAAATTTAGTAAATAATAATGGTTCTTTTCAATACAGTTTATCCAAAGAAGAAAATGATTTCATTATGAATCAATTATTTCCAGTTTACGTTGGTCCAACTATTCCTTATATTCATATTGAATCTTGTGTAATTCTTTCAGTTGATGTACCAAAATATAATGCTTTAAGAGAAGAAACATTAGACTTACTTGAAACTTATAATCTTCCTCCTATATCTGTACATTTTGGATATACAAATGAAGATAAAGAAAATTCTAATTTTTATCATCTTATGGAAAATAAAAATCAAAGAAATGAATTTACATTAGGAATGTTGGAAATATTCGATAATTTTGTTAATGAAAATACAAATGAAAATTCATGGCTACTTTATTTTGAAGATGATGTTCGACCAATAAATATTGATATAAAAGAAGACTTAACTAAACTATATAATATCCCATGCGATGCTGAATTAATAAGACCATATATTGGAAAAAATGAACATTGTGATTTAAAAAATATAAACTATTGTATTTCATATGGTGGAGGTCTTAATCATGCTTTTTACATATCAGTTTCTGGTTGTAAAAAAGTATTGAATTATGCAAAAAAATACAAATGGAAATATATTTGTGATATTGATATATATAAATTGGCGAAATTTTGTGGTGGATTTCCAACTAGTTATGATGGTTGGTCATTAATAGCATGTAATAATAATAATAATATTACACCATTGTTGGAAGAACATGAAAAAATAGTAATGTATCAACTTAGTAACTGCATTTTTATTCAAACATCCAATCCATGTGTTTAATTTTAACTAAATAATTTAATAATATTTTTACAAGGTTATTGGTTATTGTTATGTGTTACATATTTTTCGCCATTTGAAATGTCTCACCTTTTTCATGTTGCGGAACAATTTTAATAATACATTTTGATTTTTTTCCATTTAATGGATCTGTACATCCTTTTTCTTCCGTTTTCATTTCCACTATTTTTGAATTACATCTTGAACGAAAATGTTCATATCTATCTCTCACTTCATGAAAAGTCAAATTCGATTTTTTATGTAACATTTTATTGACTAATTCGTGTAAATTATAAATATAACGAGAAAAAGTATCTCTGCTTTCCATATCCGAAACCTTCAGTGGTAATTGTTTAAAATTTTTGGTTAAATTTATTCTACAGTATTTACAAGGTAAAACGTATTTTAAATTCAAGACAAATTCTCTATAATGTTTTTTTTCTTGTTGGGAAGGATGAATTGGATAATTAAAACTCATTATGTGTAAGTAGTGCCACATACTTGGACCCCAAACAGAAGTCAACATACCATCTCCACTATTATAATTTTCTTTAGAAAAAACATGTTTTCTATTTTTTTGTGTTTTTTTTACTACTTTAAATGATTGTCTACGAGTATTTATTTTATGACTATTACTATTCATTTTATAACTATTATTTTTATGACTATTTAATTTTATTGTTTTATTCATAGTCATATATTGTATATATTAGTATTTAGAAAATAGTTATTACTAAAATTAAATATCATTTTAAAGTATGGATAATAATTCAAATGCTGTTTCTAATACTACCATGATATTTAATAATTCCACAAAAAATATTTGTTTGTATTGTTTCATTTCGATTATACTTATTATACTATTTACATTAACACCATTAAGCAATTTCATTCTATTGACTACTTTAATAAAAATAACAAGTATTTTACTTTTAGGATATTGTATTTATTTAAATAGTATTCAAATTAAAAACTTTTACACGATTATTACCAATGACAATTCTGATTTAATAAAAAGCTATTTAAATATCAATATTTTATGTAGTTGTATTTTTTCTTTATCGATGATTATATTTATTTTTTTTATAATGAAAAGTTTTTGGTACTAATTAACTAACTAACAAACTATTTCATCAATAATAAACGTAGAATAATTCTTTTTTGGTTTATTTGTTTCATGATGAAGTTTAGAAAAAGGTATTTTTAATTCCATTATTTTTTCATAAAATATTTTATCATTGATAAAGTCGTTTTTATTTATTTCGACGAGTTTACCTTCATAGTTTCTATACAACATTTTCTAGAATATAATAATATGAAAAATTACTTTTATGTTATTTTTATTTTTTTTAAGAAAGATTAAATATATTCATATTCTATTTATATTCGTTTAAACATTTTTTAAATTTATTCTTTATAAATATATATAAAATGTCTTACAAATTAAATTTAATGGGAGGTGAAACTAATTATATGAATAAATTAAAAAATTTTACAAGTTCTATTAGTATGAGAACAATAATGATTATTTTAGTAGTACTTTTATTTTTAGGGATTGGAATTTATATTTATACCAAACAAGTAAAATCAAAGTTTTCAACAAGTTATAGTGCAAATAATGAAAATACATTTACTAATAATGGTGAATCGGGAGAAGCAGAATTACTTTTATTTTATGCCGACTGGTGTCCACATTGTAAAACAGCAAAACCAATTTGGGAAGAATTAAAAGCTGAATATGAATCTAAAACCATTAATGGTTATGCTATTGTATTCACAGAAATAAATTGTACAACTGAAACACCTGAAGTCGAAAAAATGATGAATACTTATAAAGTAGAAGGATTTCCTACTATAAAGCTTTTGAAAAATGGTCAAGTAATTGAGTATGATGCTAAACCAAGTAAAGCTACTCTTGAACAATTTTTAAATACTGCAATTTAATAAAATAAAAATAAAAAAAAATGAAAAAAATGAAAAATAAATCATTATTTAATTTGTATTTGTAGTTATAGTTGTATTTGTAGATACAGAAGTCAAATATTCTTTGGCTGTTTCAATACCGTTTTCTAGTAATTCTTTTCTTTTTTCCATGGAATAAATTGCTGACTTTAAAGTAGTTATACTCATAATAGAAGCATTACAAATAATTTCATTTGGTAATTTTTGTTGTTTATTGGTTGTACTAAAACTATAAATTAATTTAAAGAAAAAACTCATAATAAAATCAAGTAAAGTGGATTCTGAATTAATATGATTATTTATAATACCATCATCATATTTATTTTTAATACCTAATATTTCATTGACATCATTGTTTTTTTCTACACAATGACTAACCGGATAATTACATACCATTCCACCATCAATATAGCATTTATTTTCCATACAAAGTGGCGTAACAAGTACTGGTATAGCACATGTCATTTGTAAAGCGTTTATTAAGGATAAGTCGGCATGAGATAAATAAGAAATATCTTCCAACTTAAATTCATTTATTTCAAATGTGAAAAAATGAATTTCTACATTAGAATATTCATAAAATTCTTTCAATGTGATTTCCATAGATAAATCTTTAGCATCTAAAAGAGGCTTCATGAATTTTTCAAAAACAGTTTTAGTAAAGATACCTTTATTGGTATAAGCATCAAAAATATTTTGGACTTTTACTGGAAACACATCTTGCCAAGGTCGTTTAATCATAAAATCATTTATTGTTTCCCAATCAAAACGAAGAGAGATAAGTGTAGCAACTACTGCTCCAGCGGAAGTAGCATAAATGGATGTTATATTTTCTCTTTTTATGAAATTATTTCTTTCTAGTTCTTGAATGACTCCCAGTGTCTGTAACATTGTTTGACCACCTCCAGAAAGAACAAGGTGTTTAACTATATTGAGAGGTATCATTAAAAAAATAAATATATTGTATTTAGTTTTTTATTTTTAATATGTTTTTAGTGTATTTTAGATACTTTTACTTTTTAGATAAATTTTGTTTTTAAACATTTAATAAACAATATTTTTTTCTTTTAATGTTTTAATAATAATTATATGTCCAATATTTTTACACTTGAAAATATAAATGATTTTTCTGAACAAATAAATATTGATGATTTATACGAGAGAAAAAGACAATATGATTTAAGTAAATTAGAATTATTTAACAAAATTCTTAATCGTATTCATGTAAGAATCAAAACCACTTCAAGACAAAAAATAGATGAGAATTTTTGTTGGTTTGTAGTTCCTGAAATTATCATTGGTGTTCCGAAATATGATCAAGGAGCATGTATTGCTTTTTTATTAGATAAGTTAAAAGATAATGGATTCAATGTTAGATATGTACATCCAAATACTCTTTTTATTTCATGGATGCATTGGGTACCTTCTTATGTTCGTACAGAATTAAAGAAAAAAACTGGTATTTTAGTTAATGAATATGGAGAGAAAATAAGTACAAATGAAGATGAAAATATTAATAATGAAAGTAAAAATGTAGGTAAATTTCTACCATATGATATTAATAATGCTAATAGTGATTTATTGAAATTAACAAAAGATCCATCTAATAAAAATATAATGAATGTAAACAAGAAAACATATACTCCAATTAAATCCTATAAACCATCTGGTAATTTAGTTTATGATGATGAAGTTCTAAATATATTTGGAAATAAATAAATAAACAAACAAACAAACAAACGATAAATAATTTCAATAATATCATAATATACTGGTATAAATTCGGTTATTATAACTTTAGGTAACTTTTTATAATAAAATTAGAATAATTTAACATAAGCAATTTTTTTATTTTTATTATAAAAATAATAAAAAATTATATACATATAATAATAGTATGAAAAGTAAAAAAAATAAAAAAACTTCTAAAAATAAAACTGTAAAAAAGACTTTTAATACTAAATTATTTGAAAGTTACAGAAAAGAAACATTAGTACCATTTGAAAAAGAGTATGAAAAAACATTGGGTATAAATTTACTTAAAGCACATGAAGAATCAAGTAAATCTTTTAATGAAAAATTAAGAAAAATTGAAGATCAAAAACGAGAGGTTAATGAAATTCTTCCTAAAGATGATTTTTATGACTTTGTAAATGATGTATGGATAAAAAATATTGTTATAACTGATAAAACTCAACATTATATTACACAAATTGATGATTTTCGATTAGTTCAAGATGTAGTTTATGAAAATATTATTCATATAATAGAAAACTATATTAAAGATAATAATAATAAACTATCCCATTGCTTAAAAAATTTTTATTATTCTGGAGTTAACTTGAAAAATTATTCTAAAAATAAAGTTTATGCTGAAAAACACGTGGAATTAGTTGATAATTACATGAAAGATAAATCTAATGTTTGGAAATTACTTGGATATATGAATCGTAATGAAATTTACTCATGGGCTTGCCCATTTTATTGGAAAGTTAGTCAAGATGAAAAAAATGTAGATAAGTTACAATCACATATTTCAAGTCCTCGTTTTTCTTTAACAGATTTTAGTGTTTATTATGATGATGGAACAAAAGTAGATTATAAAAAGAAATATATAAATAAGTTTGTCAAATATGTAAATAATACATTTTCTTTATATCTTGGTAATAATCATGGTTTTAATCCTAGAGATGTTTTCGATGTAGAAGTACAAATTTTTCAAGCTCTTGGATGTTTAGAAATAAAAGAACCAAAAGATAAATATAGTAAAATTACAGGAAAAGAGGCGTTAGATAAGTATGGATTTAACTGGCATGAATTAAGTAAAGCTATAGGATTTACCAAAACTCCAGATTTTTTTATAACGATGAATTTAAATTATTTAAAATGTGGAACAAAATTATTATTAGAAAACTGGGATTCAGAAAAATGGAGAACTTATTGGGTATTTATTTACATTCGTCAGTTATCGCGTTTTGGAGAAATTGGTAAAAGTATATACAATGATTTTTATTCCAAATATTTACTGGGTCAAAAAAGACCAATAACTGATAAATTAAAAGCAACACTTTTGACTTGTTTTGCGTTTAATACGTTTATCACAAATGAATATATTAAAAAATATGAAAATTTAGCTAATATTGAATATTTAAAAATATTATCAGAAGAATTAAAAACAGTATTTATTAGAATCATAAAACGTAATACTTGGTTAGACCCAAAAACTAAAAATTATGCTTTAATGAAATTAGATCATATTAAAATAATTATAGGTTCACCATCGAAATTAACACCTGATCCTTTATTGGATTATGACCCAAAAGATTTGTTTGGTAATATTTTAAAAATTACAGAATGGCGATTACATGAATTTATTAAATTAAATAACAAAAAACCTTTAGAAGATGCAACTGTAATTGATTGGTTTTCTACACCTATTAAATTCGTTGGAAATCAAGCTTATGTTGTAAATGCATCTTATACACCATCTACAAACTCTATTTATATTCCATTAGCTTACATTCAAAAACCCTTTTTTGATTTAGGTCGAACTAGTTCCTTTGAGTACAATTTAGCTCATATTGGTTTTACCATATCTCATGAATTAAGTCACGCATTAGATGACTGGGGAAGTAAGTATGATTATAAAGGAAATTTATATGATTGGTGGTCAGATGGAGATAAAAAACAATATAAAAAAATTCAAGACGAAGTTGTAAAACAATATGAAGACTGGGCAAAAAAAGACAACATAATCTTTGAGGCTGAACCAACTCTTGGAGAAGATTTAGCAGACATTTCAGCTATAGCAACGATAACCGAGTATTTAATAGATGCACAAAATAGTAATAAAGAATTTATACCTATTATGGCAACTTCATTACAGAAAATGTTTATGTTTTATGCTTATCAAATGCGTCAAAAAATTTATAAAAAGGCTTTACGTTATCAACTTGAAACTAATCCTCATCCTCCAAATAAATATAGAACTAATATTCCTTTATCAAGAAGTCCTGAATTTAAGAATTTATATAATGTAAAAAAAGGAGATGAAATGTATTGGCATAATAACGATAGAGTTTGGCAAAATTAGATTAAATTTACTTTAGTTATATTTTACTTTAGTTATAATGAATATTTTTTGAGTAATTATTTAGGAAAATATCCATATTCATTTTTTAAAGAAGTTTAGAATTTACTTTTTAAAAGGAATATTTTTTAAGAAATTATTTAGGAAAATATTTATAATTATTTTTAAAATTTGTTTTACTTTATAAATAATAATTTTTAAGTAATTATTTAGGAAAATATTCATTTTTTAAAAGTTTATTTTATTTTATATTCAAAAAATTTTTTTTCTTTTTTAAATATATAAATGGCAAGAAGACATACTAGAAGAGTAAAGGGAGGAAAGGCTAAAACCATGAGAATGAGACGTGCTGTCAAAAACGCTCGTAAAGCTTCTGTTGCTGCTCGTAAAGCTTCCGCTGCTGCTGGTGCCGCTGCATCTGCAGCAGCATCTGCTGCCGCCGCTGCTTCTGCTGCTGCCGGTGCCGCTGCTGGTGCCGGAGCCGGTGCTGGAGCCGCTTAAAAAAATCATATTCCTTTTCATTATTAAATAACTTAATAATATTTATAAAGTTATTTCTATACCTTTTTACATTTCAAACGCCGAATTTAATTATTATATAATTTATAGATGAAAATTACAAAACATATTTCTTTTTATTTTTTAACGGATAGAGTTATTTATATTAATAATATTATCGACGAAACGAATAAATATGAATATACGACAGATATTTTTATTCATACAAATTTTATAGATTTAAAAAAAGAGATATTTAATAATTATACTAATGGATGTATTAAAATAATTTATCATGACTTGTCAAATATTAATCCTTTTTATTTAACTTGGAAATGTAGAGAATTATTATATCAACAAAGAAATGAATATGATATATTTATCTATATAGAAGATGACATTTTAGTTCCATTTAAAGCAATAAAATATTGGTTAGAATATAACAAAAATTTAATAGAAATGAATTACAATTTAGGTTTTGTAAGAATTGAAGTTGAAAATAATATTGAATATATAACAGATTTATATGGGGAAATATTTGATACTATTATTAATTTAAATGAAACAAAATATTGTGTAAATAATAAAAGCCCATATTGTGCTTTTTGGATTTATAATAAAAATGAGTTTAATAATTTTGTAAATAGTAAATATTATAAAATTAATAATATTCAAGGTTATAACATAAGAGAACAAAGTGCTATTGGTTTACACGGACTTTATACAGATTATTATAAAAATACTTTAATTCCAATTGTCAATAATAAATTAATTGAAGAATGTAAAATATATCATATGCCAAATAATTATGTTCTTGATAAAAATACTCTTTTTGCTACGATAAAATTTGATGAAGCTGTAAAAAACGGCATTTGAAATGTAAAAAGGTGTATAATCATTAAAAAATAATAATTAATTCTTAAAAATGTTACGTATTACGTATTATCATATCATTTTTGTATTTAATTTTGTAAATTATTAAATACAAATTTATCATTTTACTTTATATCAGATGATTGATTGTTTTTGTAATTTTGTTTCTTGAACCAACTTTTGTGCTTCTTTTTCCAAAGTTTTTATTTGATTTTGAGTAGTTTCTAAAATTTTATTTTCAATAATTGCTTCATATATTTTGATTCCTTTACTATAATCCATTTCACAAGATAAATATAAATCAATAATTATTTTTCTTGTATCTTCTATTGTCTTTTGAAGTAAATCTTCATTTAATTTAGGGTTTACACGTATTTTTTTTTTACCACTAAATGGATCAATAACATAAGTAAATAAAACATTAATTATTTTTAATAATTTATCCTGTTTTATATTCGCATTTTGAATCATCATTTTTAAATTAGTTGCATAATCCATAAACAACTTGTCTTTCATATTTCCAGTAAATTTACTTTTAAAAAAAGGATTGGATCCTTGACAACCTGAATTTTGTTGATAATCTTTTAATTTAATATCTCCAAATTTTGTAATATTTTCAGGCATTGTTTCATTACCAGTAAATACCGTATAAAATTGTTTCAAGTCAGCTTTAAATTTTTGTAATGTAGCAGGAGACATTCCTCTAAACTCTCCACTATTAAAATCATAATTATCATCATAATATAATTCTTTCAATTCTGGAATTCCAGGTTCTTCAGCAAGTGTTTTTACAGTTCCATCTTTTTTCAAGTTCATACTACATACTTTAGGCGATATGGTTAAGTCACCATTTATATCAAATGGATCATTCATTTGACCTCTTCTTAAAGCATCTATTCTCTCATCACAAATATTTAATTTATATAATTTCCTTGGAACATTTGGAGGTATTTTATCTTTTTCAATTAAGTTGCTTTTTATGTTATTACCATTCCCATCCTTATAAATATAAACTGGATTTATTGTCATAACAATAGCTGAAAAAATATGTGCTATTTTCACATAAAATTTTGAAATGCCAACACACATTGCTCGTTTTTTAATACTTTTATTTTTATCATTTTTCACATCTAATTCGTCAAATTGATTTTTAGTTAAAAACATTACTTTTTCTTTGCCTATTTCATTTACTTCTTCTCCATTTTTAATACGTTGTGAAATGTAAGATATCTCTACATCTGAAAAATATCTATCAATAATATTGGAAGTTAGAATAATCAACTCATCACAATATTCTCTCTTGTATAATTTTTTTAGACTTTTAAAATCCATAGTTAAAATGTAATAAGTAGCGATAAAATCAATAACATTATCGAAATTTTCAAAATCAGATTTGTTTGGAGAATTACTCATGTTTGAATTATTTGAGTTAATATTAGTAGATGTGGTATTTCCCATTTATAATATATAATACTTATAAATTATATTTATAAAATAAAATTGAATATAAAAAATATATTCTAATGGAAAGAAATAGTTATGAGTAACGAAAAAAGCAAAAAACGTAAAGATAAAATAATAAATAAAAAATTTCTATGGAATATTTTTGATACTGAAATAGAATCTTCTGAAAAAGATATTGATAAAAAAGAAAAAGATCCATTAGAATGTATTTACAGGAATTGTGGAAATAGAGAAATGTGTGAACAATGTGAAACTATTTTAGCATTTTCAGATGAAGGATTTCTTACTTGTACTAATCCTAAATGTGGAATTATATATAAAGATATTGTGGATCATAGTGCTGAATGGAGATATTATGGTGCCGATGATAATCAAAATAACGATCCTACTAGATGTGGAATGCCTATCAACCCATTATTAAAGGAATCATCTTATGGATGTAAAGTACTTTTAAATGGAGCAATGAGTTATGAAATGCGAAAAATAAGAAGGTATACGGAATGGCAATCCATGCCTTATAAAGAAAAGTCACAATATGATGAATTCCAAATTATTACTACTTATGCTCAAAATGCTGGAATACCTAAAATGATTATTGATGATGCTATTCGTTATCATAAAAAAATTTCAGAATATGACTTAACTTTCAGAGGTGATAATCGTGATGGTATTTTAGCTGCTTCTATTTACATTTCTTGTAGAATTAACAATTTTCCTAGAACAGCTAAAGAAATAGCAAATATTTTCAATTTAGATATAACAAGTGCAACCAAGGGTTGTAAAAATGCTACTTCTATTATAAATAATATTGAAAAGGATATGAATATTAAAGAAAAAACGTCTTTTTGTATAACTAAACCTGAATCTTTTATCGAGCGTTTTTGTAGTAAATTAAGTATCAATATGGAATTAACTAAATTATGTAAATTTGTTTCTATAAAAATAGAAAAAATGAATTTAATGCCTGAAAATACTCCTCACTCTATTGCTGCAGGTGTAGTTTATTTTATTTCACAAAACTGTAAATTAAATGTAACCAAACGTGATGTTAAAAATGTAAGCGAAATAAGCGAAGTTACCATTAATAAATGCTATAAAAAACTAGAAAAATTGAAAATTGACTTGATACCTGAAGTTATACTTAACAAATATTCTAATTATTCATTATAATAAATAAATATTTAAAAAAAATAATATTATACTATAAAATGGAAGAAAATAATTTTATTTTTTCAATTAATTCAAATGAACTTGAGAAATATAATGTTACTAATGATTTAAAAAAAAATACTACTATTAAACGAAAGTTAGTTATTATAGCTGATTGGATAAAGACCTACTTAGCATTGGAACATTACAAGTTTGCCGAAAATTTACAAGAATTTGGTTGGGAAATAATGGAACTAAGTAGATTAGATTTAAATTATATTATAAAAGAAAAATGTATCGTATTATGTATTACTTATGATGGATTTGATATAAATATAATAAAACATGAAAATGTAACTATTATTTATAAAATAGATGACTTATATCCTTATAAAGAAATAAGAAATATTTGCGTTAATAGTTGTGATATATTGATTGGACCTTATAAATATTTATTTAATCAAGAACCTATTACTACTATGTATAGTAATATTTTAAATAAACCAAGTTATTGGATACCTTATTCAGCAGTAAATGAATTTTATCAAAATATAGAATTTAATAATTCTCCGAAAAATAAAATTTTAATTAGTGGAATGAGTAATAATATTTATCCATTTAGACAAAAACTTCATAATATATCATTAGAAAATGATTACAAAGAAAAGTTAGAAATAATTAGTCATCCAAATTATTACAGTTATACACATGATGTAATTAATGAAAATTATTATAAAAAATTAAATGAGTATATTTGTTGTTTTACAGATGCTTCTTCTTATAAATATATTTTATTGAAAAATTTTGAAATTACAAGTGTAGGTAGTTTATTATTAGCAGATGATAAAATTTTAACGCAATTAAATGAATTAGGATTTTATGATAATATAAATTGTATCATGTGTAATGAAAATAATATTTATGAAAAAATAGATTGGATATTAGACGTAAAAAATATTGATACTGTAAATTCTATGAGACAAAAAGGAATGGAATTGACAAGAAGCATACATAATACAAAAGAAAGAGCAAAAGGTTTTAATTCTATAGTAAATCAAATTTTATAGTATTTATATTATTATTTAACTTGAAAAGTAATCTTTTTTATTATTTTGAATAAATTTCGTGTATTCATACAAATCTTGATTATTCATTTTTAAATAATCCATCTTAGTTACCAAATCCATATCCATTAAATCATTTTTTTCATAAAAGTAAGCGTGTTTACCACATTGATTTTCATTTTCACGACAATGTTTTGCATAATTATAGATTGTCAAAATAAATTCTTCTTTTCCTTGATTTTTATATTTAAATGGATAAACTTTTTTTTTATAGACTTGTGTTTTTTCACCAAATATTTTACATTTACCATAATCTTCATTTATATTTGGTATAAACCATTTACATGTGGTACAACTTGGAATGTAATAATTTATATTATTATTAGCAAATGTTTTTATCATAAAAGATAAAAGGAAACTTAAAAGTAAAGACAACATTTTATAGGAGATTAATTTGTACTTTACTTAATAATAAAATACAAAATTTTGAATTCAATTTTTTTTCTAATAATAAAAATATTTTTATTTACTGAATATATTTTTTTGAAATATAGTTAAAAATACAAAAATAAATTATTATACAAAAATATAATGTCGGAAGAAAAAAGTATTCCTAAAAGAATTTTTATAGTTCCATATAGAAATCGTCTTCAGCAAAAGTTTTTTTTTACTAAATATATGACTTTTATTTTAGAAGGAAATGATGACTATGAAATTTACTTTTCACATCAATGTGACGATAGAAGTTTTAATCGTGGCGCAAGTAAAAATATAGGTTTTTTAGCTATAAAAAATAAATACCCAGAACATTATCAAAATATTACTTTTATTTTTAATGATGTAGATACAATTCCTTTTCATAAAATTTTTGATTATGAAACTAAATGTGGAATAGTGAAACATCATTACGGTTATAAGTATGCTTTAGGAGGAATTGTAGTTATAAAGGGTTCAGATTTTGAAAAGATAAATGGCTACGCAAATTTCTGGGGGTGGGGAATGGAGGATAATTGTCTGCAGAAAAGGTGTGAAAAAAATAATTTAATAATAGATCGTTCAATTTTTTTTCCAATCGGTAGCCCAGAAATTCTTCAGTTATTCGATGGAATATCTCGTATTATAAGTAAAAAAGATCCTTGGAGAATGAAACATGACGATGGAGTAGATGGATTAAATACTATTCATAAATTATTTTACACCATTGACGAAAAATCTAGTAATCCATTAGATAATAAATACACAGTAGAAAATTCAAAGATATTTGTAATTAATATTACTACTTTTTTAACTGGAACACGATTTGAACACGATCAGTATTACAATTATGATTTACGCGAGCCACCAAGACAAGTTATAAATCCAAATATGTTAAGCAAAACAAACCAAAAAGTTTCCACGACGGATGATTGGACCAATATTCCTTACTATCCAACTATTTCAGAGAGAAAATCGCAAGAACAAAGAAATGGTAATAATATCCATCATTTTCAACCACCTCAATCTCCAAGTGATATTTATTCGCCTGAATACGCCAGAAAAATGGGTGTAAAACCTAGAGCCACAGCAAGTGTAAATATTGGTCTTGGAGGTGTACGTTTTTAGTTACAAAATAAAGTAAAGTAAAATAATAATAATTTTTATAAAATATTATTATTTAATTATATTTAATTATAGATTATTTGTGCCACACATAAACAATTTCTTGATAATTATTTTGTCGTTTACTTTTTTTATATGGATATTCTTCGTCGGCAGGTCCAAGTAAATTTACACAAACTCTTTCATAAAC
>Ga0214919_10003715_pt1 | contig 22823 bp, 24 predicted proteins | sample LL1503_MetaG_FD_177994 | JGI IMG/M metagenome (GOLD analysis project Ga0214919, IMG submission 177994) | Freshwater microbial communities from Lake Lanier, Atlanta, Georgia, United States - LL-1503 | ecosystem: Environmental > Aquatic > Freshwater > Lake | place: USA: Georgia | collected... | reverse complement strand
AAATACTTCCGCCTCAATTATCTATCGAAGAATTAAATCAATTCAAAGCTCAGGTGCCTTTATATGGTATTGGCGATCCGGACGGTGGGTATTTTGTTGATCAAAAATTATTAGACTCCGCTGTGGATTTATCCTCAACACATATTTTTCTAAGGGGATATTTTCAGTCGGGTAAAAATCTTGCGGCGTTGAAGCGATACATCGAACAGCATAAAAATTTGGTGGAGATTTATAAGGCGCTTAAACCCATAAAAGATAAAGCGATTATTCATTACCGGCAGGGCGATTACCTCAAATTCGATGTTCAGCAAGAGATGGGGCTGATAAATCTCTCCTATTTAGATCGAGCGATATATCACCTTAAAGATCAGTACCAAACGTTTGAAATCTATTCCGACGAATTAGGGTTATTGCAAGCCTATGAAGAAAAAAGTGGTGTTAGCGTCGTGGTTGGAAGTAATCCAATAGATACATTTACGACTTTTCTGTCTGCGGCCACGATGGTCTTGCCTAACTCTACTTTTTCGCTATGTGCGGCGTATTTGTCACCCTATAACTTAGTGACTTATCGGCCTGCTATTTGGTCTAGAAAATACGTATTTGACGAACTGACAACGGAATTAGCATCGAAAATTATTACTTTGCCAAATACATTTTATCCATTGATGCAGTAATTAAGCACACACTAATAATGAGATAATACCCAACTGATAAAAGACCACGAATATTATTTTTTAGCAAATTTATATTTTTTCAGGCCATTGTGATTTCGAGCTACCGAAAGACGATCTGTGCATGGTTGAGAAAAGACAATAAGGAAAATCATGACACGTAATCAAACATACGCTGACAGCGTAGCAAAAGAGAGTTATCCCGAGCATCGCGACGTACCGTTAGATGATTTCTTTGCAGATAGTCGTGGCGAGATCCGAAACTTGCTTCTTTCTTCATTTACTAGTGTTGCTAGAATAAGTAGTAAAGCAGGTTCGGTAAGGGCAAATCATTATCACCTTACAGACTGGCATTATGCTTTTGTTGAAAGCGGTACAGTTCTCTATTTTGAGCGGCCTATCGGTGACACACAAGTTTCAGAGCCAGCTAAATATCCATCTGGCACTATGTTTTTTACGCCGCCTCTAGTTGAGCATGCGATGGTATTTCCAGAAGATACGGTGTTTTACACATTTGCTAAAAACAAGCGCTCACATGAAGAACATGAGTCTGACGTAAAGCGCGTAAATTTTATTACGCCTGAAGTATTGGCTAGATACATCAAATGAAATACATCGTCAGGGAAACGTGCCGTCTGTGTTCTGACTCCCGTTTAACCCCAGTACTAAAGTTAGAGGATACGCCTTTAGCAAATGAGTTTGCCAAAGCCTCACCTCCGCCAGGAACTGACGACTTATTCCCTCTCTATTTGGCAATTTGTGATAATTGCCGGCACGTACAACTACCAGTGGTGGTTGATCCGAGTCGATTATTTTCTAATTATGTCTATGTCTCAGGTACCAGTCCAAGTTTTGTAAATCACTTTCGTGCCTATGCTTTGGAAATGTTTACGTCACAGGGTTTAAAGCCAGGTGATTTGGTGGTTGAAATTGGTAGTAATGACGGCACTATGCTTGGTTTTTTTAAAGAATTGGGATGTCGAGTTATTGGTATAGATCCCGCGTTGGAAATAGCTAAATCAGCCACCAACAAAGGAATACCGACGTATGCGGAATTTTTTGATTATGGTGTGGCAGAAAAAATATTGAGCGAGCATGGACAAGCTAAGTTGGTCGTAGCGAATAATGTTTTCGCGCATGCTGATCATTTGGGGGACATCACCAAGGCAGTTAAGAAACTTTTAGTGTCGGACTCGGGAAAGTTTGTAATTGAAGTTCAATATTTGCCGTCACTAATAAAAGACAATTTGTTTGACATGATTTATCACGAACATCTTTCATATCATTCAGTCGAAGCGCTGATTCCATTTTTTGAGCAATATGGAATGCATATAGAGTCCGCGCAAGAGATACCAACACATGGTGGTTCAATACGAGTACGCATCGGAAGCGATCTAAAATCTGTCGATAGCTCGGAACTTTCAAAGTTCGTCAAAGAGGAGCGAGAATTAATAACTAAGGAAAATTTTAGTGAGTTGAAGAATAAAATCAACTCTGCACGAGAAGAGCTAACAAAAATCATAGATACATATGACGGGAGAATTCTGGGCTACGGCGCGCCAGCAAAGTTAACAACGTTACTTTATCAGCTAGGCCTTCAGCCGGGAAAAATAGAATTCGTAGTTGACGATAATCCGCTAAAACAAGGGCTTTTGACGCCGGGGCTGCATATACCAGTAATTAGCTCAGAAGAATTTCTTGATCAAGTGAGATCTACTGATCGAATAATAATATTTGCTTGGAATTTTGCGGAGCAAATTGCTGCCAAATACAAAAATTTGAGCGGCCAATTTATAGTGCCACTTCCATTTCCAAGGCCAATGTAAAAAGGGTTCATGTTATAAATGAGCTTTTTAGTAGATATAAAATTTATTGAAGTAAGAAAATCATAATTAAAGCAGTGTTAAATTAAAGCTAACCTTTGGTCCAAGCTTTATAAATGTTTTTCTTGGTTTGCGTGAATATAGTAAAAATTTAAGAGAAGGGTGCATTAAAAGTAGCTGAGTATTTCTGCTTAATTATTATTAGATTCTGAATTAAAAATTAAGATGGTCATTGTTTATAAATTTTTAGTAGTACATAAACATACTTATTCTGGCCGGATTTGAAAATATTCATTGTTAAAGAAGTTGGATTGGGAAATGATCCCAAAATTGGATTAATAAAACTAAAATATGGCTAAAATTGACGTTTCACAAAGTGTAGAAATGCTTCGACCTTATGCGAGCAATTTGTCAGGGAAAAAAATAATATGCACAGGTACTAATGGCTTTTTAGGAAAATGGGTGGTTAGAATAATCGCAAAATTAAATAGTGAGATCTTAAGCGAGCCATGCAAATTAGTAGCTGTTGATGTGAGCAAACCATCGCAAGAAGAAATAGTTGATATCGGCGGTGGTGAAAACATAACCTATATCTCGCACAATCTTACGGAACGATTTAAAGGAATGTTTGAATCACGATTTGATTACGTGATTCACATGGCGGGAATAGCTAGTCCTCACCACTACAAAATCAAGCCTCTTCAAACAATAGATGTTGCGTTGGAAGGGAGTAGGGGAATGCTTGAAATAGCTAGGGAGCATGACGCAAGATATTTATTCTGTTCGTCTTCCGAGGTTTATCAGACCGCAACCGAAAATCCAACGCCTGAAACGTATGTAGGGGCTATACCTTCCGACACGAGCAGATCTTGTTATGACGTATCAAAGTTAATGGGTGAAACTTTAGCTCATGTCTATGGTGATCAATTCAAAGTGGATACTGGAATTATAAGAATTTTTAATAGCATGGGGCCTGGTTTAGTTGAGGCTGATCATAGAATTCTTCCTAGAATTGCCAGCTCGATCGTTCGAAATAAAAAATTAGAAGTGTTTGTTAATAAAGTTATGCCATCGAGAACGTATTGCCCAGTAGCAAATACAGCTGCAGGGCTGTTTTTGACTTTAATAAACGGAAGACCCGGGCAAATATACAATATTGGATTAGACACACCAGAATTAACAGTCGTTGAACTTATAGAAAGAATTCAACAAAACTTAAAGCTAAAAATAGATTGGTCAATTTCTTCGGCGCCGGAAGTGTATTCAAGCGAGCCTTTAAGAAGATGTCCTGACATAACAAAAGCTAGAAGCGAGATAGGCTACGAACCAATTGTCAGCTTGGACGTAGGATTAAAGAATTTCTTTGATTGGGCGTTAGAGGAATATCCAAAGATAAAGTCCGACGCAATTTGATAAAAACAAGACGGCAGAACGAGCAAAGGGTTCTGCTTAATCTTATCTGTTAACGGATTCGTGATTCAGGGTCAAGCTCAATGAGTAAGCGGTTAGGGGAAACTCTAGTCCAGATCTATCAGCAGCAATATGGTGTCATGGAATATATTATTGGCCCATTTAACGACTATGGCCCAGGTATACAAAGACGGGCTATGGTGTTTTAATTAGTTTAAGTGCGCGCAAAATGGATGGAGAACCTTTTCAGATACGTGGCCATGGTTATCAGACACGTACATTTTGTTATGTGACTGATGCAATCGAGGGCTTCTTGCGAGTTTTATTGAGTGGAATTCCGAGCGAGCGATACAACATTGGGATTCCTTCACCAGAAATAAGTATTAAAGAGTTAGCAAAGGAAATTAGAAAGCCGCTAGGCAACAAGCCAGAAGAATTTGATATCGTGGACTATTATGTTACTTACTCGGCAGATGAGCCTAATCGCCGTTGCCCTGACATTTCTAAGGCAGCCACTCAACTACGCTATGGACCTCGAATTGGTTTGGATGGGGGCTTAGAGAGATTTTTTGGATGGGCTGGTGACTTTATAAATAATAAGAATTTATGCGCATAGCCCTCATTGGATTTGGAAAATGGGGGCGTAACTACCTATCTGCAATTAACCAAAGCAGTATTGCTAGAGTAGCGCAGGTGCTTGTAAGGAACCCAGATCGGATACTTGCTGATCCCCATTTAGGAAGTGCAAGGGTTACCTCGAACCTTGAAGAAATAGACTGCGATGCTGCGATTGTGGCAACCCACCCAGCCGCTACTGTTGGTTACGCGGTTCACTTCTTGCGTAAAAACATTGCTGTTATGCTGGAAAAGCCTGCCGGGTTATCTTTGGATGATGCTCTTTTCTTACAAAGCGTAGCAAATGAACACCAAGTCCCGGTTCTGGTTTCGCACCAACACTTGTTTTCTAGTGTGTACCAAGAGCTGAAAAAAAGGGTAAGTAGTGATGAGGTAATGCAAATTCAAACGGCAGCAGGTAATGACGGTCCTAGCAGAGATTATTCATTTATTTGGGATTATGCGCCGCATGATATAGCGATGATTTTAGGATTGAAGCTATTGGAACCTAAATTACTAACCTCTGTGACTGAGTCCAGTAGCGAACATGGAGGGCTATGTGAGTTTGCCTTGTCATTTGACGACGGAAGCGAGGCTAAAACCAAAATTTGGAACGACCGACTGCCAAAGGTACGCCGATTTGAAGTAAACATAAGAAATAATATTTACGCTTACGATGACATCAACCAAAAGAGTGCATTAATACTTAATGGATCTGAAATAAACGTTACTTATGTACCCGCATTAACAAATGCGGTAAATGCCTTTTTGGGGGCAGTTGAATTTGACTACGTTGAGGATTATCGCTTTGGAGTAGATTGGGCTGTAAAAGTAGCAAAATTGATTGAGCTAATTCGTAAAAAAGCAGGGGTCTAATGCGAGCACCTACGTGGGAGTAAAACGCCAAGAAGATAGTGGATTCGCTATAGTGAATATCCGCAGAATTTAAAAATCAACAAAAAGCTCCAATAAAAGCGCTAGAATTTTTGTAAAAGAGTAAACCAATGACACTACCTGACAACATAAACACAATTATTTCAGATCTAGGATTAAAAAATTATCTTGAAATTGGAGTGAATACTGGGGATACCTTTGAAAAGATCGTTTCCACTGTAAAACACGCGGTTGATGTAGATTTTAAGTATGATTATTTGGCCAGATCATCAAGCAATTGCAAGTACTATCAGATGCCATCAGATGCCTACTTTCTGAGTCCTGAACGATTGAAGGATATTGATTTTGCATACATCGATGGTTTGCATACTTTTGAGCAGACGCTTAAAGACCTGCTACATGTGCTTGCTTTTTCTAGTGAAAAAACAGTAATAATGATTGATGATACGTTTCCGTCCGATTGGTTTAGCTCGCTACCGAACCAACAAGAGGCCTATAAACATCGCCGCAAGCACATGGAGAGTAATTTTAATTGGGCTTGGAACGGAGACGTTTTTAAACTGGTGCCGTTCATACATGATTTTTTGCCAGCATTTAATTATGCATCATTCAGAGATGACGGAAATATGTTGAAACTGGTTCTCTGGAAATCAAAGAATATAAAGATTAGATCGCCAATTTTTGGAAATCTAGAGAAGATAAGCAGGTTAGATTATTCAAACTTAGAAAACCTTTTGCCATATTACTTTGAAACAAATTTCGAATCGGTTTCCAGCGAGCTTATGAATTTCTCAAATGACTTTCGTTGAGCCTCAAATTTAATGATGTAAAAATTATTTGAAATGCAGCGCCAGAGACTCAAAAGTCAAAAGTTATAAAACGGCAAACTTAAATTGCCATATAACCACAAGAAGTGCCATATGTTTGAAATGCAGATAGTTGACAAGAGTTTTGCTCATGATGCGGGAACCGTAGCAGGGGTGATCCCGAAATATATGAAATGGTCACGTCAAGCCCTTAATAAATCGCGGCCAGTATTTTTTTGTAACGATTCTTTGAACGAACTTACCTATCAGCAGTGGGGTGGTGAGGTTTATGGATTGTTATTTGAGTCGCCTGCAATACTGCCGGCTACTTATGACCTAGTCCCAACTTTTATTGATAAATTAACGTATCTTTTTACGCCAAATGATGAGTTGTTGAGGGCTTACCCCGAAAAAGCCCGATTCGTCCCAGCTGGAGGGGTATGGAACTCTGTTTTATTGAATTCTAATGGTTTTGATATTCCGGAAAAAAATTTTATAGTTTCAATGCTGAGTTCCTCAAAAATGATGTGTGGATTACATCAGTTCAGACTGAACTTGGCTAATATGTTAAAGCGCAACAACGAATTATCCGCTCATGTGTATATACAAAACACTGGGGAGTACATAAACCCTTCGGAAACTTTAGACCGCTATTACTATTCAATAATAATAGAGAACCACATTTCAGAAAATTACTTTACAGAAAAAATACTCAATTGTTTCGCTACCGGAACAATACCTATTTATTTCGGGGCAAGGCACATAGATTATTTTTTTGACGGAAGCGCTATTTTGAAGTTTCATTCAATAGATACACTCTCAAAAATATTGTCGACGCTTTCTACCTCGGACTGGCAAAATAGAATATCCGGAATAGAGAACAATATGAAATCTGCAAAGCTTAAGTATCGATGTATTGAAGACTATTTATACATCAACTATGCTAGTGAGTTAAAAGTTTAATCTACTGCAGTGCATAAATATAAGAAAATTCCCGAAAAAAATGACTGCCATGAAAAAGATAAATATTTTATTAATTCTTAACATGCCTATTTGTCTGTGTTCATTAAGAAACTGGGTTGCATAAAATAGAAATGAGATCCCTGCCTCCTACAAATGTTATAAATGCACCGACTAAAATCCCGGTCTTTTGGTTTAGCCTTCATGAATTCGTCGACGAACTTACTCAGGCACGCATAGCCCTTGAAGAGGTTCGTGCTACGCACCCTCAAAGTACACCTTCTAACGTAAAAGCTATTTATATGAGCCCGTGGAAGAGCCATTTGTTAAATGAAAAATTTCACCCTTTATGTGAATTAACAGAAAGCATTGGAAAAAATATATCAAGTGAGCACCTAAAGGCTAATTTCGATGCTTTGAATTTAACGTTAAAATTGACAGACTGTTGGGGGGTAATTTATGAAAACTCTGACCACACGATACCGCATATGCACTACCCTGCGGATCTATCGGCGGTTGTGTATTTGGAGGCGGACGAAAACTCTGCACCAATACGATTTGGAGATGAGTTGGAATTAAAACCAAAACCTGGTTTGATGGTGATTTTCCCTGGAATATTAATGCATGAAGTGCCTACTAATTATTCAAAAAGGGTGGTGATTGCTATGAATTTACAAAAATTCCCCAAGTTTATGGTTGGTGCATAAGCAACATTACAATTCAAATGAAAAGCCTAAATCAGCATCAAGTTAAAGACTCAGTCTTTCAAACATATGGCTTTTCTTCAATGGAAAACCATGCGATAAATCATTTTTTCATGTCATGATTTCTATAAGTGAATCATTATTAAATTAGAAACAAATAATTAACAACTATAGTGCAAAAATTCATCAAGTGGCTACAGAGTATGAGTCACCCAAGGCAGCTATGGTTTTATGCATTCAGATCTGAGAAAATTTAATCAGCTTAATTAATATGAATATAGTTATCCCGATGGCTGGTGCAGGAAGTAGGTTCGCAAAAGCAGGTTTCAAAAAGCCAAAGCCGTTAATAGAAATTAACGGCCTTCCGATGATTGAACTGGTTATTAGAAATATACGACCTATAACTGCCCATAGATTTATTTTCATTTGCCAAAATCAACATATTAAAGATTATGGGCTAAGAGAGAAGCTTGAATTATGGGCCCCTGGCAGCGTGACGATTGGGATAGAGGGGCTTACAGAGGGCGCAGCCTGCACAGTTTTAAAAGCCCGAAACCTTATAGATAACGATACCCCTTTAATGATTGCGAACAGCGATCAGTATATTGACGTAGATATAAATTCATATTTAAAAAGTGGCAATGAGAGAAATCTTGACGGATTGATTATGACCATGTTCGCGAATGACCCTAAATGGAGTTTCGTGGACTTGGACGATTCAGGCGGTGTGAAGAAAGTAGTAGAGAAGGAGATGATATCCAATGAGGGAACTGTTGGTATTTATAATTTTGCCAGAGGGATTGATTATGTGGCAGCCGCTGAAAGAATGATAAATTTGAATTTACGTATAAACGGTGAGTTTTATGTCGCACCTGTTTATAACCAATTAATTCAGGCGAGAAAAAAAATTGGAGTTTTTAATGTAGGTGATATTGATGATCGTATGTACGGACTCGGGACGCCAGATGACCTTGAGAAATTTCTAAAGATGCCGATCAGCAAATCAGTAACAGCAACATAATGAAAATTATTTCCCACCGCGGTTACTGGAAAACTCCGGCAGAAAAAAATACTGCTAAAGCGTTTTCAAAATCGTTTTCTATGAATTTTGGTGTTGAAACTGACGTCAGAGATTTTTGTGGTCAATTGGTTATAAGTCATGACCCCCCAAAAGGAGGGGAACTCTTTTTCAGTGAGTTTTTAGAAATGGCGAGCACATATGGGAATAATTTGCCAATTGCTATCAACGTTAAAGCTGACGGTCTCGCAAACCTGATAAGTAAGGATTTGGAGAAGTACAACTTCTTAAATATTTTTGTATTTGATATGTCAGTTCCAGACATGCGAGGGTACATATCAAAATCACTGCCAATTTTTACAAGGATTAGTGAAGTTGAGCGACAACCTGCGTGGGCACATCACGCGAAAGGTATTTGGTTGGATTCGTTTGAAGGTGAATGGTATGGAAGTGATCAAATAATGGAAATCATGAACGAAGGTAAACAACTGTGCGTTGTATCTTCAGAACTCCATGGGCGCGACTATCGCAAGGCTTGGGATAAATTACATCCCTTCGCTCACCAAGAAAATCTAATGTTGTGCACAGATTTCCCTGAAGAAGCCAGCATCTTTTTTGGTGAATAAGATATGTCAAAAATAAAAGCAGTTCTATTTGATATGGACGGAGTTCTAATAGATGCCAAAGAGTGGCACTATGAAGCGTTAAACAGGGCACTAGATTTATTCGGCATGCCAATATCACGGTTTGATCATTTAAGTACGTTTGATGGGCTCCCTACTCGCAAAAAGCTTGAAATTTTATCAAAAGAGCGCGAACTGCCAATCGAATTGCACGATTTTATAAATGAAATGAAGCAGCAATTCACAATGGAGCTAGTTTGTACTGAATGCCGACCGCGCTTTGCACATGAGTATGCATTATCCAACCTAAAATCCTTGGGTTACAAAATTGCCATATGTAGCAATTCTGTTCGAAAAACAGTAGATGCGATGATGGAATCTTCAGGCTTGTTTCCGTATCTTGACATCATTATTTCAAGTGGTGACGTAAAAAATAGCAAACCGAATCCTGAGATGTATTTAAAAGCAATTAATTATTTCGGATTTACTGCAGAAGAGTGTTTGATATTAGAAGACAATGAAAACGGAATTAGGGCCGCAAAAGCTTCAGGAGCACATCTATTGGTGGTGCGAGATGTGCATGAGGTGAACCTTCAAAACATCCTTAGCGCAGTTAAAGACATCGAAAATATAAATTGATAGCGATTAAAAATAATGGACACGAATATTTTAATTCTTGCCGCAAGTAATCCAAAGCTTAATGGAGCAGTTCTTGAAAGTCCTTCATGTCTTTCTGAGTTTCATGGAAAGTCGGTGTTGGAAAGAATCATTGAAAGTACCAACAAGATAAGTAAAACAGAGTATGCATTTGCAATATCTAAACAAGACAACGAGCATTTCCACCTCGGTAGAATTGCAAAGTTGTTAGTTCCGAATGCAAAAATATCAGTAGTTCCCGAATCTACCAAGGGGTCGGCATGCACAGCCCTTTTGGCTGCTTGTACACTGCCTCAACAGAATAGTTTGTTAGTCATTAGCGCCAATGAATTAATTGATGTTGACCTCGGTGTGATAGTTCTTGACTTTGAGCAAAATAAATTAGATGCAGGAACTTTAATTTTTCGTTCAATAAATCCACGATACTCATATGTTCGTCAAGATAGTCAAGGTTTTGTGGTCGAAGTGTCTCAAAAGACTCCAATAAGTCAACAGGCTACGGCTGGTGCGTTTTGGTTTCGGCGCACGTCAGATTTTTTAGGTGGCGCCAAGAGCATGATTAGAAAAAACGCCTCAATAAACGAATTATTTTATGTTGCGCCAGTATTTAATGAGTTAATTCTCGATCACAAAAAAATAGGTGTGGTTGAGATAGACATTGCAAACTATCATCCATTGAAAACAGACGCTCAGATTAAACAATTCGAATTTAGGGGGGAGTAAGTGGAAAGTGCAAAATTAGAGGATATGGTGAAGGGGTGGTTTGTTGGTAATTTTCATCCCACTGCTTTTTGCACATCGGCATGTGAAGTATCGGTTAAAACATATAACGCAGGCGATATTGAGCCAGTTCATCACCATAAAGTAGCCACAGAAATAACGTTGATTTTGTCGGGGAGGGTGCGAATGGCTGGTAAGTATTGGGGCGCAGGCGATATAGTAGTATTAGCCCCGGGTGATTCAACGGAATTCGAGGCCATCACCGATAGCGTCAATGTGGTGGTGAAAGTCCCTAGTGTGGCGGGAGATAAGTATATAGAAAAGGTGTAAGATTAATTAAAACTTGACACAAGTCAGGTGGAGATCTGAATCCACAAAAAAAAATGAAATGTGACAGTAGCAAACTATAAAGCTTGAAATTGATACATAAAAAAAATCAAAATTTGTGCGAGGGCTCGAAATTCACAACCGAGTTTACGGAAATTTATAGACATCTTTCATAAACTTAACTAATAATAAAAATACCAATGCTAGCCCTAAACTTACAAGACGAACATTTTTTCTTTCTGCAAAGATCAGTTGACGCACCAATTTATTTCAGAAACGTAATTGATTATTCCCATATCGACTTTACATCGATGGCAATTACTGTAATGGAGCAGCAGCCTCCTATAGTAGAACTACCAAAAATTCTTCCATCTGATGTTCAACTATATGTAGTGGTTGACACATCTTTTAGTGACAATTTCGGACATTTTTTTTGGGAATGTCTTATCTTCCTGCCGCAATTAGAAAAAATTCGTAAGCAATATCCTGAAGTGGTATTTCTAGTAAAAAATATCAAAAAATTTAAGTCAAAAATTTTTACACATTACCTTTTAAATTACGACACCAGCATACGCAACTCAAATAATGTGGTGGGTTTTTTACCATTAATCACTAGCTTGAACACAAACAAATATTCGAATGCCTATGAAAAATTATTAGATAAATTTCATTACGAACTGTCTCAGGATGTACCAAATTTCGATTCCAAAAAATATGAAATCGTATATTTTCCAAGACATAAAGTTGTAGATAACTATCACTATGAAGGACAAGACAGAGACTATGATGACTCAGAAATATTAAATTACGTAGCGCACCGGCCAAACTCTAAAATAGTGTACTCAGAAGATAGTAATAGTTGGAAAGACGAAATAGAAGCGGTCCGTAATGCTAAAATTTTAATTGTGCAGGACGGTTCCTCAGCAACGGTATTAGGTTTCCATGCGCAAAATTCGTTAATCATAGTTCTAAATCATAATGTATCTCTCCCAAGTATGGCTAGATTTGAAAAAACAATCATATATGAGAAAATAATAAGGCGAACAAATTTAAAATATTTCGTATCGCCTCAGGGGAAAAAATTTATTTTGGCTGATTTAATGCCGCTAATAGATCATAGAATTGTGTGCGCTAAATTGGGCTAATCAGCTCAATAAATTAGCGTGGATTGACTATGCCCACAGGGGTCTATTAAATTCTAATACTATTGACGACTCAAATTTCAAATGCTTGATATCCTATTCGTTCACCCTAATGCGTCAAAAAAAATATATCAAGAATTAGCGGACAATCATTCAGCGATCGAGCCCCCAATATGGGCAGGAATGCTGGCCAACAGCGTTAGATCGGCTGGTTTTAGTGTGGCAATTTTAGACGCTGAGGCTGAGCGGTTAGATTATGAAAGTGCAGCAAAAAAAGTAACTGAATACAAATCTAGAATAGTGTGTTTGGTAGTCTACGGCCAACAGCCGAGTGCATCTTCGCAAAACATGGTCGGTGCCTGTGCGACGGCTGCTGAAATAAAAAAACTCTTGCCGAACAGTTTTATTCTATTTGTTGGAGGACATGTTGCCGCATTACCAGAGCAGACTTTAAAAGCTGAGCCGGATATAGATGCAGTTTGCCAAAACGAGGGAGTGTTCACCATCAGGCAATTAATGTCTGTTACGAATTTGAAAGATAAGCAGCAGCTTAGAAAAGTACTGGGACTTTGCTTTCGAGATGATGATAACGCAATTATATTAAATCAATCATCCGAAATAGTTAGCAAAGAGCATTTAGAACTAGTCATGCCTGGGGTAGCTTGGGATTTATTGCCATCGTTTAAAAAGTATCGAACTGCAGGCTGGCACTCTTGGTCTAATGGATCAGAGAAGGAGCCATTTGCTGCACTTTATACTAGTCTTGGCTGCCCGTACCGTTGCTCATTCTGCATGATTAATATTATAAATAGAACAGACCCTAGCCCAGGAATATCAAGTGAAAATAGTAATGTGTTTAGATGGTGGAGCCCAGAGTTCATAATTAAACAATTTGATCATTTTGCAAGTGAAGGCGTTCGCAATGTAAAGATTGCTGACGAACTGTTCGTTTTGAATCCTAATCATTTCATTAAAATATGTGATCTGATAATCGAGCGAGGTTACGACTTTAATATCTGGGCCTACTCAAGAATTGATACGTGTAAGCCTCAGTATTTAGATAAATTGAAGAGAGCGGGCATCAATTGGCTGGGGCTGGGAATAGAGAACCCAAGCACAACACTGAGGAAAGAAATACATAAAGATGGATTCGCAGACGTCAAAATAGTTGATGTAATCAAACAAATTTCTGATGCTGGAATTAATGTGGGAGCTAACTATATATTTGGTCTGCCGCATGACACGATTGATTCTATGAAAGCAACTCTGGAGTTTGCGATGTCAAACATGACTGAAATGACAAACATGTATTGTGCAATGGCATATCCGGGAAGTCCTCTCTATTTGCAGGCAAAAGCATTTGGACTTACTTTGCCAACAACATACTCAGGCTACAGTCAGCATTCATACGATACGCAAAACCTGCCAACCGAAAAACTAAAGGCGGAAGAGATTCTTTCATTCCGTGATTCGGCGTGGCATGAGTACCATGAAAACCCAAGCTACTTGAATCTATTAGAAAAGAAATTCGGTGTTGCCGCGAAGAATGATGTTGTCGAAACAACGAAAATAAAACTAAAAAGAAAGCTCTTAGGCGATTAATTTTCCGCATGAATTCAATGCGAATGTAAATATCAATCAAACTAATGGCGATTACTAATGAATATTCTTGATCAATTCGCAAAAGAAAAAATATATTCTCTCGCTGCTTTTTCTCGAGCTTTTGAAGAGGAAGTATTTAACCAAGTAAAAATTGGAAATATTAAAATACCAGTTTACCTGTCGGCTGGGCAAGAATACATAGCAGCAACTTTGTCAGTGATCTTAGAACAAATGGGCGTAATTAAACCTCAAGTATTCGTTCAGCATAGAGGCCATTCTACATATCTAAGTTTTGGTGGTGATATGTACCAGTTGATCTTAGAGTTACTTGGGGATCCAGCAGGGTGTTCAAATGGTATGGGAGGGTCTGCTTCAATTCAATCGAAGGAAGCAAACATATACGGGCATGACGGGCTAATGGGAACCCAAGGTCCGATTGCTACAGGCATGTGCTTCGCAAACCAACGTCCCACTATTTGTTTTGCTGGGGATGCGGCAGCCGAAGAGGATTATTTCCTTACCTCTATGGGATGGGCCGTTACAAAAAAATTACCAATATGGTTTGTCATAGAAGACAATAATTTGTCCATACTGACGGAGAAAAAAGTTAGGCGGTCTTGGGAAATAAATAAAGTTGCAGAAGGAATGGGTTTATCTGCATACAGCATAAGTGATGACCCTAACGAAATTTACTCGATCGTGCCTGAAAAATTCGAGTGCGTGCCGCATGTGTTGAATATACACACTAACCGTTTATTTTGGCATGCTGGAGCAGGAATAGACACGTCAGAAATTTTTGATAGACATTTGGAATTCGGCAAAACACTGAACGCGGATTTTGTAAACAAAACAAACTCTGCTGCTAGGGAGAGGGTGAAGCTATGTTGGGATCAAGCTCTAAAGAGCTGCGAGAAGTAATCAAGGATATTACTAGTCAGCATTTGACAGTAAATGGCGGAATTGCATTAGGACAATGCTTGACGGCGGTAGGTTGGGTAGGAGGAACACTTCCTGAGCTTTATGAATCCGATGGCATGATCGAGTTATCAATGGCAGATGTTGCTGGGGGGGGATTTGCCGTTGGAGCAGCACTAGCAGGAAAACGCCCAATGTACGTTATACGATACCAAGGTTTTAACTGGTTTAATGCACCAATAATAATAAATTACGCATGTAAATCAAAGGAAATTTGGAAGCGACCATGTCCAATATTTGTCCGCTCAATTGCTATGGAGGGCGGTATTGGACCAGTGGCAGGTTCCTCCCACCACTCCCTTTATTACAGAATGCCCGGAATAAAGATTTATTCCCCAATGACCCCAAATGAGTATCGAACAACTTACTCAGAGTTTATGGCGGATGATGATGTCTATTATGTGTCAGAACATAGGGGTGCATTTCCAAATAGAGATGAACTTCCAGATATAGGGCATGAATCTCCAGATATAGTTCTATTTCCGATATCAATAACAAGATTTGCTGCCCAGGCAGCAGCACTTGAACTAATAGAAGAAGGTATAAAAGTAGCCGTTTATCATGTATTCAGAATAAAACCATTTAAGCCATCTAGTGCATCTTTAAGGGCGTTAGCAAATGCAAAAATCGGTGGTTGCGTTTTGGACGATGATTATGTAGACGGTATTGCTAAGTCTCTGGCCTTTGATTTAATTGCGGATACTCAAGCAAAAATGAGTGTACTTGGTCTAGCTGATAAGTCCGCTGGGTTTGCTCAGAAAGTTGATAACTTGCCGCCACAAAAAAAACAAATCATAGATCACATAAAAAAATGTTTGGACATCGCCTAAAGATCAGAGTCTACAACTTGAAGGGAAATTTATTTGGCGCAGTACTAAAATTTTCAGAATGACTAGTTAGACAGATTCCCAAAATTATGTAGAGATTCAAAAAAGTCTGATTGCGGCAAGGCAATATATTTTTAAAGAAATCTATCTAGTTTTATGACTAAAATATTAGTATTACTGACTGGAGTTCTAAAAATTCATGGTCAGATTTTGTTTTGTAATACTAGACATCCCTTGACGCGAAAGATGATTATATGGACACCTCGCTAAAATATAGAAAACAACGAATGCATGAGCTTGCAAAATGCTGGCATATGAATTTACGAAATCCATATTATTCAGATTGGCAAATTCCCAATCTGTTGCTCGACGACTTTCGGGAGGCGGTGGGACGGTATATTGCTAAAGCGTTACATTTTCCATATTGTGGGGATGAAGATCAACTAATATACTTAATAGATAGTCGAAAATCAGATCGAACGAATGTTACCCCGAATGGTGCAGTTGTACCAAAACTTGAGTATACGCTTGAATATAATCAGGTTTTAAAGAGTTGGTGTGATATCGCTAGGGCACTTACTGCAGCTGCACCATGGAAATTAAAAAAATTTAGACTCACACCCAATATTCGCATTAAATTTGCAGAGGAGTTAGAGGAAAATACAGGGAGGGGTTTGAACACTGCCTTGCCTCATTCAGATGCTTGGGTGGAGGGGCCTTGGGGTATGAACTGTCACGTTCCTCTTTTTGGGGATGTTGAGAGAAATTATCTTCAGTTTTTTCGATTGATTGCTGAGTCTGAATACACGGATGACTTTCTGAAATCGTCTGCGAGTTATAAGGACATGCAATGGGTAATGTCATATTACGAAAACGATTCACTAATTCCTAATAAAAATCATATTTGTTTGTCTGACTATGTATTGATTCATCGAACTTTACGTTTACCAAGCGCAGGTACCAGAGTATCTGTGGACACAACTATTATGGTTGGAGATCATGAAATAATTCAAGATCGAGAAATTGAATACTTTGACTCAATTCCACAAATAGGTGAAAATTTATTTGTAAAATGCCATCGTAAAGAGTTGTCAGAAATAAGCGATAAAAAGACTAGTTTTTCGCACTATACGACTGGAGCGGTTTCGTTTGTGACAATTTAAAGAAAAATTAATCTGCTAAGTAAAATGATACTTTAAAAGATTGTTTAGAAATTTCGAAACATATTTTTGGCATCGAATAAGCGATAACGCTTCTAATATTTGAGATGAAAAGAGCGGGCAATAGAAAAATATAAATGACGACCCGGTAACGACAATCTTCCCAATAGTAAGGTTGTCGCGTAAAGAAGGATTTTTTATTGTTAAGGCTAAGGTCTAAATATGAAATTCACTATATACCGACAGCCAGACTTTAAATGCGCTTAAACGGAACCGAACATGCAAATAGGAATCTAAAGTTTAAAGGAAATTAGGTATTTGCTTGGCGGCATTTTATAAATGGAGAGCCAAATTTGGCTGTAAGGACGTTTGCATAAGCTGTTAACGAGTTGTCGTTACTTTTGGTGATTAAATGCAATTGATGTTTTAAATCGTGGCGCCTAAGCTACTAACTAGAATTCTCACCACCCTGTGCGTATTTAATATACGAGAGAAGTTATCTACAAAGGACGTGGAAAAAGAAGGTTTTTCGATGTAATCAACGCAGAGAGAGCCGGTAAAGTTGTTCAATACTGACAAAGAAAGCACCCTATTAGGAGTTCCTGAAATTGTAGATCAAAGTGCAGGCAATATGTGGTGCTTATAATTTTTAATAGTCCTGAAAATTTCGCTATAAGAGGCGTTGATTAGCAATGCTTTGATTATGAACATAGATTCGGAACCAATTAAGTACAGTAACCTGTTCATAAAGTGGAAAAATAAGTTTGAGCAAAGTGGTTGTAAAATAGAAAAAATTCGAATACTTTCTGCGGTAAAGAGAGACGAACAAAAATATAGAAGTATTTATCTTGAATGTGACTATGTAACCCCTGAGCAGTATAGGCAAACTCGCACTATTTTGCTGCGAGGTCCAGCAGTCGTAGTCCTGCCTATTTGCATTATAAAAAGCGAGTTGAATTTCGTTGTAGTTAGGCAGCGTCGCATATTTGATGGAAAATATACTACTGAGTTTCCATCGGGAGGAGTAGACGATGAGGATAATGAAAGTAAAGACCCCTTTAGGATGGCTGCAATACGGGAATTGCTAGAGGAAACCGGAATTACGATTACGCCAGAAAGACTGGTAATGCTTCAAGAGAATGTCATTGTGTGTTCATCCGCCATGGATGAGGCGGCTACATGGTTTGCAACACTTCTTTCATTAGAAGACTTAAATAACTTGAAAAGAATTTCAGGAAATCAAAAAGATGGGGAGTTTATAACTACTTGTCTGATTTCTGAGTCCGAATTGAGCTTAGAGCGAACTTCTCATATTTTGACCGGTTTGGGATTGCTGCGAGTTAAGCGGCTGAATCTACAGGGCTACTCTGACATGGGCAAAATTCCATATCTAAAAGGACTATAACTTGGAAACATTAAGTGATGTAATAGTAGAAAAACCTTGGGGGTACGAGTATCTATGTTACAGAAATAAATTTTTAGCAATATGGCTTTTAAATATAAATTCCCAGAAGCAGACTTCAATGCATTGTCACCCTAAAAAAAATACAGGGTTTATAGTGTTAAGGGGCAAAGTAGAGCTATCATTTCTTAACAATAATATAGTCTTAAATGAGTTAGATAAAATACATATATTCAAAACTCGATTCCATGCATCAAAGGCTATCTCGGATAGTTCAGCTGTAGTGCTTGAAATAGAAAGTCCGGAAGACAAGCATGATTTAGTCAGGTTGCACGACGCCTCAGGTCGAGAAAATAGTAAATACGAAACCGCTGAATATTTCTCACCAAAAAATGGAGGTGAGCTTTGGATTCCAGAGCCTACACAAAGTGGAGTCGAACAAAAAATTCACGAAAAAAAAATTGGTCATCAAATAGCCAATGATCAGTGGGTTAAAGATAATGTAAAGCGCAACATCAAAATTATTATCACCAGCGGTTCCTTACAAGCTAGTAAAGATGAAAAGATTTTAAATCCTGGCGATGTAATTGACGTTAAAACTTTGGCGAAATTATGCGACAAATTTCATTTTGAAAAAAACTCAAGCTTTGTGTATGTGACTGATTAATAAATTCCAGTAGAAAAAAAATCAAAATTTAAACATAAAAAAAACCAATTCAAAACAAAAATCCCATGGAAAATATACCGTGAAACTATAGCAACATCATCGAATAATGGGATTGTGCTAGTCAAATATTTACAAAAAATAGAATACAACTTTAAGTATAACTGGATAGAAATAATATGAAAACTATAATAATCACTTGGGAGCAATATCAGGATCAAGAATTAATTTACCCATTTTTTCGCGCAAAAGAAGAAGGAGAAGTAGCACTCTTTGCCAATAAAAAAGGGAGGGTGTACGGTATCCTTGGCGCATTTGTTACAGCAACTCACGAGATAGCTTTGCTTCAAGATACTGAAACTGCTAAAAAATATTTGGCGGAATTTGATTTGCTCATTTTGCCCGGGGGCGTAAAGGCAATGGAGAAATTGCGACAAGAAAGATGTGTTACACAATTTGTTGCATCTTGGGATCGCATGGGAAAAACAATAGCTAGTACGTGCTCTGGAGCTCAATTACTCATCTCGGCTGAAATGTTAAAGGGCAGGAAAGTTAGCGCCTACTACGCAATGGAAACAGATATAAAGAATGCTGGAGCTACGTATGTGAATGAAGCATGCGTTATAGATAAAAATTTAATCTCCTCACCACACTACGATCATATGTCAATTTGGTTATCTACAGCCATTAAGCAAGTGCAAGATAAAGCTTAATTCTTAAAGCTAATTTAGTTAAATACATGCCATGAAATGATAATTACCAAAACCCCATTTCGTATCTCATTTTTTGGAGGGGGTACAGATTATCCAGATTGGTTTTGTCAGCACGGTGGGCAAGTGCTATCAACGACCTTTGATAAATATTGCTATATTTCATGCCGTCATTTACCGCCATTTTTTTCTCATAAATTTCGAATTGTTTACTCAAGGATTGAAACGGCTTCCGATCCTAGTCAAATTGAGCATCCGTCGGTAAAAGCGGTGTTAACCTGGGCAAAAATTAATCAAGGATTGGAAATTCACCATGATGGTGATTTGCCAGCTAGATCCGGACTGGGATCAAGCTCTTCGTTCACCGTAGGGTTACTAAATGCAATAAGTGCAATTAATGGTCGCTTGGCATCAAAGCTTGAATTGGCTAAAGACGCCATTAATATTGAGCAAAATATTATCGGTGAGAATGTAGGGTCACAAGATCAAGTAGCTACTGCATTTGGGGGGTTTAACCGGATTCAGTTTAATCGGGATGGATCGTTCGCTGTCGAACCAATTGTTATTAAGCCAGCGCGCCTAGAATCGTTACAGCAGCATTTGATGCTGTTTTTCTCTGGGGTTTCTCGTATTGCGTCTGAAGTTGCTGAATCTAAAATTAATAATTTATTTAATCGGACTTCGCAACTAAACAAGATGAGTTCATTAGTTTCGGAAGCAATAGAAATTTTACAATCCCAACAAGTACCTATTGAAGAATTTGGAAAGTTATTGGGTGAAAGTTGGGCGCTTAAGAGGCAGCTCTCAGATCGCGTTTCTAATGACATTGTCGATGATCTTTATAGCCGCGCACTTAAGGCAGGGGCCGTTGGGGGAAAGTTACTTGGCGCCGGGGGTGGAGGTTTTTTCCTCTTATTTGTTCCGCCAGAAAAGCAAACAAATGTAAGGCAAGCACTAGATTCGTTTGTACATGTTCCGTTTCGTTTCGAGACTTCAGGTAGCCAAATAGCATTATACCAACCGGAAGGTTTTTAATTTGGTATTAACCATGAAATTAATAATTAGTACTATATTTAATAGCGATAATTTACTACATAGTATCCATGATTAAATTTCCACTAATGCGGAACAATATCCTCCGCGAAGACCTAGACGCTGTAATCCATCATCTAAAACAGGATGATCCAATCTTGACCAACGGCCCCAATATTCGTGCATTTGAATCGGAATGGTCTAAATGGTTAGGGGTTAAGTACAGTGTGTTTGTAAACTCTGGCGCATCTGCGAATTTGCTTACGATGGCCATATTAAAGATTCGTCACCCCGAAGGCGGTGAAGTAATTGTGCCGCCATTGGCGTGGGTGTCAGATGTGGCTTCGGTCTTGCAAAATGGGTTTACGCCTGTATTTGCGGATATTGATCCTGAGACTTTGGCAATGGATCCAAAAGAAATCTTGGAAAAAATCACGCCCAAAACAAAGGCGGTATTTTTGACGCATGTTCAGGGATTTAATGGTCTAACTGATGAGTTGGTAAGCGAGCTCGCCAAGCGCGGTATTCCATTAATAGAAGACGTCTGTGAATCACATGGTGCTACACACAACGGAACTCGCTTGGGTAGTGTTGGTTGGATATCTAACTTTTCATATTATTATGCGCACCATATGAGTACCATTGAAGGTGGCATGGTTTGTACAAATGACACTCTGGTGTACCAACAAGTACGCATGCTCCGCTCGCACGGTATGGTGAGAGAGTCAACAGATGACGATTTAAAAAGCAACTATCAGTCTGAGAATCCAGAACTAAACCCGGATTTTATATTTGCCTTTCCTGCCTACAACATGCGCAACACAGAAATAGGTGGGATATTAGGTCGCAGCCAACTCAAGCGCCTTGATGCCATAGTGCAGCGTCGTACAGAGAACCAACATCATTTCTTTAAGCAGATAGACAAAAAAAAGTATCGCACCAATTTCAAATTCGAAGGTTCTAGTAATTACGCATTCAATCTAATATTGAATGAGCCAGACGACGATTTAGTGCAGCGTCTAATGAGCAAAATGAGAAACTCAGGTATCGAGTTTCGCCGGGGAAGTGCTGGAGGCGGGAGTCAAATACGCCAACCGTATTTAAACGGCATCGTGCCAGATGGGCATCACCTAGAATTCCCTGAGACTGAGCATGTACATTTTTATGGCTTCTACATCGGCAATTTTCCTGATTTAGGATTTGGAGAAATTGATGAACTTTGCTCCATTCTAAATTCTGTTTGAAATTGCCATTCCGTGAAAACTGCAATTATTCTAGCCGGTGGGTTGGGTACACGGCTTAGGTCAGTTGTATCTGACGTTCCCAAACCAATGGCCTTGGTCAACGGAAGACCATTTCTAGCTTATTTAATGGATTATTGGATTGAACAAGGGATCTCTCAATTCATACTTTCTGTGGGATACCTCAAGGAAGTCATCATCGAGTATTTTGGAGACGCCTATCAAGGTGCAGACATTGATTATGTAGTTGAGGAAACCCCATTAGGTACTGGCGGCGGCGTATTGCTGGCTGCAAAAAATCTGGCAATGGATGAGTATTTTATTTTATTAAACGGAGATACTTTTTTTAATGTCGATCTCAATTTATTGAGTGCTTGCGCCGTGGCTGGCGAGGCTGACGGTTGTTTTTCTCTTTTTAGAGCAACGGAACCAAATAGATATGGCCGAATAGATTGTAATGAAGTTGGTCAAATTACAAAGTTAAATTTTACAAAAGCTGAATCGGGTGATCTTGCTAATGGCGGTGTTTATGTTCTCAGGCGTAGTGCCTTGTTAGAAGAACAGGCCGAGCCGGGTCATAAGGTATCTCTCGAAGACGAAATTTTTCCTCTGGCTTTGGCGATGGGTCGTAGGTTTTATGGAGTTGAATTTGCTGGAACTTTCATAGATATTGGCGTTCCATCAGACTACCAGCGCGCTCCTAACGTCTTAGTGGGTGCCAGTGTATGAGTACTATTAATCGGCTAAAAGCAAATTTAAAGGCTTCCATTGCAGCTAAAGCTACTTTGCTAGGAAACACGTTAGTTTTAGAGAAATTTTCGGTAGCGGTTGACGTAGTCG
>Ga0214919_10003714_pt1 | contig 22827 bp, 8 predicted proteins | sample LL1503_MetaG_FD_177994 | JGI IMG/M metagenome (GOLD analysis project Ga0214919, IMG submission 177994) | Freshwater microbial communities from Lake Lanier, Atlanta, Georgia, United States - LL-1503 | ecosystem: Environmental > Aquatic > Freshwater > Lake | place: USA: Georgia | collected 2015-03-15 | reverse complement strand
GTGAACGATTCAACCGGATGTCTTCCCTACCCCCAGCTGCATCGAGTGATCGATTCAGCCGGATGTCTTCCCTACCCCCAGCTGCATCGAGTGATCGATTCAGCCGGATGTCTCCATCCCTACCCCAGCTGCATCGAGTGATCGATTCAGCCGGATGTCTCCATCCCTACCCCCAGCTGCATCGAGTGATCGATTCAACCGGATGTCTTCCCTACCCCCAGCTGCATCGAGTGATCGATTCAGCCGAAAGCATCCCTCTGCTGATGCTAATGTAGAGGATGAGAAAAGTGTGCTTCACATCATATTTGAAGGCAATATGAAGAAGGGTCCTGAATGCACCTATCCATTATTGGGATGTAAATTTGATTTTCCAGTGACAATTCATACTCAAGGCGAACAGACCACTCAAGAGTTCCTAACATCTGACATTGCTTGGTCTGCACATCACTTTGCATGTGTAGAACTCGAACAAAAAATGGCGGACTTTCTGGATTGTTATGCAGTACTCCCAGTATACAGAAATGACAATTCCCCTTTTCCTAATAAGCTGGAGGTTCAGTCAATGGTCACAGGTGGAGTCCACTTTGGGGAAGGATTTTGTGAATGCTGTGAACGAGAACTTCGTGAAGAGGTTGGTCTCGAAGTAGAATCTATGGAATTAGTTAGGGAACTAGGAGGACGTTATAAAACTACAAAATTTTACGTGAGTACCCTGTCTGCCATCACCCCTTCGCCTGTTAGGGCAGGAGAATCTGTAGATGATCGGAGCAAGACAATCGCGTGCATTCCAATAGTGCGAGACCCTAACGCCGTATTGGTTCGTCAACGTATAGAAAGCACTGACTGTGATAGTGCCGGGGTTGAAGTGGCGGTCATTCATATGAAAGACTATATCCATATCCTCCGGGAATTCAACCGCCGCAAAATGTGATTTTCGAACCTATTTTAAGCATATAAAAAACATATTATCGTGATATTTATCAAGGTACATAATTTTATATGACTTGTTCACCTAGCAAGTGAACGAAGAACCTTAATAAAAACTGGTTCATCAGCCTTTGGCTGACTGTATTGATATTAGAGGCCTTTACGTGGCAATACAGATAAGTATTAAACCCTTTTATTAAGGGTATCCCTTAATTTAAATCAGTTTAAGAAACCAACATCTAATAATATAATTGCAAGCAATCGCTATACAAGCTAGTACTAAATTATCTAAAGACTATCTTTGATTTATATCTTAAATGAAAATAAAACAACTTGCAACAAATTATGAAAGCTTGCTTGAAAGTACGGTTACTGTATCAGGATGGGTGCTCTCTAGTAGACTTCAAAAAGAATTAACCTTCATTAAACTTAATGATGGTTCTAATTCGTTGGGTGTTCAACTTATTGTTACTAATTCAACAGAATTCTCAAATATTATGACTGGAACTAGTTTATTAGCAACTGGGAAATTGGTTCGTTCTCCAGCAAAAGAGCAACCATTTGAAATTCTAGTAGATACATTGGAATTAATTGGGGTGGTTAATGAGACCTATCCATTATCAAAGGGAAAATTAACTTTAGAATATTTACGTCAATTTGCACATTTACGTAGTAGAACTTCATCATTTGGTTCTATTTTTAGAATTAAATCTGCAATTAGTAATGCAACTCATAAATTTTTTGAGATGAAAGATTTCCTTCATATTAATCCAAATATTATTACTGTTAATGAGTGTGAAGGTGGAGCTGGTGTATTTCAATTAACCGAACATGATATCTCGGATCATTCCGTGTTACCAAAAGTTGATAAAACAACTAAACATAATTGGGAGAAAGATCATTTTGGGAAACCAGCTTATCTTACAGTAAGTTCACAACTTCAATTAGAAGCATTGGCTTGCTCTCTAGGCCCAGTTTATACAACTAATAAAAGCTTCCGTTCTGAGCATTCAACAACGAATAAGCATTTATCCGAATTTGAGCATCTTGAGATTGAGGATATTTTTATCGATGTATATGATTTGATGCAAACAGGTGAAGATTATATTAAATATGTTGGTAACTATTTATTAGAGAACAATATGGATGATATTAATAACTTGTGTAAATTTGTTTCAAAAGGATTACTCGAACGTATCAATACAATAGTATGTGCTACATTTCATCGTGTTAAATATATTGACGCAATTGAAATCTTAAAAAATGCAACAACACTAACGAAACCAGTTGTATATGGTGAAGATTTATGTTCAGAATTTGAGAATTATTTAACCGAACATTTTAATGGTCCAGTATTTGTATCTCATTGGCCGCTGAATATTAAAAGCTTTTATATGAAAAAATCATCGACAGAAGGTTTATGTGAGAATTTTGATTTATTAATGCCATATAAAGTGGGTGAATTAATTGGTGGTTCAATACGTGAGGAAGACCATACACAGATTTTAGATACAATGAAATCAAAAGGTGTATCACCCCTTCCATTATCATTTTATTTAGATTTACGAAAATATGGTACGGTACCACATGGTGGTTTTGGTTTAGGATTAGATAGAATGTGTATGATGTTTACTGGAATGGAAAATATTAAGGATGTTGTAGCATTTCCTGTGTATTTTAAGAATTGTGATTATTAAGAGTTGGGACAATATTTGACTTTGTTTTGTTCGTAATTACTCGTAAACTCGTAATTTATAAAAAATTGATACTATTATATATTATATCTAGATATAATATATAATAATGAATATCCGATTAAATGCATCTGATGAGATTGTTGTTAATTATCTTGAAAAATTATGGGAAACTAATAAGGGACAACATGTCGATATAGTCGCACAACCTGACGATATAGTCGCACAACCTGACGATATAGTCGCACAACCTAATGATATAGTCGCACAACCTAATGATATAGTCGCACAACCTGACGATATAGTCGCACAACCTAATGATATAGTCGCACAACCTGACGATATAGTCGCACAACATGTTAAAGTTGAACTGATAGTTAATAATAAGCAACATATTAAAGTAGAATTAAATGTTAATGATACCCTTGAAGAAACAATTCCTGCTTTGCAAGAAACAATTCCTAATATTTCAACAAATAATAAAAAAGAGTTTGCAAAACAAGTGAAAGAGAACTTGAGAGCACTTCGTGATATTGGATTTAGAGTATATCATAATGTTTCTCTAGAGAAGGAAGTCAATTTAAATCCAGCTGATGTTAATAATAATGAGATTAATATGGTTTATGATTTTAAGGTTGCATCCCAATTAACTAGAAATATGTTAATGAAAGATATTAGTAAATGTACTATTTTCCCAAAATACAAGGCAGGAAATGTTACAAAACCAGAGAATTTTAGATATTTGGTTAATCATCATAATGCTATTAAGATTTTAGATAGATTGTGGTGTAATGAAGTATTAATTAAGTGTGGTAACAATGTACCAGATATTAATATTTATAAGGCTACATTAATTAGGAATTTTTCACCCAATGTTATCAAAACAGCAACTAACAATACAATGTCTTTCGACAATATTGTATTATTAGATATTGTTCGAGCATTTGATTCATTGGAATGGGATGTATTAGAGGAGTTACTATTAGCCAATCTTACAAGGAAAATCAATGCAGATGTTGCCAAAGAGTTAGTATCGCAATACATGACAATTCTTAAGAATAGAGAACTTTATTACAATAATAAACGCGTCATAGTATCAAAGGGTATTTCAACTGGATTACCAAGTTCTAACCTTGTTTTCACATTAGCTTTTGAAGAAATTATTCATAGATGGTTTGTTACTACTAATTATAAGAACGATATTGATTTCAAATTAAATATATATGTGGATGATATTTATATGAAATTAATTCAATTAACTAAAACAAATGAAATTATTACATCATTAATTACTTTCATAGCAACCTATGGTCTATATATTAATAAAATTAAATCAAAGGCTGATAAAAACTTAGGATTAGAAATGCCTGAATTAAATAGTACTGATTATTATTTAGGAATTCCATTTACCCGTGATATTCAATTATATGGCGACTTGCTATTGAAAGAATTTCAAATACGACATTCCCGCAAATTATCGTGGAGTGATATGTATTATATTTTAATGAATAAAAATTATACAGAAGACCAGTCGATAGTACTTGGGTTTTTAAATTATAAATTACGTCCATTAATTGATTCCGAGAATAATCAATTAGATAGGAAAATAATTGCAACATTTATTTGTAATAATTATATGAAAAATAATTTATGTAATAAAATTAATACTATATTTGCTAATATATATAACTTTTTATCAACTATAGTGACAGATGGTCCTTATAAGGGAATCTTTGATTTATAAAAAATTGATTTTATTATAAATTATAATAATGATGATTATATATTTTTAGTTTATGCTGGTTAATAATAAGGGATATGTTACAGAATATTGGATGCTCAACACTATTATCGATTGCGGTGAAATATCTAATAAACAAGATTTAGATATTAATATAACTATTTCACAACGAGAACTTGAATTAATGAATGAATATGAAAATTGCGTGACTATGTTAAATAATGAACCTTCTAGTTTTGAATCTTTAGATTCAAAATCTAGAATGCTACGTAACAATTTGGGCAAAGCCCAAGTTGTGCCCGTTGTTAATGAACCTGAAAAATTGAATAAGTATCGTATGAATGATTATCATAATAATTGTAATGGAAATGAATATAATGAATTTAATTCAAACAATCGAAAGTGTAAAAATACAAAGCATCCAAAATCAAAAAGATATAATCGAAACAAAAATGAAAGCAATCGAATGTATAATGAGAAAGAATCCTATCAACATATCTATTTACAAAAAACGACTAACACAGATTGTAACAAAAGAGAAATGCAATATATGCCAAAGAACAGCCGATTATATGAATATGGAGGAACCCAGCGAAAAGTTGTGTTGGATTCATTCACAAAGCCTACATTAGATAGCTAAGAACTTTGTTTCTATTTAACTCATTGTTCATTAAATTGTGATAAAGCCAAAACACCTGATTACTACAATTCTCTTAATTAGTTTGTGTTACTTCACTAATTAAAAAAATTGAACACTACAATTCTCTTAATTAGTTTGTGTTACTTCACTAATTAAAAAAATTGAAAACAAATTAATTTATACTAAACAATTAATTTATAATGAAATCAAAAGAATTTAAAACAAGTTTGAAAGATATGCATAGTATATTTGTTGATTCAATCACCGTATTAGATGAGGAATTACAGAAACAAACCAAAAAAATAAAACAAGAACATTTAGAAGTTGTTATAAATGAGAAAATTAAACTACTATATGATATTTGTCTGGGTGAAAATCTAGATTTCAATATAATCAAAAATAAATATTTAAAATCTAAAGAAATTAGTATGATTTCATTAGAAGAAATTCCAAAAGAAAAACAAGTTGTAGAAGAAGTTCTATTAAATAAGGTTGTATTTGATGGAACTGAATATTATTATGAAACGTCTGGTAACAACATAGTGTATAATATGGAATCAAACCCGGTTGGAACATATAAAAATAGTAAAATTATTTTTGATTAATAAGTTGTATAAATATAAACTTATTTATTAATAAGTTGTATAAATCGAAGTGTAGCTTTTTTAGACCATTTGTATTTATTCATAAATTTATTTATATTTTCATCTGATAATTTCATACCTTTGAACATATCAATTGAATTTTTTAAATCTTCATATCCACCTAATAAAAGATTACCATTTGTATTATATTTTTTTAAATATAGTTGAGGATAAGTACTAATCATATTATTACTATAGATATTCATATCTTTACTAGTAATATTTACAACTTCGTTCATTATATTATGATTAATCAATAAATCATGTGCAGCTGTTGAATATGAGCAATTGTCTAATAAGATTGCTTTGATAAAATATTCACTCATTATAATATCATTATATAAAATTTATTTTAAAGATTATATTATATTTATATTTAATAATGACTGGAGGATTAATCCAATTAGTAACAACTGGTATACAAGATTCACCCCTTATAGGCAATCCAGAAGTTACTTTTTTTAAAACAGTGTATAAACAACATACAATGTTTTCATTATGTCAAAATGACAGATATCTGGGAGCAATAGATTTTGGAAGGAATACGACAAAAGTACTAGAAAAAAATGGAGATTTATTATATAATCAATATTTTAAGGTTGAAATACCTTATTTTGATATTGTAAGGACGATATCATCGATAACAAAAACAGATTTAGGATATAATTTGAATGAATTGAATGTAACATATATGAATACTAATTGTATCGTATTATATCATAATAATATTTGGTATATTGTACCAGAAAAATTATTTAATATATCTCAATTTCAATCAAATATATCAAAATTAACTGGTGATTTATCATCATTAACATCTAATTTATTACCTGAATACATAACATTAACTGAATTAGGTTCTAATGTAAATTTATATCAGATTAAAGATAATGATGTTTCATCATTAATAAGTGTCCTTCGTATTAATTCGAGTTTTTGGGAACAATTATGGTTAAATAATATATCAACCTCAACTGATTTTAAAATGATGAATCAAATGTTAACAATAAAAAGTGCATTTGGACAGTTATATTATTTAATAAAAAAGAGAATATTTAATTTATACTCATTGAGAAATTTATTTGTATTAAATTCAAATTACATGTATTATCAATATGCATTGGTAGATAATAATGGAAATAATATTTATGATGATTATGGGAATATTGTACAACAAAATGAAGTGGAAAGATATTATAATTATACTGTACAAGGAAATAATGTTATTAAATTAAATACACTATTTGATATTGATGCTACATATAAATATTGCCAACTGAACTTTTTAAATTTTAATGATTACCGTGATAATTGTTTACAAAATAATCCATTATTGTTTAGTCTAATGTTTAAATTATTATTTGCAACACCTGATTTAAATTTTACATTCTGGAAGAAATATGTAGTTAGTACCAATAATATGATTAATAAATCAATTCTATTGGAGGATACTCATTATATGAATGAATGGCAAGATAATATGAATAAATATATTTTCCAATTATTTAGTTCAAATAATATCAATAATATGATTTTTGAGAAATTAAAATCAGTATATTTGATTACAGAAGAGAAAATAAATAATTTATTTGTTAATTTAAATTTAGATAATCCCTCTGATATTTACACTAAATTGAAAACATTTCTTACTAGATATTATTTGATTCCCTATCAACAAATTAATTTTAATAATTACTACTTGGCAACAAAATATGATTCAACAGATTTAATAACAATGTTTAATAATGACGAATATTATTATAATAATACTAATGAAATAAATAATTATCCAAATTTAGTTACTAATATTAATAATTTGGATAGTAATGAAATGAATAATATGACTCCTGTAGACATGGTTTACATTTACAATTTAATTACGATGGATGTTATCAATTTACTTTTCCAAAACAAGAATGTAAACAAAGGGTTTAAGAGTCCAATTATATTATGGAGAAATACAATAACTAATCGAACTTATAGAAAATTTTTGGATGAATATAAATCAGTTGTAACAAATGGTCATATGTTATCATCATCTGATAGACAGCTTACTTTATATTATTCTATAACACCATCTAATTTGTTTACATTACAAGAATATAAGAATTCATATTATCAGATGTTTTATAAAAGTAGTTGGGTAGGAAGATTAAATTTAGAAACTAATAATTTTCAAAGATTTATAGAATCAATTCATAAAGTTGAAATAAATAATTTATTTAATACAGATTTTAGCACATATACGAAAAAGAACTTTTACAATCTTTCAATATCAAATACTTATAATTATGTGTATAATGGCCCAATGACAAATCATATTGATGTATATAAATATTATATATTTGACCCTATTATATATGATTCTAATAATAGTTATTTATATGTAAAGTATGATAATTATTATGATATGAATAGTATGATTCTATTAACTATTGGTGGTAATGCTTATACTTACAATTCCTTGACACAAGAAATTAGAACAAATGAATTAAATACAAATAGTATTTATTTGAAATTTGATCTTAGTAATAATATTGGTATGAGTGCAAATTTTGTAAATTTATCAGCACCGCAAACTATCACATTAAATGTTACATATAAAACTTATTTACCAGTTGTAACATTTTACAAAGATAATATGGTATATAATAACATTCAATCAAAACGTTACAAATTATTAGATAAATTTAGTAACAATACCGTTAAATTATTAAATATAGTTGATAGTAATAATATTAATATTGATACACCAAAAAATGGAAGTTTTAATAATTTGATGCTTACCATTAATTATATGGAAACTAATAATATTATACCGCCTATCATTAATAGTAGTATGATTATACCAACTATAGCAGTTAGTACTAATGTGGTGGATGCTGGAATGCATAGTTATGTTGTTACATATTTAACTTCAGCAGGTGAATCTGAGATGTCTAATATTATACAAGTCAATGTTGGTCCTAATATGATTGTAGCAATCACTTATATGCCCACAGATAATATGAATGTATTTGGAATTAATATCTATAGAACCAAAGTAGGTGTAAATACATTTTATTTAGTTGGTAAATTAACAATTGAAGATACAATTTATTATGATGATACATCTGATGCATTACTCGGTATTGATTATAGTATTGATAATCAGGATAAATTAACTACTTTACCAAAGAAAAATACAAAATGTGTAAGGGTTCCAATATATTTAGAAAAGAACAGTTTGTCATATAGTATTTGTAATATGGACGGTAGCAAATATTACTTACCTACAAATTACACTCCTATTAAAAATATATTTATTGATGAGATTAAATTAAATGAAACATTAGATGAATCTACATTTTACAATGTAGGTGGTTATATTATATTTGGGGATTCAACATTATATTCATCAAATTATTTATATTATCTGGTAAATTGTTATAATATTAAAGATACTATTAAATTAGTTTTAACATATAATGTAGTTAATATGAGCAGACTAAATTTAACAACAGTTACAACATCATACCCTTCTACATTAACAGCAGGTACATATAAATATATGATTACTATATATAATTCTTTAACAACTGCAGAAACTTTACCATCTCCATCTACTACAATTAAAATAAATACAGGTGATTATGTTAAAATAACTAATTTTACTAAATATGACCCAGGTGATTATGATAGTTGGAATATTTATAGAACAGATGGAACCTCTGATACATTTTATTATTTAAACACCGTTTTTGGTTTAGAAATAGATGTTTTAGATGGAAGTGAAAATTATTCTTTAACATCAGAAACTTATCAACAACCTTATTTTAATACAACAAAACAAATATATAAAGGTAGTCTTGTTAATCCGCAGATACAACCTACTCTTAGTGATATGAATATAACTGGTAATATTGCACCTGGTAATTATATGTATTTATATACATATTATAACAACAATGAAGAATCATTAAATAGTACAGCTAGTAATATCACTACTACTAATTTAACACAAGTTAATATTACTATACCTGCAGTTACAGTTTCAAATGTATTAGGTGTTAAAATATATAGAACAAAAGAATCTAGTCAGTTTTTCTATCAGATAGCAAATATAACAAATATAACAAGTACTATTACATTTACTGATAATAATCCAGATTCTAATCTTAGTATATTAGTACCAAAAACATACAAAATATTAAAAGTACCTAATTACACATATGTATTAGAAAAACCAACAATTCCTCTCACTTTAGAAACTGTAGGAACAGGAAATTTAACAACAGGTACTTTTATGTATTTTTATACATATTTTACATCAAATTCATATCATGATATTGAATCAGAAAAATCACCCGTTAGTAATGTTAATATCATAAATTCAATGGTTAGATTGTATGTACCTATATCTTCAAATAATGATGTTACTGGTAGACAAATATATAGAACACAATCTGGTGGTAACGATTTCTTTCTCATTGCTAGAATAGAAGATAATATTACTACCTCATGGATTGATAACATGACTGATAGTACATTGAATATATCATATATAGATACACTTCAAAATATAGTACCAAATCTTAATTCTTTTATGAGTCATTCAACTGATGTTAATTATGCTAATTCTAAAAATATGTCAGATTTGAATGATTATATGTTTAATAAACCATTTATTATGTTATTAAATAATAGTAATACGAATCAATTTAGTAGTTATGATACATTGGTTAATTCATTTAATAAGGATATTGTATATTTTTACAATATAGGATTCAAAACAAATGAAACATCTGTAATAACCTTATCTGGTAATAATGTTAATTATATGCTACCTATTTCAATGCAACAATATTTTGTTAAAGAATCAAATGATAAATATTATACGATTGATAGTAATGAATCTTTACTGACAAAGATAGATAAGCTAGATTCAAAGTTTATAACTTTAAATGAACCAACCCAAAGAACCTTTAATCCTGCATTTGATGAATTTAATTTAACACAAAATTTTTTATCTAATGGTATTTATTCATTTTATTATGATGCAATGATTGATAGTATGGTGTGTATAATAGATAACATTTTATCTACGAATGCTGATTATAATAAAATAATTAATACAATGGAGAGTGCCAATAACTTGTATAATAATATATTTACAACAATATTTGATTATAATAATACAAATTTATATGGTTTAACATCACAAGTTATATTAGGTAGTATAGATTTTATAAATAATTTACAAAATATATCATCAACAGGGACAGTAAATTATCCAATTCTTAATTTTAATATGTCTATATCAGCACCTGCTCCAATGCCACTGCAAATAAATAATTTTGATTTTCTACGTTATTCACATTATGCACTAAGATTAGTAGACGATGTTTTACCAAATGATTCAAACTTGGTTACATTTAAAAATAATATATTAAATGTATTGTCACCCGTATATAATTATTATAGCTCATCTAAAAAAGTTGCAGATAATACATATAGCTTTTTCAATACAATTAATAAATTTTTTATTGACCAAATAACATATGTAAATAATAATATTGATTATTTAAATTTATCAAATCCTGCTAATTACAATGATAACTATTTATCATATCCTGAAATTATTCAAGAAACTTATAATAAATTTAAGGATTATAGTGGTGTGAATACTATTGCTCCATTATGTCAATTATATGATTCAGGTTTTTATAAGATACTCTTAAATGACAAGACCCTTACTAATTTTTCATTAGATGGTAATAATATAATAACAACTGATTATACACAAAATATTCAAGCTAATAATTATAATGACACTACGATAACTAACATTGACCGAAATTTATATCGTAATAATAGATTTAATTATTTGGGTATCACATCTATTGATATAAATTCTATGATTATATTTAATGATATGTATATCAATACACCATTTAGTAATACAACATATTATAAATTTGATGATAATAAAATATATACAATGACCCCTAATATGAATGGAAATAGATATGGTTTAACTTACGAACTTACTGATAATATGATTATTAATCCATATGAATTGGTGTTTAATGATAGTACTAATTTACAATCAATCATATTAACTAAATTCTCAAATAATAAATATATTTATTCTTATAATTTAACATTTGAGAATACTTTTAATTTCACAGGTACCACTAACTTTCTAATTAATAATATGATTGTATGTGGAACTATTGTAAATTCAATTGTAAATAATATGATTACTTTTATCATGATATTGAATAATCCATTAACTTTCAATGAAACGGTTCTCATGTATGAAGCAACAATGGGAGATAAAACATCTTGGCAAGTTAGTTCACAAATTATGAATGTATCTGTTAATAATTTTAAGATTGCAAACTATTATATTAATAATTCATTAAATGGTATGGGAATAAATTCAGGGGATGTTTATGTCTTAGCTGGTAATTATTATGATATGTCTACTATTTCAGAAATCAATAATATATGTTATTTTAATTTACCTGCTTCTGATCCTACAGTTACTATTAATTTATATAACAAAGTAGCAATTACTTCTTCACCAGATAATTCATATGTAACATATAATTTAAAACCCAGTTTAATAATTCGAGGTGGTGCTATTTATAGTTATTATGCAGATGGAGCTTTCACAAAAGATATTTTAAATACAGATCCTAATTATTACATATTATTAATTGATACATCTGTAGGTAGATATTTCATACTCAAGATTAGTGATATTAAAATGAAACAAATACCAAAAGGAAATTATCATACCTATGTATTACCATCTTATAGTATAAATACAATTCAATATGATGTTACTAATATATCGATAGATAGTAATGGGAATATAAGTGGTTTGGCTGCAAATAATTTACCAACTTATTCATTTTATATAATAAGAGGTGTAGTATATTTTTATACCACTGGAGATACTATAAATATAGTAGATTCATCAATAGCATATTTCAATCAAACTAATAATAGTATGACAGTCTATTTAATAGATAATACTTTGTTTAATACAGAATTAAAACAGATGATTGGTATTGCAATGAAGTTTAACTTAAATGAAAATTTTATTACAAAAAAGTTAAATGTTAATTCAACAGTTAGTTTTGACAGTCTTAATTATCTAGTCTATAATTCAAGATATTCTAATACTGAATTGGTAGCCGCGAGTTATAATTCAAATACAATTCAGTTATTAGGAGATAATGAAGTGATAGTTGAAATGTTAATTCAAAATACTAATATGCAAACCCTTTATCAACCAATTGTTATTAAAAAATATGATAATGGTATTGTTGTTCCTAATATTAATTTTACATATAATATGATAAACTATTCAAAATCATTTATCCCAATTAATTCTACCAATTTATTTGATTCTAATAATAAATTAATTAATAATTTAATAATTGGAACAATTAATAGTACGGATACATATGTATCAATCTCACCTAATATTATTATTAGTAATGGTATGATTAGTTTAAATAATGGATATATTGTATCTAATTTAGATTTTGAATTAAAATTATGGAAAATTAAAGGGGTTACATCTACTGGTCTTGTGTATTATGTATATTTTTGGATTTTATTTACAAATAATACACATTTGATTCAAAATTATTTAGATGTATTAACAGATACTACTAATAATATTGGTATTTCAGAACCATTGTATTTAGATACTAATTCAAGTCTAACTATTACAAATTATTGTCTTCAATATAATTTAATATCATGTTATCCTAATATTTTACAGCAATCTAATAAGGATTTAATATTATTAAATAATACATATGACACTTCGATATATTACCAATTCTATACTGATACTAGACATTATAATACTACTAAATATACTCATATTTTGAAACAGTTAGATTATAATAATGTTATTAATATTAAACCTACTGTAGAATTTCTAGCAAACAATCTAAACGGTTCGGTATTTTTCTCTAGTTTGCAATCATCAGACCCGACTGTTTTCAATTCTGCTAAATATTTTATTCTTGTTTATCAAAGAGTTAGTACAGGAAATAGAGAATATAAGGTTATATTCAAATCAGATGTACCTAATAATCTGTATTTTGATTACGATGGTGATATATCAAATCTTACAACTTATTATTCTATCAATTATCCAACTTTTATTAATAATATGATTGTATTGATACAAAATACTACTACAGTTTATCAGATTGTTAAATTTAATAATATGTTATTAGAAATGAACGAGTTGATAATATTAGATGGGAATATATTTATTGTTAATGGATTGAGTCTAAAATCAAATACATATATGTTAACATTAATTACAAGTAGTGGGTCTACTATCAAAGATAAATACAATGGATACTTTACATTAGGGAACTTTTTAAGAAAGGATAATAAGGTGATGCCACCTATTGATTATGAAAATATGTTAACATACAAACCAATGATTACTCCAAATATCGGTGATATATATTTTAGTAATAGTATGAATAAATTTGTGATAGCAACATCTATATCTTCTGTTAGTGATGTTAGTATATTTAAGGAATCTAGTTTGACTATAAAATTATATTATACTATGAACGGATTATTTTTATTTGATAATATGATATTATTAAAGAATTGTGATAAATTATTATGCACTGTTGATAATAATATATACACTATTAAGAATATTAGAGATGGGATGATATTTTTAGATAATAATATTAATTTAGCATCAAATTATAACAATACATTTATTACTTTTATATTACCTTATCAACCATTTAAAATAATGTATATTAATTTTGATTCAAATGGTAATATTTTATCAGATACTATACATGATAATATGACAATATTATTAGATTCATTGAATGTTTATAATGTGAATAATAATACTATAAATACTAATATGACCCCCGGATATAGATTAGTACGTGTTATGAATACTATTTATACTTCCTTTTTTGAAAATGTATCATTTGTCCCAATCAGTACAACAACATTTAATATTAGTAATAAATATCCAATCATATTATCAGTTAATTATGACCATAATAATAATAGAATACAGATATTAAATAATAGTAATATTATGACTAATTTTAACTTTTACTATTTCCAACCAATATTTATTTCAGGTTCATATAATTTTATTAAAAATATAACATTTGATGGGACTTATTATTGGATAGTATTAATGAATCCTACTAATATTATAATGGATGGTACGATGAAAGTTACATTCTCACCTAGTTATACAAATAATAAAGATATGTTTATTCAAACTAAAATAAGATATAACTTTGGTATTCAATCATATGATTATAATAATTTGATAGGCAAAAATATTGAAGTGGTTAGATATATATTAAAAGATAACAAGGTTGTTTTAGTACAAACAAAGCTTAATAATAATAAAATAATATTCAAATATGGAGTATCTATTGCAGTGAACGAGGTGAATAATAAAATAAAAAATGTATTTGTAAATAATAAATTTAAGGGAAATACAGATACATATGAAAGTATTTATTTTTATGGTAATTTTTGTTTGAATTCAGATGGTACGATTAATAATTATGATACATTATTAGGTTCATATCATTTAATTTGTCAGATGAATCAAGATTTTAATAAGGTGAATTTATGTAGGTTTATTTATCCAAATAATATCTTTGCATACCAACCATTTAATTATAATTATTTATCAAAATCTTTTTTAGGCAGAATTATGTGTATTAAATCAAATTTTGTAAATGAAATTGTTTATAATAATTTTAATATGGTTCAGTCTAATAACATTTTAGAAATCAATAATAAAACTATGAAATTCATCAAAAAATATGATATTCGATTAGTAGATACACCAACCTTTGTTAATAATAATTTTAATCAGGAGATACAGTTTATAGGAGCTAATACATTTTCATATGAATTATATAATACCATATATTTAGATGAGGGATTAACACAACCTTATTCTATTGTTACTACAAATATTAATTCTATTTTACGTTATTATATTGTATCACCATTATATTTATCAAATCAGCTTAAAACAATTTATACCATTCTAACAAATTATATGGATAGTGCTACGATGAGTCAAGTAACTAAGAAAAATAAAAAATTAGCAGACCCTGATATTGATTATTATATTGATACAAAGATTGTGAATACTGAAATATTATTATTTAATATGAACTTTTCAAAAATAAGTAATATGAATGGTATCTATAAATATAGATATGTATTTGATGATAAATTAGACCATTATAAATTAAATTCAAATGAAACATATTTTATTCAATATGTCAATCAAAAAATTATTAGTGTAAATAATAATAATAATACAATTATTACAGGATTTCCTCTTGATTCAGATACATTGGTATCAACCCATGAATATGATAGACTTAAATGTTATACAATTAGAAACTTAGATGTCAATAATATTTTCGACCCCACAAAATTATTTACGAATGTTAAAGCCCTTAAAATTTCTCTTTTTAATAGCGCAAGAATTTCAGATATAGATATATTTAATAAACTGAAACCCTGGAAAGTATGGGCCTTATTAAATAGTATACTTGGTGTGAATAGAATAAATAGTCTTGTTAATAATTGTTATCTACAATATAGTGGAAATACTGTTAGTAAGAAAACAGATAACATCAGTATAACCGCTAATTATTCATATCTTACTAATAATGAAGTAAGTATGCTATCTACATTCTTGGTTGATATTAATACTAAACCAAATGCTCTTGCTAATTTTACAACACTTAAGAATAATATTGAGCCATTGATTCTTTCTAATCTTAAAAATTGGTTAGGAAATACATGGTTCTTTTTAAATGTTACGAATAATATTAATTTATTTCTACAAGGAGCTGGTTATAATAACATAGTATTTGATGGTAATAATCTTATAATTAATAATATGATACCACCTTATATAAGTAATGAGTATACATTTGATTCAGTGAATAATATTGTATACCGTTCAATTGAACAGTATAATAATATAAATAGTAATATACTCAGGTTTATTAATAGTACAAATATTCCATATAACAATAATAATTATTTTGGGATATCAATTCAGGAATTATTAAGATATTTACGTATATTAGGAGACCAATTTATTCAACTTACAACTAATTTTACCAATTTATTAAATAGTACACCGGAATACCCATATAATAATCCTCTAAAATTCATTATTAATAAAGTTTGGGAAAATCATATGAATGATAGTAATTTAGCATTATTAGATAAAAATTTTCAACAAAATGAAACACTCGTATTAAGATATGTTAGAAATAGTAATATTTATTCAAGTATCAACTATCTTATTAATTTAGATATATCTTACTTTGGTCTGTATAGTATAAGTGATTACACTGAATTTGTATCTACAATTAATAGTCAATATAATATGAGTAACCTAGTCCAATACAAAGATACTGTATTAAAACCAGTACAAATTATAAATAAATTAACCGTTAATACTCTTTATCCATACAAGATTAATTTTAAAACTAACGAGATTACAGGAGATGCAACATATAGTATTGATTTCCTAAATGGTGAAAATATAATGACTGATTATGCTATTACCGAACCTAATGTATATCCAGATGAACTGTTATTTACTTCTCCGCTTAATATAAAACCATCTGATTTTATCACAGTTAAAAAGAGAAAGAGTTATAATGTAAATAGTTCTACTTTCTTAGGATACCTTTATTCTATTACATTTAATAACTTATCACTAGTAGATAGTATATATTTTAGAAATTATAATCTTACTATCATGAGTATTAATAATAATACAATAAATTTATTAGTACCATTATCTTTGATTGAATTGAGCAATATGACAGAAATAAATACAACTGATATCTTTGAAATTAGAAATAATGTATCAATCATATCAACAAAAATGATTAATAATAACACATATCTCACATTTTTAAATAGTATAATTGTATTAAATAATTTTGTAGCTGGTAAAACATTATTACGAACACCAAATAATATTTATATGTTACAGATGGATAATAGTAATATATTACCTCAATTTTATATTACAGGTTCTACACTTGATAGTTATGATTGTACGATTATTAATATGATGAATCCTACTAATATTGTAAATATGAATCAAGGGATTTATAATATTATTTTAGGCTCCAATATTGTTAATACTGGATTAACTGCTTATGAACCAGTTGATAAAAATATTATTATCCCAATGGATTTTAAATATAATAATAAGTCCACCTCATTGACACCTTTAAAAGTGAGATCTGTACAAGATAATATTCTCCAATTCTATTTTACATCAAATGATATTAGTACAATTAATAGTATGACTGGATGGAATATGGTAGTTAATACAAAACGTATTGGCCATGACCTTACAAATAGTATCACTAAATTAGAAAAAGTGGCAGATTATGCTTATTATTTTAATAATATTATACCATCAACTAGTAGTACAATTATTTTTGTGTATGATACTACTATAAATGATATTGATGTTACTAATAATGTGTTTGAACCAATTAATAATACGATACACAAAACATCTATGTCAGTAACACATCCAAATAATACTACTCGATTTACATTAAATACATTGTTTTCATATACTGATACTACTGATAAATTAAGTTTCATTCAAAAGAACTTTTGGACATTAACTAATTATAGTATTGTTGATAACATGATGACGATTACAGTTCCATTTGATTTTGTTATTAATATGAACAACAAATATTATTATAAAATCAATAACACTATTATAAATAAGGGGTCATTCTTATACGATGGGTCTAATCTTACATTTAATTGGAATGATAATACTACGAATGGACCTATTATATTTACTCAATATTATGTAGAAACTACAATTGGAGTAATTATGATACCGAATAATAATATGAAAGTTAAGATAACATTGGATTATCCCTATCAATATACTATTAATGATAAATTCTATATATTGCCATATGATAGTAATGGTGCTGAATTTAATAATTACTTTTATATTCTCAAGACATCAGAGACCACAAATCTTAATGGATTTGGGATGATTGGGTTTACAGATGGTAGCTCTAATTATACTAATAATATTATAACCTTATATATGAATGGAACTATTTCAAATGGTATTATATTCGATGAATATTATGATGGTACGAGCAAGTATTTAATTATTTCATTGAATAATATGATAGACACCACTTTGAGTTATACATATAGTTTATCAGATACTGTTGTGAAAAATGTAGTATCCATTTCATTTTATCAACAATTATTATTTACAGGAGATACACCTTATCAGGATTCACCTAATTATATTTATATCTATACAAATAGTGATATTAATAGTTATATTCCATTAAATGGTAGCGGTAAAGCAAATCGATTTTATTTAATAGGGTACTATGACTATAAATTAACTAATTTGTATTATAATCCTGTTTTTGTTCAGAATCCGAATATGATGAAACAAATAGTATATAATACTAGTATTAATACTATCGTAGAGAAACCACGTTTTAAAACTTATGATAAATTATTTTCATTCATTAGATTATATTTTAACGACCAATTAATGGAAGAATTGAATGAATATGTATTTAATATTAATTATCATTTATATTCTACGGAAGAACAGAGACGTCAATTAGATAAAATGGTAATAATTAGAAATAATAGTAGTTATGAATTGTATATTCCATTAATATTTTGGTTCAGTAAAAAAGCAGGAATGTCACTTCCTACTATTGCACTTCCAAACACTCAACTTAGATTAGAATATAAATTAAATGACCTTGTGAATATTCTTGATAATAACTTGAGTGGTAGTTATACATATAGTCTGAATCCAACATGTAAAATTACTCTTCAATCTGAATTTATTTTATTAGACAGTATGGAGAGGAAATTATTTGGTTCTTTTAGTCACGAATATGTAATAGATCGATATATTAATATGCCATATAATAATATTACTAATGATACAGCAGTTCTAGTTAAGAATTGGTCAGGATTGATTAAGGATATACACTTTATTGCTGAACCAGAAAATTATCCAGGTTTGAATTATTTCCCAGAAATAACAAATGATTATGATTATCAATATATGAGATATGTAACAGCGGTTAAATATTATAATCTGTATCAAGCTACTAATTATTTTACATCTGCTGAACAAAGACAATATAATTTGGATATTAATATTATTTCACAGAATACTATTGATCTGAATAATTATATATTGACAAATAATAATGTTAAAATTCAGAAATATATTGACTTTTTTAGCAGATGGTCTATATGGGATAATTCATACGAACTTTTAAAACTTATATTATATTATGATGGTAAATATCTTAGCTTTGTACCTGATGAGCAAAAAATATATTCAATATCAATCTATTTATTATATTTATATTCCAATAAAATAAATGTTAGAGAGGTATCACCTGTTCAATCTATGTTAATAAAAGTCAATGGAAGTGATTTATTTGCAGAAAGAGATTGGAGTTATTATACCAATGTAGTACCCTATCAAAAATTTAAGAATACATTGCCAACAGGATATTATACTTATACTTTCTCATTACACCCTACTGACGACCAACATTCAGGACATCTCAATTTTTCATTTTTTGACGATATAGTGGTAAAAGTACGTTCTAATATAATGAAACCGGATGGTACAACATACGGCCCTTATAAATTAAATACAATTTTAAGAGAATACAATATATTGAGAATTATGAGTGGTATGGGTAATCTTGCATGGATTAATTAATTCATATAATGATTTTTGTAATTAGAAAATTTTCTATGGAAATTCTTCTAACTATAAATTAAAAAAAATTATGAAAATCTATAAAATAGATTGAATATATTTATGAAAATATATTTTATAAATTAAAAACCAATCCGCCAATACCGTGAGAGGTTCTAAATAGATTATACTCTATTGCATATGCTTTCATAATAGCTGGATTTTGATAATTGATAATATTATTTAACGTTACTTGAATATATGCATCATCAACTTTACTGAAATTCATTGAACCTGATGGTTGCAAATCTCTTGGATTTAATGCAAATGAATACATATAGATTCCTCTTTGACTATTCATAAAATCATATTGATATTTTTGAATCATACTATAATATTCAATATTATCTAAATCCATACGATTAATTGAATTGATAACCAATTTATTTCTTACTATTAAATCTTGTTCTGTTGTTGTAAAAGGATATGATGTATAGATGAAATTATTATTAAAGTTTTTGTTTGATGCTAATATTACCCGCCAAACAATTAGTTTTATTGGATTGATAAGAGGTAGTTTATACACAGCATTAACTGAATTTATAATTTGGTCAGGGAGGGTTTGTACCCTTGGGATTAAATATTCGTGAGAATTATTCATAAAATTTAATCTTTCATATGTATCTAAATAAATATAACTTACCAATAAATAGGCCGATACGATTGATGGTTGATTAAATTGAAAATAATCCATATCTTTAACAACCACTGTATTAGCAGTTATATTCATCTTATAATTACTAGTCTTACCAGTTAAAACATAATTCATATCATTATTTTTTGATGGGACTATGAATGTCCCTTTCACTGGATTGTAATATAATCTCATATTAATATCGTCAAATGATATAAATTCTCCTATTATCTTATTATTTTGATATTGTTGAATGAATTGTTCACCCTTCTTATATAAACAAAAATTATCATTCACTGTTAGATAATATGATGGTGATACTTTATAACAATTATTAAAATCATTAAATTCAACATGAATCTTAACATCACTATGTGCCATTCCAATTAATGGTAACCCTAAACCGGTATCCATACAAAACCAAAAAGATAGAGGAATATATAATAATATTTGGTCTTTTGTTTTAGTATATGTTATCATTTCCGGTATATTACCAATCATTCGATTATATGATTTGCTTAGTCCCATACTAGTAACCATTTCATACCATATATTTAACCAATCACCATAGTGTCTATCAATTATCGTACCACCTATTTCAATTTCTACATAATTTATTAATGCCAAACCAATTTTTGAAACCCATCTGAAATTCTTAAGAGATGAAGATGATGTTGCGAGGTTTCCCATAATAATATTAGGAAGTTGTATGCAAATATAAGTCATGCCCATTAAATCTGCATTCTTTCCAATCGATACAGTACACCGTCTACTGAAATCTGGAGTTGTTTTGAAATATTGAGGTGTTGGCTCAATTGAATAATTGGTGTGTCGTTTATATGCTATTTTAAAAAATGTAATTTCAGGTTGAGCAGATAAATATAAATTTTCCTTCCCAATAGAAACTAATAATAATAATCCAAGCCCCATATAAAGATAGTTAGAAAACGATCTTTATATATTTATAATTTTATTTATTAGTAAAATATCTATTGACGAGGCCATGCAGTTAGTTTTAAAGGTTGTAAATGGACTAATCCAAGGCTCAATGTTTGAGCAACCTTTTGAGTCTTTGCTGTTAATTTAGCACTTTTTTGATCTAGTAATACAGCAATCTTTTGTAGGTTCTCTAATGTAGCTTGAGCATTTTTAAGGTCATCTGCCATTTCAAAGTTTTTATGTGCTTCTAAAAACTTATGACCTGCAAGAGTAGCTGAAAGAACATCACGTTCACTCTTTGCAATACTATCAATAGCATTATCTAAAGCAGCATAGTCATGTGCTGGCATTTCTTTATTTGCGGCTTTTAATTGCTGATTAAGTTGTAATAATTCACTACGTAAGCCATTTGAATAAAGTTTTACATCTTGACTTAATCTCATTTCAATTCTTCTAATATCTGATGGATTACCCCCTCGTTGAGTATTATGAGATGGACCGTTTAATATAGTTTCAACAATGCTACCACCCCTTAGATTAAGTCTTCCACGTTGTAAACCATTAACAAGAACTGGTGTACCAACTGGAGCGAGAGGTTGATTAAAAATAGCACGATTTAATTCAAGAAATCTAAAGAATTGTGAAATAAAGTATTGTAATGGGATGTTATCAAGGAAAGCACCTAAATCTGAATTGGGGGCGGGGGCGGGGGCGGGAGCGGCAGCGGCAG
>Ga0214919_10003713_pt1 | contig 22832 bp, 21 predicted proteins | sample LL1503_MetaG_FD_177994 | JGI IMG/M metagenome (GOLD analysis project Ga0214919, IMG submission 177994) | Freshwater microbial communities from Lake Lanier, Atlanta, Georgia, United States - LL-1503 | ecosystem: Environmental > Aquatic > Freshwater > Lake | place: USA: Georgia | collected... | reverse complement strand
CTCGCGCCGTGGTTCACATGGCGCAGTTCAACGGGAAGCAGGAGGGAAGGCCCCGCAAAGCCAACCTAACCTGCGCTGCCCCCGCAACGGTAAGTGGACAAATCCGCAAGGATTTCGCTCCCATCACGGCCACTGAGCACCCTGAACAAGTGCTTGGGAAGGCGATGGGAGTTGCGCCACCAGCCCGGATACCGGCCAACAAGGTGGTGGTGCGCTTGCGCGCTACCGTAACGCCCATGCGCTGTCGGGGAAGACGGCGAGGGTTTTGTTGAAACTTTTTTATTATGAAAAATGGTATCTCTGCCGTGCGCCGGGCTGCGTGCTCTATCGCCCTGTTATCGGCTTCTTTCTGTGTGCTGTCACAAACTTCAATTGAAAAACCAAACGCTAGCTTGCCCGATGTCATCGTGAGCGCAACCCGCATAGCGCAGCCGCTGGCGCAGGCGATTGCCGATGTCACGGTCATCGACCGCGCGGAGATCGAGCGCAGCGGTGCTTCGGCATTGGGCGATGTCTTGGCCCGCCTACCTGGCTTTGAAATCAGCCGCAATGGCGGACCTGCCAGTACCACTAGCTTGTTTCTTCGCGGTGCTGAAACGCGATTTACCGCCGTGTACATAGACGGCGTGCGGATCGATTCGCAATCGACAGGGGGCGCTACCTGGCAGGCGATACCTTTGTCGCAAATTGATCGTATTGAGGTAGTGCGCGGAGCGGCAGGCGCGGTTTACGGATCGGATGCCATTGCAGGCGCGATTCAAATTTTCACGCGCAAAGGTGAGGTCGGTGTGCATCCCTATGTCGGGTTTGGAGTAGGTGCCTATTCGACCTACAAAATAGAGGCGGGCGTCAGCGGTGCGGATGCAAGCTGGAACTATGCCTTAGGTATTACCCGCGATAGCAGCGATGGCTTTAATGTCAAACCCACCGGCAACCCGGATAAAGACGGTTTTAGCGCCGATTCCGCTAGCGCACGGCTGGGTTTTAAAGTCAATGCAGAACACCGCGTGGATGCAAGTTTTATGAGCAATCAGCAACGTGGCCAGTACGATGGTTACGCGCCCGGAGTTGACGATGTGGCACTACAAAAACTACAAACCACATCACTCAGTTGGCAAGCTCAATGGACCCCAGAGTACCGTAGCACGGTCAGCGTCGGAACATCGCAGGATCGCTATGAAACCACGCCTAGTGTGTACCTGACTGATACAAATCTAAACAGCTTCTACTGGCAAAACGAGTACCGCTTGGGCACATCGCTGTTCAGTGCCGCGCTAGAGCGTCGCGACGACAGTTTGAATAACGCCAGCACTACGCCTAGAGACACGAGCCATTTTCAAAATGCTTTGGCTCTTGGATACAACTGGGTGGATGGGGCACAGAGTCTGCAATTGAATGTGCGCCGCGACGAGGACAGTACCTTTGGGGGTCAAAACACCGGTTCTTTTGGTTATGGCTATGCCGTATCACCCCAATGGCGGTTAACGGGTACCTTGGGTAACGCATTTCGAGCACCTACCTTGTTTCAGCGCTTCAGCAAATACGGTTCTCCCAATTTGTTAGCCGAAACCAGTCAAAACGTGGAGGCTGGACTACGCTACTTAGGCGACGAAGGCAATTGGGGCATCACGGCTTACAGCAACGAGGTTAGTAACCTCATCGTCTACGACGGCAGTGTCCCCGCCGGTACCTGCGCAGGAGCCGATGGGACTAAATATGGAGGTTGCTATAGCAACATCGCAAAAGCTCGTTATGAGGGCATAACGATCAGCGCTACTCGTGAATTTGGCAGCGTCAGCGCCCGTGCTTCGATGGATTTCCAAAATCCTCGGGATCTTTCAAAGGACAAGCAATTGCCACGTCGCGCCAGTCAGCACGCCGTGTTTGCCATCGAAGCACCTTGGAGCGGGTGGACCATAGGTTCTGAGCTGCAGTTATCGTCTATGCGTTATGACGATGCAGCCAACACGACAGAGCTGGCCGCCTATGGTCTTTTAAACCTTTATGCGCAAACCAAAATCGGAAAAGACCTGACTGCGCTGCTGCGTTTGGACAATGCCAACGATGCGCAATACCAACTGGCCAATGGCTATGCAACTGCGGGCCGCACTTGGTACGCCGGTCTCAAGTGGGCCCTGTAAGCCCTTCAAAACTTTGATACCTGGTCTCCACGAACTATGAATACACCCACTTGCCCCGCCATCCTCGTCGCCGCCCCGGCCTCCGGCCAGGGTAAGACGACGATCGTGTCGGCTTTGGCGCGATTGCATGCGCGCCAGGGGCGTAAGGTGCGGGTGTTCAAGTGCGGGCCGGATTTTCTGGACCCTTACTGGCACGCGCTGGCCAGCGGCCAGCCGGTCTACCAACTCGATTTGTGGATGACCGGCGCAGAGGACTGCCGAGCGCGCTTGGCGCAGGCGGCGTCAGAGGCAGACCTGATCATCGTCGAAGGCGTGATGGGGCTGTTTGACGGCGAACCCAGCGCGGCTGATCTGGCCGAGCGCTTTGGCCTGCATGTTTTGGCGGTCATCGATGCAGGCGCTATGGCCGGCACCTTTGGCGCGCTCGCATGGGGATTGCAACACTATCGCCCGGCCATGCCTTGGGCCGGTGTATTGGCCAACCGCGTGGCCAGCGAAGGCCATGCCGCGATGCTAAAAAACAGTGTGCGCACACCGGCTGACTGGCAGGGTGCTCTGATGCGCGATGACAGCTTTGCTTTGCCCGAGCGCCATCTGGGCTTGACGGTGGCCAGTGAAGTGGGCGATGCCATGGCACGCTTGGACGCCGCTGCCGATGCGCTGGCCGCAACGCCTTTGGGACGCATGTCGCCGCAAGACATGGCGCACTGGGCTTTGCGTTTGCCCGACGGGCCGCAGCCCGTCGCAAGCCCCGGCAAACTTTTGCAAGGCCGCACCATCGCCGTGGCGCGCGACGCCGCGTTTTGTTTTATTTACCAGGCTAATCTGGATTGCTTGCAGGAGTTGGGCGCAGAGCTGGTGTTTTTCTCGCCCTTGAGGGACAGCACTTTACCGGCCTGTGATGCGGTGTGGCTGCCCGGCGGTTACCCAGAGTTGCATGCGCAAGTGCTGGGTGCCAACCATGCGCTGCGCGATAGCCTGGCGCAACATATCGCCCTCAACAAACCGGTCTGGGCAGAATGCGGCGGCATGATGGTGTTGTTTGAAACGCTGATCGATGCCGACGGCCAAAGCCACGCGCAATGGGCTTTGCTGCCGGGCACAGTGCGCATGCAAAAACGCCTGGCCGCCTTAGGCCCGCATCAATTGCTTACGCCCGCCGGACTTTTGCGCGGTCATACTTTTCATTACTCCACCTGCGACAGCACTGCGGCGGTGCGCCAGCGCACCGCACGTCCTGGCCAGGAACCTAAGCCCGATGTGGGCGAAGCCTTGTATTACAGTGGATCGGTACAGGCCAGTTATTTCCATGCCTGGTTTCCTTCCAACCCGGTAGCCACCGCAGCCTTGTTTACAGGCCAAGGAGCATAGTTTGATGACGACCGGTTTTGACTTTCCTATCGGCCCGCAACGCATTATTTGCATGACCGAGGAGACCACCGAGTGGTTGTACCTGCTCGGTCAGGAACATCGCATTGTGGGTATTTCCGGCTACACCGTGCGGCCTGCGCGTGCACGGCAAGAGAAGCCGCGCATCAGCGCTTTTACCAGCGCGAAGATCGACAAAATACTGGCCTTGCAGCCCGACTGCGTGCTGGGTTTTTCAGACTTGCAGGCCGATATTGCTTCCACGCTGATCCGTCAAGGTGTGCAAGTGACGATCTTTAACCAGCGCAGCGTGGCCGAGATTTTGTCCATGCTCTACCAGGTGGGCGCCATGGTCGGCCAAGCGCAGCAGGCCATGGAGCGTATTGCCACCATGCAGGCACAGATGCAGGCGATAGCGCTCGCCGCTGCAGCCTTGCCGCGCAGGCCGCGTGTGTATTTTGAAGAATGGGACGAGCCGCCAATTAGCGCCATCCGCTGGGTGTCTGAACTGGTAGGCATTGCCGGTGGCGACGATTGTTTCCCGGAGTTGGCGCAGCAGTCTTTGGGTAAAAACCGCATCATTGCCGATAGCCTGGAGATCGTACGGCGCGACCCGGACATCATCATCGGCTCTTGGTGCGGCAAAAAATTCCGCCCCGAAAAAGTTGCGGCGCGTGATGGTTGGCAAAACGTCAAAGCGGTGCAACACCATCAGTTGTTTGAAATCAAATCGCCCGACATATTGCAACCCGGCCCGGCATCGCTGACCGATGGTTTGGCGCAATTGCACCGCATCATCATGGACTGGGCGCGTGTGTATGCATGAAGCACTGCATATCGCGCGCAGCGAATTCATCCTCGGCGGCCAAAAGAGCGGTAAGTCGCGGCGCGCCGAATTACTCGCGCAGCAGTGGCTTGGCCTGTCAGCAAACCATGGCGCCGTATTGATCGCCACCGCCCAGCCCTGGGACGAGGAAATGCGTGCGCGTATTGCGCGCCACCAGGCCGACCGGGTGCAGCGCGTGCCGGGCATGCAAACGCTGGAAGAGCCTTTGGCCTTGGCGCAGGCCCTGGCCGCGCACAGCCAGCCCGCGGTGCTGCTGGTAATCGATTGCCTGACCTTGTGGCTGACCAATGGCATGATGCCCATGCACCCGCAGGCAGAGGCCTTGTTTGATGTTGAAAGCCAAGTGTCTGCTTTGGCAGAGTCGATTGCCAGGGCCACCGGCCCAGTGGTCTTGGTGGGCAATGAAATCGGCATGGGTGTGATCCCCATGGGCGCTGAAGTGCGCGCTTTTGTGGATGCACTGGGCCGTCTGAACCAGCGCGTGGCGCAGGCGTGTGCGCGTGTCACCTTGATGGCCGCTGGCTTGCCCCTGACTTTGAAAGCCGCCCCATGAAACGCTATTTCTTTTGGTTGCTGCTTGTGCTGTTGCAATCGTTTGCAGCGCAGGCGGTGGAAGTCGTGGACGACCGTGGCTTTCGCACCAGCTTGCCGCATGCGCCGCAACGCATCGTCAGCCTATTGCCGTCTTTGACCGAGACGATTTGCGAACTCGGCTATTGCCAGCGCCTGGTCGGCGTGGACCGCTATTCCAACTTCCCCGCCAGCCTGCAAAGCCTGCCCCAACTCGGCGGTGGGCTGGACCCGAATATCGAAGCGATTGTGGCGCTAAAACCCGACGTGGTGGTCATGGCGGCATCGTCGCGCGCGGGGGAGCGCTTGCGCGCGCTAGGTTTGAACGTCGTGGCGTTGGAGCCCAAAACCCATGCCGATGTGCAACGCGTCTTGCGCAAACTTGGTCAGTTGCTGGAAGCTCCCGATGTCGACAAAATCTGGCGCGCCATAGACGCTGGCGTATCAGCCGCCGCCCAATCGATACCGCCTTCGGCACGCGGCACGCGGGTGTATTTCGAAGTCAACCCCGGCCCTTATGGCGCGGGAGAGACGTCTTTCATTGGCGAGACCCTGACTCGCCTGGGCGCGAAAAACATCATCCCCGCCAAGCTCGGCCCTTTCCCCAAGCTCAACCCCGAATTTATTGTGCGCGCCAACCCGGACCTCATCATGGTCGGTGACAGCAGCGCCGAAGCCATGCTGCAGCGCCCGGGCTGGCCTGCCATGCGCGCCGTACGTGAACAACGCGTGTGCGCGTTTTCACCGGCGCAGTCCAATGTGCTGGTGCGCCCCGGCCCGCGTATGGCCGAGGCGGCGCGCTTGATGGCCGCGTGCCTCAGCGAAAAAGCGCCGGGCACGGTCGCGCGCAAGGTGCAGCGATGAACGTAGCCGCGCTACGTCTGGCTGTGGTCTTGCTGCTGCTGAGCGCAGCGCTGATGCTGCTGGGCGTGTGCGTGGGCAGTGCCGGCTTTGAGGATTTGCTCCGGCCTTTGTTGCATCCGCAGACCGACCCGGATCAAAGCGCATTGGCCGCGCAAATCGTCTTGGACATCCGCTTGCCCCGTACCATAGGCGCATGGACTGCTGGGGCTTTGCTGGGCTCGGCCGGTGCGGTGGCGCAAGGCTTGTTTCGTAACCCGCTGGCTGACCCGTATTTGCTGGGCAGCGCCTCGGGCGCAGCGCTGGCCGTAGCGCTCGCACTGCTGGCCATGGGCGGCGCTTCGGGCATGTTGGGTGGCACCATGATGAGCGCCGGTGCCACTTTCAGCGTCTATTCTGGCAGCCTGCTCGTGCGCTTGGGTTTGACCGGCGCAGCGTTTGTGGGCGCGGTGTTGGCGGTACTGCTCACGCTTATCTTGTCGCGTGGTGTGCAACACACTTTGCGCTTGTTGCTGGCGGGCGTGGTGGTCGGCGTGGTGCTGGGTGCTGCTACCCAATTGGTCTTGTTGTTCTCGCCCGAATCCTTGCAAGTCATGCAATCGTTTATGTTGGGCTCTACGGCTTTCGCTGGTTGGGCTGCGTGCGGATTGATGGGTGTGGTCTGGTTGCTGGGCGTGGCCATTGCTTGGGCGCTGGGGCGGGTGCTCGACGGGCTGAGTCTGGGCGAAACGACGGCGCGAAGTCTGGGCCTGCCGGTCGCCTCCATTCGCATGGTGCTGATCGGCGTACTGGCAATCGCCACCGGCACGGCGGTGGCGCAAACCGGTTTGATTGCCTTTGTCGGCCTGGCTGCACCGCATTTGGTGCGCTCCGTGGTGAGCACGGGTTACCGCTGGTTGATTGTGCTGGCCAGTTTGATGGGTGCGGTTTTGCTCATGGCTGCAGACGTGCTGGCGCGCTGGCTGATTGCGCCCCAAGAGTTGCCTGTGGGTGTGGTGACTGCCGTACTCGGCGGTGCGTATTTGCTCTGGCTGATGCACCGCAATACGATGGCACAAGGGGCTGCTTGACATGTCTGCCTCCACTAATCCAAGCGCGCTGAAGGCGCAGCAATTACAGGTCAGCCTAGCGGGCAGGCCGGTGCTGCATGGCCTGGACTTGGCTATCGCGGCCGGTCAGTGGACCAGTATCGTCGGCCCCAATGGAGCGGGCAAATCCACGGTGCTCAAAGCACTGGCCGGTTTATTACCGGCGGATGGCCGTGTTGAGTTGCTAGGCCAGCCATTGCACAGCCTACCCGCACGCACCCGCGCATTGCAAATGGCCTGGCTGGGGCAAAACGAAAGTACCGGTGATGACCTCAGGGTGTGGGATGTCGCCATGCTGGGCCGCCTGCCGCACCAGCCCTGGTTGGGCGCTTCTAGCCCGGCGGACCATGCAGCGGTCGAGCAGGCCTTGCGCGCCACCCAGGCCTGGGATTGGCGCGAGCGAGCGCTAGGCCAGCTCTCGGCGGGGGAGCGCCAGCGTGTGCTGCTGGCGCGCGCCCTGGCGGTGCAAGCGCAGGTGCTGCTGATGGACGAACCACTGGCCAACCTGGACCCGCCGCACCAAGCCGATTGGCTGCAACTGGTGCACGCCCTGGTCGCCCAGGGCAGCACGGTGGTGAGCGTGTTGCACGAGATTTCCATGGCCTTGCATGCCGACACCATGGTGGTGATGGCGCAAGGCCGCATTACGCACCACGGGCCCTGCGCCGATGCGCAAACCCACCGCGCCGTGGAGCAGGTGTTTGACCATCGCCTGGCCATCCATGCCTTGGCGGGTCAATGGGTGGCCCTACCCTCAAATATTTAATCCTTATTTCTAAAAAAGTTTTACCGTCATGCAAATAGAAACGCCCCCCACCGAAAAGCCCTACGACAAATCCGAAGGTGAGCGCCGCGGCCTGATCATCGTCAACACCGGCGACGGCAAAGGCAAAAGCACCTCGGCTTTCGGCCTGGCTTTGCGCGCCCACGGACGCGGCAAAAAGGTAAAGATTTTTCAGTTCATGAAAGTGCCGTCGGCGCGCTTTGGTGAACACCGCATGTTTGAACAACTGGGCATTCCCATTGAAGGCCTGGGCGACGGCTTTAGTTGGAAAAGCCAGGACCTGGAACACAGTGCGCAATTGGCGCGTGATGGCTGGCAAAAAGCCAAAGCGGCCATCCAAAGCGGTGAGTACTTCATGGTCACGCTGGACGAAATCACCTACCCGCTAATTTACGGCTGGATGCCCCTGGACGATGTGCTGGACACCTTGCGCAGCCGCCCCAGCCATGTGCATGTGGTGTTGACCGGACGCCGCTGCCCCCCGGAAATCATCGCCCTGGCAGACACGGTAACCGAGATGACCATGGTCAAGCACGCATTCCAAGCCGGTGTTCCGGCGCAGCGCGGGATTGAAGACTAAAGCTATTTCAAAGCAAAAGAGGAATTCCCATGATGAGTTTTGATGCCATCCTGTTCGAACTAGCGCGTCTTTTTCAGTGGCCAGTGGCCGCCGGAGTGCTATTCAGTTTTGCTTATGCTGTTTATGTGCTGGGCATGTTTTGTATAGAGTTTGTGCAGCGGCGCAGCGCGCCAGACCGCCCTTTGTTGTTGGGTGGTTTTGGTGTCAACCAGGACCAGATGGAACTGGCTGTTCTGAAGGAACTCGAAGGCTTGCGCCTGTGCAGCCGCGTCGCGCCCATGCTGGGCCTGATGGCCACCATGATTCCCATGGGGCCGGCACTGGTGGCGGTGGCCTCGGGACAGTCCGAAGGCGTGGCCAGCAGTCTGGCGCCGGCCTTTGCCAGCGTCATCGTGGCCCTGGCTTCGGCTTCCATCACCTTTGTGGTCTACACCGTGCGCCGGCGCTGGTTGATGCGTGAACTGGTCATGGTGCTCGATGCTAGCGATGCGCCCTTAAAGGCCCGCGCAGCGCACACCCCCCAAGCGGGGGTGGAGGCGGTATGAGCAAGCGTCAGTTTTCAATATTGCAGGGGTTGGACAACGACGACGACGATCCGGTGCTGTCCACGATCAACCTTATCGATGTTTTCATGGTCGTGATCGGCATGTTGCTGATCGCCATCGTCAACAACCCAGTCAGCCCTTTTGCCAAAGACAAGGTCACCATCATCCGCAACGAGGGCAAGGCAAATATGGAAATCATCACCAAGGACGGCCAAAAGGTGGAGCATTTCAAGGCCAGTGGCGCTTCCGGCGAGGGCAACGGCGAGAAGGCCGGAACCGCTTACCGCATGAAAGACGGCACCATGGTCTATGTGCCGGCCCAATGACAAACATGCTCCGGGTGTGGCGCAGCTGGGTCTGCCTAATGGCTTTGTGCTGCGCTTTTCCCGCAGAGGCCGCTGCGATGGGCAGCGAGCCGGTGGTACTGCTCAGCACCTATGTGGTGTCGCCCGCCCGCCTGGCCAAACTAGCGCAGGCTGCGCAGCAGGCCGGGCTGACACTGCGCGTGGTGTCGGCAGAAAACGATAATCCGCAGACCTTGCAACAACACTTGGCAGGTGCACAATTGCTGGTCATCGATGCACCGCATAGCAGCGTGATGCAGGCGCTTGCCGCCAAGTATGGCGACAGCCTTCATGCCAGTGCTGCGCCCTATGTGGTAGTAGGTGATTATGCGGCCGTATCTAAGCATGAGGTCTTCGAAAGCGCACCCCTGCAATCGCATCGCGGCGTCTCGGCTGCCTGGGCCCAGCGCCTGCGCGAGTACTGGCGCTTTGGGGGTGCGGCCAATACCCAACTGGCTTTGCAAGCGCTGAGCGCCGTCGCTTCGCGCGACAGCACCGCTGCACTGCCTGCGGCACATGTCCTGCCAGAAGCTGGTTTTTACCATCCGCATTGGCAACAACTGGAAGCCCAATGGCCGGCCTCTTTTGACACTGATGCGCAAACGCACACCCAAACGGTAGCCATCGCAGTCAACCGTGCTGTATTCACGTCGGACGATACCGGCTGGCTCGACAGCCTGATCGTGGCGCTGCAAAAGCGTGGCTTGCGTGCGTATGCGTTTTACGGCCCGCGTCAGCAAAAAGATATGTTCTACCAGATGACCCATAGCCCGCAGGGGCGGCGCCGCGCCGATGTGCTGATCAACGCTGCATTGGTGTTCAACCCGACCGAGCGCAAGGCCGAGCTCGAGCGCATCGGAATACCCGTGCTACAGACCATGCCGGCCCTGGCCATGGACGCAGCCCAGTGGGAACAAAGCCGCGAAGGCCTGGCACAAAGCGACGTGGCCTACTACTACACCCCCTCCGAGTTTGCAGGCATGATTGATGCCGTACTCATCACCGCACGCGATGCGCGCTCCGGAGCGCTGCGGCCTTTGCCGTCGCAAATCGACGCCGTGGCCGACAAGGCAGCCGCGCTGACCCGCTTGCGGCAGACGCCAGCCGCGCAACGCAAGGTGGCGCTCATGGTCTACAACTACCCAGCCGGGGAAAGTAATTTCGGTGCGTCTTTCCTCAACGTACCCAAAAGCCTGCACAACATATTGCATGCCATGGCGCGGGCCGGCTATCGCACTGCCGTACCATCCGCCCAGGAGATCACATCGCAGGTGCAGTCCACCTTGGGTGCTTTTTACAAGCCCGAGATACTGCAAGGGCTGGTGCAGCAAAGCCTGGCCGACACCCTGCCGCTGTCGGAGTACCTGGCCTGGTTTCGAGCTTTGCCGCCCGCCACGCAGTCACGCATCGAAGCCTACTGGGGGCGCCCGGAGTCTGCTGCACTGCTGCTCAAAGCCGGCGAAGCGGGAGACGAGGCCGCGTTTCTTATTCCCCGGGTAGACCTGGGCAACGTGGTTGTGCTGCCGCAGCCGCTGCGTTACGAGCTTGGGACCTACAGTGAGCCGACGCAGCGCAGCCGCAAAATCAGCCACCGCGCGCTGGTGCCGCTCAGCCACCACTATCTGGCTACCTATCTGTGGCTGCGCAGCCGCTTTGCGGCGCATGCGCTGGTGCATGTGGGCACGCATGGCACGCTGGAATGGGCGCCTGGTAAAGAGCGCGGCCTCTCGGCCCAGGACGACCCCTTGCTGGCGCTGGGCGACCTGCCCAATATCTACCCCTACATCATAGACAACCTGGGCGAAGCCTTGACCGCCAAGCGCCGCGGCCGCGCCGTCATGGTCAGCCACAGCACCCCCATGTTTTCACCGGCTGGTTTTCGCCCAAAGGCGCACGAAATGCACGACTTGATGCATGACTGGGAAACCGTAGACTCCGGCCCGACCAAGGTCAGTGTGGAAAACCGCCTCATCGAATATTTTGTGGAGCAGCAATACCACCGCGACCTAGGCTGGCCGGCAGACAAAATCCGCAGCAACTTTGCCGGCTTCATGGAAGTGCTGCACCCTTACCTTGACGAACTGGCCCAAACCGCACAACCACTGGGTTTGGCGACTTTTGGCGAAGTTCCCAGCCCCGAGCGGCGCTTGCTCAACATTTTGCAGACCCTGCGCAAACCCTTGATTGATGCATTGGGCGAAGACATTGACGAAGTATTCCTGCTCGACAGTGCCAAGATCGTGCTATCTCGCCCGGTGCGCTGGCTGCAGGTTGCGCTGCGCGACCCAGTGGCTGCCAGCCTTTTGGACCTGCGCAAAGTCGACACACAGGCCGCACAACACCTAGTTGGTGCCGCCGTCCCCAACCGCGCCGAAGACAAAGCACTTAAGCCCGAAGTCCTGCTTGCGCTGGCGCGCCGTGCACAGCAACTCGACGCCGCCTTGGCCGACAACCAGGAAATACAAGGCTTACTGACAGCGCTGGACGCTCGCCATCTGGCTGCCAGCTACGGCGGCGACCCGGTGCGTAACCCCGAAAGTCTGCCCACCGGGCGCAATCTGTACGGCTTTGATCCCAGCCGCGTGCCCACCCGCCAGGCCTGGGAGTTGGGCGTCGCGGCCTTCAAGGCCTGGATGAGCCAGTACCGCGCGGACAACAACGGTCGTTGGCCCGAAAAAATCGCCTTCTCGCTTTGGGCTGGGGAGACTATGCGTCACCAGGGCGTGATGGAAAGCCAGGCCCTTTTCGCACTAGGCATGCGTCCGCTCTGGGATGAAGCCGGTCGGGTTATCGCGCTGGAGACCATCAGCGCGCAGGAACTGAATCGCCCGCGCCTAGACGTGCTGCTCAGCGTAACCGGCTCTTACCGCGACCAGTTTTCCAGCGTCATGCGTTGGTTAGATACCGCTGTGCGCCGGGTCTCGGCAATGCCTGCGCAGGACAACTTTGCTGCGCGCAACAGCCAGGCGCTGGCGCGCAGCTTCCAAGCCAAGGGGGCCAGCACAGATCAGGCCAGCGACTGGTCCACACAGCGCGTGTTTTCCAACGAATCCGGCGCTTATGGCACCGGACTGAGCGAAGGCACCTTGGCTACCGAAACCTGGAAGCAAGCCAACAAGGGCGGTGGCGATGCACAGCTGTCCGAGGCCTATTTGGCGCGCATGGGCTATGCCGTCTTGCCGCAAGGGCCCGGCGGCCAGCCCCAAACGGGTGCAGCAACCACGCAGGCGCCTACCTCGGCTTATGCCGCCAATTTGATGCAGGTCGATGCCGCATTGCTATCGCGCACGTCCAACACCTACGGCATGATGACCAGTGACGACCCCTTTCAGTATCTTGGCGGCATTGCGCTGGCGGTGCGTCAGCTAACCGGGCGCGATCCGGCGCTGTATGTGCAAAACCTGCGCGACGAAACCGAGGTACGCACCGATAGCGCAGCTCGCTCGCTGGCCATCGAAATGCAGACCCGCTACCTGCACCCTCAGTGGATCAAGTCGCAACAAGCCGAGGGCTACAGCGGCACGCTGCAAGTCCTTAAGACCGCCAACTTTCTCTGGGGCTGGCAAGTGACGGCACCGCAGACCGTGCGCCAGGACCACTGGCAGTCGCTGCACAACGTCTATGTGCGCGATCAGTACCAGTTGGGCACGCGCAAATGGCTGGAAGGCGATAACCGCGCCGCCTTTGCCCAAACCCTGGAGCGCATGCTCGACGCGGTGCGCTTGAACTATTGGCAGCCCGACGCCGCAACCCGTCAGGAACTGGTGCAGGCCTACACCGATGCGCTCCAAGCCACCGGCCTGCGCTCGGGCAATCCGGCTGTGGAGCGCTTTGCCCAGAGCCTGCTGGCCGACGGCTCCCGGCCTACTGCGGCCTCGGTGCCCGTATCGCAGCCACCGAACGCGCAGGCGCAGCCACAGGCCGGGGCAGCACCGGCCGTGCCCTATGTGCGTGGACTGCAAATGCTGGCCCAGGCCATACAGCCGCCTCCCGCACCGGCACAGGCTGTGCTGTCCACACTGGCTTCGCTTTTGACGGTGTGCGTCTTGTTCGCGGCCGGCGCCCTGCGCCAAACCGTGCGGGGGCGGCGGGCGCTGATGGGGGTTTGAAAGCGGCGCAGTCCATTCGTAGGCACAAGTCTTTGCTTATCGCCCTGAGGCCGCGAAGGCTAGAATTAATAAGTGCTCTGATAAGACCACAGCGTATTTGCGCATTCAGCCGGTATTGTTTTGGATAGACAAGTCTTTGCGATCCATGCGCTGGTGCGGATCCCGTGCTGGTTCCGACCGTTAAACGCCCACTTACCCAACAGAAAGCCATCCAGTGACGATTGACGCGCCCCCCAAACCCTCCATCAGCCCCTACAAACACCATGTGCTCCTGTGCACCGGACCGCGCTGCGGCGAAGAGGGCGCAGGGCAGGCGCTGTATGACAGTTTGTGGACCAAGCTCAAAGCGGCAGGCATCCATGAAGGGCCCGGGCGCACCAAGTTCAATAGCGTCAACTGCTTTGGCGCTTGCAAAGGCGGCCCGGTGATGTGTGTGCAGCCGCAGGGCACCTGGTACTACAACGTGACGCCCGCCAATTTAGACCGCATCATCGGCGAGCATTTGGCGGGCGACCAAGTCGTGCAGGATTTGGTTTTTCACCAAAGTCCGCAGGTCGATGTTTCCGCGCAGCTCGGCAGTGCCGACTGAGCCTGTGGGTTTGACCGCATTCAACTTGACGCCCGATGCGGCCATGCTGTGTCTGCCCTTGCTGCCCTTGCTGGCCTTGCTGGTGGCGTTGGCCATTGACCATTTCCTCGGCGAGCCGCCGGTGCGCTTTCACCCGGTGGTGTGGATAGGCAATTACCTGCATTGGGCCGGGGAGCATGTCCAGTCCTTAAGCCGCCAGGCGCTGGCTTCCACCGGTACCGCTGTCGACAACGAACAGGCTGACCTACCCGCATTCCTGCTCGGCGCACTGGCTTGGCTATGGGGTATGTTGCTGACGGGTGCTATAGCCTGCGCCATCGAACAAAGCGTGTTGGCCTGGCTGGAGCCGCTGAACTGGACTAGCCTGCTGCTGGCCGGGTTGCTGCTCGGCATGATGTTGAAACCTGCCTTGGCTTGGGCTATGTTGCGCACCGAGGCGCAGGCGGTGGAGGAAGCTCTCAGCGGTTTGCCCGCTGGATCACTAGCGCGCGGGCGCGAGCGCCTAAGTTTTCTGGTCAGTCGGGATGTGACGGATTTAAGCGAGGTGCAGGTGCGTGAAAGCGTGATCGAGTCACTCGCGGAAAACCTGAATGACTCGGTTGTCGCGCCTGTATTTTGGTTTGTGGTGCTGGGTCTGCCCGGCGCGCTGATGTACCGTTTTGCCAATACGGCCGATGCCATGTGGGGCTACCCCGGCATGTACCGGGGACGCAACTGGCAATGGGCCGGCAAGTGGGCGGCACGCGCGGACGATGTGCTCAGTTGGATACCGGCCCGTATCACCGCCTTGCTGCTGGCGCTGGCTGCCGCAGGTGTGTCCTTAAAGTCGTTGTACCGAGACGCGGCACGCACACCTTCACCCAACAGCGGCTGGCCCATGGCTGCGATGGCGCTGGCGCTGGGTTGCAGTCTGAGCAAGCCGCAGGTGTATGTGCTGAATCCGCCAGGCCGCGAGCCCGAAGCGGCGGACACCGGGCGCGCTATCCGTCTGGCGGGCCGTGCGCTGTGGATCGGCATGGCAGGGTTGGTGGTGTTTACCTTGGTAGGCATGCTGAAGGTGTCGCCATGACGTTGCAAGCGGATAAGCCCATGCGCGTGCACGGTGGTGCCGATGCCTTAGGTGTTGCACGCTTTGATTTCTCCACCAACAGCAATGCTTGCGGCCCCTGCCCGCAAAGCCTGCACGCTGTGCAACAGGCCGACGCAACGCACTACCCCGACCCGGACTACCGCGACTTGCGCCAGGCGCTGGCAGACTTTCATGTGGTGGATGTTCGTCGCGTGGTGCTGGCGGGCAGTGCCAGCGAGTTCATTTTCCGTATCAGTGCGCTGGCGGCACAAATGGCAAACGCACACGGCGACATGGCCCAGGTCTGGCTGCCAGCTTGCGCGTATGGCGACTATGCATATGCCGCTCAGGCCTGGGGTTTGCGGCAGGTGCCGGATCCGCAGGCCGCGCAACTGCTGTGGGCGTGTGAGCCGTCGAGCCCGCTCGGTCAGGCACATAGCGTCTGGCCAGCTTGGTTGCACCAGCCGCACGGTACGCCGCAGCCGTCTGATGCGCAACTGGTGCTCGATTGCGCGTACGCGCCCTTGCAACTGCGAGGCCAGTCCTCCCTGACCGATGCGCAGCGTGACAAGGTCTGGTGTTTGTGGATCCCGAACAAGGCGCTGGGTCTGACCGGCGTGCGTGCTGCGTATGCGATTGCGCCGCTGCACGCAGATGCGCCGCTGCAGTCGCTGCAAGCGCTCGCACCCTCTTGGCCAGTGGGCGCGCACGGTGTGGCCATGTTGCACAACTGGGTACAAGCCGCTACCCAGGCATGGTTGGCGCAAAGCCGCAGCCAGCTGCAAGCCTGGAAGCAACGCCAGTTGGCGGCCCTGAAAGATTTAGGCTGGGAATGTTTGCCGAGCTTGGCGAATTTTTTCTGCGCCCGTGCGCCTAGGGACATAGATGCGCAGGCGCTGCGCGCAGCAGGCATCAAATTGCGTGATACCACATCGCTGGGCTTACCGGGTTTTTTCCGGCTGGCGGTGTTGCCGCCTGCGGCGCAGGATGCCTTGTTCGCGCACTTGCAGCGTGACTTGCAAGTGGGCAAAGTGCTGCAAGAGGATGGGGTGTGAGCGCGCGTTGCGTCATGGTGCTGGGCACGACCAGCGGCGCCGGTAAAAGCTGGCTCACCACTGCCTTGTGCCGCTATTACGCACGCCAGGGCTTGAAGGTCGCGCCCTTCAAAGCGCAGAACATGAGCAACAACGCGCGGGTGGTGGCATCCGGCAACGGCCAGGGCGAGATAGGCAGCGCGCAATACTTTCAGGCGCTGGCCGCGCGCGCCGTGCCCGATGTGCGCATGAACCCGCTGCTCTTAAAGCCCGAGCGCGATACGCACAGCCAGGTGGTCATGCTCGGCCAAGTGGACGAGGCGCTGACGCGCATGCCCTGGCGCGAACGCAGCCTGCATGTGTGGCCGCGCATTGCCGCCGCACTCGACGAGTTGATCGCCGAGAACGATGTGGTGGTCATTGAAGGCGCGGGCTCCCCAGCGGAAATCAATTTGTCTGCCAGCGACATCGTCAATATGCGCGTCGCTTTGCATGCGAATGCGGCCTGCCTGCTGGTGACCGATATAGACAAAGGTGGCGCATTTGCGCATCTGTACGGCACCTGGGCGTTGTTACCGCCGCAGGAGCGCGCACTGCTGCGCGGTTTTGTGTTGAACAAGTTTCGAGGAGACGCGGCGCTGCTGGCGCCCGCGCCGCAGATGTTGCAAGACTTGACTGGCGTGCCTACCGTGGCTACCTTGCCGATGTGGTGGCAGCACGGTTTGCCCGAAGAAGACGGCGTGTTTGACGAGCGCAGCATCGCCAGCGGCGTGGTGCAAACAACCATCGCTGTCATCGCCTATCCGCGCATCAGCAACCTGGATGAGTTCCAGCCCTTAAAAAATATTCCGGGCCTGCGCTTGCAATGGGTGCGCAGCCCGGTAGACCTGGCAGGATTAAAGCCAAGAGATTGGATCATCCTGCCCGGCTCCAAACACACCAGCGGCGACTTGGACTGGTTGCGTGCGCAAGGTCTGGATAGCGCGATTGCACACCACGCGCAGCAGGGCGGCGCGGTGCTGGGTATTTGCGGCGGTCTGCAAATGCTGGGCGAGGCGTTGATAGACCCGCATGGCATAGACGGCAATGCGCCGGGTTTGGGGCTGCTGCCATTGGTCACGGTGTTTGAAACCGACAAAACCGTGCGCCATACACAGGCCAGTTTTTCAGACGCGCTGGCAGCTTGCACAGCGTCGCCGTTTGCGCCGCTGGCAGGCGTGGCGGTGATTGGTTATGAAATACATCACGGCCAAACGCGACAGCACGCGGGCATGGCGCAGGCCGGTGTCGTGGCGCATGTAGCTTTGCCCAATGGCCTGGGCTGGCACAACCCGCAGGGCAATGTCCTGGGTGTGTATTTGCACGGTTTGTTTGAAGACGCCGCTGCTGTGCAAGCCATGTTTGGCGCGGACCGCGCGCAACCGGTGCCTACCTTGGACAGCGTGTTCGACGGTCTGGCAGACTATGTGCAGGCGCACTTTGAGCCCGACGTGTTGGATGCCCTGATTCGTTGATTTCTTCCTCCTTTATTGAAAAACTACAAGACTATGGAAACACCCATACCTACCCTCAGCAATCTGCACGATGCGGCACTGCACAGCAAGTTGCAGGCAGCCATAGACAACAAAACAAAACCTCCAGGTTCACTCGGCCGACTCGAAGCCTTGGCGGTGCAGATAGGCGAAATTTTGGGCACAGATAAACCGGTGTTGGAACATCCGCAAATGGTGGTGTTTGCTGCCGACCACGGGCTCACAGCGCAAGGTATATCAGCCTTTCCTGCGGATGTGAGTTGGCAGATGGTGGAAAACTTTTTGGCCGGCGGCGCAGCCGTCAGTGTGCTGGCGCGTCAACACGGTTTGGCTTTGACGGTGGTCGATTGCGGCGTGAACCGTGACTTTTTGGCGGGCCTGCCTGCGGGAACACAACGCCCGGGTTTGGTGGTGCGAAAAGTGGCGGGTGCTGAACACGGCACGGCGGATTCTTCGCAAGGCGTGGCGATGACGCCATCGCAATGCGAACAAGCCATGCGCAACGGCATGGAACTGGTGCGCGACTTGCCTGGCAATTCATTGCTGCTGGGCGAAATGGGCATTGGTAACACCTCGGCCGCGTCTTTGTTGTTGGCGCGTCTGGCGGGGCTGGACGTCGAACTGTGTACCGGCGCGGGCACCGGCCTGGACGCGGCGGCGGTGGCGCGCAAATGCGAGGTCTTGCGCCGCGTGCTGGCGCTGCATGCGAATGCGATGCAGCCCTTGGACGCACTGGCCGCGTTCGGCGGTCTGGAGATCGCCACCATGACCGGCGCGGTGTTGCAAGCCGCAGCGCAGCGGCGTGTGATTGTGGTGGATGGTTTCATTGCCAGCGCGGCGGTGCTGGTGGCGCATGCGCTGCAACCGCTGGTGTTGCAGCGCTGCGTATTTGCGCATCGCTCGGGCGAGCGCGGCCATGAATTCATGTTGCAACACCTGGGCGTGCAAGCCTTGCTGGACATGGGTTTGCGCTTGGGCGAAGGGTCGGGCGCAGCGCTGGCCTGGCCGCTATTGCAGTCGGCCTGCGCCATTCTGCGCGAGATGGCCAGCTTTGCCTCGGCCGGTGTGTCTGAAAAATCTTCATCGGTTGTTGCATGAAAGCGCTGCGCCATTTTTTGCTGGCGCTGCAATTTTTCACGCGCATCCCTGTCACCGGACGACTGGCCGATTGGGTGGGATTCAGCCCGACCATGTTGCGCGCGAGTGCGGCGTATTTCCCAGCAGTCGGCGTGGTCATCGGTGGCTTGGTGGTGGTGTTGACGGCGGCGCTCATGCAGTACTTGCCCACGGCGTATGCGCCCTTGGTCGCGGCATCTTTTGGTACGGCGTGGAGCGTGTGGCTGACCGGTGCTTTTCATGAAGACGGTTTGGCCGATGTGGCCGACGGCCTGGGCGGCAGCTATGAGCGTGAGCGAGCGCTGATCATCATGAAAGATTCGCGCGTGGGTGCGTTCGGTGCGATTGCCGTGGTGCTGGCAATACTTAGCAAAGTGGCGCTGCTGGCTTTGTTAGGCGCAGTCGGCGCGCTGTGGATGTGTTTTGTTTTGATGGCCGCGCATGTGGTGTCGCGCACCTGGCCTTTGCTCGTCATTCGCTGGTTGCCGCATGTGGGAGACGATGCAGGCTCCAAGTCCAAACCGTTAGCCGATCAGATCAGTACTGGTAGTTTGGCCGTCGCTGTGGTTTGGTGTTTGGGTGCATTGGCTTTGAGTTCGTGGGTCGCAGCGTCAGTATTGTCAGGAACCGGTGTGCAAACGCTGACAACGGCGCAGGTGCTGCCGGTGTTGGAAGTCTTGGCCTGCGGTGGCATAGCCAGCGCGCTGGCCTTTGTGTATCTGCTGCATTTGTTTGCGCGGCGTTTACAAGGCTTTACCGGTGACTGCCTGGGCACTACGCAACAGTTGTGTGAAATCGCGTTTTATCTGGGCTGCGCGTTGGGCCTGGGCAGCGGCCTTTGAACGGCAGCGGTTGGAGAAGCATGAAGTTGTGGATAGTCAGACATGCCAAGCCGCTGATCGAGAGCGGCGTTTGCTACGGCGCGCTGGATGTGGCGGCAGACGCACTACACACATTGCAAGCCGCCCGTGCACTGGTGCAAGCGCTGCCCGTGCTTTGCAAAGTTTGGGTGTCACCCTTGCAGCGTTGCATGCAACTGTCCGACGCTTTGTCAGGCATACGACCGGAGCTGAAACCGCAAACCGACGCGCGCTTGCGCGAAATGGACTTCGGCACATGGGAAGGCGTGGCCTGGGACGCGATTCCACTGGCCGCCATGCAAGCCTGGACCGATGATTTCGGCGCCCACCGATTCGGCGGCGTGGAAAGCGCCAATGAAGTGTTGGCCCGAGTTGCAGACCTGTGGAATGCGGCACGGCAACAGCCTGAAGAAAATCATGTGTGGATCACTCACGCTGGCGTGGCGCGCGCCGTACAACTGCTTTCACAAGGTATCCGAAGCGTGGACACTGCCATCCAGTGGCCCAAGGATGCGCCGGGGTACGGAAAGTGGTCTATGGTTTCTTGTGATTAGCCAGTGCGCTTTGGGCTGCGTCAGATGGTGGCAGCATTGCTAGGTAGTTGCCGCGATGTTCAGCCTCCAGACCGGGGCACTTGGGGGTACGATTATTTGGTACGGTAAAACATGCGGATAGGCCAAACCATTCGTTATAAGGTTATCTGTTTGAATTGCAGAAATTCTCCAAAGAATTGAGCTTCTAGGAGCACACACTATGTCCGACTCCATCAGCACCATTGAACAACTTGAATCCCTATTCGGTGCCGTGGGAGACGCTTCCATTGCGAAAGAAACGACGGTGTTACATCCGATCTATCAGCAATGGATACAGGCTTCGCCGTTTGCGGTGATTGCTACGGTGGGGCCAGGCGGGCTGGACGTTTCGCCACGCGGGGATCCGGCACCCTTGGTCCGAATCGTGGATGAATCAACCATTCTTTTGCCCGAACGGCGAGGAAACAACCGCCTAGATGGGCTGAGGAATATCCTGCACGATCCTCGGGTGGCGCTCTTGTTTTTCATCCCTGGAATTCGAGAAACCGTGCGTGTCAACGGCAAGGCTGTGATCACGGTGAACCAGTCAATTCTTCAGTCCTTTGCTATCGATGGCGCGATGCCAAAGTGCGTTCTGGAAATCACGGTTGAAGCTGCCTTTTTCCAATGCGGCCGGGCACTCATGCGCTCTGCTTTGTGGGAATGGGAAAAGCATCAAGACGCAAAAAATGTTCCCAGTGCTGGGGCAATGTTGAGCGCCCTAACTCAAGCGCGCATTGATGGCCTCGCATACGATGCTGACTTGCCCCAGCGTCAGAAAACCACGCTGTATTGATTTCACGTTGTCCATTAGCCCAATCGGAAAACTTCACCCAGCGTTACGGGCAAGCAGCATTTGGAGAAAGTCGTTAACTTGAGTTGCCGCCCAGCTCACACCACCCAGTTCTCCAACTTGAGTCCCTGCACCCGTTCAAACTCTTTCAGGTTATTGGTCACCAGTGTGCAATTGTCGCCCAGGGCGTGGCAGGCGATCCATAAATCGTTGGCGCCTATCGGTGTGCCGGCCGCGCGTAGCCGGGTGAATTGGACGGCATAGTGCTCGCACGCCGCTTCACTCATGCGATAGCGTACAGGCACAGCCCGTGCGAGGTCTGTCAGCCGTTTCAGCACTTCGGGCTTGCGCGCGCTGCGCTCCGCGCCCCTTAGCAACTCGGCATAAGTGACAAAGGACATGCAAAGCTCGTCGCTGGGGTTTAGTGCGTTAATGCGTTCGGCAATGGCGGGCGGCTTGTTCTTGATGAGGTGGATCAGGATATTGGTGTCCAGCATGTACTTCACAGCGCCTCCCGGTCCTGCATAGGGGGCGCATCTTCCCGGTCTGCTATCAGCAGGTCGGCAAAGTCTGGGTCAAAGGCTTGCAGTGCTTGCAGCAGCGTTGCGCCACGGTCTGTGGCAACCGGGCGCAGCACAAGATCGCCCTCTTTATTGCGGGAGATCACCACCCGGCTGGCGTCCAGTCTGAATTCCTGCGGAATACGCACGGCCTGACTGTTACCGTTCATGAATACGCGACTGATCATTGACGTCATGACAAATCCTTTGTACACACTGATGCGTGTGTATTATTAGATTGTAGAACAGGTTTCCACGGTTCTGCCTTATTTCCATCAAATGCCGCGACTCTGCAACACCACCAGCCCTTTCGGCGTTTGCAAATGGGCGGAAATATTCGCTTCGCCCTTGCTTATTGCAATATCTTCTAAATCAACCGCTTCGTAAGCGGTTTTCAACGCGTCTGCGGCAGGGTGCGTGACCGTGATGTTTTGCAGGCTCACACCCGAGCGGGGCAGGCTGTTGCGCGGGTGCAGGCGCATGGGTTCGGCGTCATCGGGCTTGCCCCATTGAATCAGGGTCGGTAGGGTCCCGCCCAGCAGGCGTTGGCCGTCCTCGCGTACGGTGATTTGCCAATGCAGCGGCCCTTTATCGGTATGGCGCTGGGCCTGCACCACCGGCCCGGTATCCCAATCCTGCGCTTTCCAGGTGTTGCTGGCGAGTTGAATATCGGTGGTGTTCGCTACAAAATGTATCAATCTGGGTTCTTGCGCAATCGATGCTTGTAGCGCAGGATCGTCCAGGTCGAACCAGCGTTTGTTGGCATTGCGTTTTTTCGCCGATGCGGCGGGATTGATAGCGATGATTTCAAAATAAGCCATGGGATAACGCGGCGTAGCAATTTTGAACAAACGATTGTGCGTGCCGAATTGTTCATGCTCGCCGCCTGCCTGCGGGGTGATGCCCAACGTGGCTTCGCACCAAGCGACTCCTTCGTCCAGGCTGCGGGCTGCCACAACTAGGTGATCGATCTGTGTTTGAAGGTGGTTATTTTTCATGGCATCTGTTCTCATTGCATTTGCAGCATATGAAGCAGAAGGCTGTTTTTGTTACACCCGATGCTGCGTGCAGTGATTTATGGCTTAAAGCTTGGTGCAACAGCGGTACGGTTCAGTTTGCAACCGCAACACGCTGCGTCTCTTTAAACCCGCACACCGCAAAAGCGGCGCAACTCTCATATCACTGCGCGTTTCCCGGTGGCATGCTGCCGCAGAACTTGCCCAAGCGTTTTGACCGCCTCAAATTGCCAAATACTGTTGGCGCAATTCGCTGTTTTCGATCACTTCCTTGGCGGTGCCGTCGAACACGATTTCGCCCATGTCCAGAATCAGCGCGCGGTCGGATAAGTTCAGGGCGGCGATGGCGTTTTGTTCCACGATGATGGTTGTAAAGCCCTGCGATTTGATTTCTTGCAGGATTTTTTCGATCTCGCGCACGATCACCGGGGCCAGGCCTTCATAGGGCTCGTCC
>Ga0214919_10003712_pt1 | contig 22832 bp, 17 predicted proteins | sample LL1503_MetaG_FD_177994 | JGI IMG/M metagenome (GOLD analysis project Ga0214919, IMG submission 177994) | Freshwater microbial communities from Lake Lanier, Atlanta, Georgia, United States - LL-1503 | ecosystem: Environmental > Aquatic > Freshwater > Lake | place: USA: Georgia | collected... | reverse complement strand
CTTAGATGTTTTACAATTGGATTAAAAAAAAATGGATTGAAAATTGGAACTAGTCAATTTTTTGCCGCAATAATTTGTTTATTATTTTGGTCTTCAATAAATAATTATGAACTATCACAGATTTGGTCATAAAACAAACGGAATAGATTAAAGTGTAAATGCAAAAATAATGTAAGCTATTCCTCATGATAAAGATCAAGAGATTTAGACTTTTTTCATTTTATGATTGCAATAGTTATTAAACCCCAATCTCAAAATTATTATAACCCGATAAACACTGACCTAATGCATTATAAATATATTTTCATTAAATTTGACATGTATTTTATAAATAAGCAACCTCTATCAAAATATGTCGTTTATAAAAAGTTACAAAAAATAAAAATTAGCTTATGAAAAATTGGATACATTCAATTTCACTTTTATTCTTAGTCTTCTTATTAAATTCATTTGAAATTTATAGTCAAGTAACACTTTGTTTAGGAGCAGATGCAACTATTTGTCCTGGTCAAGGTTTTACTATTAACGACTGTGCAAATGTTGGCGGCTCAATGGGGGGCGGTGGAGGTGCCGCATATAATATTAGTAATATACCTTTTGCACCAGATCCATTAACAGCGGGTACCCAAGTTGCTTTAGGAGATGATGCTTTATCAGGTGTTTTAAATATCGGATTTTCTTTTTGCTATTACGGAAATACATACACACAATTTAATATAGGTTCTAATAATTTCATTTCTTTTCCACCAAACGCCGAATTAGGTTGGCAAACGCTACCTATTCCTACAACTCAAGCTTCTCCTAAAAATGCTATTATGGGTCCATGGCAAGATATCCATCCTGGTTTAGGAGGTACCGTAAAATATCAACTTTATGGAACTGCACCTTTCAGAAGAATGACAGTTTCTTGGAATAATATTCCTATGTTTAGTTGTACGGGACAGTTGTATTCAAGTCAAATAATAATCTATGAGACAACAAATGTAATTGAAACACACATTGTTGATAAATCAGTTTGTGCAGGATGGAATAGTGGAAATGCTGTTCACGGTTTACATAATATTGGAGGTACAGCTGCAATTGTTGTCAATAATAGAAATAATACACAATGGACAGCAACAAATGAAGGTACTCGCTTTATGCCAGGAGCACTTGGAATAGAGTGGGCAAGTACAACAGGTGTAACTTATCCTTATAATAACGGAGTTTTAACAGTTCCTGCAGTTCAGGTATTACAAGGAACAACAGGGTATTTTTTGCGTTCAGCCTGCGGAGGAGGAAATGCAATCTCTGATACATCATGGATTACACAAGCAAGTCCGTCTGTTTCACTTGTTGCTCAAACTGATATATGCTCTCAAGGTATTGGAAGCATTACTGCAACTCCAGGAGCTGGCTCTCCTGGACCATACACATACTCGTGGTCTCCGGCTTCTGTAGGATCTCCTACGGCACCAGCAATTGTAAATTTATTTGGAGGATCTTATACGCTAACTCAAGTTGATGGTAACAATTGCACTTCCACTTCTTCAGCTATAGTTGGTGATAACCCAGCAGTATTTACTTCAACAATAGTTCCAATATCTTGTCCAGAAGGTTCTGACGGTACTGCGACAGCCATTTCTACTCCACAAAGCGCAGCAACAACTTATTTATGGGGAGGCGGAGAAACTACACAAACAATAACTGGATTAACTGTTGGAACTTATACTTGCTTTATTCAAGCTGCTTCTGGCTGTTCACAAAATCTTGTTATAAATGTAACACAGATACCTTATTTAAATCTTGTAATATCAAACCAACAAGATGTAAATTGTAATTCTGCTAATAATGGTATTGCTACTATTTCTGTTACTCAAGGTACTACTCCTTATACTTATAGTTGGAATACTTCATCTTCAATATCTAACACTGCAAATAATCTTGTTCCAGGGACAAACACATTAACAGTTACAGACGCAAATGGTTGCATTAATGACATTTCTGTACTGATTAATGAACCACAGCCCTTAGCTATTACATTTGTTTCTCCAGATTCGATGATTTGTTCAGAGTCATCAATTGATTTAACTGCAGTTGGATCCGGAGGTTCGACTGCTTACACATTCACTTGGGAAGAAAATGGTATTCCAATCGGAATTGGCTCAACGATAAATGTTGATCCTATAAATACCGGAAATATATATTGTGTCACATTAACCGAACTCTGCGGTTCGCCAATACCGCCTCAAGAATGTTTAACTATTACCTTTCCAACTCCAATTACTCCAATTACAGTCCCGGATGATTCTAAAAAATGTTTACCAGGTGATTTTCTATTTTCAAACACTTCTATAAATGGCTCAGAAATTGCAACAATGGATTATTCTTTTTCTAATGGTTTCGCACAAAGCACAACTAACTTAAATCCTTTGTCCGCTATCTTTCCATATGCCGGTATTTACGGTGTTGATTTAACGGTGACCTCTATTTATGGCTGTGTTTATAACTCACAAATCCCAAATATTATTGAAGTTACACCTCTTCCAATTGCAGGTTTCACAATTTCAAAAAATCCTGCAACATGGTTTGAAACAACTATTCAGACAAATGATGTTTCTTTCGGTAATATTTCAAGTTATGTTTGGTCTAGTGACGGCGCTTCCAATATTACAAGTAATGGAAATAGTGCTTTTATATCTTATCCAGAAGGTATTACAGGCAACTATGAAATCATGTTGAAAGTAACAGATAGTGAGGGATGCATTGATTCTACAATACTGACAATGGAAATTGTCCCAGATATCATTTTTTACGCTCCAAATTCATTTACTCCTGATGATGATGAACACAATCAATCTTGGATTTTCTATGTCGAGGGTATTGATTTTGCAAATTTCTCCTTACAAATTTTTAATCGTTGGGGAGAAGTAATTTGGGAAACAAAAGATGCAAAAGCTTCATGGGATGGTTATTATAATGGATCAATAGTTCATGCAGGCTCTTATGTTTGGAAAGCTTCATATAAAGCTCTAGATAATGACGACAAGAAAGAAAGAACAGGATTAATTAATGTGATTCGTTAACTCATGAAATTACTTCCAATTTTATTGTTAATCAGTTTGTTTTCATGTAGCATTATAGAAGATGCTTCAAAAACTATTTTAAATCCTACCAACAATTCCCCCTCTAAAATAGACTTAACAAATGAAGAAGTTATTTCAGGTTTAAAAGAAGCTTTGAATGTTGGTATTAAGAATGCAGTTGATTTAAGTTCAGTAACGGATGGATTTCTTAAAAATGATATTATTCGCTTACCTTTTCCTCCAGATGCCATTAAAGTTCGTGAAAAAGCAATAAATTTCAGTCTTTCTAAACAAGTTACAATCTTTGAGGAAACAATGAACCGTGCTGCAGAAGAAGCTACAAAAAAGGCACTACCGATTTTTGTTGATGCAATAAAAAATATGTCGGTTTCAGATGGTTTCTCAATTTTAAAAGGAGGAGATGGAGCAGCTACTAAATTTTTAAAAAGCCAAACTTCAAATCAACTAGTTATAGCATTTGCTCCTGTGGTAAAAGAAGCGACTACTAAAGTACAACTAACAGCATATTGGAATCCACTAATCACAAAATACAATACTGCAATGACATTTTCTGGTGGTCAAAAATTAGATCCAGATTTAGATGCTTACATTACCCAAAAAGCAATAGAAGGTTTGTTTTATTTAGTAGAAACCGAAGAAAATAAAATTCGAAAAGACCCTTTAGCGCGTGTTTCAGATATTCTTGTAAAAGTATTTGGAAGTTTGTTTTAGCAGTATGAAATATTACGCTGAAACTGAATTGGTATTAAATTCCAAAAAACAAGTATATCATCTTGGATTATCCTCAAATAACTTAGCTCATAAAATAATTCTTGTTGGAGATCAAGATCGTGTTCCAATGGTTTCAGAATTCTTTGAAAAGATTGAACATAAGTCACAGCATAGAGAATTTGTTTGCCATACAGGAATATACAAAGGAAAACGAATTTCAGCTATCTCAACAGGGATTGGAACTGATAATATTGATGTCGTAATTAATGAATTGGATGCACTAGTCAATATTGATTTAGCGAATAGAATAGAGAACGAAGAAAAAATTAGTTTAGAGATTATTAGAATTGGGACTTGTGGGATTTTACAAGAAAACATTCCAGTACATTCTTATATTCTTTCAAGTCATGCTTGTGGTTTTGATAATGTAGCACATTTTTATAAAATAAACTTCAGTACTTTTGAACTTGACTTAGCTCAAAAAATTAATAATTTTTTAAATCTTCCAAAGTCTATTCAAACTTATTTTTCTAGTGCAAACAAAGATTTAGTGAGTCGTTTAAGTTCAAAAGATACCCATATTGGAATTACGGTAACAAGTTCTGGATTTTATGGTCCACAAGGAAGAACTTTAAGGATTCCAACCCATACCAAAGATATTCATTTATTGCTTGCTAAATTTATCGAGAAAGACCTAAAAATTTTAAATTTTGAAATGGAAAGTTCAGCTCTTTTTGCTTTAGGGAAAGAACTTGGTCACAGATGCGCAACAATTTGTTTGGGGATTGCAAATAGACCAAACCTTAAGTTTTCTTCTGATTCAACAAATGAAATGCAAAAATTAATAGCGTTTACGCTCGATAGAATATAAACTTATTTTAATTCTTTACGAGCTTGTCTATAGCAATGTGTAAATTGATTCCTCTCAGTTCATTTCCTTGGGCAACAATTTTTCCTGTACCATCAACTAAAAAAGCTGAGGGGATTGAACTCACACCATAAAGAGTGGCGGCTTTTCCTTCTTTGTCAATTCCATGATTTTTCCAAGATAGAAAATCTTTTTTTATGGCTTCCTTCCATGCTTTCTCATCTCGATCTAGTGAAACACTAAATACCTCAAATCCTTTTGCATTTATAAAAACACCTTTTTTATACTTTTTATAAGCTTCAACAACTTTTGGGTTTTCCTGCCTGCAAGGTCCACACCACGAAGCCCAAAAATCTATTAAGACAATTTTTCCTTTCAAATTTGAAAGTTTAATTTTTTTACCACTAGGGGAAAGTAATTCTATTTCTGGGGCACTTATTACTGAGTTATCACCAGCTTTTTTTTTCATAGTTAGAGCAAAGCAAGCATAAGCTGCAACTAAAATAGAACTTAAAATTATTTTATATTTCATTAGTTAATTCTTCTTATGTCAGCACCGATATTATTAAGTCTCAATTCGATATCTTGGTATCCACGATCAATTTGTTCAATATTATGTATAGTACTTTTTCCCGGTGCAGATAGAGCAGCAATTAAGAGGGAAACGCCAGCACGAATATCTGGTGAAGTCATGCTAATTGCTTTTAAATCATGTTCTCTTCCCAAGCCAATAACTGTTGCTCGATGTGGGTCACAGAGAATAATTTGAGCTCCCATATCGATTAACTTATCTACAAAAAACAAGCGGGATTCAAACATTTTTTGATGAATTAATACTGATCCTTTTGCTTGCGTTGCAATAACTAATATAATCGAAAGTAAATCGGGAGTAAATCCTGGCCATGGTGCATCATAAATAGTAAGAATTGACCCATCGATAAAAGTATCAATTTCATAACTATCTTGAGCTGGAACAAAAATATCATCTCCACGTCTTTCTAGTTTTATTCCGAGTCTTCTGAATACATTGGGGATAATCCCAAGGTTCTCATAACTCACGTCTTTGATTGTAATTTCAGATTTTGTCATTGCTGCAAGGCCGATAAAACTTCCAATTTCAATCATATCTGGAAGTATACGATGGTAACAACCTTTTAAAGATTTAACGCCTTCAATGTATAATAAATTCGAACCAATTCCTGTGATATTCGCTCCCATTGAATTCAACATGCGGCACATTTGTTGAATATATGGTTCACAAGCTGCGTTATAAAAGGTTGTTTTTCCTTCAGCAAGAACAGAAGCCATTAGTATATTTGCAGTTCCTGTCACAGAAGCTTCATCTAAATGAATGTATGCACCTTTTAATTTCTTTGCTTCTACAGAATAAAAATGTTCTCCAGCATCGTAATTAAATTTTGCTCCTAGAAGTGCAAAACCTTCAAAATGAGTGTCTAAGCGACGTCTTCCAATTTTATCTCCGCCAGGTTTTGGAATAAAACCTCTTCCAAAGCGCGCCAATAATGGACCAACAATCATTATTGAACCACGAAGCGATGCAGCACGTATTTTAAAATCTTCCGATTCAAGGTATTTTAAATCGATTTCTTTTGCTTGAAAGCTATACGTTCCTTTTTCAATTTTCTCAATTTTCACACCCATAATTTGTAAGAGTGCAATTAATTTATTTACATCGACAATATCAGGAATATTAGATATTGTAACTTTTTCTTCCGTTAGAAGAGGAGCACACAATACTTGTAGCGCTTCATTTTTCGCACCTTGAGGAATTAATTCACCCTTAAGTGGTTTTCCACCATAAATCTCAAATGAGGCCATTTTATTGCTTTTTGAATTTCTTTTTTTGTTTAAAATTGTTATTGGGTTTCGTGAATTTCTTATTCAGTCCCATTTCACGTAGAATTGTACTTGTATTTACCAAATCATCTGGGTTTTCCAAAATTAAGTCACCTTTTGATAATTCTTTTAAATTTTCAGCAATAACATTGTTTTCTACAGCATCGTTGTTATGAGAGAGATACTGTTTTTTCATGAAATTCGCCATTGAAGTCTTTAAATATTCTTTTTCTTTTGGATCAGTTGTTTCCCTTGAAGCTTCTAAAATTGCTTGCGTATATTTCCCGTAATGGCCATATTTAATAGAACTTGAAGGATAATCCATAATGGATGGTTTTTCATTTAAAGCTTCAGGTTTTGGAATATCATAAGGAGAATCAACATCGAGCATAAAATCAGACATAACAAATAAGTGTGTCCATAATTTATGTCTGTAGTCATCAACATCTCTTAAATGCGGATTTAGTTGTCCCATAACTTCAATTATAGCTTGAGCTGCTCTATTTCTTTCAATGCGATCCTCAAGTTCCATTGCGTGTGAGATCATATTTTGAACATTTCGACCATATTCAGGCAGAATTAATTTTCCGCGTGTGGTATTGTATTCCATTTCTTCCATAATTAATTTTCTAATTTTTGTGCGAGTGCATTATCATAAATATTTTTTGCTTCGCTAATAAATCCAAAATGTTCTTCGTCAATTTGAAGCTTCCCTTTGGTGACATGGCCTAAAAGCGTAATGTTAACTTTAGTTTTTATCATGTATTCCAGAAAAGATTCAGCTTTTTCTTCACTTACAGTTACAACTACTCTTCCTTGTCCTTCTCCGAATAAAAAGGCATCTTCACGAATTTCAGAGTCGCTAACAATATCAAAACCAAGTTTTCTAGGAAGAGACATTTCAATCAAAGTTACATATAATCCTCCATCTGCAACATCGTGAACAGCATTTACAATGTTTTCTTCGATTAATCCTTTTACGGCCTCTTGCATTTGAAATTCTTTTTCAAGGTCAAAATAAGGAGCTGGCGAGGCTTTTACACCCAAGTATGTTGCAAGGTATTCTGAAGACGAAATATCGTTTTTATATTCACCAATTAAAAAAATTAAATCTCCTTTTTGCTTGAAATCCAAGGTCATTACCTTGTCTTTATCGGGAACAATGCCAATCATTCCAATAGTTGGAGTTGGGAAAACTGGAATTTCAACACCATTTTTAGATGTTTGGTTATAAAATGACACATTTCCTCCAGTTACAGGTGTCTTAAATTTTATACAGGCAGTAGACATTCCTTTAATTGCTCCAACAAATTGCCAATAGGATTCTGGATTATAGGGATTCCCAAAATTCAAGCAATTTGTAATTGCACTTGGAATTCCTCCAGCACAAACAATATTCCGTGCAGCTTCAGAAACTGCAATCATCGTTCCTATTTCAGGGTCGGCATTAACGTAGCGCGAATTACAATCAACGGTCATTGCTAATGCTTTATTCGTTCCTTTTATATTTACAACTCCTGCATCCGAAGGACGATTTGTCGTCATATTCCGTGTACCGACCATTGAGTCATATTGTTCGTAAATCCATCTTTTAGATGCGATATTTGGTAAGCCAAGCATTGCAAAGCCAACTTCTTTTAAATTACTTGGCATTTCGATACTATCAATATTAAATTTCTTGAATTCTGAATAGTATGCAGGTTCAGAATATTCTCTTTTGTATTGCGGTGCTCCACCTCCTAAAACAAGTGATTCGGCAGGAACATCGCCAACTAATTCATCATTTGTGAAATAGCGAACACGACCTGTATCTGTAACGAAGCCAATTTCCTCGGCATGTAAATCCCATTTTGTAAATATATCTTTTACGATCGATTCTTTTCCTTTTTGAACAACTACAAGCATGCGTTCTTGAGATTCTGAAAGTAAAATCTCATAGGGAAGCATGTTTTCTTGTCTTTTTGGCACCTTATCTAAAAAAATATCCATTCCAACGTTTCCTGCGGCACTCATTTCGCAAGTTGAACAAGTAATTCCAGCGGCTCCCATATCTTGCATTCCAACAATAGCATCTGTTTCTGCTAATTCCATTGTAGCTTCAAGAAGTAATTTTTCCATAAAAGGGTCACCAACTTGTACAGATGGCAAATCATTTACGGAATCTTCTGTTATGTCCTTTGATGCAAATGCTGCTCCTGCGATTCCGTCTTTTCCAGTAGCAGATCCAACAATAAAAACGGGGTTTCCAGGACCTTTTGCAGTTGCAGAAATCATTTTTTTACTGTCAATAATTCCCGCTGAAAAAGCATTAACTAGTGGATTTGTATTATATGAATCATCAAAAAAAACCTCGCCACCAACGATTGGAATTCCAAATGCATTTCCATAATCTCCAATTCCTTTAACAACTCCTTTGACCAACCATTTAGTTCTGGCATTTTCAATATTTCCAAAACGCAAAGAATTTAATTGAGCAATTGGTCGCGCTCCCATGGTGAAGATATCGCGATTGATACCACCAACTCCAGTAGCAGCTCCTTGGTATGGTTCTAAAGCACTTGGGTGGTTGTGTGATTCAATTTTAAAAACGCAGCCTAAACCATCTCCTATATCTACCAAGCCAGCATTTTCTTCACCAGCTTTAACAAGCATATGTGGACCATCTTTTGGAAGTGTTTTGAGCCAAAGAATCGAATTCTTGTAAGAACAATGCTCCGACCACATTACAGAATAAACAGCAGTCTCAGTAAAGTTAGGCGTTCTTCCTAATACTTCTTTTATAAGTTCAAATTCATCCGCTCTGAGGCCTAAATCTATTGCTTGTTCTATGCTTGCTTCTTTTTGCAAATTACTTTCCATGCTTTAATTTTTCTGAACAAAAGTAAGTATATTCTTATGAAATCAACACTTAAAAAGTGCTTAATTCATATTTTTTCACAAATCTCAAGTGAATTAAAAAAACACATAGAATCCGTATAATTTTATTAATTTTGCAAGATAAATTTGTCTATATGAATTACGATATTATTGTTTTGGGCAGTGGACCTGGTGGATATGTAACTGCTATCCGAGCTTCTCAGTTGGGGTTTAAAACTGCTATTATTGAGCGTGAAGCTCTAGGTGGTATTTGCTTGAATTGGGGTTGTATCCCAACAAAAGCTTTACTAAAGTCTGCGAATGTTTTTGAATATATTTCTCATGCGTCCGATTATGGAATAACAGTAAATTCTTCTTCTGTAGATTTTAACGGAATGATTAAAAGAAGTCGTGATGTTGCAGATGGAATGAGCAATGGTATTCAATTTTTAATGAAAAAAAATAAAATTGACGTACTTAAAGGAAATGGTGTGCTGAAAGCAGGAAGAAAAGTTGCTGTGACAGATGAGAGCGGCATGACAATTGAATATACAGCGGATAAAGGATTGATTATTGCAACTGGATCTCGCTCAAGAGAATTACCAAATTTACCACAGGATGGAGAAAAAATAATTGGTTACCGACAAGCAATGACTTTGAAGACTCAACCAAAAAAACTCCTTATTGTTGGTTCTGGAGCAATTGGTGTTGAATTCGCTTATTTTTACAATGCTATTGGAACTGAAGTTATTGTTGTTGAGTATTTACCTAATATCGTTCCTGTAGAAGATGAAGATATTTCAAAGCAATTAGAGAAGTCCTTTAAAAAAGCTGGAATTAATATAATGACGAATGCTTCAGTCGAATCGGTTGACACAAAAGGTAAAAATTGCGTTGTAACTATAAAAACTGAAAAAGGCGAAGAGAAAATAGAATGTGATGTTGTCCTTTCCGCTGTCGGAATTCAAGCAAATATTGAAAATATTGGATTAGAAGAACTTGGAATTATAGTTGACAAGGGTCGAATTCTTGTAAACGATTATTACCAAACAAATTTACCAGGTTATTATGCAATTGGCGATATTGTTCCTGGACCTGCATTAGCGCATGTTGCTTCAGCGGAAGGAATTATTTGTGTTGAGAAATTAGCTGGACATCATCCTGAGCCATTAAATTATGGAAATATTCCAGGCTGTACTTATTGTTCTCCAGAAGTTGCTTCTGTTGGAATGACAGAGAAAGCAGCCAAAGAAGCAGGTTATGATGTAAAAATTGGAAAATTTCCATTCTCTGCCTCAGGAAAAGCAAGTGCGGCGGGAGCAAAAGATGGTTTTGTGAAATTAATTTTCGATGCAAAATATGGCGAACTATTAGGTGGACATATGATTGGTGCAAATGTTACAGAAATGGTAGCTGAATTAGTTGCTGTCCGAAAGTTGGAAATCACAGGTGAAGCATTAATTAAGACTGTTCATCCACACCCAACAATGTCAGAAGCGATTATGGAAGCTGCAGCACAGGCTTACGGAGAAGTTATTCATTTGTAACTCTATTAGAAGTTAAATTCTTTTTTTTTTGGATAATTTTTAAATTATTAACCCTGAATTTGCATGCCCATTTGTTTTAACAATTTAAGATGAGAGTAAATACCGCTGAAAAAAGTGGTTACACTTGGCTCTATTCCATTTTTTTTAAGTGTTTCGAATAAAATAACATTAAGTTTTGGATAATGATAATGACTTATATTTGGGAAAAGATGATGTGCAATATGATTATTGACTCCACCGAAAATAAAGTTGCCAATATGGCTGAATGGGTAAAAATTATTTGAGCTTTTAATTTGATTCATAACCCAGGAAGTATTTATTAAACCATTTTCGTCTGCCTTTGGATAATTAGATCCTTCAACATGGTGAGTGATGAAAAACGTTAATAAAGTATAGAGAGATTGTACTATATGCATGGCAATTCCAGCTATTACTAATGTTCCAATTGACTGATGCCCAAAATAAAACGGTAAAACAAAAAGATAAGTTATGTAAAAACCTTTAAGGAAAAAGAATGTAAAATAATACCTTAATCTTTCTCTGTTATCTATGTGATTAGATTTACTAAGGACGATAAAATCTTTGATAAAAACCCAATAAAAAGAATAGGTTGCATATGCTAAAGGCGCATATATATGTTGAAATTTATGGTACCATTTTAACTTACTTGTAGGTAATACTCTTATCAATCCTGTAATTGCAAGGTCTGTGTCAAAATGTTCCACATTGGGCGCATAATGGTGAGAGTTTAAGTGCCGATCTTTCCATGCTTCAGGATGAGCGCCAACGAGGGTATAGATAAACTCAAATCCAATATTGTCCCAAAATGGTTTTTTAAAAATAGCATGATGGGAGAAATCATGTGCAAAATTAAAACAAAGCAAAACAGCAATAAAACCAAATGCAACAAAATCAAGTATGAAAAGAACAGGATTCTCTAAAATATAAAGTAAGCAATAAGTACTTATAGTCAAAAGACCATAAAACAACGACTTGAAAATAAAATAATTATCAGCATCTTTTTTTTCTATTTTAAGATTATCGTTTATTTCCTTTTGGATTTCCATAAATAATGCCAGATCCTGTTCAACATAAAGATGTTTAGCTTTCATATACTAATGTTTTAGGGTTTTGCTGATGCCCCATTTTATAAAGGAAACGATAATAAGACTTATATGCTTCAATGTAAGGCATGTTCATATAGTTAATATTATGTTTTTTTGCAGTTTCTTTAAATATTGGTAGAATATTCAGATAATGGACATGACTTATATTTGGCAAAAGATGATGAAGGGAATGCGCATTAAATCCACCAAGTGTCCAATTTAAAAAAACGCTCTCTGCGTTATAGTCAACTGAAGTAACCATTTGTAATTTTGGCCAGCTCATATTTAGTTTATTGTTTTCATCAGGAACTGGATGTTCTACGTAATCAGAAAGATGCGAAACCCCTAAAACACTTGTAAAGATTATAGAAACCATAAAATGATTTAAAATAAAAACAAGTAAAACATGTGTAAATCCAAAAGGTAAAAATACCAGGGGAATAACAAACATATATCCGAGGTAAATTAATTTAAAGAGTATTAATTGAAATACTTCTAAGGGTGGAATTTTAATTTTAATTGTACGACTTGAGTAATTAAATAACATTAGAGTTTCCCTTATAAAAAACCAATTAATTGAATATAATAAGCTTAACAATGGAGCATATAAATATTGAAATTGATGATGCCATTTTAGAGGTTGAGAAGCAGTCATTCTTAATAAAGGATTTTTTAACACATCAATATCACTCCCTTCAACATTTGTATACAAATGATGCGATTCATTATGATTTTTACCCCAGACATATGCGTTGTTTCCTTGCAGATTAAAACTTAAAGAAAATAAAAAACGATTCCAAAATTTACTCTTTACAGCTACACCATGAGCTGCGTCATGAGATATATTAAAAGCAGTTAGCAGTACAGACAATCCCATTAATAGATAATACACATAAAATTCTACTAGAGAAGAACTTGTAATCATAAGGGTATAAAATAATAGATCAAAACTGAAATACATAATAATTTTGAAAAACATTATGTTGTTTCCTGTTTTTTGAATACCCTTTTTAGAAAAATACTCGTCGATTTTTTCATTAAGTTCTTTGTAAAAAGTGGACCCCTCGTCTTTGCTAAATTTTAATTTGTTCATTTTTGTTTTTTAATGTTATACCAACAAAATCTATCATGAGATAAATTAGTAAGGCCTTAAGTAAAATAACAGTATCTACTAATACATTCAGGTTTCAATTATCGAATATAATACTAAATTTTAACAAAAGGCAAGGTAACACTTCTATCTTTTTGTTTTACCTGAACATAATAAATTCCTTGCTTAAAATCTTGAAGATTGATTTCAATATTTGTAAACGTTTCTTGTGTGTTTACACTTCGTTGCTCTAAAATACTTCCATTTAGATTATAGATGATTAATTCAGTTTTTTCATCAAATGTTAAAGCATTTTCAATAGTCAAAGTGATCGATGAAGATGCAGGATTTGGAAATAAACTCACAAAGCGATCAGTATTATTATCACCTTGATCTATAGAAGCAGTACATGAAATAAATTGAGTTCCAGGAGAGCCTCCAGGGCAACCCACAAACCAAGAAAGACCGCTGTTTTGATCTAAGTAACCATTATAGAAATTGTATTCATTTGTGAAGTTAAGTGCTGAGGGGATAGTCGACCAAGGAGCAAGTGTGTCATAAGTAAAACTATTTATTAATGTTCCGGTATTATCATAAATTCGTATGCCATCATCTGAGGAAAGACCAAAATTAAATTGCCCAATAAAATTCGATACCAATGGATGTTGTTGCGAAAACAATAAAAGGTTGTTTGAAATGACGATAAATGAATCAGGAGCAATACTTATTGATGGAAAAATGTATTCATTGTTGTTTTTTGAATCTTTAAAAACGTATGAATTCAGGTTGATTGTAGCTGTTGTATTATTGTATAATTCAATCCAATCTCCTGCATTATTGCTGGGATTACTGTTGTTGTAATTAAATTCACTAATAATGATAGGTTCTTCGCAAGGCGAATAGGCTTCTCCAGGTGATCCTCCAATGCAACCGCAAAACCACGTTAGTGAATCTAAAGGAAGTAGTGTAATGTTTTTATTTTCTAAGGTTCTGCCCCAGCCATCAGCACATTTTGGATACGGTGATTCATCAGTGTACACCGCAGAAACTCGAATGTCTTCAAAGGGGTTATACAATTTAATAGAATCCCATTTGTTACTCCAAACGAAGCCCGTTCCTCCAACAAAATTAGTTACTTGTGGGTACATTTGACTAAAAAGATTTGTGTTTTCACAAACGACTAAAAATGCTCCAGGATTCAGAATAGTCTGGTCTTCAAAGGTAAATTTATCCCAGTAGTTTTTTGATTTTATTGACCAAGCAGTTAAATCGATTGGAGCAGTTCCAAAGTTGTGTAATTCTATCCAATTTCCTCCATCAACTGTTGGGTCTGGATTGTAATTTATTTCTGAAATTGTAATTTTTTCTTGTTTTGGAGAACCTGAAAAATGGGCTCTAAATAGATCGTTGTTTTCTATATTAATTGTTATGCTGGCATCAGTGTAATTAAAGAGTGAAAGTGTTAAGTTTTCGTCCCAATGTTGAAATGTGTATCCGGGATTGGCAACAGCTGTAATTTTGACGGGATTCCCATTGAAATATACGCCTGTCCAAGGGAGGTTTTCAGGTACGATTGTGGAGATTTTTATATACCCTGCTCCAACTGGAAAAACATCCAATGTTACATCAACTTTGTTATCCAAGTTATATTCACTAACTATTTGATCTCTCACAAAGTTATTTCGATTGGCAAACTGATCTAAATGAATGTTGTGTATATTGTTGTAGTTGTCCATGCTGCTGTTTCCTGTCCAAAGCAGCAATGATCTTGGATAATCTGCTAAAAGCTCGTTGTGCATGCTATCAACTATTCCTTGGTAGTGATCAGCTTGAAATGTTGTATTCATTAAATCTGCATAACGATTTATGAAGTAGTTTTTGAATTCCGGATTTTGGATAAGACCATTGTAAATATCCCAAAAGGCAGTTCCCTGACTTTGTCCTTCGAACCAATCAAACATATTTGTCGTATAATTTGTCCAGCCACCAAGTCCCCATTCTAAGTCCTGAAGAAAAAATTGCCATTTATTATCAAAGGTTCTAGTTCTTGCCATCTTCATATTATTGTAAATCCAATCGGCATTGCCAAACCAATTTTCTCCAGCCATATAATCTGTAAAATTGTAAAGATCTAAGCGTTTATTGCATTCAGAAAAATAATTTGGTAGATATGGATTTGTGTTTGCAATGTAATCGCGCATAGAATAAAAAGAAGTGTCGGAGCCTTTTACAGTTCGAATAACTCCTGCGCCATAAAAATAACTTACTGATAGTAAATCAACACTGTCTCTGTCATTTCCATAGTTATTTTCGAAATAGCCCTCATTTGCCTTTTCTCGGATCTCATATACTCCAAAATATTCACCATTTAGGAAAACTACTGCGGGTGTGTAAGCTTGTGAATTTACATTTGTTTTACTCATCATTCGATTAAACGTTGCATCTCTTTGTGGGTATTGATTCCAAAAATTACTTCCATTTCGGATATACAAAGCGTAGTAATCAGTAATATATGGTTTGTTTGGGATAATAGGATAATGTATTGGTTCTCCTTCCCCAAAGATTGTATTTGCAGGTTCAATGGTAACACTGTGCTGTGGATTTGAACGACTGCCACCGGCTCCACCGTCAGGTTTTACAGATGATCGTGATTCAAATTTTTTGATTCCATCTTTATCAAAATACTCTACAATACAGGGTTTTTTCCAATCGGTCCACCAATTGTCAAAAATACCATTATCACCGTATAAATCTGCTGGGTCAATTGTAAGTAAAACAATTGGTAGTTCAAAATCCTCAGAAAATAAAAAAGTTTCACCTGCAATGATACTTGGCAATAAATTTGAACTTCCGGATGAAAAACAGGTGACTTTTAAAACAGTATTCACATTGATGCTGATTGGTCCAGTTACAAGTGGTGAATTAATTGTTGGATTTGAGCCGTTTGTTGTGTATCGTAAAATTCCATTTGAAATAGAATTATTTATAACCGAAACAGAAATCGGACCTTGAAAAACACCTCCAATATTTACAATTGTTGGTTGTACTTCATAACCATTGAATGCTAAAGCATCATTATTTGATCCATTTGGTGTAGGCATTGGAAATGTAGAAATAGTATTGCTTCCATTTGGAAACTTTCCACAAGACATATTTGGTTCTAAATCTGAAACTACTAATGAATCTATTAAAATCCCCGAAGGGCTTGATAAGTAAAGCGTTTCTCCAGCTGTGTTAATTGAAAAATTTGCTTCTAAATTCGTTCCGAAAGATGTTTCGAAATAGGGGTGAACAGTATTATTGTAGAATATAGTTCCTTGATTAAATCCAAAGCTCAAATAAGGTTTACAAGTCAGGTCGGACGAGTTTTCATTTACATTATGTAATTCTATTGCCAAAACATTTGTACCTATAACGAGTGATGATTGAAGCACATTAATATCAATATCAAATGAGGAAATCGCTCCCCCTTGTGGAAGTGTTGCTTCATGGTCTGTTGAAAATTCATTCCATAAAGGCGGTGAGCCCATAAGTCCAGCTCGAGCTATTTCAACTCCATTAATATAAGCAACAAACCCATCATCATAATCAATATCTAAAAGTGCTTCACTTATCGCTGTTATATTTGTGCATTGAAATGTAATAAGAGAGTAAATTGTCGTAATTGGAGCGTTTAATACTGTGGCGTCATCTCCATCTCCAAATCCGATACTTGCGGCACCAGTTAACCAAGAGCTACTGTTAAATGAGTTACTTTTCCAATCAGGAATTTCTGCAGTTGGTATTTTGTATTTCCATGTGCTTTCTGCAAAAACGGCTGTTTCATAATGGTTGTTGAGATATACAGAATTGTTATTAGTCGCAAAAACTGTTAAAAAATTCAGTGCTCCAATTGAAGTAGTAGGAAAAACCCATTTCATTAGATTGCTTGGATCATCGCTTAGTCCATATCCTGAAATATTTGCAGAGGAAGAACTTGCATTGTAAATTTCAATCCAATCTGGGCCATCTCCGTTTGGCAGTAGAATTGTATTACCATTAGAATTACTTGCCTCATTGATTTTAAATTGCCCAAAACTTGATAATGGAAAGAGTAAAAAAAGTAAAATATATTTTGACATACTTAGATTATATTCTCCCAAATTTAAACAAAAAACGCAACAATTCGATGTATTTTCAAAGTGTTTCATTAATAAAATTCAAATAACTACCTTTACAATCAGTTTAAGAATGTATGGCACAGAAATTTATAACAAGGGCAGAAGATTATTCGAAATGGTATAATGAATTGGTAAATCGTGCTGATTTAGCAGAGCACTCTGATGTTCGTGGTTGCATGGTTATTAAGCCTTATGGTTATGCAATTTGGGAGAAAATGCGAGATATTTTAGATGCTAAATTTAAGGAAACGGGACACCAGAATGCTTATTTCCCACTATTTATCCCAAAATCTTATTTGAGTAAAGAAGCGAGTCATGTGGATGGTTTTGCAAAAGAATGTGCTGTTGTAACTCATTACCGTTTAAAAAATGCCGAGGATGGAAGCGGATTAATTGTCGATCCAAGTGCTAAATTAGAGGAAGAGCTAATAGTTCGACCAACTTCCGAAACGATTATTTGGAATTCCTATAAAAAATGGATTCAGTCATACCGAGATTTACCAATATTAATAAATCAATGGGCAAATGTTGTTCGTTGGGAAATGAGAACACGTTTGTTTTTACGAACAACGGAATTTTTATGGCAAGAGGGACATACTGCACATGCAACTAGCAAAGAGGCAATTTCTGAAGCAGAACAAATGTTAGATGTCTACGAAGATTTTGCTCAAAATTACATGTCAATGCCTGTAATTAAAGGTCGTAAAACTGAAAGTGAACGTTTTGCTGGAGCTGAAGATACTTTGTGTATTGAAGCAATGATGCAAGACGGTAAAGCATTACAAGCGGGCACATCTCATTTTTTAGGTCAAAATTTTGCAAAAGCATTTGAAGTAAAATTTGCCGATAAAGAAGGAAAATTAGAATATGTTTGGGCAACATCTTGGGGAGTATCAACGCGCTTAATGGGTGCTTTGATTATGACGCATTCGGATGATGAAGGTTTGGTTTTACCTCCTGCTTTAGCTCCAATTCAAGTCGTTGCTATTCCAATTTACAGAACAGATGAAGAACTGAGTGCTATTTCTGAAAAAATGAAGGAATTAGCATTGAAATTAAAGTCCAAAAATATTTCTTTCAAATTTGATGATGACGATCAACGACGACCAGGATGGAAATTTGCAGAATATGAATCGAAAGGCGTGCCTATTCGACTTGCGATGGGTCCTAGAGATTTAGAAAATGGAAAAGTTGAGATTGCAAGACGCGACACAAAAACAAAAGACATTATTGATTTTGATGGTTTAGATTCTTACATCGAAAAATTACTTTCAGAAATACAGTTAAATTTATTTCAACGTGCAAGTGAATTTCGAAGTTTAAACACCAAAAAGATAGATTCTTATGCTGAGTTTAAAATAGAAATTGAAAAAGGTGGCTTCTTCTTAGCACATTGGGATGGAACAGCTGAAACTGAAGCGAAAATTAAAGAGGAAACTCAAGCTACAATTAGATGTATAGCGCTAGATCAAGAATCGGAGGAAGGTTTATGCATGTTTTCTGCTAAACCATCTGTTGGCCGAGTTATTTTCGCAAAAGCTTATTAATTGTCAGTTTTTAAATTCAAGGAATTTACGATAATCCAAAAAGTGAGTCCACTTAAAGTTGGAACAGATAGCATGCTTTTGGGTTCTTTCATTTCCAGCGATTCAAAACTCCAAGGTTTAGATTTAGGATCTGGTACTGGTGTTTTATCCTTAATGCTCGCTCAGAAAAATCAAAAATTACAAATTGATGCAGTTGAAATTGATGCTAATGTTGCTAATGAGTGTGATCTTAATTTTCAGAATTCTAAATGGAGAAAAAATTTAAAGTGTATTTCAGCTGATTATCTTCAATTTGAATTCAAAAAAAAATACGATTTAATTTTTTCTAATCCTCCTTATCATTTTGAAAATATATTAAGTCCAGATAATGGAGTCAATATCTCTAAGCATTCCTTACTATCTGATTTCATTCAATTTTTCCAACTTGTAAAACAGCTGTTAACTGAAAATGGTAATTTTTGGATTATTCTGCCGTTTTCTTCTTCAGATCAACTAACTAAATTGGCTAGTGAGCATGGACTTTTCCTAAAAGAGTATATCTGTATTCATTCAAAACCATCCAAAAAAAATATTCGTGTGATTTTAAATTTTTCAAGTCAAAAACAAGATGCTATTCGAGAGAGAGAATTTGTAATTCGAAATGAAAATAATCTATACTCTGAGGAGTACATTGCTTTAACAAAAGACTTTCATTCTAAGGATTTGGGTTAATAGAAAGAACATATTATTTTTTCTTCCAATCCCCTAGATTTGTACTCAATCCAATAGAATGATTTTGACCTGCCTTGGAGTAGTATAAAAATCCGTATTCAAATTTTATTTTCTTAAAATTTAGAGCAATTCCAGTTGAGAAACCTGCCATTCCCGGTCGATCAAGTAATTTTAATTGTTGTCTCCTATGGTAATCAAATCCTAGTCTAAACGTAGTATTTTTACTTGCTAATAATTCTACTTGGAAGTTAAGATGATGCATGATCTTAGTAAAAAAAGAGCTAGTCTTTACGGGAATTGTATCTCCAGTTAATGCATCATACGTTGGCTTTAAATTTGGATCTTCGTAAACAATATTCCATTTATTCAATTGCTGTCCCAAAACAGAAAACCGAAAAGGTGCATACTTTAATTTATAGGAAATTCCTGCTTGAACATTGATTGGCAACATACTCTTTGAACTTGTTGTATAATCTTTAAAAGTAAAGCCAATATTTTTAACTGAAAATCCTGCAGAAAACAATTCATTTGGATGTTTAATGAAGGCTCCAAATCCAAAAGTCATTCCATAGGCTGAGTATGTTTCTAAATTAGATCCTAAAAAAGTGAGTGAGCTCCCAATGCTAATTAATTTGTTTACAGTTCTACCATAGCTCATACCAATTGAATAATCACTCGCTGTAAATGTTCCCAATCGATTTCCAGCTTCATCGTACGACTCAAATTTTCCGTAACTAATATATTTTATAGTTGGTGCAAAAACTCCATATTTTGTGTTGAAAGCATAATTTAGCATTCCTATAGAAATTCCATTTGGCAGAATACTTTGGTTTATTTGGAGCATCCTCACAGATTTTGAATTTAGTAACGCAGGATTTTCTGCTGCCATAGACAAATCATTGTCCTGAATTGCAATTAAATTTCCTCCTAAGGCATTACTTCGAGCTGAGTAATTTGCATTTAAAAAAGCAAAGGCATTTGATCCGACATAGGTTTGTGAGAAAAAGATTACAGGATATAAAATTATTAGAAAAGCAAGAAATTTCATAGTTAAGAAACGTTGCTAAAATGCAAAAATTGTTAAATAAAAACTTATTCTTTTTAATTTTTTCAATTTGGTTAAATATTTTGAGAACTAATTTAAATAAAATTAAACATGCAAATTTGAATTTTTAAAAGTCCATATGTCGTTCTTTTTTCTCTGGATAGATATCTGAAATAGTTACCATAATTCCTGTTTCTTCCACATTTCCAAAATCTGAATTTATGGCAGTTCCAAATGTTTTCATGCTGGGAGAAAGCCCCATATAGATATTAATTAATGGGGGTATAAATTCTCCTCGTTCTCGTAAATAAGAATTTAATACTTTTATTCCCTCTTTGAAATCTAAGTTTTGTAAAAAAACTGAATAATCGGTTTTATTTTCATTGTGTAAAAGAGGGTGGAAGGGCCGCATTAATTCTTCCCTGTCAGGAAAATAGCAATCCAAGAAATACAACAGGAAATCCCTGCATTCAACATTGTAATTTGGATACATTGTTACTTTACCAAACAAGTAGTTTATTTCTGGATTTAATTTTACAATTGCGCCTAATCCATCCCAGATATTGTCTAAAGCAAAAAGTCCTTTTCTTGGATTAATGTTTGGTTGAAAATTTGGCTGCACCCAGCTTCTTCCGAGTTCAATAGTTTTCACAAGATAATTTTCTGTAAATTCAGTATTAAAATTAAAATAATGAGCTGTCGATAAATGAATTTTCCCATCTTCATCAATAGCTTCAGCACATTTTATGAAGCGATAACCTCCAATAATTTCTTCGTCTTCAGGTGACCAAACAATTAATTGTTGGTAGCAATTTTTGTGGGTGTCAAAGTCATCGATATCGACTTGTTCTCCAGTTCCTCCTCCCGAAGCTCGGAAAGTAATTTCTCGTAATCTACCAATTTCTAAAAGCGTATTTGGTGCTGAAAAATGGTCAAGAATATAAATTTCATTGTCTCCTTTCCTCGTATTTCTAACAAATAAATCTTTTGTCAATTCTGATTTTAGTAGAGCTCGAGAAATAGGTTCTATGATTGTTTTCAAACTTCTTCGTTTAATGCGTAGAGTGTTTCTCTAATTTTTAATGTAGCTTCATAGTCAGATAGTTCAGGATATTGTTTGCAAACATTTATAGGCTCACCAACGATAAATCTAATGGTCCTGTTTTTTTGCTTATACAATTCATTCGCTAAATAGAACATTTCAATATTTGATTTAATACCGATGAATTGCCTAAAAGTTGCAAGTCGATAAAAGAATTTAGATAATTTTCCATCAATAAAAATGGGTATTATTTCTCTATTTAATTCTCTTGCATACTGAACAAAAGTTCTTTTCCATTCTAAATCTTCAATATTTCCTTTCAATCTTCTACTTACTTTACCTGCAGGAAAGATACAAAGAGCGTGATCAGCATTAAATGCTGCATTAATTTGTTCTCGAACTGATGTTTTATTTTTTCCAAATTTATTAACTCCAACAAACATAGTTTTTAAAAAAGTGATATTTAGTAAAAGGTCATTAACAATAAATTTAAGGTCTCGTCGGTGTTCTTTTAATCCAGAAATCAATGCTACAGCATCCATTCCTCCTAAAGGATGATTCATTGCAATAATGATCGGACCATTTTTTGGGATATTATCGATTCCTTGAATATCTACTTTAAGGTTTAGGTTGTCTAATAATTTTGAACAGAATTCTTGATTTTGAAGATTTTTATTTTCTTGAAAAAAATTATTTAATTCTTTTTCATGCAAAATTCTTCTAAAGTAGCGTATAACAAAAAAGGGGAGCAATTTTGCTAATCGAGGATTTTTACTCCTAATTAATTCTTTAATATCAATAGTATTTTTAACTTCCATTTAACCGAAATTAAGTTTTATATTTTAGTGTGAAGGATGATTTTATGTTTTTTATCAAAATAATGGTGTTAGTAAGCAAATGGAAGTTTTAAGCCATCATAAGCTACAAATGTATTTTTTGGTAATTCCTTTTGAATATCATCTAGTTTTCCAAATAAATGAGAAATATGTGTTAGGTAAGCTTTCTCTGGATTTATTTCCTCAATCACGCGAAGTGCTTCCTCTAAATTAAAATGAGATACATGGCTATTTCTATGCAATGCATTTATAATTAAGGTTTTAGTTCCTTTTACTTTGTTGATTTCTTCTTCTGAAATTGTTTTTGCATCTGTGATGTAGGTGAAATCTCCAAATCGAAATCCGAGAACAGGAAGTTTATGGTGAAAAA